>CAJIAL010000246.1_pt1 | contig 20548 bp, 20 predicted proteins | sample 9199091 | NCBI WGS metagenome assembly CAJIAL01 (sample SAMEA7708270, study PRJEB35096) | sediment metagenome | biome: marine neritic benthic zone biome [ENVO:01000025]; feature: sediment [ENVO:00002007]; material: shallow marine sediment [ENVO:03000034] sea grass bed [ENVO_01000059] ... | reverse complement strand
CGTATTTTGAAACGCTTGCAACGTTTGCAATGGGCTGGGCTCGTTGGCGGTGGATTAGCGCTCGGCATTCTCCTGCTTTTTCTGCGTAATGCCCGGGTGACGCTGGTGCTGGGGGTGGCCATCCCGATTAGTGTGATGGCGACGTTCCTCATTATGTATCTCATACGGGAAGGGTTCGGATCGACGATCAGTCTGAACATGGTCTCGCTCAGTGGGCTCATGCTCTCCGTGGGCATGTTGGTCGATAACAGCGTGGTGGTGTTGGAAAATATCGTACGCCATCGACAGGAGGGCGCCGCGGCGCGCGAGGCGAGTATAGTTGGCACGCAAGAAGTCGGGCACGCAGTGCTCGTGGCGACCGTAACATCCATTGTCGTGTTTCTGCCCACGATTTTTGTCAGCACCGGATTTATCGGCCGGCTCATGAGTGAGTTTGGCTTGGTCCTCTGTGCCTCGTTGGTGGCGTCGTTGGTGGTGTCGCTCAGCGGCGTACCATTGCTGAGTACCAAATTGTTGGCGTCGACCACACTGCGCCAGGCACCACTCCAAAACCACTTGACCGCTCTGTACGCCGCAGCGATCGCATGGACGTTACGCCATCGCTGGTTCGTTGTGAGTGTGGCCGCGGTTGTCTTTGCCGTGAGTGTGTATCTCTTTGCCACCGTGCTCGTGCCGAACCGTGACTTCCTCCGGGCGCCGCGGCGGCAGGTCGCTCTTACGCTCAAGACCTCCCGTACCATGCCGTTTACGCAGGTCAAGGCGACCATAGAGCGTCTTGACGATATTCTGCAGCAGCAGAAAGAGGCGTTGGAAATTCGCCATGTGTTGACGTCCATCAGACGGGGGCGTAAGAGCTATATGACGGTGTATTTTCGTGAGCTAGAGCAGAGCCGTACCTCCTTGGCTGTGTTGCAAGAACGCCTGCTCGCCACCCTGCCGCAAGTGGCAGGTATTGAGTATCACGTGAGGCGTGGACACAGTGTGGGTGGGGGACACATTGGTGTGAGCGTGCATTTACAAGGACCGAATAGTGCCGTGTTGGAGCGCCTGGCGTTGGCGGTGAAGGAACAGCTCCAGCACATTCCGGGTGCCTATAATGTGACAACCGATGTGGAGCGCGAGGATGACGAATTGCTCCTAGCGGTAGATCGGCAACAGGCGGAGCGACGTAATGTAAACCCGCGGCGGGTGGCACGTACGGTCGCGTTTGCCATGAGCGACCGGGCGATTACAACGATGACACTGGATGACCGGGAAGTCGATGTTACGATACAGGTAGGCAAAGATGGCGCCATGAGTGCGCGTCAGTTGGCTCAGTTGCCCGTGACGGCGCGTGGGAACCAGCATCCGGCACACCTCGGGAACCTTGCCCAGAGCCGGATACAGGGCGCACCGCGAACCGTGAAGCTGGAAGACCGTATGCGCACGACGAAAGTGGTTGTCAGTATCCGTGATCGTTTGAGCATGCGTGAAGTCGTGCGGGACATTCGCCGTAGGCTCCGCCGCCTGACCTTTCCGCCCGGTTACGCCTGGAAGATGGGGGAAAACTATCGTCGTCTTGCCGAGTCGGAGCGCGATGCGTCGTTTACACTCGGGTTTGCCATCGTGTTGATCTATCTAATTATGGCGGCGTTGTTCGAATCGGCAGTCATGCCACTGGCAATCATGCTGACGGTACCGTTTGCCCTGAGTGGCGTGGTGCTGACGTTTGTGCTCACCGGCACGCACCTGAACCAGATCGCCGACCTCGGTATGCTGATCCTCTGCGGTTTGGTGGTCAACAATGGTATTATGCTGGTGGATGCCGCGAATCAACTCCGTGCGCGTGGTTGCAGTCGCACGGATGCCCTGATCCAAAGCGGGCAACAACGCCTTCGCCCGATTCTGATGACCATGATCACAACCGTTGCCGGCCTCATGCCGATGGTCGCACCGCTGTTTGCTCCGGCGGTGTTCGGGCCGGTGGAAGCCTATGTGGCCTTTTACGGGCCCATCGGGCTCGTGGTGGTCGGCGGGTTGTGCATGTCGACAGTGCTCACGCTGCTCCTGCTGCCTGCCGTCTACGCCCTCGTGGATGAAGGCAGGGTGGTGGCACGCCACGTGTGGCATGACTTGCGGCGCTAGTACAGGCCGGCATGCAGGAGCAGTACTACTATTAAACGTTCTGCATCATCAATTCTGCCATCAAGTGATTGAAGCGTATAGGATCGGCAAGCTCCGAGCCTTCCGACAGCAGCGCGTAGCCGAACAAGAGTTCGGCGTAATCGCCCAGCACGGCGTCGTCGCTGTTGTGCGCGAAGCGCTCCTGCAACTTCGTCACAATCGGGTGCGTCGGGTTGAGCTCCATGATGCGGCGCTGCTTCGGGGCCGTCACATTGCTCTGCCGTAACAGGCGTTCGAGCTGCGGGCTGTAGTCATGCTCGTCTCCCACGAGACAGACGGGCGACTCGGTGAGACGGTTCGATAAACGCACTTCTTTGACGTGCTCATCGAGCTTCTGCTGCAGTAACTCCATGAGACCGCTGTGGCTCTTGGTCTGCTCTGCCAGCGCCTCTTCCGCCTGTTGGCGCTCTTCCTCGCTGCCGAGTTGCACGGTGCCTTTGCCGACGGATTGCAGCTTTTTGCCCTCGAATTCGGTAAGCCCCTGGACGACCAGTTCATCGACGGGTTCGACCAGGTAGAGGACTTCGTAGCCTTTGGCTTTGAAGGCTTCGAGGTGCGGTGAATGCTCGACCACGTGCCGTGACTCGCCCGTGAGATAATACATCTCCGTTTGCTCTTCAGGCATGCGAGCAACGTAGTCATCCAGGGTTGTCAGCTGTTCCGGGTCGTGTGACGATGGGAAAAGGAGTAACTTCGTGAGGGCGTCTTTGTTGTCATAATCGACTCCGACACCCTCTTTCAGGGTGCGGCCGAATTGTTCCCAGAATTTCAGATAGGTCTCGTTGTCGTCGGTCTGTATAGTGGCCAGCGTGTCGAGAAGACGCCGCACCAGCCACGCGCGGATTTGGGTGATATGCCGGTCTTGCTGTAAGCGCTGCCGTGAAATGTTGAGTGGCAAGTCGGCCGAATCCACCACGCCTTTGCAAAACCGTAAATACCGCGGCAGTAAGTCGGCGCAATGCTCCATAATCATCACCCGCTGGGCGTAGAGCTGCAGGCCGTACTCCGCATCGTGGTATTGGAGATCGAACGGCGCCTGCGACGGGATAAACACGAGCGCTTGAAACTCGAAGCGGCCTTCGGCTTTGAACGACATCGTTTTGAGCGGCGTACCCCAGTCGTGGGAAATGTGTTTGTAGAACTCGGCGTATTCCTCCTCGTTCACGTCGGCCTGCGCCCGCGTCCAGATGGGGGTCATGGAATTCAGCGTTTTGTCTTCCACCACCCGCGTGGTTTTGCCATCCGGCTTGGGCATGCCCTGCTCATCGCGCTCGACTTCGTCCCGTTCTTCTTTGTGCCGAATGGGGTAGGTGACGAAGTCGGAGTGGCGTTTGACGATGCGGTTGAGCACCCACGATTGGGTGTAGTCTTCGATACCGCCATCCGGGTCGACGGGTTTGAGATGCAGGGTAATCGACGTGCCGCGCCGGTCTTTCTCCGCCGCTGCCAGGGTATACTGACCATCGCCGGTCGATTCCCATTGCGTGGCCGTGTCTTCGCCAGCCCGGCGTGTGACGAGCGTGACGTTGTCCGCCACCATAAAGGCCGAGTAAAAACCGACGCCAAAGCGGCCGATGAGTTCGCTCAGCAGCTCCTCGGTTTTGCCCTCTTGCTTGATTTGTTCGAGGAGGGTGCGCGTGCCGGATTTGGCGATGGTGCCGATGTTGGTGATGATGTCGTCCCGGTTCATGCCGATGCCCGTGTCATGGATCGTGAGTGTGCGGGCGGCAGGATCGGCTTCGAGGCGGATTTCCAGGGCCTCATCGTCTGCGAGCAGCTGCGGATTGGTCAGGGCTTCAAACCGTAGACGGTCCAGGGCATCCGAGGCGTTCGAGATGAGCTCGCGCAGGAAGATGTCCTTGTTGGTGTAGAGCGAGTGGATCATCAGATCCAAGAGCTGGGTGGTTTCCGCTTGAAAAGTAAAAGTTTCGGTGGCGCTCACGGTAATGTTCTCCTCTGTGTAATGGAATGGTCGGGTGACGCCTGGTCACATTGGGCACCACGGAAATAGTATTATACCATTGTGACACACTGATATGAGCGTGCAAATGCGTGTCCCGACAGGCTGTGGGAGAAGGGGATATTCGCGGCTAATGAGACTGCGGAAACCACCCGGGAGCCGTGATCAGCTCTACGCGTCGCGCAGTGGCACAAAAATGGAGACCCGCGGTTCGTTGCCGACTTCCCGCGTGATATGCCCTTGGCCCGTAATATCCTCGGCAATCAAGATATCCCCGGCCTGCAAGCGCCGGATCGAGCCGTCGCCGATCTCGATATCCACTGCACCCGACACGGTAAACACGCACACGCGCCCCGGGGCGTTGTGCCAGTCGTTCGAGCGGTCGGCGTCGAACCGCCGGATGACAATACCGCTCTCCTGATGAATCACCGCCTGCTCGGATTTATCGCCCAACGGCTGCATGTGCGGTTCGATGTCCTCAAAATGGGACTGCCCATCAACGCCAGTTGTGATGCGTATGATTGCCATGGATGTTCCTTTCGTGGGGTTGGTGTCATGGCGTACAACGCTTGATGCGTTTGCCTAAGTACAGGCCGGCGGAAATCTGTTACCAGTGTGAGCACCGCAAGGCCCCCAAAATCACGGAAACCACGTGAGACGTTATTTGCGGTACGCAGTACTATGCATCACATAACAGGTGGTCCGTGGCAGGGCAAGTCCAAAAAGCGGGCGCTGCTGCCCCTACGATTTCATCATGGTGAGCAGCATAGTGCACGGAGTGAGAGCCTTAACGGCATGAGGCGCGTTCGCACTCATGACGAGTGCTTGGCCGGCTGTAAGGTGGTGGGCGTGGCCGGAAAGCATGACCTCTGCCTCTCCGGCAACCATCTGAATCACCGCATCAAAGGGTGCGGAATGTTCGCTTAAGGCCTGGCCCTGGTCGAAGGCGAACAGCGTCATGGAACCGGTAGGTTTATTGAGGATCGTTTTGCTTACGATGGACTCATCCTGATACTGCACGCTGTCTGCCAAGCTGAACGGTGTTGCGTGTTCTTGTGCCATGCTTCTCTCTTTCGTGTTTCTCGCGTCTCCCCGCAGTGCGGCAATGCGATGTGATTAAGTGACAATGCCTTCGACGGCGAGCAAATACAGCGTTTGAGATGCTGCCTCCGTCTCGACCCAGGTTCGATACTCTGCTTCGGCTCGGGCTCGCTGCACCTCGGTGATCAGACCATCGGCGACCATCTGATGGCCGCGTGTGGCCGCAACCTCGGCCCAAATACCGATGCGGGTGACGAAATCGGGATCGTGTCGCGAAGTCACTTCGTGCTGGGGCGTCTCGTGTACATCGCTCAAACCCACGTCATGCATGAGGGACGCCAAATGATCTGCGATGGCATTATCCATTCCCACCTCGGCCCGCCACCGCAAAAAAGCGGCGTAGAACTCCTGCATACTTGCCGGCGGGTCCGGTGTCCACTGTGCTTTGTCATGATTGTAATCCAGCACGACAATACAACCACCGGCGCGTGTGACGGCGTGCATAGCCCGGAGTGCCTGCTGCTGTGCCGTCAACCACTGGAGCACACGCGAGGCCGATACGATGTCGAACGTCCTGTGAAAGGGTAAGTGATAGATATCGGCGCCCGCGAACCACACGTTGGGTGTGTCCTGGTGCATCTGCCGGGCGTGGTGCAACAAGTGGGAGGTACTATCCACCCCTACAACGTAGCCCCCGGGCGCAATCGCGGCTGCAATGTTCGCTGTGATAGCTCCCGTGCCGCACCCGACATCCAGTACGGTGTGCCCTGGTTGCAGCATGGCGGCCAGGCGACGGTGGTCCGTTACGAGTGAGCGGGTGTTGAGAATACGGTCTGTCCCGGCTGGCATGTACGCACGATGATGAGCCATATCAGAGGGCGGCATGAGGGAGGGCTCCTCGGTTACGCGTCGTTTTTCCGGAGAAAGTGGCGGTAGAGAAAATCGGCGTCAGCCGGTGAGAGATCAAAGCGGACACTCGCTTCTTCGATCAGTTGCAACGCCGGCTTTTCGTGCTCGGAAAGCCAACGAATAGCGCGTCGGAGGTTTTCTTTCTCCGGTAACAGTTCATGACTCATACCTGCCCCTTTGCTCAAAACTCATTGGCATCCAGGTGCCGTACTGCGCTCTCCGAGCTCTATACTAGCACGATCTCGCCCAGGCTCGCATCCAAAGGCAGGCGGGCCAACCTTGCTGTGCGTTGCCGATTTTCCCCTCTACGCCAATACTCAGTCCATGAGTGAGACAGGGAAAAATGCGACAAATACCGCCTGAAAAATTACAATGTATACATGGACATAGGCAAGAGGCATCTCCAGCATCGCTGGAACGTGACGTACAATTTCTTGCTCGGGATCTCCGCTGGCGACTGGTGGCGTCTCCTGCGGGAAAACCATTTCCATGTCTCGCCGATGTACTGCCATCGTGCCCTCTGTATTTCTGCCCTCAGTCCCATCAACTCGATAAACCGGTGGCGTGAGCACAGACGGTACGGTGAGCGTATTGCCCACACCCGCATCACCAAAGCGCCGGTTTGTATTCTGGGTCATTGGCGCAGTGGCACCACACTGCTCCATAACATCTTGGCGCAGGACACGGCGCAGTTTACCGCTCCCACGACGTATCAGGTGATGCATCCGCATACGTTCTTGACGACAGAAGCGTTCGCGACACGATGGCTGTCGTGGCTCGTGCCAGCGACGCGTCCGCAAGATAACATGGCGCTCAGCTTGCAGAGTCCGCAGGAAGAGGAATTCGCCATCGGCCTTACCACGCTCAAGTCTCCTTACCTCGGGATTGCCTTTCCGCAGCGCGAACAGCACTACGCGCGGTATTATACCTTCGACAAAGAGTTGGGCGCGGAAGCCGAGGCATGGCAACAGGCCCTCCTGTGGTTCATCAAAAAACTCACACTGCAGTGTGAGCGCCGCGTGGTGCTCAAATCGCCCGCCAACACTGCTCGTATCCGCTTGATTCTTGAACAGTTTCCCGAAGCGCGCTTCCTGCACATTGTGCGCCATCCGTATCGTGTGTTTCAATCGTCGTGGCACACGCTCATCAACCTCTTCAGCTACATGTTTTTGCAACAGCCCGACACCAGTATGGTCGTGGAGAATATCCTGCAACGGTATAACGTGCTGTATGACGCATACTTCGCGCAGAAGTCCCTGATACCCGCGCATCAGCTCTACGAAGTGCGTTTTGAAGACTTGGAGCGCCATCCTTTGGAGACGGTTGAGGGCATATACGATGGCCTGCGGCTGCCGGGTTGGGCGGATTGTCGCCCTACGTTGGAGGCGTATCTCCGTACGGTCCGGACGCACCGCAAAAATGCGTATCCCGAGCTGGATCCTGACATACGCCAGCGTATTGCCCAGGCGTGGGAGCGCACCTTTCGCGTGTGGGGCTATGCACTGTGAGGAACAGAAGCATGATGGTAGATGGTGATTGCACACGAGACCACGCTCAGGATGAAGATTTTGTGCCGGGAGATCAGCGTGCCCGGGCGGCGGTGAGCGCTGGGTTGGAGGATCGTATTGAGGCCTTGAAGAGACCTGAACCACGCCGACGGCTGCGTGAATCAAGCTTTTTCGTGCTGTTGTTCTTGCTCGGTGCCTGTATCAACCTGACTGCGTTGTCCCATCTGCCTCAGGCCTGGGCATACGCCGCGCTGCTCGTGGGTACGGGGTGTGGAGCCTTGGGGCTGAACGCGATCGTATTGCTCTTGCATGAAGGCATGCACCAGGCCTTGCTGTCCCATCCGTTTTGGAATCGCTGGGTTTCCGTCTGCTTCGGCGCTCTCGCGCTTCTCTCGTTCAGTGCCTATCAGGTAATGCATCTACGGCATCACCGCTATCTGGGCGATAGCCGTGATCCGGACGATTACCATAATTACAGCGGTTCCTCCGGTGTTGTATGGGCAATGCACTACATGCGTTTGCTGTTCGGCTCGTTTCTCTATCTTTTTTGCATTCCGTGGCTCAGCCTCACATTCGGCACACCCGCGCAACGGCGACACGTGCTGCACGAGTACGGCATATTGATAGGCGTCTATGGCCTCCTGTTGGCTCTCGTGCCTGCCTCTGTGCTGGTGTGGGGATGGATGACGCCGCTGGTGTGCACCGGTTTTCTGATCAATATGCGCGGTTTTACCCAACACGGTATCACGGATGCGCACGATCCATTTCTTGCCAGCCGCTCCATCTATCCGAGTCGCCTGACGGCCTTTTTCCTGCTCAACGAGAATCTCCATTTGGAACATCACTTGTTTCCGGAGATTCCCAGCCACAACCTCCCAGCCCTGCATACACTGATTGCCGAACGCGTGCCGCGCCGGGTTATCGGCCGTTCCTACGTGGGTTTTATTCTCGCGTTTTTCCGGCGCACCCTCACCCTGGACGAGCGGCCCATTGGGCTGTGTGAGGCTACGCAGCAACCTCCGCACGGCTCTTAAACATCACTGTCCGTGGAAATTTGGCAAATCTCCGTGTCGTAGCTGATACTTTTGTTATGGAGCATCGATACCCACAGATCACTTCCCCCTATCCTCTGCGATCATTCCTGGCGCGGACGTGGCCCTTGTCCTCTTGGCAGGCTGCCGCGTCGAAGGCATTACGGGCGTGCGTGGTGCGGCAGGCGGCTCTGCAGACCCCGGAGCGGGCGCGCATGCTGGCGCTGATGGAGCTGTGCTATGACGGCATCGAGGCCGATCAGTTCTTCGCCGATCTCGCCACCAAAGACGCCGTCATACTGCTCTATAGCCGGGTCCAACATCAACTGGTGGGTTTTTCGACGTTACGCGTCGAAACGGACCAGATTCACCGGCGGCGTGTCGACCTCATCTTTTCCGGCGATACCGTTATTCATCCCGACTATTGGGGCCAGAAAGCGCTTCAAATGGCCTTTGGTCGTTTTCTCTTGTATCGGAAACTCCGCCACCCTTTGCGCCCATGCTTCTGGTTGCTCTTGAGTAAGGGGTTTAAAACGTACCTCCTCATGGTCAATCATTTTCCACGGTCCTTACCACGCCTGGATGGGAAGATGCCCGCAGCATACGCGGCCTTGCGCGATCGTATTGCCCGTAGGTGGTGGCAGGAGGCATATGACCCCATCCGTGGCGTTGTGCATTTCCCACAGCAACGCGATCGTGTGAAGACCGCATTCGCGACGATCGATCCTGCCACCCGCGCCCTGCCACACGTGGCGTTTTTTTTGTCGCAGAATCCCGGTTACGCTCAGGGCGATGAACTCGTCTGCCTGGCTGAGCTGCGTGTCGTCGATGTGGCTCGGGCGCTTATACGTCTCGCATGGAGGAAAGGATGGCACACCATCCGTCGTGTGCTCCACCGAACAGTCAACGCCTGAGGGGGCACCGGCCCAGTACGGTCTGTCTGTCCACCCTGCAGGGACTCCTGGCAGTCTCGGCACGGCGATTTCAGCGTGCTCTTGACGCCCCCGACACCGCGCAAACTGCACGACTCCACGCCATCATGCGTCTGGTCGCAGGCAGCCGCCAGGGTGCCCGCATACGCGGATTGGTGCATGTCCGTACCCCCCGTGAATTCCAAGACGCCGTGCCACTGTCGACGTACGACACGCTCGTGGGCGATATCGACGCCCTCAAGCGCGGCGTCCCAAATGTCTTGACACGAGAGCGCGTGCTGCGCTTCGAGTGCTCAGGAGGCTCCTCAGGCGCGTCGAAGTATATTCCGCAGACACGCCAGCTGTTACGGGAGTTTCACCGGGCATTGGCACCATGGCTCTGTAATCTGTGGCGCCACCGGCCGGCGACGAAGCGGGGACCGGGCTACTGGTCTCTCTCGCCTCTGGGGCAGAGACAACACGCCACTGCGGGCGGTATCGCCGTCGGTTCCGGCAACGATACTGCCTACTTTCCCCGCGCCTTGCACGGACTCCTCACCCACGTGCTCGCCGTGCCCGGTGCCGTCGGGCTGCTCCCTGACATCGAAAGCTGCCGCTATGTGACACTGCGTTCTCTTGTCGCCTGTCCGCATCTGGCGCTCATCAGTGTGTGGAACCCGAGTTTTCTCACCTTGCTTATGGAAGTTTTGGATACCCATGTGGAGCGGTTACTCGACGACGTGGCCCAGGGAACGTGCCGTCCGCCCACTCTCTCCGGACTGCCGGCGGCAGCCGAGATGAAACGCCAAGAGGCCATTGCGCACGTGGTCAAGCGCCTGGTCATGCCCCCGGCACCCGCACGAGCCAGTAGGCTACGAAGCGAACTGCATGCCTCTCACTCCCTGGAAGCGTCTTCCATTTGGCCGCATTTATGCCTGCTGAGTATGTGGACCGACGCCCATGCACAGCGTTTCATCGGCCCCGTGGCCCAGCGCTTCCCTGGTATCGAGATCCAGGGCAAGGGACTCCTGGCGACGGAAGGCGTGGCCAGCATTCCCTGGCTCGATGCCCCGGCACCCGTGCTCACGGTGCGCAGCCATTTTTACGAATTTTGTGATCCGGCGCGTCCTGAGGCGCGTCCACGCCTGGCACACGAACTGGAAGTGGGGCAGACATACGCCGTCGTGATCAGTACGGGGGGCGGCTTGCTCCGGTACCGTCTTGGCGATCTGGTGCGAGTGGACGGTATGGTCGGTCGTACGCCATGCCTGACCTTCGTCGGCCGTGCCGATATGGTCAGCGACCTCGTCGGGGAAAAGCTTGCAGCCAGCCGGGCGCAGACCGTCCTGACTGCTTCGTTGGCACGAACGTTAGGGAGCTGTCCGGTCCGCTTCGTCATGCTCGCGCCGGCGTGGGATCGGCCGCCGGCGTATCACCTCTATGTCGAAACCCCCGCTCCCGATACCGCGCTCATTGCCCTTGCTAGCGAGATTGAACGGCTCTTCTGTGCAGGACACCCTTATCACTACGCGCGTCAGCTCGGACAACTCAGACCGGTGCAAGTCATGCGTGTAGAGAACGGAGCGCAACGTTACGAAGCCCACTGTGTCGCGTCGGGGCAGCGTGCCGGAGACGTAAAACCGGTGGAGCTGCATATGCAGACCGGCTGGGATATGGTCTTTGCGGGAAAGTTCGTCGCGTCTCGGGGAGCCGCCTAATGCCTGCTCCAGCCACTATCCACCATGTCTCCTTGCCCGCCACTACAGGACTCAACGTTGAGGCCGAGGCTGATCTGCGGCAATGTGGGGCGTTGAAGGACTATTGGTATGTGGCGTGTCTCTCCCGAGCATTGCGCCCTGATCGTCCCCTGGCGCGTACCATCTTCGGCACCCCGCTCGTGCTTTTTCGCGATACGCATGGCCAGGCCGCCGCACTGCATGACCGTTGCCTGCATCGCCATGCCCGGCTTTCTGCCGGGCGCGTTATCAACGGCTGCCTCGCATGCCCATATCACGGTTGGACATACGACGGTGCCGGACGATGCGTTAACATTCCGTCGCTCGGTCCATCCCAGCATGGTCAAGCACTGAGTCCCGCGGCACATACCTGTGCTGGTCTGGCCAGTAGTCCGGCTGACGTCGGCAGCGTCGCCAGTCGTGCGATCCTTGAACAGGACGGCCTTATCTATGTCTTCATGGGTGATGACGTGGCGCAAGCCCGCCGCCCGCCGCTACGCATACCCTACTGGGGCGATCCCGCCTGGCAGAGCTACTATATGGTGACACCATTCCGGAACGGCGTGACCAATCTGGTGGAAAATTTCATGGACGTCCCGCATACCGTCTTTGTCCATGCCGGCTGGTTCCGCACCCGAGCGCAAAAACAGGTTCCCGCCAGCGTCGAACGTGCCGGAGGGGTGGTCGCCATCACCTACAAGCAAACACAAGATACATTGACCGGACTTGGTCGTATCCTCAATCCGCATGGTGAGCCGATGCTCCACACGGATCGCTTTTATGTGCCCAACACCACCCGCGTCGACTACGCCTTCGGCTCCCGCAGCGGTTTCGTCATCACGTCACAGTGCACCCCCATCAGCGCCATGGAAAGCCTGGTGTACACCGCCATCAGTTATCGCCTGCCATTCGACCTCCCCTCTAACCTCATTGCCCGTGTGCTCCGCCCGCTCATCCGGTGGTACACCACACACGTGATCCGGCAAGATGTCCGTATTATGCGGATACAATGCGACGGCCTGATGCACAGTCCCGGTGGCGGCCGATTTGTCAGTACGGAAGCCGATCTGCCACACACCGACATCGAAGCCTACCGTGCCTGGCTAGTGGCCGGCGCACCGGGAGACGGGCCAGGCGATGCTACCCGCGACATTGTCTTGTGGATCTGATGCTGGCATCTCCACGTGTATGCTGCAACTGCCATGATGGCAGCGATGTCGTCGCTGCCTGGACTCAGACTGGTGTCCGTCCCGAAAACCCGAAGCAGTTGAAATACTTGACATTTGCCCTGGCCATGATCACCCTTGCACAGCACTATTTCACGTATCCGTTTACTGCTCGTCATAAAGGCTCTGATCATGCCACGCGTCGTCTCGATCCTGCTCACGTCCATCGCCACTTGGTTCCGATCACGGTTGTCTTTGCAACTGGAACTCATTGCTCTGCGTCACCAAGTTGCGGTCTATCAACAGCGCATCTCACGACTCAAGCTCCGGCCCGCTGATCGCTTACTCTGGGTCTGGCTTTCTCGCCTGTGGCCGGGCTGGCAAAAGGCCCTGGAGTTCGTGCAGCCTCGTACCGTCATCGCCTGGCAGAACAAGCGCTTCCGAGACTATTGGCGGCGCGTGAGTCAGACGGGAAAGCCGGGGCGTCCCACCATCTCAAAAGAAGTGCGTGAGCTCATCCAAGATATATGGCGCTCCAACCTGACGTGGGGTTCGCCACGCATCGTGGGAGAGCTCCGTAAACTGGGCATCATCATGGCCAAATCCACGGTCGAGAAGTATCGACGGACAGTCCGCAAGCCACCGTCACCGACGTGGAAAGCCTTCTTGAGCAACCACGTTAAAGACCTCGTGGCCTGTGTTTTTTCACCGTGCCGACCGTCCAATGCCGGGTGCTCTTCGTGTTCATCCTGTTGGCTCATGAGCGCCGGCGCATCGTCCACTTCAACATCACCGAACACCCAACGGCGCAGTGGACGGCACAGCAGATCGTCGAGGCCTTCCCATGGGATGAGGCGCCACGGTATCTCCTTCGGGATCGCGTCTCGATCTACGGTGAGCAGTTTCAACAGCGCATCAAGAATATGGGCATCGAAGACGTCAAAATTGCTCCCCAAAGTCCATGGCAAAATCCCTACGCGGAGCGAGTCATTGGCAGCATTGGACGCGAGTGTCTCGACGATGTCATCGTCCTCAACGCACGGCACCTGCGCCGCATGCTTCAATCCTACGTGGATTACTATCACACCTGGCGCGTCCACCGATCATTGGAGATGGACGCGCCCGAGCCCCGAGCGATTCATCCACCCGAGCTCGGGTCGGTCAGAAAGCTGCCGGAAGTGGGCGGTTTGCACCATCATTATGAGCGAAGAGCTGCATGAGCGGGATGTCCGAAGTGTCGCATTTTCGGATGTTACGAGAAATCGGGACCCACAGGCATGGCTTGCGCCGCTTTGAAGGCGCAGACACCCGGGTCGAACTGGGAAGCTTTTGATGTCAGGCTGCATGGGGACTTTTTTTCGTTTTACTAACGGCAAGAAGGCGCCAGTGCGTCTACATGATGCTCTGGTAGATGCTGAACCCGTTGGGGTTGGCCGGTTCTTTGACCGGTGCCAATAGCGGCGCGCGTTGTCAGCCCCACTCTACTACACGTCACCGAGCATTGGAATTCCCAAGCGTTTTCGCTCCGTTTCCCCCCTGAACATCTGCGTCCTGCGAGCCGCTACCTCGCCTCGTTCCCCGCCATGCTGAGACTTTGTCATCGCCGGCATGCTCGATCCTAGAAACACCGTGTGCTTCCCATAGCGCTTATCCAACTCGTCGATGCTCTCATATACCCGCTCCATCTCCTCCACTTTTATGGGACCATCAAAGAGATCAAGTTGAAGCGGTTTGCTCTCGACCAGATGCGTGAGCACCACACCGCTTAGCCGGTAGCGGGTCCCCGGCTTGAAGACCTGATCGAAGTGTTCAGCAATGACCCGGAGAATTTCATTGGGGAATGCGGTTGCACGAGACATCGTGATCTCATATCCGTGATGGCGAAAGTCATGCGTCCGGAGTACGAAGTACACTTTGCGGGCGACTAAGCTATACCTTCGAATCTTGATGCACGCGTTCTCTAGGTTCTTTGAGAGTTGACCAAACACGAACGATCGATCATTCGATGGTGGCGTGAACGTTTTCATCTTGCTCACGGACTTATAGTCGGTCTTCGGTTCCGACTCCAGAGGCAACACGGATTCACCCCGCAGCTCCTTCCAAATCTCGGTGTGCGGCTTAGTGAGATGGTGTTGTACCCAGCCTTCATCTCGCTGCGCAAAATCCAGCGCCGTCCGGATCGCGTACTGTGAGAGATAGGCGGCCGTCTGCTTCCCGATCCCCCACACATCGCCAATGGGAAGCTGGGACAGGTACTCGGGTAAGTGTCTCCCGGAGATCACTGTTAACCCTGATGGCTTCTTCCACTTCGATGCGATTTTGGCCACCACTTTGGAGGGTGCCAATCCAATTGAAAATGTCATGCCCAGTTTCAAATCGAGATCACGCTTGATGGCGGCCGCCATCTGCGGATAGGACTGACGCCGTGACCGTCTGAGACCGGTCAATTCGGCGAAGCACTCATCAATCGAGTACTCTTCGACCAAGTTCGTATGGTCACGGACAATCGAAAACATCCGGGCTGAATACAGGCTATAGGTCTCGTAATCACTGGGCAGATGCACCACATCCGGACAGATGCGCCGAATCTCTTGAATGGTCATGCCACGCTTGATCCCTTGCGCCTTTCCCTCATAGCTCACGGCTGAGGCAATGCCCCGCTCTTTGCCCGTGACGACGATTCGTCCCTTAAGACGCGGATCGCGGGCCTGTTCGCAAGACGCAAAGAACGCATCCGCATCGATGTGCAAGATGGCCTTGGGAAAGGAGGCCAACGAGAGTGTTGACGCCATCGCTCAGGAGTACTTCCGAATGACGGATCGGACCACCGCCGCCACGGTAAGTTCTTGTACCGGTGTAATCGGGGGGTACGCCGCATTCGCGGATTCGAGCCATACTCGGTTGTCCTGTTGTCGGAAATACTTCATCGTCCATTCGCCGTCGACCTCAGCAATGACAATCTCTCCGTCACGCGGCCGATTGGTGCGCTCCACGACCACCATATCACCCGGATGAATGCCGGCATCGATCATTGAGTCACCCTTGACTCGTAGGATGTACGACGCCTCCTTATTCGGGGCCAGGTACTCGTCAAAGCTCATCGTGTCGAGAAGCTCTTCCTCAGCCGGAGATGGCCATCCGGCTTCCACCACTCCAAGGAGTTTGACCCGTTGCAAGAGCCACCCCGGCTTCAGTTGCGTCCCAACTTTAGCTAAGAGCTCAACCGCCGTATGTGGATGGCGCATGGCGTACACCGCGTTTGAAGAGCGCAGTCCAAGCATATCCCTAATCTCCCCCTCAACTGGGCAACCGTGCCCATACACGGCATAACCGTGCACCGTTTTGTTCATCTGCCTATCAATTGTGTTAATCAATATAGTGTACAATTGTTCACTAAGTCAAGATATAAATATTTGTTTTTATTGATCTTTATAATGCAATTTGCATTATGTTGACTTTGTTCCCTTCTGTCCCCAGCAAATCGGTCGGGTCGTGTAGAGGAGGCGTGCGGGTAATAAATCGAGTCTTATCCAAGTCGATCGGTAAGCCCTCATTGAACCCGTTCAGCCGATCTTCAGTCAGATTTTCCGGCTTCATTTGGCGCGGTCTGGCACGTGCAGACGCACTCCCGGCGTTGGCTTTGACCCATCTCAACTAACTGGGCGCAGCCCTTACTCTACTTGGCTCGGTGGCCAGGGGGGCACGCGGTACAGCAGGACCTCTCTCACACTCCATATGCGATCCGTCAGCCCCGCCGCCCTCGCCGGCGTTTGCTGCCGCCACCGCCGGGTCAATCCCGTCTCAGTGATCATCTCGACTTCGGGTACGGGTAGGCGTAAGCTGGTGTGAGGCAAGCAACAATTGTGGTGCGCCTGGAACACGGCCAGTTGCGGACGCAGTCCGGCTTCATGCTTGCACAATGTATTGACCCGACGCCCAATCGCCGCCACATGCTGACGAAAATCCAGATGTAAGCGTTCTATGAAAGCGGTATTGATCTTCCATCCGCGCTTGGCCAGGATCGACTCAATGGTTTCTGCCGTGCCAAACACGACCCGGTGTTTCCCACCCGCAATGCGCCGGCGCCGATACGATTTTACGACCTGCGCATAGAGAAGCTGAGGCAGTGGCATCCAGCGTGGTTTGGGTCGGGGACCCTTGGCCTGTCGGCGCTCAGGTTGGATCCACTGACCGTAATGCGTCACCAGCGCCGTGAGGTACTCGCGGAATCCATCCGTCAAAAACAGGGGTGCACACTCGGGTGCCAACACTTGGGTGACGTGATGGACGAGACGTTGGGCCATGGCCGAGCCGCGCTCCCCCACATCGACCGCCACAATCAGTTTGCACACCGGGTCCATCGCCACCCACACCCAGTGCGGAGACCGTGACAGCCGTTTGATCGCCTGGGTCTCGGTGACTTCGCCGTCTTTGACGGCACTGAGCAAGGCGAACAGTTCGTCCATCTGGACCTGCTCGACGTAGACATCTCGTAGAAAATGGCGGGAGAAGGCTTCGAGGTGCTCGGCTGCCTCAACCAGCCAGCTCAACACGGTGTTGGGATCGACCTCGAAGACCCGGGCCACAGCGCGGATGCCCAGTCCTTCAGCCAGAGCGGCGATGGTCCATACGAGCTTGTTGGGGTCGACTTGCTTGCCGTGGAACGGCGTGCCCAACGTCTCGAGGAAATGCCGGTGGCAGCTGAGACACACCAGTTGGCGCCAGCGGCGCCCATTGGGATGGCCATTGGCCCGGATATTGCCCCAGTCGACCCAGCCGTGGTATGAACAGGTGGCCTGCGGACAGAACTGTCCCGTCGTATCGACCTGTCGGCGGCGGCCTCGGGTGAAGATCATCCGGGGTGGCGGGGCTTTGGGCACCTGCGGTTGAGCATCCATGCCTTGATCGCAGAGCTCGCATTCCGGCTTGTGGATATAGCCCGCAAACGGTTTGGGTTCCCGTTTGCGTCTGGGTGGCTTCGGTACGGCGGGAGCGGACTTGACGACGCGCCTAATCCGAGCTATCAGCAGCAGCAACAGGATGAGAAAAGCACAGACGAACGGATAAAAAATGAGCTCGAATCGCATGATCAGCTCCTCCAATCAGGTGGAAAATGGGCTGATCATACCGGATTTAGGCGCTGATTGAATTAGCAGCACGTTTCACGTACACGACCCGGCAAGGACGCCAGGTCCTACATGCGGAACGGGTGGTGTTGGCGCAAAACCTCCCGCCGTTTGCTGGAGCTGATTTCAGAATGCGGTTTTCTTCTCGCAGGTAGGCAATGACATGCCCCTGATGGCAGTGGATTATGGTAGCCAACCAGGCGATGAAGAATGCCGGGAACATGGCTGCACCTCAAGGGTTGAAAAACACGTTGTTTTTCCACGATCCCGTGTACGCTCAACCTCAGAGATTTCAACTGTGTATGATCAGCCGACTTTTTCCACTATACGAGATCCCATTTTTTACCCGCAAGCTTCCTCTACACGACCTGGAAAGTCTGGTAGCCAGGGAAGGATGGGCCGTGGTAACATACCCCCATGGATCAGGCAGAAGCATCACGACGCTGGGACACGGCTCAAGAGCTATATCAAGCTGCAAAGGACGCGTTTCGTCAGCAGCACTACAGGGCCTCTGTCAGTCTCGCGTATTATGCGTGTTTCCAAGCCATGTGGGTGGCGCTAGGTGATCCTCCTTTGGGGCGTTGGCAGCACATCGGGATTATTCGCAGCTTCTGTCATGGCCAGTGGGCGATGCCGCCCCTTACTCCGACTGCTCTCGCAGTATTGCATAAACGCTTGTTGGCGCTCTATACGTTGAGATTGGATGCCCATTACCGTGCCCAACGGATTCCTTCTGAGCAGACACAGCATGGGCTCGAAACCGTCGCGGAGGTCATGCGGCTGGTCCAGCATCCCCCAAGAGAGTGATCATCAAGGAGGAACGATGGGTATTGAAGCGATAAAATATCCGGCTTTACAGGTATCTGCTGCAACAACCGAACTCGTGAAGGGCATTCTTGCTCTCTACCCTCAGGCCGAGATTCTCCCGCGTATTGCTCCCCTCGAAGATGAAGAGATCAGCGTAGAGGTCAAGTTACCCTTAGGGGAAGATGAGATTTATGAGGCACGTGACCACATCCACAACCTCGTGATCCAACTTCAGGATCAATATGATGTGTTGATTCTGGCTTACGCTGTGCCAGCATAATGACCCAGACGTGTCGCATCGCTGGGGGTTTGTTGCATGAATCGGCCAGAAGACGCAGTGGTCCCTTGAACCCCACTGTCAGTTGACCGCATAGGACTGCGGCCGACCCAGCTCTCGCATCCGATTGAGCACCCCACACGCGATCGCCGCTTCGCGCTCCTGCGCCGCATCCCCCTTCGCCCGCATGTGGCCCCCGAACGTGCGTTTATAGCGGGCAAAGGCATTTTCCGCGTGGCTCTGCGCGTAGTACCCCGCTGTCCGTTTCCAGGCAAACCGGCCCTCGCGCTCAATCGCCATGATATGCCGATCGCGTTGGGTCGGGGAGGTCGTTCCCGTGGGACTCACCACCGCATTCTTACGGGGTGGGATGATCACCTGGGCTCCCGGGGAATGGTTCTCGACGGCGCTGTAGACCGGCGCTTGATCGTAGATGCCGTCGGCCACGAAGCGGTCAATGTCCCCCTCGATTTGGTCCAATAGCGTCGGTACTTCTGAAGGATCTTGCTCATGGCTGTCCGTCAGTACGCGACTACAGGGTGAGTGGAAGAGCGTGGTGAGCTTTTCAGTAGAGCCAGGCGAGATCGGGTTGACGGCCTTGGAAGAAGCTGGTGACGGCATCGACCAAGACGCCAAAGGTCGATTGGCCCAGTTGGCGGCAGGGCTGACGCAGCGATAAGGTCCGCTCGACCCAGCGGTTGCCGGCCTCACTGTCGGTGCCACTGGAGCCTTTGCGCCACATCACCGCAAAGCGCAATGCCCTCTCAGCCCGGTTGTTGGTCGGTTCGACGCCCTGCTCACGCAGGAAGACCCACAGCGAGGCCATTTCGCGCTGTAAGCGTCGGGTCAAGCGGCCGGCCTCATCCTTGCGCTCGTGGTAGCGATCAAGCAAGCGGCACAACCGTGCATACCATGCGTTCCACTGGCCTCCGCTGGGGGGCGCCTTGGCCATGTGGCACAAGGCCTGCAACTCCTTCAGGGCCCATGTGCCACACGCCGCCAGCGCGGGGTCGCGTTTTTGCGAGAGCCCCCGAGCGCTGCGAATAAGATGGGCCAAACAGGTTTGACGAGACTGCACCCAGTTTTGATAGACGCCGTAGCCATCGCTGACCAAGATACCTTGCCAGTCCTCAATCAAGGCCCAAAAGGCGTCTTTGGACCGATTGGGGTGAATGAGATACAGCGAGACGGTGTCGGTGGTCAGGGTCCACAGCCACTGCAAGGCGTTTTGGCAGTACCAGGGTGTCTCGTCGATGTAGCCCACGGGAGCCTGACGGGCCAGGGTTGCAATGGCCTCATAGTGGGGCACAATCGCGTGAGAGGCCCGCTGGAGGACTTTTTGCACCGCCCCGAGGCTGATCGGGATGTGCAAGACCGAGTGACAGAAATCTTGCACGAGGCGCCACGAGGTGCGATGCATGCCGGCGAGTTCGCCGATGAGGGCGGTCAAACGCGGGCCGTAGCCTGCCTGATGCTCACGTGGCACCTGCGCTTTGAGCAATTGGCCACATCCTTGGCACTGCCCCTGCTGGAGGACGAAATGGTGGATGTCCATTGCGATCGGCGGCAGCTCGATCACTTGATGGGTGTGGTAGGGAGTCAGCGACACCAGGGTGCCATGGCCACAGGCACAGGGGCCGGGCTCAATGAGATGGACCTCAGTGGGGCTGAGCAACGTCGGGCCTTTGCCACGATGACCCTTTTTCCCGCCCCGTTTGCCCGAGGACTTGCGTCGCTGGCGTTTGGGCTTGTTGAAGGGGGAATCTGACGACGGCGGCTTGCTGGAGGTTTGCGAGGTTGTTGCCACCCGTCCTTGCAGCTGATCAACTTGTTGCTGGAGCTGCTCGATCTGTGTCTGGAACTGAGCGATCTGCTGGTGCTGGCTCGTGATGAAATCTTGAACCGCCGGCGGG
>CAJIAL010000530.1_pt1 | contig 20640 bp, 12 predicted proteins | sample 9199091 | NCBI WGS metagenome assembly CAJIAL01 (sample SAMEA7708270, study PRJEB35096) | sediment metagenome | biome: marine neritic benthic zone biome [ENVO:01000025]; feature: sediment [ENVO:00002007]; material: shallow marine sediment [ENVO:03000034] sea grass bed [ENVO_01000059] ... | reverse complement strand
TAAGCGGGTGGCAAACGCGAACGAGGTGTTGCCCCAGAGATAGCGGGCATGGTGTCCTTCAACCGATTCCTGATAATCGAAGGCTTTGACCGGGTTGTTCTCCGGATCATATGGCATACGCAGGAGAAAGCGTGGCATAGTCAAGCCGACATAACGGGAGTCCTCAGACTCCCGGAACGATTGCCATTTAATAAACTGCGGGCCTTCCATGATCGATTTGATGTCTTTGAGATTTGGTAAATCACCAAAGTCATCAATACCTAAGAATTTTGGACTCGCGGCGGCGATAAACGGTGCATGCGACATGCTTGCAACACTCGCCACATTTTGTAGCAACGCCATGTCTTGCGGACCGGGGTCAAAATCGTAGTTGGCAATCATCGCCCCAACAGGTTGCCCACCAAATTGGCCATACTCCGCGGTATACACGAGCTTGTAGAGACCGGACTTCGGGATTTCGGGCGTGTCTTCGAAATCTTCCATCAGGTCCTGTTTCGAGATATTGAGCATCTCGAGCTTGATGTTTTCCCGGAAGTTCGTCCGATCAATAACCAGCTTGAGCCCGCGCCATGCCGACTCCAGTTGTTGCAACTTCGGGTGATGGAGGATCTCGTCCACCTGGATGCTGAGTTTTCTGTCAATCTCCGCAATCATTTGATCGGCAATGGCTTTGTCGACCTTCTCGGTTTTGCGTGCGGGTTTGAGAAGCTCCGCAATAAAGGCTTCAACCCCTTGTTTGGCAACATCATACCCCTCATCAGTGGGTTGCAGCCGGGTCTCCTGCATGATTTGATCGAGCAACGACCCTTCAGCAGTTTCGACCACTTCACCTGCGGCTTGTGCCTGTGCTTCAGCCTCAGCCATACCTCTACCTCCATCGGTATTGGGTTCCAGTTTCCCGGATAGACGCAGTGTCCGAACCGTCAGTGCTTGGCTCCGGGGATTTATTCTCCGCCCTGCTCGCCGATATTCAATTCTTTCAGCAGTTTTTCTCGTGCGGCATCATCTGCCAGTATGGATTGCACCAAGCGCCGAAACGCCGGAACATTTCCCAAGGGCCCCTTCAGTGAGCTGAGCGCCTGACGCAGCTCAAGCAGCTTCGCCAATTCCGGGACTTGCTCAACGATCCTTTCAGGGTCGAAATCCTTCAGGGTTTCTAACTTTAACTGTAACGCCATCTCTTCGCCCTCTTCCTCCGTCAGCCGATTGGGCACGTTAAGAGCGAGGGACAGATTTTGATTCCGCATGACGTCGTTAAAGTTATCTTTGTCAATGTTGATTGGTTTGCGGTCTTCCAATGGGGTGTCATCGGCTTGGAGAGTATAATCACCCATCATCATAAGTTTCAGGGGTAATTCAATTTCTTCTTGTGCATCCCCCGTGGCTGGTTTGTAGACAATATTCACACGTTCTTTTGGGGCGACAGAGCTCTCAGCCATGATGGTGTCTCCTTCTATGATTGGGTTACTGCTGGGTGAATGCCAAAGCCACTCCGACATCCAACCGACACAAGCGACTATGGAGTTGCTTGGCTTTTGCTGCGAACTCAGGGGCCGCATCTTGATCCTTCTGCGCGAGTCGAGCATACCCTTGTAACAAGAGTTGTACGACCGGTAGACTCAGGGACGGCTCCCACTCTTCCAACCCGAAACGCTTCACTTGTTCGTCGAGAAATTCCAATTGGGATACCGCAACGTCATCGAATCCGAGTTCGGCACAGAATCGCGCTTGTTGCACATGCCACAGAAAACGCTCACGTAATGAGGCCGCACGCTGCGCGCCATCGCGAAAAAGCGCCATAGCCTCCAGCAGATTGCCATCCTGGGCCAATCGACGCGCTTCGTCCGCCGCCTCCTGTGACGCTGCTGCCACCCCCGTCTCGTCGGCTGGGGCTATAAGAGGAAGCGCTTGGCCGTTGGCCACCGACAATTGAGGCATGGAGAAAACCTGCTTGGGAGCAGCTCCGCCGGCTTGAGAAGTCACCTCGCTGGCAATCCACGCCCGCGTCTCGTCATCCGCAAAGGGCGTTCCATCGGCAAAGCACAGCTCAAGGAGACCCGGCACGCGGCGGATGAAACTTGCCACTTCCTCAATGACCGCGCGTTTCGCTTCGTGATGTGACGGACCAAGACCTTCCAACGCACGTGCCGTGAAACGATGTGCGTCGAGCCAGAACGGTGCGCTGCCAAAAGCCCCTTCAACAGTAAGCACCACCTCCGTAAAGCGGTCATGTTTCAGCGATTCTTCACATTGCTGCAACGTCGCTGGTTGCACGCTCGGCAGTTGTGTCGTGCCATCTTGGCTCAACGGCGCTTGGACCACAAGGAGCCACACCCCGATACGGCTGAGGCGATACGGTAAGGGATTCTCGAGGCTTTTATGCAATAAGAATGACGCAGCGTTGCGCAGGGTCGTCTGACACGTGCGGATCGCACGCTGCGCGTCATTCTCGTTTTCGAAGGTGGTGATCGCGGCCGGCGCGGTAGATAGTGTTACTGGGGGAGGCGGAGGACTTTCGTCTACAGGGGGCGATACTTCGGGTGTGGTCTCCTGCTCCGAGGGCGTTGACGGAGAGGCTGGAGTCTGGTCGATCACGGGGGCAACGGTCGCAGGCTCAACCGGCTCACTCTCAGTAGAAGGCGTCTGAGGGGCCTCCTGTGATGTTGCTGTTTCCTCTTCTTTCGCTTCTGCTGGCAGACCCGCGAGGGCTTCCCGCAACGGGCGGGTCAATGCGCCGAAATCAGGTGCGTCATCACCCAACACGTCCTCTACGGCCGTCTTGAGGTGTTGCGCCAGCTCCTCGCAATGCACAACGACTGCACGATCTGAGGGGGCTGGTGGACGTCGCGTGATGGCATTGCCCAGACGTTCGATGAACCACGTGATCGCGTTGATTCGACCTTGCTTGCGCTTTTTCTCCGGGAACAGTCCGTCCCAAAATGTGTGAATAAGGTCGCCATAGATAGTGAGGGCAATTTCCAGGCCACGATAGTCTTGTCGTTCGAACAAACCGCAACTCAGATAGCTTGCTACCAGCAGATCTTTGGACGTATCACGGAGGATTCTTGTCGCGAGGTCGACGACGTTTTCCCAATTCACGGGTTGCGGGTGCAGCGATTCTTGCTTGGCAATCTCCGCGCCTAAACTTTCATACTCCGGTTCATAACGCGCAGCGACCCCACACGGCGTATCAGGCGTGATAGGGAGTGATCCAAGTTGTCCCAACTCAGATGTCATATCAGCCATTGTGCCCCCATGGATTGAGAAGAGATGGATAATACTGTACCACACACGTGCTCAACGAGCACGAGGTTATAGGCACATGGGGTACGGTGACGTCGGGAACGCTCACATCATTGCGGTGCTATTCCACAATACGTGTCGCTACGAGGTCATCTGGTTTGAGCGCGATGAGCCGTTCCAAGGCAGGGGACACTTCAACCCGGAAATACATGCGGATGGCACTCAGACCATACGGCCTGAGGGTAGATTGGAGGTCTTGCCATTCGGACATAGCGTATGAATCGGCAAATTCCCGCAGCCCGAATGCTTGTGAGCCGTCGCGAAAATCGTCTACAAATTGGAAGAACCCCTCTTGGCCTTTATACCGCTTGCGCAATCGTAGCCGAGAGATTTCTGGTACCGACATCCCCACGGCAGCAGCCCGTTCGACGCACTGCCGGTTACAGGACACGGTTGTGATGACGAGGACATCGCCACACCCTTCAAAGGTCCAAAATACCGTTGCCGCCGGTGTGGCGTTTTCTTGGCTCGGCATCGCCACCTTGAAGGTTTTGGTTGCACATTCGAGCACAAACTGCACCCGGTCTGCAATGATGTTGGTCTGACTTTCAATCGCGGTTTGTCGGGTCACCTCGACACTCACCCGCTGTGGGGTTTGCTTGCCCGATTCGAGTACCGATGGCAATTGTTTGGCATTTTGCAGCGTGGTCAGAAAGGCTGACGAGAGCGGGATGCTCTCGTCCAAGACTTGCCGTGGACGAGTTTCGTTATCCGCTAAGAATGGGCGGAGAAATTCATCCACGAAGGCTCGGACCTTGCCTTCAGGACCGTAAAGGAAATTGATGCGTTCGAGCTCTGCCAAGTCTGTGGCTGGGGCCAGCACATTTTCTGCCCAGCGTTTTTGAAAAAACACGCCGGTGTCTTCCAGGACGACTTTCCAGACAAACAGCAGGGGTCGCTCAAGCAGTTGCCAGAGTGCCTGGACGGATTTGTCCGCGGTGGCTTCTTGCTTACGGAATTCTTGCACGAGCCATGCGAGCTTCAGAATAGGATGTTGTGGTTCTCCTGCGGGGGGTGCTTCTTCTTGAAAGCCGGCATGGGCAAGTTTAAACCGTTTTTCCCGTAAAGGGTCGTCGGCCAATGCGTCACGCAGTTGTAAGAAGGTGTCTTGATACGTGCGGCGCGTTGCTGAACCACTATAGCGGACCAGAACTTCCACCCAGAGTGGTACTACGGGCTCTGTGTCGTCCGTCTTTCCGCCGCGCGTGGTGCTGGCGCTGTCTGTGGATGGTTGGCCAGGTAGTGCTGTTGCGTTGTCTGCGGTCTTTTGTGGGGTTGCCTGTTGGAGAAGGTCGTCAGGGAGATGCGGGGTTAAGTGCTCTAAGGTCAGATCAAACACCCGGTTGTAGGGCGAGGTGGGTTGCAGCAGGTACTGCATGAGGGTGCGACGCTGCGCTGCCGTGTCCCACCATGGGAACTCGCCACTCGGAAATTTCACTAAAAATTGGTGCCATTGGGCAAAATAGTCTGTCCGATAGGACGCACGGAAAGTGTTTAAGGCTTGCTGCATGCTAGGCACCGCTGCTTCCGCACGCATGAGAAAGGGGCGGAGACTTTGTTGCCACGCGTCTCGGGTATAGCCGCCATCAACCTGCACTGGCGCTACGGTGGCTTGTGTCGGCAGGTCAGTCCAGACATCGCGGAGGGTGACAGGGTCATATTGTTGATTCGCCCAGTGGAGAATTTGTTCCGGAGCGAACTTGTTGGTTGCAAACCACTGTTGTAAGCGTAAGGCGTGGTCAGCTCGTTCTTTATTGAGGACCTCTTGGGTGGTGAGAGCAGCCCAGTGAAGATAGGTGTGATATGTTTGCTGGACCGTGGTGACGTGTTCAGGCGGTGGGGCTCGCTCCCCCGTGACAGCGAGCATGAGTTGGTAATCGGGGGAGCGTTCGTCTGGCACTACACCGGGGCATCCGCGCTCGCCAAGGCAATGCTGAGCTAATTCAATACGGTTAATCAAAAGAAAAACGACGGGGATCGCATCAGAGCCGCTGCGTAACTGTTGCTCGAGTTTCCCATCAAGGAGGGAAAGGACCTCCGCGGCATACCGTTGCACATATTCTTGTCGCAGACGTTGTAAACGCTTCCCGCTCCGATTGAAGACCACACGACTCCATTGGAAGCGTTGCTGATTCCGTTGTTCCAACCCCAGGATGATGCTTCGGCAGAGCGCTGCGTGTTGGAGGTCGAACGGGCCAGCGGCATCGCTCTTCATCAGGGGACATTCGTCAGCTTTGACGGAGGCATACACACGTCGATCACTGACGAAGGCATGCGTTAAGGCGAGTAGGACAACCCCACAGAGTCCTAGGCAGCCGCCGAGCCCTAAAAGATGCCGTAGCCGCCGGCTTCTGCTGGCCTTACCCGTGGCGCGGACAAGTGACTGATCACGCGGCAACATCAGGGTGAAGAGGTCGTGAAGAAAGTACGCGTTGTCCCCTTGAGGCCTGGCGCTTTCGTGTCCATTGACATGAAAGGCCGCTCGTAAAAACGACTGCGTTTGTCCTTGTTGGACGGCGCTGCAGAAGAAGAGGCCGCGGAAAAAGGGGGTGGGGCGAACAGGGTTGACTTGAAACAGTGTCTCCAAAAAAATCCCTAAAGGACGCTGCAAAGCTTGGAATTCTTCCGGAAAACAAAACACTTTCTGCCGCAAGGCGGTCGTTGGCAGGTGCTCTTGGTCGTAGATGGAAAGCCGGAGTTGGTGGAGACGCTCAGTTATGGCATGAAAATGTGTCGCAAAACTTTCTGCCGAGGAGGAGGGAGGCTGCTGACCATTCGACGACGGCCGTTCCTGCCGGACAAAACCAAAGACTTGCCGCGTCATGTGCTCGGGCAACTGCTGACAAAATTCGGTAAAGCCCTCCAATATGTCACAACGTGTCACGAGCACATAGACGGGGAAATCGATTCCCAGCTTCTCTATGGCTTCATCAATGCGTCGTCGTAACTGCACGGCCTCCTGCCGGAGCTCTTCCTCACGGTGCGTCACACACGCATCCGCCGGCAGGGTGATAATCAGACCATTAATGGGTTGGATTTCACGGTAGTGGCGCAGTAGCAAGAGCAGACGATACCACTGCGATCCCTCGTCCTCACGCTCAAGTGGGAAAGCATAGGTATGGGGCGTATCGAGGATGACCGCGGTATTGAAGAACCACCATTCGCAATCCTGCGTCGGTCCGCTTGCAGGCTCTTCCGGGCGTTCAAACGGGGTGAACCCTTTGGCAACACTGCGTAGTACGCTGGTTTTACCAGCCTCGCCGGCCCCCATAAGCATATACCACGGCAAAGCGTACAGGGGCAGTCCTTCTTTTTTACGCAGCTCCGGCGAATTGCGGAGGGTGCGGACGGCCTCTTGCATACGTTTTTGGAGGGCGGCGTGGCGTTCGCGTACATCCGGCGCGGATTGTTCTTCGTCCTCGGCGTGTAACTCTGCCAGAAAACGCTTCTCGCGTTTACGCGGGACAAACCACAGGAGAGCAACCACGACGGCACCCACAACGAGCAGCACCAAGGCGAGCCAAAACCACACGCCCAATGTGCGCGCTAAGGTCTGCCACCACCGCATACGGTAGCCGATCGCGATAACTGCGATCAGGGCGACTGCAACACCCGCAGCGGGCCCCAGCTTCTTTACGGGCAATTTCCTCAAGAGTTCCAGAAAAAAATCCATGGTTCGTACCCCCAGCCTATCGCCGCGGTTGCGTCGTCAAAAAATGATAGGTAGCCACAACACCCGAGGACGATGCCCGCTTGAGGGCTTCACGCAATGCCGGGAGATAGCCTTGCGCCGACTCCGGCGCAAGACGCGCCGGGGTAAAGAGCGGGGTGGAACTTGCGATCACCGTAACTAACTCCAGGCCAAAGGGCGGCTCGATCCGCCACTGCTGTGGTCCATCGAGTCCTCCTACCTGGATCATACTGCTTGGCGCGAATGTATTGGTACGTTCCTTGGGATTGGGAAGGAGATGGCCGACATACTGATTCGCGACGTAGTAATCGACGTACACGTAACTCGTGGACGTCCGGGGTGTTTGTACATCGGCGATGAGATTCTCGCCATGAAAGTATGTCGGAGTCTCCCCTCCTTTGTTCAGTTGCAAAGCAAGCCCGCTTTGTTGGGCTTGGGCATGCGTTTGCAATGGGGTGAGGAGCGCGACCACTTCACACAGCGGCCACTGCAACACACGCACATTGCCGTCATTGACCGTTGATATTCCCTGAATCTGCAGCAGAGCTTGGCGTATGGTGTCCCGGTGTTGTGTACTGCCAATATATCCCTCGAGTGTGACAACATCACGTTGTATGTCAATGACGTTGAGCACCATACACGCTTCTTGGTGAGCTGCGATGACCTCGCGGACTTTGGTGTCGGGCGACTCGAGAGTAAAGACCGCTTGACAGGTGCGGGGCGTATCAAGCGTGACTTGCCCGTCCAGACAGTCGGATTCACCTTGCCATCGTTCAAAGACGGAACCAGGTGCTGGTGTTGCCTCGAACTGCACAACGGTCTTGACTGGAAAGGCATGCGTACACTTGCGGCCACAATCAATGCCAGCAGGCGTGCTCTGCACAGTCCCTTTACCGTTGCCCTGTGTACTCATCGCCAGTTGTACCGTTGGCGCTGGAGGAGGCTTGATGAACCAATACACCACAAAAACGAGCAATGGCACCATGACCAGGAGGGCAATACCGGCTTTGAGCAACAAAGCCGTGAGTGGTGGTTTAATCGGCAGCGGCGGTGGTGCGCTTATCTGATAGGGTTGTGGGGTGAGCTTGTCTAAGGTCGGGAGCTCCTCCACGGTCTGTGGCAAGTGTTGTACCTGCTCATGACGGATGCGGTTAAGCTGCAACGTATCTTCCATACCGAGAAAATAGCGCCCGCTAAATCCGAGGCCTAAGCTGAGATAATAGATTTCCCGAATATCGTGCTGATCAGCCCGCAATCGGTTCAAACGCTCGAAGAGTTCTTCCCCTGCATTGCGGGTCTCGTAATACTGCAGCTGGAGAGGAAGCGTACTCCATTGTCGCTGGTACTCCCATGCTGAGAGGCCTAAGAGCACCTCGTCAGCCCAGGCGACAAAGGCGAAGCGGGCATCGTGATAGTCTTGGTCCAACATGCCTTGCCGTTTCGCCTCGGCCTCCTGCTGTTCGAGTAACGAGGTGATACGGCCACGCACATCTTCAGCGGACGGTTGTCCCCCGCCCTGAAGGACCGTTTGTTCGACCACGAGTACGTAAGCATACAGTTGAAAAAACAGTTCGCGCACGTTCGGCATGCGTATCAATTCCTCAGTGGTCGGTTGCACAATTGCCTGTTAGGGTTCTCGACCCTCTGCATACGCCTTACTGCGGGTTAGAAACCCGCCTGGGCAACCCTCGCCATAATTGCGGTGCGCAGCGCTAAGACTCAGAGATCACGAAGAGTTGCATGTCGGTTTCTTCAGGCGCCAATTCGCAAAACACGGCGATGTTTTGACGCTCTTCGATACGTCGCCAAAGCGACACACGATGGTCAACCTCGAAATAGCTGCAAAGCGCACGGCGTGGCAATTCTTCCGGAGGGGTCTCCAAATACCGTACCGGCAAGCCCGGGATGAATTGTTGGCGGAGTATCGTCATTTCTTCACGGGAGCAGACTTTGCCTGTTTCCATCAAGCGGCGCTCAAGTTCTCGGGGTGCAAGATTACTTTTAATGGACAGATAGTAGTGATTACCTCCATCAAAAAAACGTGGTTCGAGATCCGACGTGAAGTACTCGCCGTCGTAGAGGAGTGGGACGACAAACTCCGGACCGCTTGCCAATTCACGCAGCAGGTTGAGGATCAGCCTGACAACAGGCTCGAAGCATTCTCTCAGGTGTTCGTGGCGGTAGCTGGGCAATGGTTCATCCGCCAGGGACAGCGTCTCGGAAAATGTTGAAAGCTCCCCAACCAACTGGCGCAATGAGACATAGACCTCACACGGGTGCGTTTCTTCAATCTCGAGAATATGACGAAGCAGCGGAATATAGCGATTCAGCAGCTGCATCACCATCAAGAAAAATGTTTCACGGGAGCCCATCTCGAGGGCACGACTGCCACGCTGGCGCTTGAAATCCTGCAGTTCATGGCTTTTGGTAATGAGTTGATCACGCACGTCTTTGAGCAAACCGAGAAGCACCGGTGAGCCGTGCACGGACAGTAGGGGCGGAATATAGCGGTTGGACAATAGAGCCCCCTGCCCCTCCCCACTGCGGACGACCTCGGCAATTTTCACCGCTTCATATCCGCCATTGGTCACGGTATCAGGGTCAAAAAGGATATGCGGCTCGTGCATAAGAAATGTCACATCACTCCGCTCTTCTTGGTCACCGAAAAGATTCGGCACGATGGATTTATGCAGACTGTAACGCCGCACTGAGGCTGCATCGCGACCGTTTTCGGCGAGCTCGTCCTCATCGGCGATATTCTTGTCTTCCCACTGGAGTCGTTTGATCCCAAGGAACACTTCAAGCGCTTTCCCTTCGCCTTCGGGATCGAGTACATGCTCGAACGAACACGGGGTAATCCGCGCATTGCTCGGTGAGGTGTCGCCCCGGAAAGAAAGCATAGTACCCTCAGCGGTGACAATTTCACAGTGCTCGATGTCGAAGAGAAAATTCTGCAGGGCCGATTCCCTGATGCTGAGTGTGCGAACACCCCAACAAAACGGGACAAGAAGATGCAGATAGTGCCGCAGACGTTCGTCATGGTACAGATCTTGTTGCTGGAAATGTTGTGGTTGCAAGAACAGGCCTTGCCCCCAAAAGATAGGCCGTAGCGGAGCCATGCTGTGACCCTCCGTCCTTGTCCCCGTTCTGTTTAAAGCACAAGCACGCTGTGCGATAGGTTGAATAGCTCATGCGCAAGCTGGGAATCGAATACTAGCACCTCATATCATCAGGGTCTAGGTACTCAGAGAAAAACATCGAGGGGAGATAAACGTTATTTTGGCAAGCATGCCTTGGGATAATACCCCTCCGTCAACTGCGCGCAGCTGCGCACCAGACGCCCCGAAAGCGACTCGCGGTTATGTTATGATGACCGTGTCCGCTTGCCTAGATGCGTCGGATGCAGCAATGCCGTGAAGCACCTCCCTGAGACCGAAAGGCTTGTGTCATGCCCAATGTCATGCCTCATCTGCACTACGTTTCCGCCACGGAGCCGACTGCGACGCAGCCGTCGCTCACTGCCGCTCTGCGCCATGCCAACGCCGGTGATACCGTCCTCGTTGGCCCAGGGCACTACAGCCCGACCCGCACGCAGGAAACGTTTCCACTGTATGTTCCACCGGGCGTCACGCTGCTTGGGGCGGGCCGCGAAGCCTGCGTCATTGACGGTGAAGGCGCGTTGGATGTGTCGTTCCGGCCAGTACGTGAGGGGCAAAGTCTGATTGTATTAGGTGACGGGAGTGCCATCAGTGGTTGCACCGTGACCCGGAGCGGCGGCAATGGCTTGAGTAATCAACCGGGAGCGCGGGTGCAGATTGTCGAGAATACCATTCAACAGCACGGACAACACGGGATTTTGTTGTCAGGGCCGGAAGAAGCCATCGTCCAAGACAATACGTTTCTCGACAACGGTACCAAAGCCTATCAGCCGGTGACGCCGCGTCCGGCAGCTGCGCGCCAGGGGCATCATATCTTTGTGCAGGGCAAAGGCGGGGCGGCGAACCGTATGCTGATCAGCCATAACATGATGTCGCGCGCCTTTGCCGATGGTATCGCATTGGTCGTGTTTTTTGATGAGCCAGACGGCGTACAGATGCATGTGCGGATTGTGCAGAACACGATTGAGCACAGCCAACGACGAGGACTGACCATCGCCGGTTCGTTCGGCTCCTGTCATAATCGGGTGACGATCGATGTGCAGCACAATACGATTCGGGAGAATGCGTCCCAGGCAATCGGGGCACAAGCCGGAAGGCCTCTGGTAACCCAGATGCTGCGGGACAATAGGCTCCGGCTGCGGGTGATTGGCAACCAATGCCACAATAATGGCGGTGGCATCATGCTGTTTGGTGGCTTCGGGCCGGCTGAAGACAATTGCCTTGACGCCACTATTGCGCACAATCATTTCACCGGGCCGGCTCGACATGCCCTCAGCCTCATCGGCGGTGTGGGGTTTGGTGGCTACGATGCGCACCGGAACCGGATCACTGCGGTCATCAGCCACAATCGCATAGAAGACGTGCAGGAAGAACCGATTTTCCTACAAGGCGGAGTAGGCGAAGAGGATGAGGAGGTCACGGGCAATGCCGTTTTGGCCCAGGTCGGGCCTCAGGAGGTTACGCAGCAGGCCGAGCAACCGTTGGTACTGCTTAACGACGGAGTCCCGGGCAATACGGCGATACTCGAGGAGCCGCAGCCTGCACACCGGCGCGTCAGTGATGTGATCCCGTATCCGTCTTGATGCAAGGATACAGAGGCGTATCGAGCGAGCGTTCCAGTATCGTGACAACCTCGACGCCAATGGTGTCGGCGAGCTGCAAGCCTGTGGCGGTCAGCGACAGGCGGGACGTCTCAAGGTGCATCAGACCGTCTTCTAGCATGGCCTGAAACGTTTCCGAGGCCTGCAGTACCGGGAGTTCGTCAGGTTCGAGTTGGACTCCATCGCAGGTGCGAAGCCGCACGGCCATGCGCTCGCGGCGGGCCATGGCGCTATCCACGACTTCAGCGCCCTCACATGGCGACCCTCCGGACTCCACGGCGACCAAGTATTCCCGCATGTCTCGGGTATTCCACCGTCGCGTGGCATCGAAAAACGAGTGGGCTGACAGTCCGACACCAAGATAGTTGGCTCCGTGCCAATACCCCCAGTTATGCCGGCTCCGCCTGCCGGGTCGGGCAAAATTCGACACCTCGTAGTGTTCATATCCAGCGGCTTTCAATGTCTCCATGGTCCAGGCGTAGGCCCAGGCATCGTCGTCTTCGGAAACGGGTTGCAGACGCCCTTGGTGATAACGCTGTGCGAAGCGTGTGCCCTCTTCGATGGTAAGGGAATAGGTCGAGAGGTGAGCCGGCTGGAAACGGAGGGCGTCGTGCACGGTCCCCTGCCAATGCGCCCGCGGTGCACCAGGCAGACTAAACATCAAGTCCAGGCTGAGGTTGTCAAAACCAGCCTCCCGGGCGGCATGACAAGCGGCTCGGGCTTCTACTACGGTGTGTAAGCGCCCAAGAGTCTTGAGGTCACTATCGTTGAACGATTGCACTCCGAGACTTAACCGGTTAATTCCCACGCGTCGAAACGCCGCAAATTTGACGCCATCGGCGGCATTGGGATTGGCTTCGAGGGAGATTTCCGCTGCTGGAGCGATCCCCAGAGTGTGCTGTGCCGCCTCGCAGATACGTTGTAACTGGGCAGGTGCCAGCATACTGGGTGTGCCACCGCCGAAGAAGATAGTGTCGAGAGGCCCTCGGTCTCCCAGATGGCGCCATTGCCGGATTTCCGTACACACCGCCTCAACGTAGCGATCGTAGAGATCGCGCTGACCGGTCAGCACGGCAAAGGCGCAGTACGGACAATGCTGGGGGCAAAACGGAATATGGACATACAGACCGAAGGCGGATGCTGCCGAGGTGTCAGGCATTAGCTGTCCATCTTCAAGGTGGCAAGAAACGCTTCCTGCGGGATTTCCACTTTGCCGAGCTGCTTCATGCGCTTTTTGCCTTCTTTCTGGCGCTCCAGGAGCTTGCGCTTGCGGGTGATGTCACCGCCGTAGCACTTCGAGATGACGTTCTTGCGCAATGGCCGGACCACTTCACGCGTGATAATCTTACTGCCGATGGCGGCTTGAATGATCACTTCAAAGAGTTGGCGCGGGATCAATTCCTTCAGCTTTTTGCAAAGCTCACGGCCCCAGGGCTGGGCTTTGTCGCGATGGGTGATCACCGACAGCGCGTCGAGGGAGTCGCCATTGATCAGCACATCGAGCTTGACTAAATTGCCCTGGCGCATGTCTTTGTGCTCGTAATCAAACGACGCATAGCCCCGCGACACGGATTTGAGGCGGTCGTAAAAATCGGTCACAATCTCCGCCAGCGGTAGTTCGTAGTGCAAAATGGCACGATCGGTGTGGAGATATTCGGTATTGATGTAGGTCCCACGCCGCTCGTTGACCAGCTTCATGATACTGCCGATGTATTCGCTCGGCACCAGAATCTGCGCTGATAAAATGGGCTCGCGAATCTCTGCAGTGGCATTGGCAGGGGGTAAGGCAGAGGGATTTTCGATTTGGATGACGGTTCCGTCGTTTTTGACCACCTCATAGCGCACGTTCGGCACGGTGGTAATCAGGTTGAGGCCATATTCCCGCTCCAAGCGTTCCTGCACCACTTCCATATGCAGGAGCCCAAGGAAGCCGCAGCGGAAGCCGAAGCCCAGAGCCGTTGACGTCTCCGGCTCGTAGAGGAGGGCTGCATCATTCAAGCGCAGGCGTGCCAGGGCATGGCGTAAATCGTCGTAGTCATCGGCATCAACCGGATACAGGCCACTAAACACCATGGGTTTGAGAGGGTGATAGCCCGGCAAGGGCTCCACGTCATCACGGTGTGCGTCCGTCACGGTATCACCGACATGTGCATCTTCGATGGTGCGCACGCCGGCGATCAGATACCCGACTTCTCCCGCCTCCAGTACCTCGGTCTCGACCCGCTGTAAGCGCAGGACGCCAACTTCTTCCACCTCATGTTCTTTGCCTGTGGCCTGGAAGCGGATCTTCATGCCCTTACGCAGCGTGCCATCGACGACGCGAATAAAACAAATCACCCCACGATAATGATCATAGAGTGAATCGAAAATCAACGCCCGTAACGGAGCCTGCGACGATCCGGAGGGCGGTGGAATGCGCTCGACCACGGCTTTCAAAACTTCGTCGACCCCGAGCCCTTGCTTGGCGCTGATCAATAACATGTCGTCCGGGTCGTCTCCCAAGAGATCCACCACTTGCTGCCGCACGGCGTCGACTTGTGCGCTCGGCATATCGATTTTGTTCAGAATCGGCACAATGGTCAGGTCATGTTCGAGCGCCAGGAGAACGTTGCTGACTGTCTGGGCCTCAACACCTTGCGTGGCGTCCACCACCAGCAGCGCTCCCTCGCAGGCGGCCAGACTACGGGACACTTCGTAGGTGAAATCGACATGCCCTGGGGTGTCGATGAGATTCAGCTCATAGTCCTGACCATCCTGCGCCTGATAGCGCATGCGCACGGCGTGGGCTTTGATGGTGATGCCACGCTCGCGTTCCAAATCCATGTTATCCAAGACCTGCTCTTGCATTTCTTGGGGTGTCAGGGTGGCGGTCTTTTCCAGCAGGCGATCGGCGAGGGTGGATTTACCGTGATCAATATGCGCAATGATTGAAAAGTTGCGAATGCGTGAGTTGTCCATGCTGTGTCCTGTAGGGTGCACACCGCTGCCCTGTGTTTCCGTATCGTGTGGGAAAACGATATACCAAAAGTAGAAAGAAAGTAAGGCAGGGAGTTTATCGCAGAAGTCACGTAGGTGCTACTGTGCAAAATGATACCCTGCTGCTCACCGACAAGCAACACATGCGGTTCGGGCCACTGGCGCGCTATTGTTTGCCAGAGCAAAACGCTTTATGATCCCGTGAAGAGAGGCGAAATCATTGGGCTGCGCAGCAGAAGGAATCATGAGATGCATGCCGGTGAGGAGTTTTTTAACCTGTACAACCATGGTTTCATCCGCGTGGCACTGGCCGTGCCGCAAGTCCAGGTGGCCGATCCGGCGTTTAACGCCGCGCAGACCGTGGAGCTGATGGAAAACGCCGGCACTGAGACTGCTGCCTTGGTGCTGTTTCCGGAACTGGGGCTTTCCTCGTATACCTGCGAAGACTTGTTTCACCAACAACCATTGCTGGACGCGTCGCTCGACGCGCTGCACACCGTGCTGAAGGCGTCGGCGCGTTTGGCGCCGATCACGGTGGTAGGCCTGCCGTTGCAGATTGATCACGTGTTGTTCAACTGCGCTGTGGTGCTGCATCAGGGACGTATCCTGGGGGTGATCCCCAAAGCGTATTTACCCGGCTATCGCGAGTTTTATGAAGTGCGACAATTTGCCCCGGCGGCGACAGCGCGAAGCCATGCCGTCACGTTGTGCGGGCAGGAAGGCATCCCCTTCGGTGAGCACTTGCTGTTTCAGGTGCCTACTATACCGCATTGCACGTTCTTCGTCGAAATCTGTGAGGACCTCTGGGTCCCTATCCCGCCCTCATCCTATGCCGCGATGGCCGGCGCCACCGTACTGCTCAATCTTTCCGCCTCGAATGTTACGATCGGCAAACATGAATACCGCCATAATTTGGTGGCGAATCAGTCGGCCCGGTGTTTGGCGGCGTATCTCTACACTGCTGCTGGCAGCGGGGAATCGACCACTGACCTGGCCTGGGATGGTCATGCCATGGTGTATGAAAACGGCACGTGTCTGGCCGAATCGGAGCGCTTTAGTCCGGCGTCACAGCTGATCACGGCCGATATCGATCTGGAACGGCTGGCGCAGGAACGCATGCGCATGACCAGTTTTGCTTATAGCATGCAGCGTCATTATGCCGATCTGCAGGCGTTTCGCGATATCCCCGTAACGATCGAGGTGCCGAAGACCGGGCGCTTACTGTGCCGACGCCAATACGAGCGGTTTCCGTACGTTCCGTCTGACCTAGCAGTCCGCGACCAGCGGTGCTATGAGGCGTATAACATCCAGGTACACGGCCTGGTCAAACGCCTGCAGAGTGCTCGGCTGGAGAAAGTCGTCATCGGCATTTCCGGCGGGCTTGATTCCACCCATGCGCTCATCGTCGCTGCCCGTGCCATGGATCAGTTGGGGTATCCTCGCACCAATATTCTGGCTTATACCATGCCGGGGTTTGCCACCAGCGATCGCACCCTGGCCAATGCCCGCGCCCTGATGGACGCGGTGGGCAGCACGACGCATGAGCTGGATATTCGCCCGAGTAGCAGGCAGATGCTGCACGATTTGGAGCATCCGTTTGCGCAGGGTGAACCGGTCTACGACATTACCTTTGAAAACGTGCAGGCTGGGGAGCGCACGAGCCATTTGTTCCGCTTGGCCAATTATCACCATGCCCTGGTCATTGGCACCGGCGATTTGAGTGAGCTGGCGCTTGGCTGGTGCACTTACGGCGTGGGCGATCACATGGCGCATTACAGCGTCAATGCCAGTGTCCCGAAGACGTTGATTCAATTTCTCATTCGTTGGGTGGCGGATACGAGCCAGCTCAGCGAGGCCGCTAGCCATGTGTTACGGGATATCGTGGAGACTGAATTCAGTCCGGAACTAGTGCCAGGCGTCCAGAACGGCAACCAGCCGAGTCAAAAAACCGAAGAAGTGGTGGGCCCGTACGAGTTACAGGATTTCCATGTCTACTACACGACTCGCTGGGGGTATGCACCAACCAAAATCGCTTTTCTTGCCTACCAGGCCTGGCGCGACCGTACCCAAGGGCATTGGCCCGACATTCCTCCGGAGAGACGGCAGCAATACCGCATTGGTGACATTAAGCATTGGTTAGCGGTCTTTGCCTGGCGTTTCTTTCAGATCAGCCAATTTAAACGCAGCTGTATTCCGAATGCCCCGAAAGTTGGTTCGGGCGGCTCTCTCTCCCCTCGTGGTGATTATCGTGCCCCGAGCGATAGCGAAGCAGCCGTCTGGCTGGCGCAAGTGCAGCTGATTCCTGATGAGGATCCGGAAGTTGCCGGGGCTCCCGCCTCGGTCAGCCCTGCTTCGCGCCCGCTGCGTTGACCCTACCACATGTGAGCTACAACACCGGCCGAAACGTCTGCGTTCGGATGGTAAACTCGGTGTCTGTGCCAACCCGATGCGGCGGGGTAGTAAAGAGTCGTGCGATGGACTCACGATCCCCGCTGAGTTGTACACCATAATCGAGTTGATATGTCACCCGTGTTTTTGCCACCGGCTGCGGGATATGCTGGATCAAGAGGGCATGGTCGATTGGAATATACACCTCGTCTTCCTGCTGTGGCCTTGTCAGCGTTTCCTCAAATGATTGGCGTAGTTCATGTATAACCGCCGGTTCCCGAGTCTCGCGCAGCGGTAGGGCTTCGATGAGTTGGCGTGGTGTGACCGGTTCGGCCCGTGCACTGTAATCTTCCAGGAGCATCTGCACGGAAGCCACGACATCACCACGCTCCTGTGGTGATAACGTCTCCTCGTGCTCCGCCACCCAGGTATTGGTGCGCCTGAAGAGCAGCTCAGCTTGTTTATCTGGGGTGTGGAAGAGTTCTACCTGCAAAAAATCTTCGGCGAAAAATTTGGCAATGCCGCGCTTGGCGCCCTGCGGATCGGTCATGATCACGTCATACAGTGCCGGATCGTCCGCAAAGCGAATCAGGGCTGATTTCTGAATATGCTCCGCCGTCAGCTTCGGTAGCAAACCATCCTGCCGTGCCAGGATAGTGTGCATGCCGCCGGAAGCTCGCGGTTGGATTTGTCGTTGCAAGGCGGATTCGAGTTCAAGTTTGAGGATGAACAGATACGGCACTCGCGATGCCTCAGGCTCCTGTGCATAAAACATACCCACCAGCATATCCCCTGGCGTGATGCCTGCCGCGCGAGCCCCGGCACCGTTGGTGCCGGACTGTTGCATGGCCGTGAACAAATGTAATGCCAGACGTTGGGACATGGCGAGGAACGCCTCGGAGTCAACGTGTCCTTGACGTTCCACGTCGGCGAGAAGCCCTTGGTATTCTTTCAACACGATCGCATCAGGACGGAACTGCCCATAGTGCTTACGGCGAAAGCGTGGTTTGAGCACGGACAAGACATAGGAGTGCAAGGTTGCGCGTAAGGCGTCTGGTAATGGCGTCAATGCCTGCGAATACTGTGCCGATGGCTGCTGATTGTCGAGCACGTGGATGACAAACCGTTCGTCAATGATGATGTCGGTATATGTTTCCATACTGTAAGGTCCTCTCTCCCAGCGGATAGCGCCCAGATAGTGGTCAGCGGCCTCGGGTCCCCGACTACTATAACACCCCGATTGGGAAAGTACAGAAACCTGGCATCTCTCTTGACAGGGCCTTCAATCCACAGTACTTTGCCAACCCAAACCACCATTTGCTATCCCCTACCGTGCTCGTGGAGGACCGCTCGTGGACGTTTGTAGACCGCCACGCGTGTCCTGGGGCACGGCTCTGTCGCGGCTTTCGTGTCCATATTAGCAATGAAACCGCACGTGACTCTGTAGCAGAAGAAAGGTACGTTATGGAACTCTTACGCCCACTGCCGACACCGAGGACTCCCGAGGCACAGCCCTATTGGGATGGTTTGAAAGAGGGCAAGCTCATGCTGCCCAAGTGCGACGACTGCGGCAAACCCTTCTTTTATCCTCGTATTGCCTGTCCTAAGTGCCACTCCCGCAATATCAGTTGGATGCAGGCAAGCGGCAAGGGCAAGCTGTTCTCGTTCCAGATTGCCCATCGCACCCTGAATCCGGCCTTCAAAGTGCCTCTGCCGGCGGTCCTGGCTATGATCGAACTGGAAGAAGGCCCGCGCATGATGTCCAATCTGGTCAACATCGAGGCGGATCCTAACGTCGTGAAGTGCGATATGCCAGTGGAAGTGGTGTTCGAAAAACTCAACGACGATGTCACGATTCCGCTGTTTCAACCAGCCCAATAATCCCGGTTTCGTGTGCGAGTGAGGAGAAGAAATATTATGCGCGAGTTATCGAATTCTGTGTGTATCGTGGGCGTCGACGAAAGTGATGAGCTCGGCACCCTGCCCAATACTAGTCAGTTGTCCCTGCATTTACAGGCGATTGATAATGCCGTGCGCGATGCCGGACTGAAAGTGTCGGATATCGACGGTATTTTCACTGCTGGTCAGCACTCCCCCGCCCTGCTCGGCGAAGCGCTTGGCATTATACCGCGGTATGTCGACGGCACCTCGGTCGGTGGCTGTTCGTTTATTATGATGGTTGGCCACGCCGTGGCAGCCCTGCATCATGGGCTCATTGATGTCGCGGTCATCTCTCACGGTGAAAGTGGTCGCTCCGGTGTCGGTGTGACGCGTGGGCGTGATACCAGCCTGAGCGGACAGTACGAATCGCCATATGGCTTCGGCGGTGCGCCGACGTATTTCAGTTTGATCACTACACGCCACATGCATGAGTACGGCACCACGTTGGAACAGTGGGCACAGGTGGCCGTATCGACTCGTGCGTGGGCCTGTCTCAATCCGAAGGCACGTTTTCGCGAGCCCATTACAGTCGATGACGTGCTGAATTCCCGCCCGATGTTCTACCCCTTCAATTTGCTCAATATCTGTTTAGTGACGGATGCCGGTGGCGCGGTAGTCTTGACGCGTGCCGATCGTGCGAAAGACTGCGCCAAGCAACCGGTGTATGTGCGTGGTGCAGGCGAAGGGACCGAGCATGTCATGGTGACGGAAATGAAAAACTTGCCCCTGAGCGAGGCCACGCGTATTTCGGGGGAAAAAGCCTTCAACATGGCTGGCGTGTCTCACAACGATTTCGATCATATTATGCTATATGATGCCTTCACCTCGGGCCCGCCGATCATGCTGGAGTCGCTTGGCTTTTGTAAGCCCGGCGAAGGCGTGTCGTTCTTTGAGGAAGGTCGTTCGACGCCTGGCGGTTCGTTGCCAATTAATACGAATGGTGGCGGGTTATCGTACACGCACTCCGGTATGTACGGCATCTTCCCGATCATCGAGGCCACACGGCAACTGCGCGGCGATTGTGGCGAGCGCCAAGTGCCGAACGCCAAGCTGTCTTTAGTGAACGGCATGGGCGGCATGTTGTCCGCTGCCGGTACCCTGGTGCTGTCGAACGAAACGTAGGACAGCATTCCGCTTCACTCCACCCGCTTTCTGGGTGGGGTGAAGTCCATGGTGTTTGGACAGTAGTGTCGCGCACCTCAGAAGAGAGAGTCGGATGCAATTTGGCGTCTTTCATCAGCTCCCCCAAGCCCCCAAAACCTCCCATGCCGAGCGCTACGCCGAAATGTTCGACTTGGTATCTATGGCTGAAACATGCGGGTTCGATATTGCCTGGTTAGCCGAAATTCATTTTAGCGGCGCCTTTTCACTCTTGTCGGCGCCGTTGATGATCATTCCTGTCCTCGCCGCTCGCACGCAACGGTTGCGTTTCGGCACTGCGGTCACCGTGCTTCCCTTGCAAAATCCGTTGACCTACGCCGAACAAGCCGCCACCACAGATATCCTGACGGGGGGCCGCTTCGAGTTCGGCATTGGGCGCGGCTCGATTCCCACACAGTTTCACGGCTTTGGTATCCCTATG
>CAJIAL010000679.1_pt1 | contig 20780 bp, 23 predicted proteins | sample 9199091 | NCBI WGS metagenome assembly CAJIAL01 (sample SAMEA7708270, study PRJEB35096) | sediment metagenome | biome: marine neritic benthic zone biome [ENVO:01000025]; feature: sediment [ENVO:00002007]; material: shallow marine sediment [ENVO:03000034] sea grass bed [ENVO_01000059] ... | reverse complement strand
GTGGGACTTATTCTCTATAATCGCAAGGAAGGCCGAGCCTTGGGAGAAGTGACCAAGTTCCTCGTGTACAACGCGCGCAAGCGCCAAGAAGGTGGCGATCGGGCGGAGACGTATTTCGAACGAACAGAGTGTGTAGCCGGTGCGCAAGATATGCGCTTTCAGGAACTGATGCCAGACGCTCTGCATTGGCTGGGCGTCAGCCGCATCGACCGCTTCGTGTCCATGAGTCACATGAAACATGAGGCCATCGCGCGCCAAGGCATCGAAATCGCAGAGCGCATCCCAATTCCACAAGAACTCATTCCCAATGACGCGAACGTTGAGATGGAAGCCAAGAAGGCCGCCGGTTATTTTACTGAGGAACCGTTGCCAAGCGACGAAGAGCTGAAGGTTGCCAAGGGGCGCAAACTGCACGATTAGTACAGCTGGGCAGAAGTCCGTCCACGGTTATGGCACGGGGCATCACCTGTGATAGCAAGGAAAACACCCCCGCCAAACTGGCGGGGCAATTGCGGTGCGCAGCACTAGCGTTGGGGCTGCCATGAGTCACGCGACGAAAGCAGTTGCCGCGTTGCGAACACCAGAGGCCGTGCGTGAGCGCTGCACAGAGCTACTCGGCCTGGCGGAAGACGGAAATCTTCCACATTTTTTGGTGAAGTCGGAGCATCTAAAGGATGCTACGCGTTTCGTTTGTGGCACGATTCGAGAGAATTATCCCGACCTCAACGTCCCCTTTCATAGCCGCTGGCGTCATTTCAGCGCTGGTGGATTGGACCGTTGGCAGACATTGGCACACGCCGTCGGTCCGATCGATGACGACGAGCGTGCACGTATCCGCATAGATCTCGCGGTTACCAGCGTATTGCTCGACGCGGGGGCTGGTAATGCTTGGCGATACATTGAACCCAGTACGACGAAAGTATTCAGTCGCTCAGAAGGACTGGCGATTGCAAGCCTCAATTTGTTTGCGCATGGTGCGTTTTCGAGTCAATCGGAATCACCAATGCGTGCAGACGCTGCGGCGTTGGAGGATTTCGAGCGGACCACGCTCATGCGGGCGTTCCAAGTCTCAGCCGACAATCCCTTAGTTGGTATCGATGGTCGTGTCGCTCTTCTTCAGTCTCTCGGCCGGTGCTTGTGGCAACACCCAGCGCTTTTTGGTCCACAATCGCCGCGTGTCGGTAACTTGTATGACTATTTGAAGGAGCAAAGCGTTGGTGGAGTACTGCCGGCGAGACGCATACTGGATGCCGTGCTTGTCGGTCTCGGCGCGATATGGCCGGGGCGTGTGGAGCTCGGTGGCATCAATCTGGGGGATGTCTGGCGACACCCAATGGTGCAGAGAGACGACGACACGAATGGGTTAGTGCCGTTTCATAAGCTCTCACAGTGGCTCACCTATTCACTCGTTGAGCCCATAGAGGATACGGGTACGCGGGTCAGTGGGCTGCAAGAACTCACAGGTCTGGCCGAGTATCGCAACGGCGGACTCTTTATGGACCTCGATGTGTTGGCGCTCAAAGATCCCCGTGTCCAAGGAGCATCCCACGATGTATCCTCGGAACTGGTGGTGGAATGGCGTGCCCTTACCGTTGGCTTGTTGGATCGACTCGCATCCCTGGTACGCAGCGAGTTTGGCATGGATGCAGATTCTCTACCGCTGGCGAAGGTACTCGAGGGCGGTACCTGGAGCGCAGGGCGCCGACTCGCTTTCGAGCGCCGACCGGGCGGCACACCACCGATTCGGGTCACCAGCGATGGGACGGTGTTTTGAATTGCATGCACAGCTGAATACTCAGAACGAACGAGTGCTACTATTAGCGCTCGTTACAATACGAACCGGCACGTCTTAGCCGGGTTGATTCCGCAAACCTACGACTCAGGACTAAAGAGCTATGGCCCAAGTCACCGTTATCGATCATCCCCTAGTGCAACACAAACTTTCACTGATGCGTCGCAAGGAAACACCAACCACCAGTTTTCGGCAATTGTTGCGCGAAATTTCTTTATTGCTTGGCTACGAGGTTACGCGCGCCCTGCCTACGGGGACAGAAAAAATAGAAACACCACTTGCACCCATGGATGCGACAGTGCTCACTGGCAAGAAGTTGGTACTCATATCGGTGTTGCGAGCGGGCAATGGTTTGCTCGAAGGTATGCTCGACCTGATCCCTTCGGCGCGGGTAGGACATGTGGGACTGTACCGCGATCCGCACACGCTGGTGGCAGTGGAGTACTACTTTAAGGTTCCCGAAGAACTTTCTGAAAGGCCAATCATCGTCGTCGACCCCATGCTCGCTACCGGCAATTCGGCGATCGCCGCCGTACAGCGTATCAAAGAAGCTGGCGGAAAACATATCAAGTTTGTGTGTCTGTTGGCAGCGCCAGAAGGTGTCAAAGAGTTTCGGGAAGCGCACCCTGATGTTCCTATCTTCACTGCTGCTATCGATGATCATCTCAACGACCACGGCTATATTTTGCCGGGGCTCGGCGATGCCGGCGATAGGCTCTACGGGACGAAATAGCTCGCAGGTATTTATGCATTACGGGAGATATCTTCGTACCAAAGCTCTGGTCGCTCGGCGATAAACTTGGACATGAGCTCGATACAGTCCCGGTGGTTGAGCAACACGACTTCTACCCCGCGTTCACGCAAAAAGTCGATATTGCCCGCGAAGTTCTTGTGCTCTCCGATCACCACGCGCTGGATGCCGAATTGGAGTATGGTGCCGGTGCACATCATGCACGGGCTTAGCGTTGTATACATGGTTACTCGCGAGTAGTCCGACCGCCGACCCGCATTCTTCATGCAATCCGTTTCACCGTGAGATACCGGATTACCGTCTTGCACGCGGCGGTTGCGACCACGGCCGATGATCTCACCATCTTCGACCATGACGGCACCCACAGGGACGCCGCCTTCGTCATACCCCGTTTTTGCCTCCCCCAGTGCTAGCGCCATGAATTTGTAATCGCTATCGGTTGCGTTGCCAAGCGGCATGAGACTCCTCCGGGCATTGATATTAGTGCCCAAAGTTGTACGCGGCAGCGGGTTTCTGGCCAAGACAGCCAGCACGTTCCTGCACCAGGTTCTCAGATATTGCCCCTCACTACGTGCGCAGTAAGAGGGGCGGAGAGTTGAGGTACTGCTTCGCCAATTCCTGGCCGGTACGCCGCAGAAGGTTTTGCTCTGTCTCGGCACTGGATTCCGCTGGAGCGTGCAGCACCGTATCGTTGCAGTAGGTCGGGATGATATGTCCCGCCTCCCGGTAAATGCCATCGGGGTCGCGACCCTCCCGGACGGCCTGTATCCCCTGCCGGACTTGGCGGCGAAACATGATAATGCCGCGATCCGTCGCGCCCAGGTGCTCCAGGGCATGTACCGCGATTGGCCGTTGCCCCACCTGGGCATCGTAGTCGCCGGGCTGACGTTGCCGGTCTTCGTACACATCGCTGTCTGGCAGCTGAGCCGGTAACATGATGTTGCGGTCGGCCCACCAATCCGGCGTCTGCCCGTCCGTTTCACTGACGTGACGAAATTCGAGAAACATCGTGTTGGTATTATCGACTGGTACAATCCAGCGGGTCATCATGGGGCCGCTGAAGGGGTGCACCGTTGCACCATTTTCCCAAATCGGTGCCACCTGCTGGATATTCGGCAAGACGATTTCCACCATGCGCACCCAAATGTTCTCGCGTACCCGCCGAGACGCCATATAAATGATCCCGGATGGCGTCTCGGTATAATCGAGCTCAGGGACAACCCCAAACTGGTCCGTGAATTGGGACCCGGATACGATGGTGTGCAGGAAGGCCGTATGGACAGGGTCCATGGCATTTTCCAGAATCTGCAGCCAATTGCAGGGGTAGTAATAGATGCGGCCCGGGATGAGCCGATAGCCAGGGCGTTCGAAACTATCGTACGCCGGGAATGGCGGCTGGGCATCGGGCGGTCCCATGTAGGCAAAAATCGTTCCGTTGTATTCATAGGTCGGATAGGCGCCGTGACAGAGCCGGTCTTTCAACGTACTCTCAGCGGGTTCACCTGGCGTCTCCAAAATGGCGCCATCCACATCGAACAGCCAGCCATGGTAACAGCACCGTATGCCCTTCTCGGAGACAAGACCAAATTCCAGGGACGTACCCCGGTGAGGACAATGCAACTCTAGCAGCCCGACCGCGCCACTCAAATCACGGAAGACGACTAAATCTTCCCCTAAGAGGCGCACGCGTTGTGGCACATCTTGCAGATCATCGGCAAAAATGATTGGCTGCCAAAAACGCCGGAGATACTCGCCACACGCTGTACCCGGGCCAACGTGCGTGAGTTCCTCATCCTCGTTCGGAATCTCACTGTGGTAATAGCCACCATACCGCGTCGTCAAAAAAGATGATCTCGTTACCATGTTTGACTCTCCCCCGATGTGCGAACCGACCGCTGCCTCGCGGCCCAGGACACCCACTACCAGGTAGTTGTCGTACTCACTGGCTCTCGAACCACCACATTACCCCCAAAAGCACAGCCATACATAACCGCTTTGCACACCCCGTTTGCAGGGAGCCTTTGCGGCGCAACCGTACCCCATCCTGCATGACGTGTCCAGGCTGTGCGAAGCCGCGCTGTGCGTGCGGCCGGGGCGGCGGAGCGAAAAGTGGCCAAAAAGTGGGTTTGGATTTCCTATACCCCGCCCCATACGAGCTTTTGGAAGTAACAAGCACCTATATATCGCTCGCAATATTGCAAACGATATGATATCTTAACACATGCGAATCGTGATGGATACCGACGTGTTGGTTGCGGCATTCCGCAGTCCTACGGGGGCGTCGCGGGAAATCGTGCGGCTTCTCTACGAGGGGGGCATAGAGGGGGCTGCGAGCGTGCCACTCATGCTGGAGTACGAAGAGGTGCTGCTGCGCCGGGAGCAGCGGGAGGCCATGGGCCTTGATGTCAGCGAGGTCGCCATTATTCTCGACCAGTTGGCCACGGTGCTGCGTCCTGTGACGACGTACTTTCTCTGGCGCTCGTTCTTGCGGGATCCGGATGATGAGTTGGTGTTAGAGGCGGCGATTAATGGGCGCGCAGACGTGCTCGTGACCTTTAACATACGCGACTATTTCCCCGCCGCACAGTACTTTAGACTGGAGGTTGTTCGACCTGCAGAGCTTCTTAGGAGATTGTAATGGCCCGGACAAGCAACGTTGCCCTGCGTCTACTCACCTCGCTCAAAGCCGAAGCGGAACACGTAGCGAAAGAAGAAGGGACGAGTCTCAATCAGTTCATCAATATTGCGGTAGCAGAAAAGCTTGCCGCCCTACGGACGGCCGCGTATTTTCAAGAACGAGCGGCGCGGGCGGATCCTGCTGCGTTTGAGCGCATTCTCGCACGTAGTGGCAACGAGTTGCCGCGCCCTGGCGATGAAATCCCGCAAGACTATGACCCAGATGCGGTGCGTCGACGCTTGGCAAAGGCAAAGCGCAAGGTGACTTAGGAGACCGACCCCTGCAGTTTGTCCTGAAATTCTTTGCGGAATTTGCGCATTTTCGGATCGATCATAAACGTACAATATGGCTGATATGGATTCGCCCGATAAAAATTCTGATGCATATCTTCCGCCGCATAGAAATTGGTAAACGGACTGATCTCCGTCACAATGGGATTGGACCACAAGCCCGAGGCGTCGGTTTCGCGTTTGGATTTTTCCGCCGTCTCACGTTGCTGCTCACTGTGATAGAAAATCGCCGAGCGGTATTGCGTACCGGTATCCGGGCCTTGCCGATTTAATGTTGTGGGGTCGTGCGTGCGCCAGAAGACCTCGAGGATTTCTTCGAACGCAATCACCGTCGGGTCGAACGTCACCTGAATCACTTCAGCATGGCCGGTCGTCCCGGAACACACGGCATAGTATGTCGGATTTTCCGTCGCGCCCCCGGCATAACCGGAAACGACACGCTCCACACCTTTTAACTCTTGATAAACCGCCTCGACACACCAAAAGCACCCCGCTCCTAGGGTCGCCGTTTCTACTGTATTCGCCATAACCTGCTCTCACCTCCTGGCTTACGATTGTTGTACCGCTTCCATGAGCGGCGTCAATGCCGGTCCATCGAAATAATCACGCCACTTCGCAATCTTGCCGTCCTCAATCTCAAACACGCCCATCACCGGCAAATCAAGGCTCACCGCCCCCTTCTGCCAATTCTCCAAGCGCTCGTTCATCACCACATTGCCGGAGGACGTTGTATGCGTGATCTCCATACCGGTAAGAGCACAGTTGGCCCCGTGAATAAACGGCGCCAGAACCTTGCGCACCCCCTCGTGACCGGTCACCGGCTTCCAGGGCATGTTTTGATACACAATATCCTCGCTGAGATACGTCAGCAGCTTGGCAATATCCGCCTCCAAAAACGCCTGGCAAAATTCGGTCACAAGCCGCTCATTCTCCACGCTCATCATGCTCTCCTCTGGTGTCAGTCAAAAAACCCCGGAGGGGACAAACCCCGGAGGGGACAGATTTAAATCTGTCCCCAGGCAATTTTTACAGGCAATTTTTACGTCCCACCCAACAATGCAGATCAGCTCTTGCGCAACTTAAACCGCTGTATTTTCCCGGTGGCAGTCTTGGGCAATTCATCGACAAAATGGAGCCAACGGGGGTATTTATACCGCGCCAAACCGCTTTGACAATGCTCGAGCAACTCACCAGCCAGCGTGTCGCTCGCCTCGTCGACATCGTTGAGAATGATATAGGCTTCGGGCTTGATCAGCTCGTCGTCATCAGCACGGCCGACGACTGCCGCTTCCAATACTTTGGGATGCTCGATTAGCCGACTCTCAATCTCGACCGGGGAGCACCAGATCCCCCCGACTTTGAGCATATCATCACTGCGGCCGCAGTAGACATAGTAGCCGTCCGCATCTTGCAGATATGTATCGCCCGTATTCATCCACTCGCCCAGCATCGTCTCGGCGGTTTTGTCCGGCTGGTTCCAGTAATACGCCGCGCCCGAATCACCGCGAATCAAGAGGCGCCCCACCTCGCCCTGGGTCACAGGCTCGCTGTCGTCGCCAACGATACGCGCCTCGTAGCCGGGCACGAGACGGCCACTCGTCCCGGGTTTGTAATCATCAAGCCGATTCGCAATAAAAATATGCAAGAGCTCCGTCGAACCAATACCGTCCAGAATCGTCAATCCCGTCTGCTGACGCCAACGCCGGAAAATGTCCGCCGGCAAGGCTTCCCCGGCTGAGACACACGCCCGCAAGGACGACAGGTCACGCGACGCGCTTTCCAAAGCCCGCAGCTGCCCGGCATACAGCGTCGGCACGCCAAAATACAGCGTGGGTTTGAAACGCTCGATGAGGTCGAACGTCATCTCCGGCGAGGGACGGGCATCACTCAACACGGCACTGGCACCGAGCCATAACGGAAACGTCATGGCATTACCGAGGCCATAGGCAAAGAAAAGCTTCGCGGCGGAAAAACACACGTCGTCCTCGGTCATCCCCAGCGTATTCACGGCGTAATGCACGCACGTCACGACAATATCCCGATGCCGATGTACTGCGCCCTTGGGGCGACCGGTAGAACCGGAGGAGTAGAGCCAGAAGCATGTATCGTCAGCTGTCGCTGCGACCGGATCAAGCGTCGTGGACGCCCCGCCGAGCCTTGCCTGTAACGTCTCGCCATCGCCTTCTGTAGCGAAAACCTGTGGCGCGGTCTCTGCGGCATTAAGCGCCGGCTCCACCTCGGCAGCGTATTCCGGCGAATAGATCACAACGGCACACGCCGAGTCGTCAATCATGTACTGATAATCAGGCGCCCGCAGCAGCGTATTCGCCGGCACCGGCACAATCCCGGCCTTAATCGCACCCCAAAAGAGAGAGAAAAACTCGGGACAATCCTTCACGATCATGAGGACACGGTCGCCCGCCTGCACCCCGAGATTCTGCAACAGGTTGCCACACCGATTCACCTGCTCGGCAAGCGTGCCATACGTCACATCGCCTTGCACGCTACGGATGGCAATCTTGTCAGCCCGCCCTTCGTCCAAGTGCCGGTCAATGAACGGAACCGCCACGTTGAATACCGGTGCGAACGCAATCGTGGCAGGAGACGTGGCGTTGTCGACGCGAACGGTGTGATCCTGCATGCTCATACTCTCCCTACAGAAACTTCACATACTCAAAATCAACCGGCTGCCCGTTGATGCCACGAGCCGGCGGTGCAATCCAGCTTGCCATCTTCCCCGGCTCCGTCACCGGCTGCATGAGCGAGGCAACAAAGGTATGATCGTCTTCGCTCGGCAACCATTGATCAACCTGCCGCTGCCACTCCTCGTCGCTTACCACCTCTCCATCCGGTGATACATGCCCATCGGTAAAGAGCCCGATGCGGCGGTGAAAACCCCGGTGCGGTAACTGCAGACGGACATCAATCCCTTGATCTTCAAGCACCTTGTTCCACCGGTTGAGGCCACGCTGACTATCGACAATAAAATCGTCCCGCAAGCGCTCGTTGAGCGCCAGAAGCGCAGGCTGTTCCTCGCACACGATGCGGTCGCCTTCGAGCACGTGGACCGGCCAGGTGGCGTCTTCCAGACGATGATCATCGTCGATACGGGCTTCATGGTACCGCCCCTTCAAGCCCGTGGTGAAGTAATTCGCGGCATTGGTAGAGCGTTCCTGCCCGAAGAGGTCGACCGAGACACTGTAATGGAAATTGATAAACCGCTGTATGGTCGGCAAATCGACCACGCCGGCGGCGCGGAGACGCGCCGGATCATCGGTCTTCAACGCCTGCATCACCTCACACGTGCGTTGGATCACCCGCATAATCCCCGTCTCGCCCACGAACATATGATGCGCTTCTTCCGTCAGCATAAATTGGCAGGTCCGTGCCAAAGGGTCAAAGCCCGACTCCGCCAGCGAGGCCAGCTGATACTTGCCATCGCGGTCAGTGAAATAGGTGAACATAAAATACGACAGCCAATGTGGCGTTTTTTCATTAAACGCGCCGAGGATGCGCGGCTTGTCGGGATCGCCCGCATGGCGCTCCAGCATGGCATCGGCCTCTTCCCGGCCGTCGCGACCGAAATAGGCGTGCAGCAAGTACACCATGGCCCACAAATGCCGCCCTTCCTCCACGTTGATCTGGAAGAGATTGCGCAAATCGTACAGCGACGGACAGGTCTGTCCGAGATGACGCTGCTGCTCGACCGACGCCGGCTCCGTATCGCCCTGCGTCACGATCAAGCGGCGCAAGCTGCTGCGGTACTCACCCGGTACCTCTTGCCACGCCGGTTCGCCCTGGTGCTCGCCGAACGGAATAGTGCGTCCCTCCTGCGGCTTGGCGAGGAAAATGCCCCAGCGGTATTCCGGCATGCGCACGTAACCGAAATTCGCCCAGCCTTCGGAATCCACACTAATCGCCGTGCGCAGATAGACGTCATACGCCTGCGTCCCCTCCGGCCCAAGCGCATCCCACCACTGCAAATAATGCGGCTGCCAGGCCTCGAGCGCCCGCTGCAAGCGCCGGTTGTCGGCCAACGCCACATTGTTCGGAATGCGTTCACTATAATCGATAGCCATACCTACACCCTTCTTGTATCAAAACTCGTCTTTTTGCCGGTGCCGTAGAGCGTCAGCGCGCCCTCACTACCAACAGCGTTGGGTCGCTGGAAAATCCAGTTTTGCCAGGCACTCAAGCGCCCGAAGATTTTACTTTCCATGGTCTCCGGTCCGCCAAAACGGAGACTGCCCTCCATACCGCTCAGGGCATCGGGCGAAAAACTGGCGCGCTCTTCCAGCGCCAGACGTACTTCATCCTCCCAATCGATATCGTCGGGGATAAACGTAACCAGTCCCAGCGCCTCTGCATCTTCGGCCCCTAAATCTTCGCCGCAACGCTGGCATAACGCCGCAACACGCTCCGGCTCGGCCAAAAAGCGGCTTTGCAGGCGGGTCAGGTCATTGACCATCGGTAACGGCCCGAAGTTGAGCGGTGTCAGACGTACCGCCGCCGGCGGCAGCTCACGATCTTCGAACGTCCCGTCTAACATATAGGAACGATCCGCAGCCAACGCCACTTCCAACAGGGTGCCGGTAAAACAACTACCAGGCTCGATTAGCGCCATGAGACTGCGAGAGCTGACGTCGAGGCGTTTGAGTACACGTTTGAGGTACAAGACGATTTCCCGCACCAGCCAGTGCTCGGCATGGTCGGCCAGGACGGCGTCGGCGGCTTCAACCAGCGCATTATCGCCGCGCGTGCGGAACACCCAGGTACCGACGTCGCTGGCGTTCAGCCGCAAATGCAGCATGGCGTCATCGAGTTCCCGCGCCAACGCCAGCGGCCAAAAGGCTGCTCCTTGTGCGTGGATAGCAGCAGGAGTCTGCGGCGGCATGCCTGTGGGGCCACTGATGCTGAACGAGGCCGTACCGAGTTCACGGTCAATCTCGACCGTGACGTACTCGTAACGCACGGCGTTCGGCGCAATTGTGCGTTGTAACGATGTGAGCGTCATTCCCGTGGCGTCGGCCGGCCGATCAGATTGCGCTGCATATGCCAAAGCACGCTCGCGTATCACCTCGTCAAAGCGCGAGCGCGGCGCCAACTCGTCCACCAGTTTCCACTCGACGGCGCGCTTGCCGCGTATGCCTTCGGACGTGGTGCAGAAAAAATCGGCGTGATCGTGCCGCACGTGGCGTTTATCGACCAAGCGTGTCAGTCCGCCGGTGCCCGGCAGCACCGCCAGGAGTGGCAGCTCCGGTAACGACACCGCGCTGGAGCTGTCGTCGATCAACACAATGTGCTCACAGGCCAATGCCAGCTCATAGCCGCCCCCCGAAGCCGTGCCGTTAATGGCACAGAGATAGGTCTGCCCGGAGTGGGCGGAGGCGTCTTCGATACCGTTACGCGTTTCGTTGGTAAATTTGCAGAAATTGACTTTGTGGACGTGGGAGGCTTGCGCCAGCATGCGGATATTGGCGCCGGCACAGAAGACGCGGTCCTTGGCCGAGACAATGACCACGGCCGCCACCGCCGGATGTTCGAAACGCAGCCGCTGCACGGCATCGTAGAGCTCGATATCCACCCCGAGATCGTACGAGTTGAGCTTCAGCTCATACCCCGGCATAAGCGGCGCGTCTTCCTGGACGTCCATCGCCAGCGTCGCCACCCGACCGTCAATCGTCAGCCGCCAATGCTTGTACTGATCCGGATGCGTGACGAAATCAATGTACGGTTCACGTGCTGCGTCGGGCGCTGTCCCAGGTGTTTCAGCCATCGCTCTTCCTTACCTCACTGCGCGGCAACGCCACCACCGCCGGAGACGGTCCGGCGACGATTGCTCCGTGTTGATTCGTCGCCACCACCTCGCACTCGACACACGCGATATCACCTTCGACGAATTTCCGCGCCACGTGCCCGGTGCACGTGACGGTATCGCCGGGAAACACAAACGTACGATAGCGCACCCCAAGCCGGCGCAGTGCTGCCGGCTCCCCGGCCCAGTCCACCACGAGTTGCGCCAGAAACGCCCCAAGCATCTGCCCATCCGCAAACACCTGCTCGAACCCCTGGGCCCGGGCGAATGCCGTATCATAGTGGACACGCATAAAATCCCAGGTTGCGGCGCCGTACATCACCATCTGCATGAGACTGATCTCTTTCACCAACGGCTGCAGCGCGTCGCCCTCGGCGACGTCGTCAAAATAACGGCGCGTGATGCCCGTATCCGTACTCATGTGGCCTACCCTTTGCTTGATTGATGCGCTCTCTCATAGCTGATATGCCAGCGTCTCGCGATTTTCCGCCAGTACCGTATCATGCTGATTGGTATAGGTAATCTGCACGACCACAAACAACAGGTTCCCGCTGCGACCGCTCTTGCCGTAGACGTCGTCGATTTTCCACCGCGCCGTGATAATGTCGTCCGGGCGCAACGGCTGGTGAAAGGTGTACTCGTTCCCAGCGCGAATCGGCTGCCCCTCCGGCAAACGCACCCGATCCGTAAATCCGCCATCCTCTTCAACCTCGCCGCGGTGATACTGCGTCGTCTCACAGAGAAACGTCGGCGGCGCCACGACATCACCATACGGACCAGTCGCAGCCTGTGCGCGGTCGACGTACAGCGGATTTCTATCGCCAATGGCCAGGGCAAACTTGCGGATCGAGGCCCGGCCGACTTCGTCCGGCGCCGTCAAGACGTACTCCTGCCCGATCAAATGGCGGTACTGCTCGACCAGGTCGTCATGCTCAGCCATCTCGGTGTCCTTTGGTGCAGGAAGTATCTCCGCACCTGGAAGATCGGCGTCTGGAGACGCCTCCCACTCGTGGGAAAATGCTTCGCTGACAATTGCCTTCATACGGCGCTGTGTCCCATATAACAGAGAAACGAGGGGAATCGCAACCCCTCGCGTCCTATCAATACACACGCGAGAGATGGGGTGCAGGGTAGTGTCTCTCCAGTTTTCGGACAATTGTCGGACCAATGGAGGGGGAGGTGTGATCAATGGAAGAGAACATCTATGCCGAGCGCTACAATGGCGTTTGTATTACCTATCCCCACCGCGCGTCTCGGGACACACCCACTCCACCGTCGCATCCGCTGCGCACCCGGGCCTTGGTCGTGTTGGAAATCTGGAGTGGACGGTTGCACCCCGGCAGTTCACAAGCAGAACGATTGATGCATCAGCCAAGGACGAGGGTATGCATGGCTGTCGATATGGCCCATGGCAAGGCGAAAATCCAGCGCTACAACTCGACCCATGAGGGGAAACGCTCGGAAGGGATGTTGTGTGTGCTATAATGCCCCCCTTGCCGTATCGGGAAGTACTGGAAAAACAAGGAGGCCACGGTGAGGAGTAGGCGACGGCATTGTGCTTGCGACTGACCCCGCAGCGGATCATACGGCCCATTTTTCGATTAATACGGCCGCTTCCATTAACAGGCTGAACGAGGAAATCGCTGGCGAAGTCGCGACGTTCCCTTCAGCTCGTCTGTCGGCAGCTTTACCTTTGCCTTCGATCCTGCCCTGGCGACGCTCGGACGCGGTAAGCTGAATCTCAGTCAGTCGTACAACTACTTGTCCTATAGCAGTTTTAATGGGAAAGATTTGGATTCCCTGGAAGTGACGGCGAAACATGACACCGATATCATCGGGTTCCCCGACGAACGCGAAGAGTTTGAGGAGGATACCATTCGCATCCGTGTGGACTTGGATATCACCGTGCAGATCGTGGGCTTCGGAGCGACGTATGGCCTCACGGATCGTTTGGACTTCGGCATCTTTGTTCCACTTAAAAGCGACACGGTTGATGTTGCCGGGGCTCTCCTGGTGAAGCTCGCCACGGGTGACGAGGATAACTTCCTGGGCACGGGTGATACGACTTTCCGGCCGTTTCTGGTGCTGTCTCGCACCTTCTCCGACGCGCTTCCGTGGGGGGTCGGTATCACGCCGCATCTCAATGTCGGCTACGAGGTCCACGTCGAAGAATCCGACCAAGACGCCATCGAGTACATTATTGGCTTTGATGCGGGCACACGGGACTTCATCGTCGCAGTGGAATTCCTCGGCAGTCATGAATTGGACGGCGACGGGATTGGTGACGATATTCTGGACGTTGCCGTGGGGCTCAAGTGGCGTCCGTTTGAGCGTTTTATCGTGGCGGCGAATGCGCAAATCCCCATCAACGATGAGGGCTTGCGGGCTGATGTGATTCCCACCGTCCTGCTGGAATACAATTTTTAATTTGAAGTTTTAAGCATCCTCGGTGGACTTCATCTCCAAGGATCGTATGACATGGCTATGCAGCACAAGCACCATATTGCCATCTGGGGTGTCGGCGCCATGGGGTCGCTCTTTGGCGCCTACCTGAGCACTGTCGCTTCGGTTACCATGGTTGGTAGCTGGCAGCGCCAGATTGACACCGTGCGCCGTGAGGGCTTGACCGTCCACCGGCTGGATGGCAGTACGTCGCACTTCCACCCCGCTATCATCGCAGATCCGGCCGCACTCCTCCCAAGCGATCTCGTGCTCGTGTTGGTCAAGAGTCATCAAACTGCAGACATTGCGGCTCACATAGCGCACGCGTTGCGCCCGAGCGGCGTGGTGATTACGTTACAAAACGGCGTGGGTAATTTAGACACGCTCAGCCAAGTGGTCGGCGCCGAGCGGGTCACGCAGGGTGTGACGGCACAAGGCGCAACGATGCTGGGTCCGGGCGTGGTACGCCATGCGGGGGCAGGACACACCCATATCGCTCGTTTACCTACGCGGGCCGCTTTGATCGAAGACAGTGTTCGCCTCTTGACGCAAGCGTGTATCGAGACGACCGCCATGGACTCGGCCGACAGCTTGATTTGGGGCAAGCTTGCCGCGAATGCGGGACTTAATCCGCTGACGGCATTACTCGAGGTTCCCAATGGTGATCTCTTAGCGCTGCCGCAACGGACGCAGCTCATGGTGGCCGCCGCCCGTGAAGTCGAGGCAGTGGCAGCGGCCCAGGGCATTCGCTTGCCCTATAGCGATGTCGCTGCCCATGTGCGAGACGTTGCCCAGGTTACAGGCGCCAATATTTCGTCGATGCTGCAGGATATGCGGCGTCAGGTTCCCACCGAAATCGAGGCCATCTGTGGCGCCGTTGTGCGCTATGGTACGCGTTGCAAGGTGCCTACACCTGTCAATGCTGCATTATTAGCCTTGGTCCAAGCCAAAGAAACGGGCCAGGTGATCACCCCTGATATGGTCTACGCTATCCTTGCACCCAGTGTTTGAGAGGTTGTCTGAGAAGTCCCGTATACGTGCGTTGTCGGACACACGTTCACACCATCTTTCCATTGACATCCGTTATGCGCTCGGCATTATGGCACAAAGCGTGTGGAACCTTCTGGCCGCGTAGAGGAGAATACGTGCGAAGCATAGAAAGACGCTCTTTTTCACGGTGCCGAAGTACGTGATATCTCAGGAAAACGTCACGGTAGGGTCGAGTGGCGTGTAGATGAGTTCTGGTGAGCTCAGGAGTGTGTTATGAAACCCTTGTTGCTCGTTGTCGTCGCACTCATTGGGACTGTGATGCGCAAATATTTTGTGTCAGTGTTACACGTCCTCAATCACGGGTCATCAGGCGGCTCTTGGACGTGCATCACATCGAATGACACCGTTGAGAGCAGACGTAACACCCTGCGCTTCAGCGTACGCGAAGTCTCGCCGGCAACGGACAGGGTGAACAGAGCGCACGTCGCCCTTTGCCACGGAACGGGCTTGCACAACGGGAACAGATGCTCGATTGCGTGACAGCCGCCCCTCCGGTGGACTTCGTTCGACATGACGCATGTCCGTGACCCAGTCCACGGGCGCAATACCTGCCATCGCCGAGGCATCGTTCGGGTGAACCATGATGCCGTTGTCGTGTGGCGTGACCGGACGCGATGCACGCGGGAGCTTGCGAGCGCGACGACGCTGGACGCACCGCCTGAGAGAGGCGAAGACGTCCTGGGCTCGTTGAGCCACCTCCGCCGTGACACCCGTGACGATGAGCCCTTTGGCATGGTTACGGATGAATGTGGACCAGCGTTGCGATGGACAGCGCCGGCCTGGACTTCCCACACAGTCGCGTGGCATGTATTTCCGCACGGTTCTCGGCGACACGCGCAGCCCCAGTTTCAGCAAGAGTTCGTTGGCAATGCGTTGCTGCCCCCAGGTCAGATTCTCGCGGGCCATGCGGCGGATCAGCGCTTGTAACTCCGGTGGAATAGGGGGGCGTCCCAGTTTGGCGGGCTTGGTCCACAACAAGCGCCAGCCTTGACGCCGCCAGCGCTTGAAGGTCTCGGGTTGCACGATGGTGAGAGCAGGCTCCCAGTCAAACCAATACGACAACATCACCAGGGTGAAGCGCGTGGCGTGCATGTCCCGTCGCCACGTGGGGGTGCGCTCTTCATACAGGGCTAATTGCTGTTGCAGAAAGAGATGTTCAGCGGCGAGTGCAGTGTGTGATCGAAGCCTCATCCTGACCGAGCGCATCAGCTGTGCGACACGCATCATCACAATCTGCGTGGCCTGTATCACCTGGCGCATGGGATTGAGGCAGTTTGGCATGGTCGTAGCGCTCCCCACGTTGGAGACTCTTCCCAATGCCTATTGTCGCCGCTCAGGTCAGTATTGTCCAGTGTGATGATGAGTGATTCTGTAGTCCATTTTGAACTCGAGACAGTTCAAGAAGGACCCTGAAAAATAACGAGCTCCTGTTTTTGCGCATCACAGCAACAGCATAAGGTCTTGGAGTCAGCGGACAAGGGCCATGGCACACGCCTGGAGCAACGTCAAGACAAATTGCACCAACTGCAAGGCGAGTTGCAAAGCCTCCAGAGCAAGCAGCAACAGTTGCAACACAAGGTTGATGCCTTGAACGCCATCGGGCAGAGGGCGGACCGGGATTTTCGTAAACAGACGATCATGACTTTTCGGACCTTGTTGTTAGAGAATCTGCTGATGGTGTTTATGAAGATGCTGCTGTCAGTGATGACAACACCGGTGAGTCTTGAGCGCGTCTTGTCGCTTCTTTTTGAACGCAGTGGCACGCGTGTGGAGACCCCTGAGCGGGTGATCTACTGGGTCAACAGCACGGGTTTATCGGCCTCGAATCGGCGTGTGCTCGAAGAGATTGTCAACGGACTTGGTGGCCTGGGGTTACGGGTCGATGGCAAAGCGCTTGAGGTGCACCTGCGGGATATACCGCCTTGAGAAGATGGCGTTTCAAGGCACCGAATCGGTCTTGGGAAAAGCCCTTTTCCTTTTAGACTCAATGCGTTGGGGTTGACGACTATTTTTTCTCAAGGCTGTCGGATGCCTGTAATAGTGGCGTCCAACCTAGACCTCTGACCGCCCGGTTCGGCACTGCGCCCCGTCCTTACCCAACCTATACTTACGAGTCCGCTGCAGTACGCCCTTGATGCTCGATGGCGGTTCGTTGTTCCGCCATTTCCCGCGTCAGAAAAAAATTCAATCCCGTGCGGATCACGGCGATCGCGGCGAGTTTGCCAATGGCGTCCCAACCGGGCGCTACGGCAGTCGCAAGAATGTCTGCCCCAAGCTGAAACTCCAGTGCTAGGGCCAGATACCGGGCGAGAGAAAAGCGTATGCGGGCGAAGTCGATGGGCTGTTTCGATACAAGCGCACGGAGAAATATGCCGATAGCAATGATGGCGCCCAGTCCGATAAACGAGACCCCGATGGCCTCAATGATCAGCTTGAGCCAGGCAACCGTATCGATCAGAACGGTTTCCAACGTGTGTCTGACGGGGGTCATGTACACCTCTGCTGCACCATGCTTCCCTGGATCATCGGTGCAAGCATGGCACACGTGACACGCGTCGTCGAGAACGAAACCGGACGGGGCAAGAGAGCATGCCCATGGGGTACACCCAATTTTTGTATCAATATGCGCTGCGGCGCATATCTGTACGAATTCGATGTGCACTCCCGTCATGTTGAAATAATCAGCCGCCGCGACTGAATTGATTTCCCTCAGGTTAATGGCATAGTGCATCAAGACTTATTGACGACACCAACCTGAGGAATCGCCATGATTCTACAACTCCTGATCGTGACTGTTGCTGGCTGGATCAATCGACATCAACAACTTGTCATCGCCTATCTCAAAGAAGAAAACCACGTGCTCAAGTCCAAAGTCCCGGGCGGTCGAGTGCGCCTCACCGACACCGAACGCCGCCGCCTGGCCACGCTGGCCTATCCGCTAAGCCGCCAAGAGCGCAAAGACACCGCCACTATTGCCACCCCGGATACCCTCATGCGATGGTACAGGCGACTCATTGCCGACAAGTTTGATGGCAGCAACGAGCGGAAAACACCCGGCCGACCGCGTGTCAATGAAGAGATCGAACAACTCGTGATTCGCATGGCGAAAGAGAACCCGGCTTGGGGGTATCGCCGTATCCAGGGTGCTCTGGCCAATCTCGGCCATCACATTGATAAGATTACGGTACGCAACATCCTGCGCCGCCATCACATCGATCCCGCGCCGAAACGAAGCGAGAGGGGCATGCGCTGGTCCCAGTTTATCAAAGCCCATTGGGAAGTCCTGGCCGCGACTAATTTTTTCACGGTCGAAGTCGCCACGTGGCATGGACTGGTAACCTACTATGTTTTGGTTGTGATGGAGGTCAGCACACGACGCGTCGAGATTGTTGGGATTACGCCGCATCCCAACTCGGCGTTCATGCAGCAATGCGCCCGTCAACTCACCGATCGTTGTGATGGCTTTCTCCTGGGCAAACGCTATCTCATCCACGATCGGGACCGTAAATTCACCGAGGCGTTTGACCAATACTTGAAGGATCACGGGGTCGAACCGGTGGTATTGCCACCACGGAGTCCGAATTTGAATTCGCACTGCGAGCGCTTTATTGGGTCGATTAAATCCGAGGTCCTGAACCGGATGATCTTCGTGAGTGAAGCCTCATTGCGCCGCGCGATTCGATCTTATCTGAGTCATTATCATGGTGAGCGCAATCATCAGGGGCTCGATAATAAACTGATCGCCCCACCACCCGATGTGGGTCGAACAACCGGGACTTTGAAACGCCGAAAGCACCTTGGGGGAATGCTGAGCTATTATTATCGGCAGGCAGCGTAGGTTAAGCGCGCGAGCCTTGCCCATCTCAAGTGCGTATTAGCTTCTGACAATTTCAAGCGCAAACGGGTTTAACTCGACAAGGGTAAATAGTGGACTTGACCTCCCCACTCGTGCTCTTCACTGCACTCGGCGATCAACAGAAGATCGTCAATTGCCACCTGAACATTGAGGTAAATGTCGCCGACAAACACCCTTGGCATGAGCAATCCAGCAACCACCCGATCGTAGGCATATTTGGGAACGGTTTTGCGATCGTGGGTCAATAGGAAACGTCTCTCGGTCGCTGCCCACTCCAGAACTGTGGGGTCATCCGACCCCGACAATCCGACATCTTGAACCCGAACGAGGTCGATCTCCGGATTGCGCCTCAGTAAGCCTCGGACGATTCCCCCATTGAAGTTCTCATCTGCCAACATCCGAATGGCCATTACAATCCTTTGGCGCACGCCGAGCAAGAAGGCGATCTCGAATACCTTGGGGATCGAGACGCGATTCCATTTGCCTGCGAAGTTGTTGCCCTTCTTCACTCTGGACTGCGAGGTAGGCATCGACAGCTTCGGATTGATACAAGTAAAACGCGATGACCGCGTAAATATCGACTAAATCTAAGGTTGTGTAATCCTGTGCAATTTGTTCCGGCGTTGCTCCCTTTTTGAACGCCCCGATCACTGTTTCCAGAGTGACGCGGGTATTACCCACACGGATCACACCGTCGTTGTCCGTTCGAAGCGGCAACGGTTGTGTTTCCAGCAAGAGGCTCATGATGCCATCCTTACGTTTGAAATGATGCCAAAAACACCGATGATCAATGGACGTCTTTTCGGCATGCAGGTCTCAAGCTAAGGGACGATTCCACTGGTTCTATTTTAGCCGAGCTGTGAGAGGTCTCGCCCTGTCAGTGCGCTGACACCGTGATTCCTTGAGTTTCGCTTTCAGAACTCGGCGATGTTCACATTGATGGATCAGGACTCTACCTCAGGTTGAAAATTACGCTATTACGACTCACTCTAGTATACGCTTAACCCAATAAATTTCAATCCGGTAGAGCCGTCACATTATGCGGATAGGATTTCCAAAAGCCCTTTTCTACCCCGCGCCGTCGCCGCGTAGCCCCTGAGCTCCACCGGCTGAGGCGCTGCTGGGCGCAAGGCGCCGGGGCTGCTCCAAACACCTTGTAGCGCATAGTTGTGGAAAGTACAGGTGTGCCGACACATCTGATGCAGCGGACGGAAGGAACGGCAATGCAAGTACAACAGAATCGCACATCCCAACCTCGTGCGCGCCAGCGTTTTGAATCTGCCGCGTATGGACCATGGCTCCAGCCCACGTCCTTCGCGCCCATCGTGCGTAAGGTGGGAGGCGGAACGGGCTGTGCCATGATTGGGCTGCTGGTGCTTTTTGCGACGGCCAAGGCGGGCCTCATATCAAACCAAGCACCATGGCCTAATACTCTCGGGGTGCTCCTTTTTATTGCCACAATCGTTGGTCTCTTTGCCTCGGGATGGTGTGGAGTGATGTGGGCGCGTACAGTATGGGATCGCCGCAACCGCCAATACTGCCCGGACTGCCTCAGCTATATGTCCCGAGGTGCCCATGTCTGTCCCTTCTGTGGCTTCCGTGACGCTTCGAGTGCGTTACCGCGTGGTGCGCCTCAACCTGCCGAGTAACCCACTCGTGGCAGTCTCTGGGTGAGGATACCTCCTCGTACACCATCGAGCTGCGTCGTGCCATCCCGACCAGTCACCCTGGATTTATCAGTCAATTGGCGGATGCCAACCCGCGACAACCCAGCGACGTCTGGCAGCGGTCAGATGCGTATTATTGAGCTTCAGTGCCTCAACTGTTGCCCGTCCTTGCGGCGTTCGGCCGATGATCTGCGTTCCGTTCTCACTCCAGGTAAAATGCTCGGACCATACGTGCGTGCGTGGATTGAATAACGCCACCTCTTCCCCTGTGGTGGGGTCCGTAAAGTGTGTCCGGGTGGATTTTGAGCCATTACACAACGGGCAGGCGAGCCAGAGGTTGGCTTCGTCCGAGTTCCCACCGGCGGCCAGGGGAATTATGTGATCGAGATGCATCGGCATACCGGTAATCTGCTGTGATGTCAGGCAATATCCACACCGGT
>CAJIAL010000550.1_pt1 | contig 20914 bp, 18 predicted proteins | sample 9199091 | NCBI WGS metagenome assembly CAJIAL01 (sample SAMEA7708270, study PRJEB35096) | sediment metagenome | biome: marine neritic benthic zone biome [ENVO:01000025]; feature: sediment [ENVO:00002007]; material: shallow marine sediment [ENVO:03000034] sea grass bed [ENVO_01000059] ... | reverse complement strand
GTGTGCCTGGGCTATCGTCTTGAGGCCGAAGGCAAGGTGGTCGTCATCAGTGGCGATGGTGTGGCCAGTCAAGGGCTAGATCGACTGGCCAAGGATGCGGATGTGCTGGTGCAATGCTGTTATCTTGCAACAGCCGAGCTGACCACGCCGACCTTGCAAAACCTGGCCAAACACACCCTGGCGTGCTCGGATACGGTGGGGAAAATCGCCCAGAAAGCCCGAGTGAAGAAGCTGGTGCTCACGCATTTGCGGCAGAAGTCGGATGCCATGCTTGCCGAAGTCGTTGCTGATGTAGCGCGTGATTACGATGGGCCGGTGGTACTTGGACACGATCTCCTGAATATACAGGTGTAGTTCATGTTGGATGAGTTCACCTACGCCACCTTTGCCTTCACCTTTCTCCTCGCTAAGGTAGGGTCTCAAACCCTGAGCACATTCATTTTTGACGTCGCCGGGCGAGGGAAAAAAGACGCGGAGCCTGAGTGGTTGTGATGCCATTATCCATAAACCCCTCATCCTTCGTTTTGATTCGTGGCCGATCGTTTACTGCCGCTTCATCAGCCAGCCGAATGACAATTTTTACCCTTCAACACCCTGGTTTTGCCAGTCTCGGTCTCGGTTTTACCACCTTTAGGCTTTGGTGCACGAATCGAACGGGCCCCGCATTGCCCCCATGCACGTCTTTTTAGCTGACCGGATAGGACTGAGGACGCCCCAGTTCCCGCATCCGATTGAGCAAGGCGCAGGCCAGTGACACTTCCCGTTCCTGCGCCGCATCCCGCTTCGCTCGCAACCGCCCACCGAACGTCCGACGGAAGCGCCACGTCCATCAGGCGCAAGACAGAGCCAAGAAACCCTTCGGGCTCCGTCATCGACCAACGCCTGCCGGAGCCACCGACTCCCTTTGCGGGTCTTTCCACTCAGGCGCCCCCCCCATTCGCGCCTCCAGCGCCTTCCCGGCAGCGCAGCCAGTGACTATGCCTTCCGTCGCGACGAGCGGCCTCGGCCGCGAGCTTCAGGAGGAGAAGCGACGCTGAAAAAGAGCGTTTGAATCGCCTATACGTTGCGATTCGGGCAACAACGCCCTTCTGCAACATTATCACCTCACTTACTTCGCGGGACGAAAAAAGTCGGGGGCGAGCACCTCGTCGATTGTCCAGGGGCACTCTTCAACGACAGAGGCGACTGGTAAATCTAATGCCTCTGCCGTCTGACGACGAGCGGCATCATATTCTTTCGCGAAGACCTCTAAGGGATAGGCCGCAAGCGATGGGCTTTTTTCAATCCGACGCTGAATGCCGCGCCGTGCCTCATTGATCGAGAGCCGCCACTGCCGACCGGCGCGTTCGATATCCAAAGCCCGGGCATAGTGGAGCTTGAGCAAATGGTACAAGAGCTGATACAGGTGATTTTCGATCGCACTACGCTCTGAACCGCCCAAGCTGTTAAGCTCCTCTATCAGCGCGTCAAAGTCGATTTGCTGGAATCGTCTTTCAGCTAGTAGCTGTGCCGTCTCTTCCACCCATGCGGCAAAGTCGGTTTCGTATGTGGACACGGTTTACCCCTTTTCTTGCTCAATCCGCGTCAGGATCGATCGACAACGGGTCGATATTTTAAAGCACATTTTTCCACGCGTCCACCGCTATAGACAGCTGGGATCAACGCCGAGCCCCGGCGACGTATAGGTAAAAGAAACGCCCTTTTTGCCTCGCCGCGATTGCAGCGCCCCCAGCAGCGGGCAGCAAGGCGTAGCGCCGCTTCACGCGGTCTGGACGGGCGGCTCAGGACGGGGTCGGGTGAAGCCTCATCGGTTTTTCGGGGCGAGAGCCTTGGGACGTCCGACCGGAAGAGCTGGGGGGGACGATTTCAAACGGGATTTCAAGGGGCGAAATACACCGCTGCGCGGCAACAAGTTGCAATGCCGTTTCGAAAGACATGAATAGCACCACGTTTTCGCCTCACAACTGCAGCTGATCATAATGCTGCGCCGCCTGCTCCAGCAGCTCCTCCAGGTCTTCGGTAAGCATATAGCGCTCTTGAATTAACCGCTCCGCCGCTTTTTGCACCTCTTCCACATAGGCTGCTTGCGATGCATACCGCTCGGCGATTGAGGGCCGTGGGTCGCCGGATGTTTCACGGGCCTCACGCGTGATGGGAAAAGGCAGCGTTGATCCCGTGAGTGTGCCGCCGGTAGCACCGCCGGTAGCGAGTATCTGGCCGGCTCCGCCGATATCGGCGTGACGCAGGTTCCAGCCGGTGTACGTCGCGAGCGGCACGGTGAGAAACGGTAAACGAATCCCGCTCACTTCATTTCCATCCTGGTCTATTGCGGGTACAAGACAGGGATAGGCTTTACCGACGACTGGTGGTACATGCGTGGCGACACCAGTGTCGGAGCCAAAATCCAGGCGACGGATAGCGCGTAACGGCTGGGGCATGGTCACACCGGGTAGTGCACCAAAAGTATCCATCAGTTTCTCAGGCGGCACTGCCGTGCCATCATCGAGGCGAGGGTAACGACTCGGCGGTGCAGCCTCACCGGAAGTGACCCAACGATCGAGGTTCACCAAGGCCGCTCGCATGAGTGGACGATAATCAATCCAATTGAACGGATACTGCCCACGGTACTCGTTGAGCTTATCGTGATCGCTCAACTCGAACGGCCCGAGCCCATGTTGCGTCCCGCCAAAAAGATAGACGCGCACCGACTCCGGCACGTCGACATCGCGACTTCCCGTCACGTCGATATGTACCAAGGCGCCATGGCCAGCCCAGTATTCGGAGGAAGTGTAGGTGTGCATGACTTTCGGCACTTGCCCGCGCGCCGCGAGACGGGCGAGCAACCCGTCCGTGTGGCCCGTCTCGGGATCAGTCTGCACGGTGTCGCTAAAAGGAAAGGCGTTATTCGGACTACGGCTCGCTTGACTCGATGGCTGTGCAAAGCGCTGATTGAACTCCCCGCGCTTTCCCCCTGCGACATGGGGCATAATCCCGTCGAATACCATGCGGTCGTCTTCATCCTGATTCAGCCCCACATGCAGGAAGACGCGCAAAAACCTGCCGCTTTGCGACACACCAAAAGCATAGCTGTGCTCGATGTCGCCGGCACAGGGGTTCCCCATCGCCGCGGTACCGTAGCGCAGGAAGGCGCCCATATCCCGCGTGGCAAGCAACCCGAGCCCGACGATCGGCGCACCGGCAGTAGTGTAGATCACCTGATAGACCTTGCCCGGTTGAAATCCTGCCTCCAGGTACACGTGTGAGGCGTCAGGTAGGACGTGCCCTTCTTGCAGTCGCGCAAAGGCCCATTGCTCACGGGGAATAATGCGCTCCGGCGCGTCTTCGTGTTCTTGCTCGGTCAAGACGGCCTGTGGATCATCGAGATCGTGCGTCGGGTAGGGATGATGCATGCGATTGGCAAGCAACTGCACTTGAGTAGGGGCCGTGGGCTGAAAGGTCACTGTCAGCTTGCCGACGATCGGTCCTTCGGGTGTCACGGCTTCGGGTGTATACAGCCGCAGCGCGCCGGGGACATCGGGGGCATCGTGTTGCCAGCCACACCAGACCACGGTATACCCATGGCGCATCAAAAAGCCGTTGCCGGGATGTAGCGGTTCGTGCGGAGCCACATCCGGGGCGCTGTTGAGATTGCGCAATGCCAGGCCGCGACCACGATTCAAGATATCGAAGAGGATACGATGCGTTCCCCCCTGGGGATTCACCGGACGGAGCAAGCGAATATCCGAAGAAAAATGCACCAACCCGCTACTGTCTCTGGGCGCCAGCGTAAGGTCGGTAATGACACTGTGCGCAGGATGGGTGGGATCGACCGCGAAAAAGACCCTGCCGTCGAGCTGTTCATACGGACCGACCTCCCCAAAAGCCTCGCCCTGGGCAAACGGCTTACGGGATGTGACCACCAGTTTGGTGACCGCCATGGCGTACCTCCTTCCATTTTGCGGGATACAACACAATATGAGATGAGTACCGCAGCGTTTTAGCCTTTCGCTCGCTCGCCGCTTGCGGTACCGTAATGCAGCATGTCAGCAAACACAAGGAATATCCATGACCATGACACAGCGGTGGGTTTGGCACAGGGAGGTGCTATGGCACAGGGGCAAAGCAAAGGTTTTCGGCAAGTGGCACGCTTGGAACTTCCCGGCGCCGGGCAAGTGGTGGTAGAGGAGAATTATGCCTACGTGGCGCACATGAGTCCTCCGGCAGGGACAACGATCGTTGACGTGTCGGATGTGAAAAACCCCAAAGTGGTGACGCAGCTCGAACTGCCACCGAATCTGCACTCTCACAAAGTCCGCGTGCATGGTGACATTATGCTGGTCAACCACGAGAAATACCGTGGCTATCGCGGCGAGGAGACATCACAAGGCGGCCTCAAAGTGTACGACATCTCTAATCGTGCCCAGCCGCGTGAGATTGCCTTCATGGCCGCGGGCGAATGGGGCTATCACCGCTTTACCTTCGACGGCCGCTATTGCTACGGCTCTCCGGCACCGGACGGGTACGTCGGCAATATTATGGAGATTCTCGACCTGCAGAACCCGGCGAAACCCGAGATTGTGTCGCACTGGTGGGTACCCGGGCAATGGGCCGCAGGCGGGGAGACCCCCCTGCCGGACGGGCGCCGCGTGCGCTGTCATCACCCCATGCGGCTTGGCGACCGGTTGTATTGCACCTGGTGGCATCACGGCTGGTACATCTTCGACATCAGCAACCTCAGCGAGCCCAAACCCATTGTCCACGTGGATTGGAGTCCGCCCTATCCCTGCCCCTCACATACCACCCTGCCGATTCCGTGGGAAATCAGCGGCCGACGCATTCTGGTGGTGAGTGATGAGGAAGTCGGTGATCGGCTGGCGCCCACCCCCAATGCGTTTTTGTGGATCGTCGACATTACCGAGGAAACCAATCCGGTCCCGATCGCGACATACCGGGCCCGCAAGGAAGATCAACCGTTTGATCCGGACTGTTGGTACGGCTGCCATCAAGCCCAGGAGCAAGTGTACGACAACCGCCTGGCCGTCGCCTGGTTTGGCGGGGGGCTGCGTATGGTCGATATCTCCGATCCCTGGCGGCCTGAAGAACTCGGGTACTACATCCCGGAACCGGGGCAAGGGCACACGGTGGCGCAGAGCAACGATGTCTACGCCACTCCGGACGGGCTGTATTACTTGGTCGATCGCCTCGGAGGACTCGAGATTCTCGAATGGGTTGGTGCCTAAGAAGGCCCAGGCCCTTGCCGCGAATGCTGTCCGGTTACTTCGACGCGCTACGTGTGGTATGGTGTGACGACACACTCGTCGCCAGAACACCCGTGCGTTCCACGATACGGATTCCTGTTTCCTGTATGGAGAGCTTGCATGCATTTCGAGACGCGTCTGTGGCAATTCACCAAGGGGGTGCGCTGGCGCATTCTCTATGCCGTGCTCATCGGCCTCATGGCAACCTGTTTCGGTATCGCGCGCCTGGCGTTGCTGGGCTGGCTGCTGGGCCGTATTTTCGCCGGTGATAGTCCACGGCAGCTGGTCGTGCCGCTGCTTGCCGTGGCCCTCGTCATCGTGTTGCGTGGCGTGTTCCAGCTCTGGCGCACGCTAGTGGCCCACGAGACGGCGGCGAAGGTGCAGTTGCATCTGCGGCGTCAGTTATTCGATAAAGTCACCGCACTCGGACCGGGATACATATCGCAGCAGCGTTCGGGGGATATCACCCTCTCACTGGTCGATGGGGTCGAACAGCTCGAAGTCTACTTTGGGCAGTATTTGCCGCAATTGTTGGTATCGCTTTTGACGCCGCTGTTGATTTTCGCCTGCGTAGCCTGGCTCGATTTCCCGGTTGCGGCCGTGATGCTGGCATTTGCGCTCATCGCCTTGTTTGCCCCAGTCCTGTGGCACACATTCGATTCGCACAACTCTCGCAGACGGCAACTAGCCTATGGGGCCTTCGCAGCCGAACTCCTCGATTCGATCCAAGGTTTGGCAACGTTGAAGGCGTTCGGACAGAGCAAACCACGCGCAGATACGTTGGCAACCCGCGCCCGCGACTTGTTTCGCTCGACCATGTGGGTCTTGGCCACCAATTCCTTGGCACGCGGGATCACCGATAGCGCCATCGCCGTCGGCGCCGCCACGGCGCTCGGCGTCGGCGCCTTTCGGGTCGTGGGTGGCGACATGGAACTGTCCGTTTTGCTGGTGATCTTGATGCTTGGCGTCGAGGTGTACCGGCCGATGCGAGACCTGCGGACCGTGTTGCATCAGGGCATGGTAGGCCTGTCGGCGGCGAAAGGCATCTACCGCCTCCTCGACGCCGAACCCGTGGTGCAGGACACGGAGGCCGTCGAGCCGGAGGTGGCGTTATCACCGGAGATCACGTTCGACAACGTCACGTTCCATTACCCGGGGAGCCGGCGCACGACGCACCAGAATTTGAGTTTTACGGTGCAGGCGGGGGAGCGCGTGGGTATCGTGGGACCGAGCGGGTGCGGCAAATCGTCGATCGTACGGTTATTACTGCGCTTCTACGACCCCGAGGAGGGTGAAATCCGCATCGGCGGTCGGAATGTGCGGGAGTTGAGTTTCGAGGCAATTCGACGGCAAATTGCCGTGGTATCGCAGGACACCTATTTGTTCCACGGCACGGTCGAAGACAATATTCGCATGGGACACCCCGAGGCGTCGCATGAGGACATCGTGGCTGCTGCCAGCGTGGCGAATATCCACGGCTTTATCTCCTCATTGCCGGATGGCTACCAGACATTGATTGGCGAAAAGGGAATCAAGCTGAGTGGCGGGCAGCGCCAACGCGTTGCGATTGCCCGCGCGATACTACGGGATGCACCGATTTTGGTGCTCGACGAAGCCCTCTCAGCGGTGGACGCCGAGAACGAAGCCGTGATCCAGGAGGCACTCAACCGCCTCATGGCAGAGCGCACGGTGCTCATCTTGGCGCACCGGTTATCGAGCGTGATTGATTGCGACCGTATCCTGGCCCTGGATCATGGCCGGGTGGTGGAGAGTGGTGATCACAAGACGTTGATGGCAGGAACCGGTGTGTATCACCAACTCATGGCGGAGCAGGCGCGTGACACTGTAGGTGTCGAGACGAATGGGCGACTCGACTCCATCAGCCGCACGCCGACGGAGGATGTCACCGGCGCTGATATCCGTGGCGGTCAGATGGATCGTCCGACGGAAGGGATTTTAAAAGCCGAGGGCATGACGTGGCCGCAGGTCGTGCGGGAACTGATGAAACTCATCGTGCCCTGGAAAGGCAAGTTGACCCTCACCTTCGTGTTTGGCGTGTCGCGCGTCGTGGGTTTCATCGGCGTGGGAGTGCTGAGCGCTCTGGTGATATACGCGCTGAAGACCGGCCAACCGTTTACCGGCTACCTGTGGGGCTTGGCGGTGGTGGCCCCACTTGCCGGCGTGTTGCATTGGCTGGAGAGCTGGCTGGCGCACGATATGGCCTTCAGGTTATTGGCCGAAATGCGCATCGATTTTTTCCGCAAGTTAGACCAGTTGGCACCAGCGTATCTGGTACGACGCCGTACTGGCGACTTGATGGGGGTGGCAACGCAAGACATCGAACTGGTGGAGTATTTTTTCGCCCATACGATTGCGCCGGCATTCGTCGCGGTGTTGGCTCCGACGGTCATCCTGGTGGTCTTAGCCTCGCAGAGCCTATGGCTGGCATTGACCTTGATTCCTTTCTTGGCTGTGGTCGGCTTGAGTCCTCTGGCGATGCGGCACCGGGTGGATGAGCTCGGCTCCCGGGCGCGTGAAGCCTCCGGTGAATTGAGTGCCCATGCGGTGGATTCGATCCAAGGTCTGAATGAAATCGTGGCCTTTCAACACGAGAAGATTCGTGGCGAAGAGTTTGATGCGCTGGGCCAACGGCACATCCAACTCCGCTTACCTTTCTTTCGCCAACTCACCATGCAGCAAGCCTTGCTCGAAGTGATGACGGGACTGGGTGGGCTATCGATAGTTGCGGTCGGGGGGATCTTGACCGCCACCGGCCACATCGAGGCCGGTGTGCTGCCGCTGCTCACTATTGTGTCGTTATCCGCGTTCCTGCCCGTGTCGGAAATTGCCCAAATTGGACGGCAGTTGGCGGATACCATGGGATCGACCCGACGGGTCTACGCCGTGCGCGCTGAAGAAGTCACAGTCGAAGATGGTCCTGGCGTGCCGAGCGATCACCGACCGGGTGAAGCTTCGTTAGCAATGGAAGCGGTCAGTTTCGCATACCCCGGTATGGACCGCCTGGCACTCTCCCAGGTCGACCTCGAGATTCCCTCAGGATACACGGTCGCTCTCGTCGGCACCTCCGGCGCCGGCAAAACCACCACGGCGCATTTGCTATGCGCTTTTGGGATCCGACGTCCGGACGCGTGTTGCTGAATGGACGCGACCTGCGTGACTATCAGCTTGAAGACTTACGCGCCCGTATTGCCTTGGTAGCCCAGGATACGTATTTGTTCAATGACACGTTGCGCCAAAACATTCTGATTGCCAATCCGCAGGCGAGTGAAGACGACTTGCGCCAGGCCGTGCACCATGCCTCGCTGGATGACCTCGTCGAGGCATTGCCCGAGGGCATTGACAGTGGTGTCGGCGAACGCGGTATGAGTTTGTCGGGCGGACAACGGCAGCGCGTGGCGATTGCCCGCGCCTTTCTGAAAGATGCGCCGATTCTGATTTTGGATGAGGCAACCTCGCACCTTGATGCAATCAACGAACGCGCCGTGCGCGATGCTCTCGACCGCCTGAAGGCGGATCGCACCACGATTGTCATCGCACACCGCTTGTCGACGGTACGCGACGCCGACCTGATCGTGGTACTTGATGAGGGGCGCGTTGCCGAAACCGGGACGCACGACAGTCTGCTCGCCGCCGGGGGATTATACGCCCAGCTCGTACATCGCCAACTCTCGGCGGCGCATGACACTGCGGCGTAATCCGGCCCGATAACGCGCGAGCCCGGGTGGTGTCGGCTGTTTCGTGTGGGAGTCTGAATGTATGGATGACCGCAACCACATCGTGGAGTCGCTACGCGCGTTTTTCGACGGCTACCGGGATGGCATTGTCTGCGTCTATCTCTACGGCAGCGTGGCGCGTGACGAGACGCACCCGGGGAGTGATACCGATATTGCAGTGTTATACGCCACGGAACCGCCGCCAACGCTCGATGGTCTTGGCTTAGATCTCGGCATCGCGCTGGAACGGCATCTGGGTCGGCCTGTAGAGGTACTCATCCTCAATCGTGCTCCTGTAGACCTTATCCACCGCGTGTTACGGGACGGGGTGTTGGTTGACAACCGCGATCCATCCGCGCGCATCCGCTTCGAGGTCAAAGCTCGCAATGAATACTTTGATCTCTTACCCTACCTGCGCCAATACCGCCGCGCTACGCGGAGTGAGCCGTCATGACCGACGTAGAGCTCGTGGAAAAGAAACTCGCCTTCATTGCAACGTGCGTACGCGAACTGCGACAGCTCAGCCAGCCAGAGCGTATCGAGCACGACATTCGCGAGGAACGCTTTGTTGCCCACACCCTCCAGATTGCCATTCAGGCAGTCTTAGACATCGCCTCGCATATTGTGTCTGACGAACGGCTAGGAGAACCACGGACCAACGGGGAGTTGTTTGATTTACTCCGGCAGCACGGCTGGTTACTCCCAGCGCTCGCAGATACCATGCGCCAAATGGTCGGCTTCCGCAACATCGTCGTACATGGATATGCCAACGTCGATTCACGCATTATGCGAGACATCGTCGAAAATCGTCTGGACGATTTGCTCGCTTTCGGCGCTGCGATCAGCACCCGCTTAGAGCCATAACCAGTAGATGGGTCTACTGGGCCACTTCGGACATGTCTTCCACCACGGGCGTGAGTCCAAATGCCTGCGCCAGCAGGGCGTAACTATGGCGGCGCACGGTCTCATCATGGGTCCAAGTGACCACCGCCACCTCTTGCACCCCAAGCTCGCTGGCGAGACCCTGGATACGTGCTGCCACCTCTTCCTTGGTACCGACCATGGCCTCGCGGCGAAGTTGCTCAACACGTTCGTTTTCAAACGCCGAACGGGGCTGCGCCGCAGCGACGTCAGGTGCTTCGAACGGCAAGAAAATGCCGCGGTCGCGGAATAGGCGCCAGACCGCGCGCGAGGTGAAGTGGTACTGCGCTTCCTCTGTCGTATCGGCGGCCAGCGCCCACACGCAGATACCCGTATGCGGTTCCGGGTGTCGAGCGCTAGGCTGATACGTTTCCCGATAAATTTCAAGCGCTTCGCGGCAACCACGTCCATCGGTAAAGAACCAGGCGAAACAATACGGTAGCCCGAAATACGCCGCGACTTGCGCGCCATAACTCGAGCTCCCGAGGATCCACACCTCCGGGACGGTATCGCCCGTAGGCTGGGCCTTGAGACGCGCGAAGGGGTGTCCTTCGGCCAGATCTTCACCACTTACCCATGCGAGCAGATCACGGACGTCGTTGGGAAATCGGGCCGGCCGTTCATTGGCCTGCGGATTAAGCGCAAACGCAGTGAGTCCGTCCGAGCCAGGCGCGCGACCGAGCCCCAGATCAATACGGCCAGGAGCGAGAGCATCGAGAACGCGGAATTGCTCGGCAACCTTGAACGGCGCATAGTGCGGTAACATAATGCCGGCGCTACCAACTCGGATGTGTGAAGTGGTGGTGGCAATAGCGCTAATCAGAATCTCGGGCGCCGTACCAAGAATGGTCGGATGATTATGGTGTTCGGAGACCCAAAAACGCATATAGCCCAATGTTTCACAATACTGCGCGAGCATAACGGTATCGCGCACCGACGCGCGGGGCGGCCGGCCAGCTGTCGCAATGGTTTGATCGAGAACAGAGAGACGAAGCACGATGTGCGACTCCTAGTGGTGCGCACTGCTGGGGACAAGCGTCCCGCACAGCAAGACGTTTGAGACACAGTACCTACTTTACTTATAGCCTTCCCGCTACCCCTCCCCCTTAGCCCATAGGCATTCTATCTGTTTTTGTACCGTCTCGTATGAGCTAACCCGAGACAGCATATTCCAAAGGGGAACCTTTCATATCACCAAGATGTACTGAACGCAATATCACGTTTTCGGTGATGGCGTAAAAAATATGGCAGAATAGCAACGTTACGGCCACGCCTAGTCTGATCAGCGCATGGCGGAGTTCCGCACCGCCTGGCGTGGCCCCTCTCCTGCGGACCTGCTAGCGGAGGTAAACAATGGCTGAATCTCTACAGATCCGCCGCCGGCGGGGCCTGCGGCGAAGGGGGCGGGGCGAGCCGTATCGGCGACCATACAGCCCCTGAAAGCGGGAGAAGGTTGTCGAACAAAACAAAAGCCTCCCAGGGCTCAAGTAATGTCACGCACCTACCACGACAACCTGACGAGAGCTGAGGCGTAGAGCAAGCATTACATGGACATCGCCACCTATTTTCAGGCTACCAAGAACAGGATGTCCGTGAAATAATGCACTTGGATTGTTGACCTGCGATTCCCTGTTTCACTTGAAGCTGTTACGCTTAAACGGGAGAAGAAGGCATGACCAAAACAATTATTGGCATACACGGGCTGTCCAATAAACCTCCAAAGGACACGCTGGCAGACTGGTGGAAGCAGTCTCTCAGTGAAGGTTTGCAGGAGAATTGCGGCTGGCAGGAGCCTGACTTCAACTTCAGGATGGTGTATTGGGCGAACTTGCTCTACAAAGAGCAAATGCACGACGATGAGGCGTTCTCTTTTGATGCCCTATACAACAGCGAGCCCTACCTTCGAGCACCTGAGGGTGCTTTGCAGGAATACAATGAAAGCTGGCTAGATAGTCTATGGACGAAGGTGCTTGGGACGGCGGGCTCGGCTGTCGATGCCCTCCGGCAGCACTTTGGCGTCGATACTTCCACGGCCTGGGCTCTTGGAAAGCTCTTGAGGGATCTAGATTTTTATTACGATGAGACTCGTCTGATCAAAAATCGCTCTGGACAGCTTGAACGAGCCAGCACTGTCCTGCGACAGGATCTACGAACCACTTTGATGGAAGCACATGACCAAGAAATCATGCTCATTGCGCACTCGATGGGCTCGATCATTGCTTATGATGTCCTCCGTGATCTCGGACAGAGCCAGGCCGGCGTAGAGGTCTCCCACTTCGTCACCATTGGTTCACCGCTTGGGTTGCCGTACGTGAAGTGGCAAATCAAACAGCAACGGACCTACGATCCCAAGGTGCGGACCCCGTCAATCGTCACCAGGCGTTGGATCAACTATGCCGATAAAGAAGATAAGGTTGCCACGGACTCCCATTTGCGTGACGACTATGGTCCCAACGCACACGGCGTCCGGGTGGAGGATGATCTGGTACGCAATGACTACCACGGCCCAGAAGGCAAGCCAAATTCCCATAAATCATACGGGTATCTGCGCACCCCCGAACTCTCGAGGCATGTTGCAGTGTTCTTGGAGGGATGAGTGGAGAAACCTTCTGCGAGCTACCGCAGGAGTAGGCCATGAAACTGGCAGATATCATACGGTCGGGCCTCAAGTGTTCTCTCGAGCCTCGAACCCCGGTATGGCCGGGTCGGCAGCGGGGCGTGCTGGGGAGTGCCAGGGATGGTGACAGGGGTTGGGTCCCGAAGTGTCGGCGCCAGGGCCATCCTTGTCCCCGGCAATCGAACTGTGACCTCGATTCTTCGCATCATGGGACTCGTCAATGCGCCCCACTTGCAAACCTATCATCGGGTGCTGAATCGAGCCGTGTGGTCTCCTCTCAAAGCCAGTCGACTCCTGCTCAGGTTTCTAGTGGCAATTTTCACCCCGTGGTGGGAGGTCCTCGTCTTCGGACTCGATGATACCATCGAAGCTGAGCAGGATGTGCCAATCTCGTGCACTGCAATTTAATTTGCCTGCAGGTCATACAAGCGCAGGCAGTTGTCCCAGAGATATTTGCGCTTCACGCCATCGTCCAAATCGAGTTCGAGGAAGGCGTCCACGGCATGCGGGTACTTCGAATCCGGATGCGGATAATCGGTAGAAAAGACCACCGTGTGTCCCATACCGGCATCGTCCACATACTTCGATGGCCATTCGTCACACTCCACGGACACAAAGCATTGCCGTTTAAAATACTCACTGGGCTTCATGCTCAGGTCCGGGTGCTCATAGCCTAACCACTCCTGGTGCTCGTCCATCCGCCACATGAGCCACGGCGCCCAAGAGCAATTGCCTTCCAAAAAGGCCACGCGTAGTTCGGGGTAGCGCTCCAGAATACCGCCGCCGCAAAAGCTGACGACCGCCAGCATCATGCCCATGGAATGCGAACAGGTATGATGCAACATACTGGTGGAAAATTCCCGGTCACCCACCTGCGGAATGTTCGGCGGCCGCCCGCCTTCGTGAAAGCCCACGGAAATGCCGAGGCGTTGGCATGCTTCCCAGAGCGGGTCATAATACGGATCGTGCCAGCTCACGCCGTTGACGATATTGGGGCGCATAAAAACAGATTTAAACCCGTATTCTTCCACACAGCGGCGGGTTTCCGTCACCGCGGCATCGACATCATGTGGGGCAATGTGCCCGGCACCGAACATACGAGTCGGGTCTGCCTGGCAAAATTCGTACATCCAGTCATTGTAGGCACGCCCGATAGCCGCGGCCAAACGCGGATCCATGCCGTCGTACCCCAGGGTAAACAGCGCCCGGCTCGGGTACATGACAGCCACGTCAATACCCTCTTTGTCCATGGCGCGCAGCTGCGACGCCCCATCCCAGCCGTTTTCGTCACCATCAATATACTTGGGATTTTGCTCCTCGCGCACGCGCTCGGCGCCCTCGGAGGTGTAGTTGGTGTTCATCGATGCCGGAGCCGACAGGTTGACGCCATCCAGCGCCACCCCCAAATCGCGCTTATAACGCGTCAGCCCCGTCACCCGGCCCTTGAACTCCGGGTCCATGTAACGTTCCCAGAGATCGGGAGGCTCGATAATGTGCATGTCCGAATCCATGACCTGAAAGCCGTTCTTCGCCATGACAACTCCCTCCTGTTCCAAGTGATAGGTTAGCAGCCACAGTAAGCAAGCCCTGCAGGGTTGTCAAGCTACACATTGACATCGCAGGACTCTGCTGTTGAAATAGAGTATCGCGATGTCAAGTGTTCTACCACCCGTGTATCCTACACAAGGAGAGACTCATGACCGCACAGGCCACCCAAACCATTATTTCCGCAGACTCCCACATGCTCGAACCGCCGAATTTGTGGGTCGAACGCCTGGACGCAAAGTTCCGTGACCAAGCGCCCAAGGTGTATTGGGATGATACGAGTGAGAGCTGGCTTTTCGGCAGCGAAAGCGTACCGCCACGCAAAGCTGCAGGCTTGTTCGCCGCCGGCAAATCCGCCGAGGAATTGGTGGAACATCAAAAGGCCGGGTTTGATGATGCCCGCGCCGGCGGGTGGGATCCTGCCGAGCGGCTGAAAGACATGCAGATCGATGGAGTTTCTGCCGAGGTACTGTATACCAGCCTGGGCTTTAACCTATTTTGGGTCGAAGACGCGGCGTTTCAGGCAGACTGCTTCCGGGTGTACAACGATTGGTTGGCCGAATTCATCAATTACGATCCCAAGCACTTTGCCGGACTGGGTCTCATCTCCATGTGGGATGTGGACAACGCGGTCAAAGAGTTGCACCGTGTCCGTAAGCTCGGCCTCAAAGGCGGCATGATTTGGGCCTCACCACCAGACGAAATGTCTTTTGACACTGACTACCATGATCCCCTCTGGGCCGCGGCGCAGGACTTGGATATGCCCATTAGCTTGCACATCCTGACAGGCGCCAAAGAGAGCCGCAACGTGGCCAACGACAATGTCGATGCGTACCAACGCCGCATGGCGCTCCCGGCGGAAATTCAACGCTCACTCACCTCCATCATTTTTTCCGGCGTGCTGGAGCGCTATCCCCGGTTGAAAATCGTGTCGGCGGAAAACGATATTGGCTGGATCGCCTATTTTCTGCAACGTGCCGACAAGTCATTCCACCGCCTGCGCTACCTCAATCCCACCGGGCTCAGCATGCAACCGAGCGACTATTTCCGGCGGCAGATCTACGCGACGTTTATGGACGACAGCGCCGGCGCTCACACCGTGCCGCAGGTTGGCGCCGGCAATTTTATGTGGTCCAGCGATTATCCGCACCAAGCCTCGACCTGGCCACATTCCATGGATATTATCGGCCGGGATTTCAAAGACATGCCTGAAGAGGACAGGCGGAAAATCGTGCATGATAATTGCGCCGAGCTCTACGATCTGAATGAGGTGTAGAGGCTCTCTCGTCACCGAAAGGGCCCGTCTGAGGGCAATCACGTGACCGCCCTCAGACACGTGTACGCTACCTCACCTTGTAGCCCCCGACAGTAACCGAAGCGACTTTGTTGGTGTCCCAGGGATGCGCGCGAGCAACGTCTTCGTTGATATCTGCCCCCCACCCGGGGCCGGTGGGAATCGTCATGCAGCCGTCGATAATCTCCGGCACGCTGGTGGTGAGCTCGTCTTTCCAGGGCACATCGTCGATGTCTATTTCCATGATCCGCACGTTGGGCAGCGTGGCGCACAGGCTAGCGCTCACAAAGCTGGACAGATGGCTGTAGTAGTTGTGCGGCGCGACGTTGTGTTGATAGATTTCGGCTAGATCGCCTATCTTCTTCGACTGGCTAAAACCGTTCCACGGGACATCAATCATGAACATATCTGCCGAGTGATTCTCGAAGTATGGGAGGAAGTCGCGCATGTAGTACAGGTTCTCGCCGGTACAAATCCGCGTCGTGGTCGAGTCCTTAATCTGCCGCAGACTCTGCGGATCGTACATATCAATCTCGAGCCAGAGCATATCGAACTGTTCGAGCACCTTGGCGATGCGCAGACAGGCTTCAGTTTTGAAATGGAAATTCAGGTCGAGATTGAGGTCGATGTCGTCACCGACAGCGTCACGGAAGGTGCCTATAAGCTTCTCGATGTGGGGAATAAGCCACTTCGGCGCCCACTGGTCGGTGGAGCCGAGCCCGCCACTGAAGCCGCCGCCGAAGGTGGCGTTCTGTCCGGGCAAGAGGATGTTGGTTTTGAGGGCCGTGAAGCCGCGCTCTTTCACTTCCTGGCCCAGATTGGTGATATCGTCCCACGAATTGATGGGTGGCGTACCGATGAGATCATGGTGACGTACCCTGGAGGTTCCGCAGTGGGACCAGTACACGCGCACGGTGTCGCGCGTTGGCCCGCCGAAGAGCTCGACAACGGAGATACCCAGAGCTTTGGCTTTGATGTCGATGAAGGCGCAGTCCAGGCCCGCAATAGCCTTGGCAGCGATACCGCCGGGGCTGGCGCGTGTACCGCGGTACATATCCTGAAAGCGCATCTCGAAGGCTCTGGGATCTTGGCCGATGAGGATGGGTGTCAGGTCTTCAATGGTCCCTGCAATACCATTCGGGGCTTTGCCGTCGCTGCATTCGCCCCAGCCGGTGATGCCCTCGTCCGTCTCCACCTTCACGAACGTCCAGGGCCGCCAACCGGCATCAACGATAAAGGTTTCAATGTTGGTAATCTTCATGCCTTCCCCTCCGCGTGTGTCAATACGGCATTGTCACATCGTGTCCCTGCTCTGCTCATGTAGGCGTACTCCCTCTGTGTCATGAGGACTGCGCCACGCCGTTTCCCATTCTACCGTGAATCGTTTGGTGATCAAGTCGCGTCAGTAGCGAAGTACATGGACCGAGGCATTGATCACCACCACGTTCGCGGGGAGGTTGGCATAGTCATCCGCTCCATGCCGACCCAATCGGTTGCCCCCAAAACGCTTGGCGCTGGACGCCTTTAACGCCCGGTCGTGTTTTGAGTAATACACATGCACCCGGCGTGAAAAGTGTGCAATATACGGTCCTTTGCCATCGCGTTCGATATCTTTCGAGGCCACATCGGGTGCCAACATAACCGTTTCATTGAACCTCAAGCGACCCATTGGAGTACCGAGGGCGTCCGACATATACTCCATGCCTTTGCGCAGCAGGTAATTCCCCATCGAGTGGGCAATGCAGTACGTCGTCGCAAAACACTCGCGTTCATTCCGTCGGATAAAGTCATTCATCTCGAGCAAAAAGCGGGTAAAGGCCCCCACCGAATCCCGCACCTCGTCCCGATCTGACAGATAGGCCGCTGTTTGCCCGGATGAAGGCCACGAAAAGCCGATCAAGACGGGAGGATACCCCACAATTGGCGTTAACGACCGCTCGAGATCGACCAATTCATCGATGCTGTCTTGCCAGTGATTATTATAGCCGTGCAGATAGAGCCCCACTTTTGGGGTATTGATATTGTGCTCATCTCGCCGTCGGTAACGTACCGATACCTCTCTTTACGAAACAAGACGTTTCAGGCAATCCATTTGTGAAAAAAATCAATCGGGTCAGACTCGTTTGATTTCCTCGACACCCACTCACACCGCACGGAGTGGCGGCACGGCTTAGACCAGCGCTCCGTCGCGCACGACGACTGTACCGTCTTTCACCACGGTATGCACCTGCCGCATCGCCGCGATATCGTCACCCGGATTCCCATCGACGAGGAGCAGATCGGCGCGTTTGCCGGGCGCGATAACACCCACGTCGTTGTCGATACCCAACGCCTCAGCCGCGAGCCCCGTGACGCCATGCAGCACGTCCATTACCGGCATACGGGCTTCGTGCACCAGAAACTCCATCAGCAGAGATAACTCGTCAATGCGGGTGCTGGTGGAGCCTTGATCGCTGCTGACGACAAGCTTGACTCCGGCCTCGTGCATGCGGCGGATGGTCTCATAGCGTTGCTCCCACAGGTGTTGCGGGTGGCTACGGGCTTCGACCATGTCCTCGGCCCGCACGCGGTACCACGTGGCGGGCATCGCCAGACTCACAATCAGGTCCTTGCGGATCATCTCATCAACCAAACGCGCGTCGTATGCAATCGTTCCGTGGGCACGAAAGGGGACGTGTTCGAGCGTATCGACGCCCGCCTCGACCGCCATGCGGATGGAGTCCACGCCGTGCACGTGAGCCGCGACTTTTTTGCCCATACGATGGGCATCTTCAACCACGGCACGAAAGCCGGCGGCCTCATACTGCGATACTTCCGGGTTGGAACCAGGGGTGGCATTACCGCCCGAGCCCATCAGTTTGATAAAATCGACCCCATGTTTCACCAGCGTGCGCACCGCACGGCGCAGTTCGTCTTCTGTGTCACACTCGATACCACTCCACCAGAGTTGTCCGGCTGTGGTCGTAATGACGGGGCCCGAGCACACCAGACGTGGGCCAGTCAGGCTCCCCGCGTCAATGAAATCCCGCAGGGCGAGGCTCAAATAATTACGGTCGCCACAATCGCGCACTGTCGTCAAACCAGTCCGGAGGCCCTTCTGGGCGTTCTGCACACCGGTAAGGAGCGCCTGGTTCTCTGTAGCCGTCCTCGACTCCTCGCCACTGCGCTCACTCCCGCTAAAGAGCAAGTGGACATGGGCATCGATGAGCCCCGGCATGAGCGTGCGGTCACCCGCGTGGACGACCTCGCTCCCCTCCGGCAGCGAGACGACAGATGCCGGTCCGGCTGCGGCGATGTGGGTATCCTCGATGACGACGATAGCGTCGTGGATCATCGCTTGGCGTGTGCCGTCATACAACCGATCAGCGTGTATGGCCCACTGCATGCTGTCCTCCCTCTGTATGGCTGAAGATTGACCGCATTCCCGAGCTGCAGCGATTCCGGGTAGATGACCAAGGGAGATCATACCGCACATTGGCCAGCAGCGGAAATGGGCAATCTCATCGTAGAGTCGTGTTACCCGCGCGCGGCAAGGAGTGCACCCGTTAAGGCACTCAGCCCGACTTTCTGCGTGCCCTCGGCGTCAAAGTTTTCCGGGTCGAGCCAGCGCTCAAAGGCCGCCCGCAGGCTCGGCCATTCGCTATCGATGATGGCATACCACGCGGTATCACGATTGCGCCCTTTGTACACCAAGGCCTGGCGGAACACGCCCTCGTAGGAAAACCCCAGACGTTGCGCCGCAGCGCGGGACGGCGCATTCAGGGAATCGCACTTCCATTCATAGCGTCGATAGCCCAACGCAAAGACCTGTCGCATCATGAGATACATCGCCTCGGTCGCCGCCGGCTGCCGCTGTAATCTGGGCGAGTAGTTAATGCTCCCCACCTCGATCGACCCGGCTGCGGGGGCGATGCGCAGATAGCTCGCCACGCCCACAGCGTCATCGGTCTTCGCATCAATAATGGCAAAAAACATCGGATCGCTCGTGCGTGATGCCCCCTCGACCCATGTCGCGTAGTCTTCAAACTGCGCAAAGGGACCGTCGCTCAGGTAGGTCCAATTTCTCCCGGCGGTGTCTAAAGTATTGGCATCAAACAGCTGCTGCGCATGCCGGTCTTTGTCCAGCGGCTCAAGACGGCAGAACGTTCCCCGCATGACCTCCCGGGGCGGTGCGGCAGGATGCTGCCAGTCCGTGACGGGAAAGCCGATCGGTTGTCCATGCTCGTTTGCATACGTAGCCATTGTGCTACTCTCTCCTTTCTTGTTCTTGGGAGGCAATATTGGCACAATGGGCGGCGACATCGTTGGTAAACCGTTCCCGCCTGTCATGCCTACCGGCAACTACCGCGGGGACTTCCTCACGCACTCACGAGGGTTCTCATGCGACTTTACGCGTTTACTTGCGGACATTTCGAGATTCGTAAACGTCTGTTTATTGCCGATACGGACGATGGAGAAACGCGGCTGCAAATCCCCATTCCGGCTTTTTTACTTATGCATCCGCAAGGGAACGTGCTGTTCGATACCGGTCTGCATGCCGCCGGCATTGCCGATCCCTGGGAGCGTTGGGGCGGATTGAATAAAGCGCTGGCTCCGCTTTTGCATCCCGAAGATCACATCTTGCAGCAACTCGAAACGATCGATGTCACGCCACGTGACATCCGCTACGTGGTCAATTCGCACTTACACCACGACCACTCCGGAGGCAACGAAGCCTTCCCCAACGCAACTGTCCTCGTGCAGCACGCAGAGCTTGAAGCCATTCGGACTCCGCAGGTGGCGAAAGCGGTGGGCTATTTGCCGGCGGATTGCGACCTCGATGTCCCATTCGAGGTCATCAACGGCGAACATGATATCTTTGGTGATGGGGCTCTCGTACTCACGCCGACGGCCGGGCACACCCCAGGGCACCAATCGTTGCGGGTAACCCTCGCCAACGGTCAACAGATGGTGCTGGCAGGCGATGCCTGTTATCTACGCGAGACGCTCGCCCATATGCGCTTACCCAAAGTGGTGTGGGATACGCAACAAGCCTTGCAGTCGCTTGAAAAACTGCAACGGCTGGCCCAACAGCCAGGAACTATGTTTGTCCCCGGTCATGACCCGGTGGCGTGGGCGGACATCCAACACGCACCGGCGTATTACGAGTAACAGGCAGGGAGGAGCGCTTAAGAGTCTTGCTGCTGTTGGAGTTGCTTCTGGAGTTGGGCAATCGTGGCTTCCATTTCGCGTAAGCGCGCGGCATCCGCCAAAGCATCGGCCTGGAGGCGCGCTTTTTCAATCGCCTGTCGGATTGCTTTGCCGAGTAGACTGGAATTCACTTCATCTTTGCGAAAGTAATCAAGTGCCCCGGCTTGCAGCGCTTCTACCGGCAGGCGATCTTGGCCGAAAGCGGTCAGCATGATCACAGGCGTGGCCAGCCCCTGGGACCGCTTGGCTTCCAGAAATGCCAGGCCGTCCATATCCGGCAGATAGTAATCCAAGAGCACGAGATCATATGACGTACTCTCAATCGCCTCCAGGCCCGCACTGGCGGAGGTCACAT
>CAJIAL010000053.1_pt1 | contig 20978 bp, 17 predicted proteins | sample 9199091 | NCBI WGS metagenome assembly CAJIAL01 (sample SAMEA7708270, study PRJEB35096) | sediment metagenome | biome: marine neritic benthic zone biome [ENVO:01000025]; feature: sediment [ENVO:00002007]; material: shallow marine sediment [ENVO:03000034] sea grass bed [ENVO_01000059] ... | reverse complement strand
TAGAGGATGTGGTGCACCCTGCCGTCCGCTTCCTTCATATACAACGTCGCGGCTCCCAACCAGCCCCCATGCTCTTTCTCGAGCTGCTCATAGATATCAGTGACCTCGAGCAATTGCCCCTGAGAGCGCAATTGCACCCCACCGTTCTCGACGATATCAGGGGTGGCTTTGGCGTGGATGGCCGCCGAGATTTTGGCCATGAATTCCTTCCAGGGCACCAGCGTGATCTGCATGTCGACATTGTTCTGTTTCGCCCACTCCTTGGCAAAAGCCACTCGGGACTCGTCACTGGAGCGGAGAAACTGATAGGCCCAATAGACCAGCTTCGGCTTTTGCGCAAACACAGGAGCAGCTCCCATTGCCACCGCCCCTGTGGCGAGTGTGGCCGAGGCAATAAATTGTCGTCTGGTGAGCTGGGATGGTTGGTTAGGCATGATGCTTCCTCCTTGCCCAGTGTTGAGCCTGGCTCCATTGACGAGCCGGGATCGGAGAGGTCTGGACTCTCCACGAACCGAGAGCGTGCTGGCGGACAGTGTGGGTTGCCCGCAACAACGTAGTATAGATGAAGTGGAGACATTGTAAAGCTGTGGAGCTGGTACCTGACAGACTAGATTCGTGCGTCGTGTTGTACCTCACACTGAAAGGAGACAGCTGATGACAAACGAACGCCCCCCCATCGGGCCACGTGACCTGGCGCGCGTCTTCACCGCGTTCCACAACGTGACGTACTACGCACCGGAAATCAACACCTTCACCGACGCCGGCATGCGAGGCTGGTGGATGGCCTACTTCGCGTACCGGCCGGCGCCTATGGGGCCGGTTCCCGCTGAGGTGATCATCGCCACATTCTATAACTTTGCACCGCGTATGGTACAACGTGCCGTGCCCGCCGTGTGGGACGTGATGGCCCCAGCGCAAATCATCGCGTTGCGAGACCAACTGGTGGATCAGGCACTCCGCCGCGTGCTTGCCGACCATCTGACGACGCCGGAACTGGCCGAAGCTGCACAGTTGGGCCGGGAGGCCATCGAGGGGTGTGACATGGCAGGGCGACCGCTGTACGCAGCGTACACGACCTTGCCATGGCCGGACGAACCGCACCGCATGCTGTGGCACGCCTGCACGTTGTTGCGTGAGCACCGGGGAGATAGCCACAATATCGCCCTAGCAGCAGCAGAGATCGACGGGGTTCAAGCGCACGTACTCATGGCGGCACACGGGCACGGGAACAAGGCTTCTATTTTGCCGATCCGGGGTTGGAATGCCGAGGAGTGGGACACTGGCGTAGTACAGCTGGTAGAACGGGGATGGCTGCATGATGATGGTACTTTTACCACACCGGGGCGGGCCGAGAGGCGTGAGATCGAGAGACACACCGACCGTCTTGTCGCCGAGCCATTCCGACGCCTTGGACCGCAGCAGGCTCAACGCTTCGTTGACCTGATGGTCCCGTACGTTGATCTGCTACACAGCGCGGGCATCGTGTCCCAATGGCCCCCGCCCCACTTACGTCGGGATGAGTAACACGCCCCGCTCAGGCACGCATACGTCCCAAGACGACCCGGGACCTTGGAACGCATAACAATTCTCGTGAACCAGAGCGGATGCTGCATTGACCGTGACGGCAGCGACATCGTCGCTGCCTGGGCTCTGCATGCACACCTGGTCTGGAAAACTGGTATAAAACATCTCACCGTCCGCCGGCAATAGACAGGGTGTGCCCGGTAATGTAGCTGGCTTCGTCGGAAGCGAGGAACAAGACGGCATTGGCGATCTCGATGGGCTGGCCCAAGCGCCCCAGCGGGGTCATTCGATTCGGGCTGTACTCCACCGTCTCGTTTAGCCGGCGTAAATTTGCGCCGGCGCGTTCCGTGTCGATCGGCCCCGGCCCCACTGCGTTGACGTTGATGCCATACTCCGCCAGCTCCAACGCCACATCGCGGATGAAGCCGTGCACGCCGGCTTTGGCGGCCGAGTAGGCTGAACCACCCTGGTAGTACGCCGTCCAGGGCGTCCCTTCACGCGCTCCCGAGGAGAGACACACGATCTTGCCGGAGCGCTGCTGTATCATGTGCGGCACGGCATAGCGCGTACACAGGAACGTACTGCGGAGGTTGAGACGCAGGACGAAATCCCAATCTTCGACGCGCATTTCCCAAATCTTGGCATTACGACTGCCGCCGACATTGTTGACCAAAATATCGAGTTGTCCGTAACGATCCACGGCGGTCTGTATAAGCCGGGCCGCCGCGTCTTCCTCGGTCAGATCACCCGCCACCGTCACCGCCGTACCGCCTGCGTCTGTGATACTCGCCGCGGTGCGTTCGAGTCCGTCCGCCTCCATGTCGCCGAGCACCATACGTGCGCCCTCCTCGGCCAGACGTCGTGCAATGGCCTGGCCAAGCCCGTTCGCCGCCCCGGTTACCACCGCCACACGATTCTCGACACGTCCCATATCAGTCCTCCTTCTCCTCAGCATACCCGGGTCGCTATATGGACTCCCCAGCGTCTTTCGTATCGTCCACTCTACCATAGCACGATTAGGAAAGAGCGCTACACGCTACACTATGCAGGGGCGGGCTTTGCACTGTTTAGGCATCCTTAAGGTGTTTTGTACGGCTCTGTGCTGTCTCTCAGTCCTCTATGGTGTATGATACAGCGTATGGCGGTTCCACGTGGCATGTGACACGCGAGACGGATTAAGCCTGGAGAATATGCGAACACGGTAGAGCAAGACAGCGATGGACCAGGGGTACCGTTTCGGTATTGCTTAGACGGCTCCTAGCCGTCTAATTACAATGTTAAGCTGTTTCAGCAATGTCTATCCCAAGCGAAATTCGTGATGATCACCGATCAGAAAGCACTTGACCGTATTAGGGAATCGTGGTGCACAGTGCGTATCTTGGAGGCTAGGATCAGCACCAGCCTTAGTGCGGGCATTTTCTCACTCGCTCCAATGGCTACCGGATTCCGGGAGGTTCCCGAGAGCTTGCTACTTCTTTTTGCTATGTCTGTCCTTGAAGACACACTGAAGCAACTTCGCGATGAAGGCGCTTTTTCCTGCTCACGGTCGGAGCTGAAGAGGTTAATGGATTCGAGCCGTTGTGTATTACCCTGGCAGGATTTTACGAAGGTTAATCAGGCCCGAATTCATTGAAACGCTGTAGCCCATCGACGCGAATTCCTTTCCGATGGCGAATGTACGCAGTATCTGACAGCAATTGAAAACGAATTGCTTTCGTGGAGTGTATTAGATCATCCGATAAGAGGACGATTCGGCATCTCCATCGGATAAAAGGACGATTCGCACCGGGTTGTGTCCCGCCCACCATCCAGGCACAATAGCCGCTAGTGCACCGCTCATCTCGCTCTCTGCTTCACCAGCATCCGCAAAGGAGCATCCCATGCCTGCACAGCCGTCGTCACCGCCCCAACGCCGCCCGCAGTACGGCTCTGATGTCATCGTCGATCTCCTCCACCGCTACGGCATCGAGTACGCCGCGTGCAATCCGGGGGCGACGTTTCGTGGCCTGCACGACTCAATCGTGAACTACGGCGGCAATCAATTGCCGGAGATAATTCAGTGCTGTCATGAGGAAATCTCGGTAGCCATCGCGCATGGCTATGCCAAGGCTACGGGGAAGCCGATGGCAGCGTTGATTCACAATGTCGTCGGGCTGCAACATGCCAGCATGGCGATTTTTAATGCCTGGTGCGATCGCGTGCCGCTGTTGGCTCTCGGGGCAACGGGACCAATGGATGTGGGCTTGCGGCGGCCGTGGATCGATTGGATTCACACTGCGCTGGTACAGGGCAATCTGGTGCGGGATTACGTGAAATGGGACGACCAGCCGCACAATCTGGCCAGCGTGCCGGATTCGTTTCTGCGGGCGCATCGTATCGCGTGTACTGAACCACAGGGACCGGTGTATGTCTGCTACGACGCCGGATTGCAGGAGGAAGTCATCCACACCGCTCCGACGTTGCCCGATCCGCACTTGTATGCACCTCCGGCACCACCGCAGGCACATCCGGAGGCGTTGGAACGCGCCGCGGAACTGCTGGTTGGAGCCGCACAGCCGGCGATCATCGCCGACCTCGTCGGGCGCCATCCGGAAGCCGTTGCCAGCTTGGTGGAACTGGCGGAACTCCTGGCGATTCCCGTTATCGACCGCGGCGGACGGTTTAACATGCCGAACACGCATCCGTTGAACCTCACCGATGCGGCAGGCGAACTCCTGGCAGCGGCCGATGTCATCCTCGCCCTGGATGTATTGGACCTGTATGGCGCCTTGGGGCAAGTGGATAAAGCCACGCGCTTGTATCAAGCCGGGACTGCTGCGGGGACGCAGATCATTCATATCACTATGGGCGATGTGTTCGTGCGCAGTTGGGCTGCGGATTACGAACGTTTACAGGCCGTGGACGTCCCCATCGCGGCGGATACGTCTGTGGCGCTTCCGGCCCTGGTTGCCTTGTGCCGGGACCGGCTCGGCAGCGCTGATACGTCACATCGAGCCGCACGGGCTGAGGAGTTGGGCGTGCGGCACCGTGCCTTACGTCTCCAGTGGCAGCAGCAGGCGCAGTCCGCACGGCAGGAGCGTCCGTTGGCGGTCTCGACCGTGGTGGCGGAAGTTTGGGACGTGCTCAAACATGAGGAGTGGGCCTTGGTCAATAATGCCGTCGGCGCCTGGACGCGGCGGCTGTGGGATTGGAAACGCCCGGAGCACTATCTGGGCACGAGCGGCGGCGCCGGGCTCGGGTACGGCATGGGAGCGGCGCTTGGGGGCGCTCTGGCGTATCGGGACCGCGGCAAGGTCTGTGTCAATTTACAGGCTGACGGGGATTTATTGTTTACCCCGAGCGCGCTGTGGACTGCGGCGCATCACCGTTTGCCGTTGCTGGTGATCATGTTCAACAACCGCTCGTATTACAACTCGGAGGAGCATGCTATCGAATTGGCCGGGGTGCGCGAGCGGCCGCGGGAACGGGCGGGTATTGGCACGCGACTAGACAGCCCGGCGGTGAATTTCGCGCAGATGGCGCAGTCGTTTGGCGTCTATGGCGACGGGCCTATTGAGACGCCGGAGGCAATCCGTCCGGCGCTGGAGCGCGCGTTGCGGGTGGTGAAGGAGGAACAAACGCTGGCGCTGGTGGATATCGTGATGCAACCGCGCTAGAGCACAGACAACACATCGGCATCCAGAAAGAAGCAAGAGGGAGCGAAGACCGTGGAATTTGACGTGGGACAAATTGATACACTACTGAGTACCACCCGAGCAGTACGCCGCCGTCTCGACCTGGAGCGTGAGGTTCCTGATGACGTCTTGCTCCGCTGTATCGATCTAGCGGAGCAAGCGCCTTCGGGTGGAAACATCACGAGTCGGCGCTGGCTCGTCATTCGTGATCCTGCAGTCAAAGCGCAAATTGCTGCCGTGTACCGTGAAGCCGGGGGAGCAGCGTTGATCGAAACGGCGGACAAACTGCGCGGCACCGGCCACCCGCGTGAGCGCACCACGACTTCTGCAGCGCATCTGGCACAAAACCTGGAGCGCGTGCCGGCGCTGGTTATCGCCACAATCTGGGGCACGCACGACGGCAGCGGCCGGCCGGGGCTGTTCGATTCGGTGTTACAGGCCGCGTGGAGTTTTTGTCTGGCGTTGCGCGCCCGTGGTCTTGGCTCAGCCTGGACGACGTTGTATCTCAGTCGAGCCGCACAAGTCGCTGAAATTCTAGGCATTCCAGATGGCGTGTCTCAGGTAGTGCTCCTGCCTGTGGCCTGGACAATCGGCACGGATTTCAGACCGGCCGCCCGCCGTCCGGCTTCGGCGATTACATGGTTTGATCGCTGGGGCTACACCAATGAACAACCCGGCGAGGACCGCTCACTACTCGAAGCAGGTCCGGGCGTAACGGTGGAAGTCGATGTCGCTGCACCAGTAGCCCGTGTATGGGACCTGGTGAGTGACATCAATATCCCGGCACAATTCAGCACCGAATTCCAGGGCGCCGAGTGGGGTGACAGCGACGAGCCGCGGGTGGGTGCAACGTTTGTCGGCAAAAACACACTCGAGGGATTTGGCGAGTGGGAAACAACCTCGTACGTGGTAGCATGGGAACCGCGACACGTGTTCGCCTGGAACGTCAGTCATCCCGATCAGCCCGGGGCACAGTGGCGTTTTGAGCTCGATTCCCTGGGGAATAGCACGCGCTTGCGGCAGCATGTCACGATTGGCCCGGGTCCGTCGGGCACATCTAGAGCCATGGAACAAAACCCGGACAAAGCCATACAGATTCTTGCTCGTCGGCGGGAACAACTGCGGCGGAACATGGAATTGACCACGCAGGGCATCAAGCGTCTGGCGGAGTCGGGGGAATAAAACGCATGAAAATTCCGTCAAATCCGTAGCAAAAGTGTTGGAACAAGCCAGTATACTTTTTCGTTATAGCAAGAAATTCGATGGGCACAACGTCAACTGCACAGGGGGAGAGACAATGAGTGACATTCTCGAGCGGTGGAAGCGCGTAGTGGAGGGATTTACGGAGCGACTCAACGCCGTGGATGACGATCAATGGAACAACACCACGCCATGCTCGGAGTTCACGGTACGTCAGCTCGTTGAGCATAGTATTGATGTGCAGCGTATGATTCCAAAGGCACTGGGGAGTAGCGGTGCAATCGATACGACGCTGGATAGCGATCCCAAAACTTCCTGGAGGACCATTCGTGAAGCCGCGCTGGCGGCGTACACGGCAGAAGGGGCACTCGAAAAGACCATTGAATCACCCCTCGGCACGTTGCCGGCCGGCCATGTGATGGCTGGGCCGATCATCGGTGACTTGCTGATCCACACCTGGGATCTGGCACGCGCCATCGGTGCCCACGACACCCTCCCCGAGGACATCTGCAAGATTCAGCTCGAACTGCTCCAGCCGTTGGACGGCGAGATGCTGCGCCAACCCGGTCGTTTCGGTCCAAAGATTGACGTACCAGCAGACGCGAATGCTCAAACCGCTCTGCTTTGCTTTGCTGGCCGCCAACCGTAAGTGGACGGACGCCTCTCCTGCACCGCGGTTGAGAGGCGTTCAACCCCTTTTCTGACCACGGCGTGTCATAATTGAAATAACGCACGAATCGTTCCTTCAGCGACCTGTGCAATCTCCTCAGGAGACAAACCAGCGCGCTCAAGGTAACCGACAGGATCTTCCTCGACCACCGGAAAGGGGTAATCGGTGCCGAGCACAATGCGATCGAGACCAACGAGATCGCGCAGATAATGGAGCGGAGTAGCTTCGTACAGAATGGTGTCGTAGTAGAATCGTCGGGCGTAGGACGACGGGGCCTGGACGGGTGTCGTCGGCGCTTGTAAGTTCTTGTAGACCCGATCGAAACGGCCAATCTGATACGGAAAATACCCCCCGCCGTGAGACAAAATCAGTTTGAGAGTCGGAAAGCGGTCCAGCACGCCACTGAAAATCAGTGAGCCGACGCTTGCCGTGGTATCGTAGGTGAACTGCACCACCTGCAGCATAGCATACTGGCGCGTGCGCGGCGGCTGGTACGGCTGCGTCGGGTGAATAAAAATCGGCACATCGAGCTCGACTGCGGCGGCCCAGAATTCATCCAACGGCGTCTCACCAAGACTGACGTCATCCACATTTGCCGCAATCACACCACCGACGGCGCCGCATTGCTTCACACCGTATTCCAGCTCTTGCGCCGCCCGCTGGGCGTCTTGTAACGGCGCCGAAGCTAAAGCCCCCAGACGCTGGGGATGCTGCTGCACCGTCTCACCCAAGGTTTCGTTCAGCAACCGATGCCAACGCGCGCCTTCGTCCGCTGGCATGCTATAGCCGAACATATCGGCCCACACCGACAGCAACTGCATATCGATGCCCTGCTGCTGCATCACCCGCCAGCGCTCATCCAGATCGGTCAAACGCGGCTGAATCGGCCGCAGCGTCAAACCGTGGTTCAAGCAGGCACATTGCCCGCCGTTCGCCGCGTGTTCCAGGTGAATACCATAGGACGTGGCATCCTGCTCGATTGCCGCTAATGCTTTGGGGGGAATATAGTGCGCGTGCATGTCGATGCGCATGCGGTCTCCTTTATTTGGCTCAACACGGCCAATCGTCACCGGATTTCTTCAGTGCGTGTAGCTATCGTTTCGTGTTACGCCTGTGCCCGCTCGGCGGCTGTGTGTAACGCACGCCGCGTCAGCACCTCGCTAAGATGCCGTCGAAAGGCTGCGGAGGCATGGAGATCATCTTCCGGCTCAACGCCAGCTGCAGCGGCTTGGGCCACGGCGGCGATACGGTCGGCATCGGGTATCTGCCCGACTAACAAATCAGCAGCCTCGCCCACCAGATACGGCGTACCTCCAACGCCAAAAGCCGCGACACCCACATGGGTGCAACGTCCGTCAGCATCGCATGTAAGCAACGCAGCCACACCCACGATGGCGAAATCACCGTGACGACGGCTTTCTTCCAGAAAACACCAGCCGGTTCCCGCCTGCCAGCGGGGGAATTGCACTTCTGTGACGATGTCCGTGGGCTCTAGACTCGTGGTCAGGTAGGTAAGAAACAACTCGTCCGCTGGCACCTGACGCGTGCCTGACGGGCTTTGGACGACGACACGACCGCCGTAGGTCAACAGCAAAGCGGGGAGTTCGGCAGCAGGGTCGGCATGGGCAATGCTTCCGCCGACGGTACCACGATTACGCGTCGCCGGATGACCAATCACCGTGGCCGCGTCCGCCAGGAGAGGATACTGCCGGCGCACGACGTCCGAGCGCTCCAGGCTACGCTGGCGGGTCATCGCGCCCACGGCCAGGACATCATCGCGTTCGGTAATATAATCGAGTCCTTCGACACGATTTAAATCGATCACATGCTCTGGCCGCGCCAGGCGGAAATTCATCAACGGTACGAGACTTTGCCCGCCTGCCAGGAGTTTTGCGGCATCGCCGTGCTCCACGAGCAGCGCCACGGCTTCGTCGACGGTTGATGGGATGGTATACGTAAACGGTGGCGGTTTCATCGCGGGTCGTTCCTCGCTTCGGGATGTCTGCAATCTCGACTCGAACACATGCACCCTAAAACGCCCACGTCGCCGAGTCAAGCAGTCAGGATGCTGCTGCGGCATTAGCCACCGGCACGCTTGACCGTATAGCCTTGCGTGCTCAGGGTGTGAACGACAGTATCCCGGTGGTCCCCCTGTATCTCGATCGTGCCGTTTTTGACTGTGCCCCCGGTGCCACATTGCTGTTTGAGGTGCTTCGCGAGTTTACGGAGTCCGTCAGACTCCAGACCGAGCCCAGTGATCACCGTCACACCTTTGCCTTTGCGACCTTTCGTTTCCCGATGCACACGCACAATTCCATCGCCTGCGGGCACGGCGCGTTGCTTGCGGCACACGCAAGAAGCTTTGGACTTACCGCACGTGGGACACAATGTACCGTGGTCGGTCGAATAGACGGTTCTGCTGTTGGCATCGTCTCGTGGTGTCATAGCACTTGCTCACTCATCCCTCGGTCTCGCCACATCCCCAGACAATGCCGTTCCGTAACAACTGCTCGAAGGGCGCTGTCTCCCAGGCACCATGAAACACCTGCGGCACCGTGCCGGCAGGGCTGACGCTTGGGTCGACCACCGGTTGGCTATTCGTCGGGCGAGAATGACAATGGCCAAGCGCGACGTAGGCCACGCTGCCCTTGCCAAAGTCTCGGGTGTAACCGAGAACGCGCGTCTTGCCGTCCGGCAAAACCGAAGTGTCTTTCTCGTAAGCAAAACCGAACCCCGGAGGTGACGGGTCGGTAGCGAGTTCGGTGGTGAGCAGGACGTGACTTGCCGCCGGGTCTTGCAGCTCGATGAGGTACAGCTCGTCCACGACGTCAAACGATTCCGGCAGGTTTTTGGTCAGCACGTGCTCCCGATCACTTACCGCAACCTGAAATTTCCGCAACGGCGGATGATTGAGAAAGAAACTGCCGAGGGTGTCGTGATGGCTCGTCTTCACCATCTGCCGCCTATCGCCAACGCGCGCTGCCTTCCCACCACTGGTGCCATGCAAGGCGAACCAGCGTCCGCCATCTTCAAGCCACTGCCGCATCACCTGATTCTGCGCATCGGTGAGATACGGACCAGCGACGTACGTGATCAACAGCTGACTCCCGGGGAGCCATGTGGCAATGTCGCTAAAGTCATTGGCGACGGTTGCCCGCACCTGCGAGTGTTCTTGCAACAAGTGCAGCAGTCGCAACCGGGCATAGTCCATGTCATGCCCCGCCGGCGAGCCGGGTGGGAATCCGCCGGTAATGAGGTGGACGCGAATGGGGGTAGGTTGGGTCATCGTCTCGCAACGCCTCCTGTGTCTCTCCGCTGTCAGGCCTTGGTGTGTCCCTCACGTTCTATCGTACCTGGGGATTGATAGCAAGTCCGCATCGTGTCCTGTTACCTGCCATGGCATAGGAAGCAAAGCATGCCTGGCGTTGCAGAGACCTCAGGGTATCGTGTCACCGTCGTGCGCCGCGCGGCTGTCGGCTGGCGCCTGCGCCCGCTCGTGCATCCCGTAGTCGCGAATCACACTGGCGACGCGGAGACGATAGTCCGCGAAGATGCCGGCCCGGCCGCTGGTCTGTGCCTGACGATGGCCGGCGACTTGCCGCCATTGCTGCACGGCATCTTCATCACGCCAAAAGGATAACGACAGAATCTTGTCGGGATGCGTCAGACTGGCAAAACGCTCGATCGCAATGAACCCGTCCATGGTTTCCAGTTCCGGGCGCAGACGCGCCGCCAGGTCCAAATACTCTTGGGTCTGGCCGGGAGCCGGATGGACTTCAAAAATAACCACAATCATGGCTCTCTCCATCACACGGGAAGGCGTTGTTAGGTCTAGGAAATTCGGAAGATGCAAACACGTGGGACTGAGACAGAGTATAGCGGATCTCCCCCGTAAGAGAGGTCCGCCCTGACGGTGCGTCTCAGCAAACGGTGGGAGAGTAAGAGCAAAGTTGTGGCAGGAAAAGACAGGGTACCGGAGTGTGAGCCGAACCTGTGTATTGGCTCAAGACCGTATGCCCATGTTAGACCATACGCAGCTGATCGTACAACGACTCCGGGGAGAGAAAGGAAAACTCATAGCGCGCGAAACTGACCAGATCGCCATCCTTGAGAACTTGTGGCGCCTTGGGGTCAAGGCGTTGACCGTTGAGCGCTGTCCCATTGGTAGAATTGCAGTCGCGGAGCCGATAGGTCCCGTTGTCCATTTCGATGGCCGCATGCCGTTTGGAGAGGGCGAAGTCCGGCATGACGATGTCATTGGTGTCCACACGCCCGACAGAAAAAGTCGACTTGGATGCCAGCGTGAGGGCATTGCGCACCAGGGGATACACTGCTTTCTTGAGACTGTCGGACGAGGAGGCATCCTCTTCCGAGGACGCCATAATGTCGAAGACAACCGTATGGTTCTTGTCAGCCACTGCGGTGGTGTCCGGGGTACCCGAGAGAATGGCGGAGCCAATCAGAACCGGCAGCCGTACAAAGGCAACAAACGACTCCAGGTCTGACATCAAACGAACTTTTTGCAGCGCTGGCAGGCCAACCCTGCCGGAACCATTCAGCATCTCAGCTAGGTTGTCGCCAAGCATATTGCTCATCAGTGTGTCATTCGTAGTGCTACGTGAGGGGGAAGAGGGGGCGGGGGATTTTTTCTTCCAAGCTTTTCCCAACATAGTTTCCTGCCTTCCTGTATGCAGGGCCGATCTGCAACATACGCATTACTTAGGCTTGCCAGTGAAAAGCTGGCCGGGCCTCTCGGCGCGATTGGTGAGGAACGTGAACGCGTTATCGTCATATATGTCGCAGGGCTTGAGCCGTGAGGGATGTGTAGCACGTTTCCATGAGATACGATCGGTGAAGCGTGTCAGGCAGGAGAGGAATCAAGCCGGGCTCACGGCATGAGCCCGGCGCAGGTCAAATACAGTGTTATTTACTTGTGTGCCAAAGGCCCGCGAATCAACTGGCCGGAGAAGGCACCGGTATGTTCGTTGTCGCGTAGCATGACTTCGCCATTGACCACCGTGGCGGCAATCCCCATGGCTTTTTGCTTCAAGCGCCGGGCGCCGGCGGGCAAGTCATAGACGAGTTCCGGCATCGTCGGACTGACACGATCAGGATCAAACACGACGATGTCGGCAGCGTACCCTTCACGCAGCAAACCGCGTCCGGTCATGCCCCACTGCGAGGCGGGCACAAAGCTCAACATGCGCACGGCTTCTTCCAGCGTTACGGCTTGTTTTTCGCGTACCCAATGGCCCAACAAGTGCGTCTGCAGGGACGAGTCCATGATCTGCGACACATGCGCACCGGAATCCGAGAACGTCACGACAGACCGAGGATGCTGCATCATCTCCAGCACGTGGTCTTGATTCTCGTTGGCAAGGGGCTGGAGGAAGAACTGCTTCATGTGCTTCTCCAGCGCCAGATCGATCACCACATCAACCGGCTCTTTGTCGAGCTCGCGGGCAATCTCGGCCACCGAGCGATGCGGCGCCAGCGGCTTGTCCATGACGAACATATAGTCGTAATTTGCCGCGCGCGCAGCAGGGCCGACACCTTGGCCGCCGTCATCTTCCTGCTGCTTCGCCGCCGCCACGAGCTTGGCACGCATGGCGGGATCACGTAGGGCAGCTTCTTGTTCTGCCAGAGGCATTTGGCGCATCTCCCGCCACACGGGCAGCTTGTCGTACGGCATACGAGTCTCGAACGACAGCACGACATTCAGCGAGCGGCTGTGCACCTGGATGAACATACGCCCACCGGCTGTCGCCGTTTCGTCCGCAGCGGCGAAGTACGGACGCCAATAATCCGGGGCATAGCGGCGGCTAAAGGTGCCGAAGGTCACCGGCACACCGGTGTCCACGGCCAGATCCCGCAGACGGCCAAGGTAATCCTGCAGCACGTCCGGTTTGTTCAGCGTATCTTCCCCGGCGATTTCAAAGATGCCGGCGTTCATCTCGCCCATGACGCCGACCAGCTGCCGCACCTCATCCCAATTCGCCAGGCGGCTGGCGACCGGATCGCCTTGCGGAGTCTGATGGTTGTACGTGCGTGAGGTAGTAAAACCCATGGCGCCGGCACGAAGAGCGTCGCGCACCTCGCGTTTCATGCGTTCCAAGTCCTGCTGTGTGGCTTCTTCGTGAAAGGCCCGCTCACCCATGACATACGTACGCAACGCCGAATGCCCCATGTACGCGGCGTAGTTAATGCCCTTGGGTAAACGCTCGATGGTATCGAGGTACTCGGGAAAGGTTTCCCAGGTCCATTTGATGCCCGCTTCCATGGCGGCCGGAGAAATATCCTCGGCGCGCTCCAGATTGCGCATAACAAAGTCTTTGTCGTTCTCATGGCAGGGAGCGAGCGAGAAGCCGCAGTTGCCCATGACGACGCTGGTGATGCCGTGCCAGCAGGAGCAGGTCCCCAGGGGATCCCAATTCACTTGGGCGTCCATGTGGGTATGCCCATCAATGAAGCCCGGCGCGACGGCGTGCCCTTCGGCATCGATGACTTCTTTGGCGCTAGCGCGAATTTTGCCGATCGCTGCGATCTTCCCGTGGAGAATACCGACGTCAGCGCGAAAGCGCGGCAGGCCAGACCCGTCGACAACCGTGCCGTTTTGAATGAGCAGGTCGTATTGCATAGTGCGTCCTTTCGATAGTCTGCATCTGCTACAGAATACTTCGGGCGATAGTGCAGTATGTGATACAGTCTGTAAGTTGACAGTGGAGAGCGGATAGTAGTGTGGCTCCCCGATAACTTTGCGGTCAGCATTCCGAACAGCATGTCATATCTCGGCATAAAAATCTATGGCTTTTGCACACCATGACGCAAACCATCACGAATCTCACCAGACAAAAGCGTGATAAAACACGTCTCAATATCTTTCTCGATGGGACGTACGCGTTTTCACTGAGTATGGAAGCGGCACGCGGTCTGCAGCGCGGACAGGAACTCGGTCCGGCCGATATTGCACGTCTGCAAAGCGAAGACGAAGCGCATCGAGCCTATGCACAAGCACTGCGTTTGCTGGGATACCGCGCTCGGAGCGAGGGGGAAATCACCCGTGCCCTCCAGCAGAAGGGTTACACAGCGGTGGCTATCGATACCGCTATGGCGCGTCTGCAAGACCAACGGTATATAGATGATGAGGCGTTTGCCCGGGCGTGGCTGGAGCACCGGGGGCGTTTTCGGCCACGCAGCGCCCGGGCACTGCGTTACGAGCTCCAGCAGAAAGGTGTCGACAGAGAGACTATCAACCATGTATTGCTAGAGGTGGATGAAGATGCTGCGGCCTGGAACGCCGTGGCCGGAAAACTGGACCGTTGGGGGGCGCTCGACCAGGAGGCCTTGCGGAAGAAAGTGATGGGGTTTTTGAGCCGGCGCGGATTTGGCTACGACATCATGCGTACCGTGTGGCGCAAAGTACGTGAGCAGGAGGAGGATTGAGCCTGGGACTCAATCCTCTTCTTCGTCTTATACGCAAGACTTATTGGGCAGTGCGGCCGCCGTCGATGACGAGTTCCGATCCGGTGACGTACGATGACTCATCTGAGGCTAAATACAGCACGCCGTAGGCGATGTCGTCGACCGTGCCCACTTTTCTCAGGGGAACATTGCTGACCAGCGTGTCCACCCAGTCGGAATCGCGATGTGGTCCGCGTATCATCGGGGTATCAATGGGACCCGGATGGAGGGAGTTACACCGGATGTTGTCCTTGGCGTGCTGCACCGCGGTCGATTTCGTGAACAGCCGCACTCCACCCTTGGAGGCGGCGTAGGCGCCGGACGTCCCCGGCGTGGGCGCAATCCCGGCACCGGAGGAGATGTTGACAATCGAACCACCACCGGCACGGCGCATAGCCGGAATGGCATGTTTGACCCCGAGAAACACCCCTTTCAGATTCACGGCAATGGTACGTTCCCAGTCGTCTTCGGTGTATTCGTCGATGGCGCCGGGAATGGAGATGCCGGCGTTATTGACCAGGACGTTGAGCTTGCCGTAAGTCGATTCGGCCAATGCCACGGCTTGCTGCCATTGTTGTTCGCTGGTGACGTCAAGATGCACGTAGGTGGCGTCGCCCCCCGCCTGTCGAATGGCTTCTTCGACCGCCTTGCCCTCGCCATCGAGGATGTCACCAAACACCACTTTGGCGCCTTCGCGGGTAAACAATGCGGTTTCTGCAGCGCCTTGCCCACGCGCGCCGCCGCTAATCAACGCGACTTTACCATCGAGTCGTCCCATGATGTATCCTCCGTTACTGTGTCATGGTGGTGGTGCGGTGTCGTTGCAGGTAGCTCCACAGCATGGGAATACCGGAGAGCAAGAAGCAGACACCGATAAACAGAAAACTATCGCGGAATCCTGCCGCGGTCGCTTCGATATCCATATGACGCTGGATGGAACGCAGCGCGGCCTGGTCGGCGGCGTTGCCGACCATACCTGCTTGGTGCAATCTGTCGGTAATATTGCCCAGGAGGGCGGTGTGGGCCGGCGAGGTGTGATCGTACTGCGCATATCCCATTAACTGATGCGCCACACGCTGCCGTTCGAAAATGACGCTGGTAATGGTGACACCGATACCGGAGCCGATGTTCCGCGTTACTCCCATGAGTCCCTGCCCCATACGAATGCGCTCGGAGCCCAGAATACGAGCGTTGAGTGTAACAAGCGGCGTGTTGGTGGCAAACATGCACATACGGTAGCACATAATGTATACGACGAGAACTCCGGCTGCGGTTAACGGAGTGACCGTCGAGAAGATGTAAAACACCCCTACTAGGACGACCGAAGCGCCCAACGTCACCAAGGCGGGATGCACCAGATCACTCAGGCGACCGGTGAGGACTCCGCTGAGACCGGAGGCGATAATCGCCGGGACAATCAGTAAGCCGGCTTGCAGCGGGGTGAAGCCCATGACCTGTTGCAGGAAAATGGGCACCATGAGTTGCGCCCCGAATAAGCCGACGTTGTTCAAAAATGCCGAACTACACACCATACAAAACGCTGGTATACGAAACAGACGCAGATTCACGGCGGGATACGCGGCGAGGAGTTCCCGTACGACAAAAAGCCCACCGCCGCTCACAGCAGCCAGGCCCAGAATCAGCAGGGTCGAGCGGGCCGTTTCGTTGTCGCGTCCAAAGTTAATCACCAAGAGCAGGGGCACGAGAAAACTCGCCAGCAGGAGCAAGCCGGGATAGTCAATCGGCATGCCTTGGTATTCCCGCCGTTGCGGTAGGACAAGGAGCCCGAGCGTTGCAGCAGCAATCCCTGAAGGGATGCCGAGGAAAAAAATCAAGCGCCACGAGAAATGTTCGAGCAAATAGCCCCCGAGGGTAAACGAGACAACGTGCCCCATGGACGAACCCAGGGCGCGTAAACCCAATGCCAGGCCTCGTTGATAGGGTGGAAAAGCCTGGACGAGCAGCACAGCCGATAAGCCTTCCATGGGGCCGACCATCATCCCTTGTAAGAGACGAAAGGCGATAAGCATCGGCAGATTCGTCGCCAGACCACACCCAATAGACGCGAACACAAAGCCGGTCAGGCATGCTACGAACAGATTCCGATTGCCGAGGAAGCCGCCAAGCCAGCCGAGAATCGGAATGACGAGGGTGCGGGTGATGAGAAAGCCGGTCGCCACCCACTGCGCTGTTGCCAGATTAGTCCCGAAGGCGGCCATCAGGCGCGGGATGGCGAGATTAACGCTATTGCCGGCAAACGTTTGCGTAGCGGCGGCGAGTAAGACGATACCCGCGACCAGCCATTTGTAGCGTGGCGCCTCCATATCGAGCTGCAACAGCGTCGTTGGCTGTGCAGGCGTCGTCGGGACCGCCATGCTCCCTCCTCGCCGGATCAGTCGTCAATGGTAAGTCGATACTGCATCCGCCCACAGTAGCACAGTTGGACACGGCAAGGCCATGCAGATGACTGTCATGGACAAATCATGCTACAATCGCGTCTTATACTGGCAGTAGGGGACGATTCTCTGCAGGCGAGGCAACGTGCATCCGGAAGAGGAGGGCGCCATGGACGCAACCTTGCAGTATCAGACAATAACGGTGCTCCCGGTCTCGGGCGCACTCGGCGCCGAGATCCACGGGGTGGACTTGGCACAGGAACTCGATGATGAACAGTTTGCCGAGATTCGGCAGACATTTCACGATTTCGGGGTGATTTTTTTTCGTGACCAGACATTAACACCGGAGCAGCATATCGCCTTTGCCGAGCGCTGGGGTACAATCAATATCAATCGGTTTTTTGCGACTGTCGACGGCTATCCCATGATTGCCCAAGTGCTCAAAGAACCGGATCAAAAGAAAAACATCGGCGGCGGCTGGCACACCGACCACTCCTATGATTTGGCGCCAGCGCTCGGGTCGGTCTTGTATGCCCATGAAGTGCCCCCTACCGGCGGCGACACCATGTTTGCCAACATGTATCTGGCATACGAGACATTGTCGGAAGGATTACAGGCCACGCTGGAGGGGCTGCGAGCGGTCCATTCCAGCCGCCATGTATTTGGGGACAAGGCAGCGCGTTACTCGGACCCGAATAACGACATCACAGGCCGCATTGGGAACCCTGAGCTGGCGACGCAGGATGCGATTCACCCGGTCATCATTCGCCATCCGGATACCGGACGTAAGGCGTTGTATGTCAATCCCGGCTTCACCTTACGTTTCGACGGCTGGACCAACGAAGAATCGGCGTCGTTGTTGCAGTATCTTTACAAACATGCCGTGCGACCGGAACATACCTGCCGCTTTCAGTGGGGCAAGGGGTCTATGGCGTTGTGGGACAACCGGGCCACGTGGCATTATGCGCTGAACGATTATCACGGCCACCGTCGGTTGATGCATCGCATCACGGTGGAAGGCGTGCCGCTGAGCTAACAGGGCACAGAGACCACGGGCAGCGGCATAGGCCGTTGCCGCCGCAACGATCACTCGAAGACCCCGGTCGCTTCCTCCGTCTTGACAATCTCTTTAGCGTAGAGCGTCGCAATCTGCTCATCGCTGAAGCCCGACTCTTGTAAGACTTCCCGCGTGTTTTCCCCCAGTAACGGCGTTGATTTGCCCGGTGCATCAGCCGTATTGCCGAACTGCACGTAGCGATAGGCGACCCGCAAGGCGCCAACGTTCGGGTGTTCGACCGTCGTGAGCAGATTGTTGGCAGCAGTGTGTGGATCGTCGAGGAAAAGCTCACTATCACCAGCCACTGCAGGGGCACACGGCACGCCGGCCTTCTGCAGGCAAAACAGTGTGTCATCGAGCTGCAGACCGGCAAACAGTTCTACAAACGTGTGCGCCAGCGGTGTATCGTTCGGATGGCCACCCGACGGCGCCTCGGCGTCTTGCGACATAAGATCGTCACGCCCAAGCGCCTGGCACAACGCGCGCCGATGCTCCTTCGTGTCCGCCACCACGTAAATCCAACCATCGGCGAGTTGGTACAAGCGATGGAAGGGGTTGAGACCATACTGCCCCTTGTCGGCCAGGGGACGTTCGGGTTTACCCTGATAGCGCGTGAACCATTCCGAGCTCAAGATAATCCCGCCGTTGAGTAAATTGCTGTCCACCCGCTGCACCACGCCGGTGCGTTCGCGGGCATAGAGAGCGAGAATCGTTCCCAAGGCGCCCATTGCACCCGTGGTGTAATCCGTCGGAGCCAACTGTGCCGGGAAAACCGGTGGATTCTCCGGCCCGCCCTGCGCCCGTTGCAGCCCCATAAGCGCTTGGGCCAAGGGGTCGATACCCGGCCGCCGGGAATACGGGCCGGTCCAACCATAGCCGGTTAAATGGGTCTCGATCAAGCGCGGATTGATATCCGTGCCAATACCCATACGCTCCGTGGCGTGCGGCCGCAGATTGGCCAGCAACGCGTCGACGGTGGCGGCAACCTTTTGGATCACCTCTTTGCCTTCCGGTATACGCGTATCGATGCACAACGAGCGCTTATTAAAATTCACATTGAAAAAGTAGGTGCGCCCAATCGGACGCGAGAGATCACCACCGGGGGGTTCCACCTTGATGACATCCGCACCCAAATCAGCCAGGAGTCTGCCCCCCGTAGGTCCCGCGATGAGGTTGGTGATTTCCAGGATTCTATACCCCTTGAGGGGTGGATCGAAGGGACCGGCTGTATGCTCCGAGGCGGCGGAGACATCTTCGAGGTCGGCAGGCACGTCACCAGAATTTTGCCGCGGGCCTTGCACCTGGGCGGGCGTGGCCGAAAAGTGAATCGGATGGCCCATGTGCGCAATCGCACCGACCGCGGGATCGTCCAGGTTGACGACCATACCGTTCGCGGCAACTTGCGGGTCGTCCATGCTCTCTTCAGTCAGGCGGGCTCTGGCAAAGGGCACGTCGTTTTCCTCGAACATCGTGGCCCATTCCTCATACGGCTTGGTACGGATGACGTCCGCGACAATGGCCCGCAACTCCAGCTCGGCTTCCTCCGTTTCGGCCAACCGGCCACCGCCGTATTTCGGGTCCTTTAACGTTTCCTGAATGCCCATCAATCTCGTGGCGATGTTAATAAACCCCGCATGGACACACCCGAGTTGCAGCCAGTTGCCGTCGGCGCATTCATACACGCTATAGAACGGCGCACTGCCGGCCGGATGGGTTTGGAACGGTCGGGGAATCAGTTTTTCGGCCGTGACTTTAGGATGATACAAAAGTGCCCCGGCCATGAGGGAGGTCTCGACTTTCCGTCCCAGACCGGTTTTCTCACGGGCCAACAGCGAGGCGGCGATACCCTGGGCAGCGAACAGTGCGGCCCCCACACTGGGCAACGGATGCACCACATGCACCGGCGCCGGCCGAAATCCCGGCATGCTGCCGACAATACCGAGGCGGGACATGATCAAATCCTCAATAGGCGGCTCGTCTTTGAGGGGACCGTGCTTGCCGTAGGCGGTAATGGAACAATGCACCAGACGCGGATTGAGCGTTGATAGCCACGCAAAATCGACCATGGCTTGCCGGCCGGAGGACGGCGCAAAGCTTTCCACCAGCACGTCAGCACTGCGAATAAGCCGTGTGTATGCCGTGGCAGTATCATCGGTCGCGGACGGTGCGATCTGCGCAAAATCCAGCTGCACACACGCTTTGCCGCGATCCCATACCGCATACCCGCCGGGGCGCAACGCGGTGTCGCCGCGATCGATCACCCGCAAGACCCGGGCGCCGTTATCGCTGAGTAACATCGTGGTTAACGCCCCTGCTGGGCCGTCACTGAGATCCAAGACTGTAATGCCATCTAAAGTGCCTGCCATACGCTCTATCCTACTCCAAGTCTCGCGTGCGCTGGTCGTGCGCGCTGTGTCTTTCTGGGCAATCATGCCCTCTGCTGTTCCTCAAAACACCCCATTGTGGTGTGTGAGTATAGGAAAATCAAGCTGAATGCAGCGCTGATAGGAAGAGCTGATAGGAAGACTGGTCTCTTGACATATTGTCACATATGACGATTCAACACGGACACATTGTCAGAATTAGGCCTCGTAGGGACCTCGAGTCAGACGCCCGCTCCGTATGGCTGTCAGGGGTTTTCTCGTTCTCACCATACTCCCGGAACGCTGGTATAGAAATTGCTCTGCTCGATAGACGATGACCCGCGAACAACTGACGAGTGCCACGGGAAGCTAGAATGTCGCCTTAACACGACAGACAGAAGGAGACAGCTATGAGCAAAAAACAGGCCGACCATGACCAGTCAGCTATAGGTCGACGCGTCTTTCTTGGCGGCGGTGCGGCTGCGGGTCTGATCGGGACGGGAGCGGCGTTGGGTTTGATTGCCTCCAAGGACTCCCTCCAGGCAGCCAACCACGAGGCGTTGTCCGCTGAGGTGAAGCCTGGTGAACTGGACGAGTACTATGGATTCTGGTCCGGAGGTCACTCCGGTGAAG
>CAJIAL010000322.1_pt1 | contig 20995 bp, 19 predicted proteins | sample 9199091 | NCBI WGS metagenome assembly CAJIAL01 (sample SAMEA7708270, study PRJEB35096) | sediment metagenome | biome: marine neritic benthic zone biome [ENVO:01000025]; feature: sediment [ENVO:00002007]; material: shallow marine sediment [ENVO:03000034] sea grass bed [ENVO_01000059] ... | reverse complement strand
GGGCGTCCGCCCAAGGCGCAGCAGCGCGGCAAAGGTCCGGCCACCTGTGACTTTGTCGGGTTCACGTTCTATTGGCGGCGGACCCTCAAGGGTCACTGGCGGATGTGGTGCAAGACTCGGCGAGCGAGCCTCAGGAAGGCTAAGAAGGCCATCTACGACTGGTGTCGCCGCCATCGGCACGCGTCGATTGAGGATCAGCACGCCGCGCTCCATCGGCGCTTACGAGGCCACTTCAACTACTTCGGCGTCAACGGCAACTATCAGAGTCTGATGCTGCTGGTCGAAGCCACGAGGCGGGCCTGGTATAAATGGCTGTGCCGTCGCAGTCAACGCACGCGTCTCAACTGGGAGCGGTTCGCCGACTTGCTACTATGGTGGCCTCTTACCCGACCTCGGATCACGGTCCAGATGTGGGGTCGGTAGCCACGAGCCACACTGGCGGAGGAGCCGTATGGTGGCAATCTCCCCTTGTACGGCTCTGGCGAGGGGCTGGGTTAGGGTAACCGCCCAGCCTACTCTACAACGCTATTTTTCAGCGCCGCTCGATAATAGTCCTTCGGAAGCTCGCGGCTGGGGCCGCCGTCGCGACGGCTCGCGGCTGCGCTGCCGGGAAGGCGCCGGGAAGGCGCTGGGGGCATCTTGCCAAGCCGGCGGGTGTAGAGAGGCGTGATGACATGCTATACTGCGAGATGTACTGCTGTCACATTGGGGCATCGAGCCGTGGCGTTACCAGAAAATCTCGCAGGGGAAGATTGCATTATGCCGGTGCATGACTGGACACGTGTCACTGCCGGTACGTTCCATGATTTTCACAATGCATGGATCACGGAGTTGCGCAATGCGCTCAACGGTGGTGGGTTGCCTGAGGGGTATTATGCCCTGGGCGAGCAGCACTCAGGCGACGTGAGCCCGGACGTGTTGACACTGCATGCCGAAGCAGAACCCCTGGGTCCGACGGCCGAGACGGAGCCCAAGACCACAGGGATGATCGCCGTCGCAGAGCACCCTCCGAAAGTTACTCTGGCCTTGGAAGCCACGACCGACGTAGCCTTCTACATCGCCAAACGTCGCACCCTTGTGATTTATCATGCGACGGGCGACCGTATCGTCGCACTCATTGAAATCCTTTCGCCCGGCAACAAACATAGCCTGCATACGATCAACGACTTCCTCGACAAGGTCATGGCAGCACTGCGTGAGGGATACCACGTGATGGTGATCGATCTCTTTCCGCCGGGCCGTCGCGACCCCAGTGGCATGCACGGACTCATCTGGGAATATCTCACGAAAGAGCCGTGGCAAGCCCGGTCGGACCGTCCATTGACCTTAGCCTCGTATTGTGCCAGGACGCCGATCACCGCCTATGTTGAGCCGATCAGCGTCGGGTGTCGACTGCCCGATATGCCCCTGTTTCTTACCCCTGACCACTATATTTATGTCCCTTTGGAAGAGACGTACATAGCGGCCTGGCGCGGTGTCCCCCAACGCTGGCGCCGTGTGATCGAGCCGTAAGGCGCACCGGAGATACGCAGGTCAGGTCTTGCATCTTGCCCGGTTTCCCGGGCGAGTCGCGCCATGACGGACTCCTCTGCATCGCATACCCTGGCGCGTTCTATAGACTTTCCGAAAATGTTTTGTGAGCCATTAGGCGGCAATAGCCCCCAGCTTTTCACAATACCTGGCCATGAGCACCGCGAACGAGAGCAAGGGTCTATCATTGGATTTGCAGGTGACGAGGAGCCCTCCCCTCGGGGAGTATGGTCGTAGACGGGGGTGTGGCTCGTGGGGTCAGTGGCCTGTGTCAACGGGTTCACTTGACCCTGAAATGCTGCCCCCATTGCCTGCATCATCCAAGGGGTCGTTCGGGATGGTGCCCATCGTTGTGATGGTGGCTCTGTAAATAGACGAGACCCACGGATGAGCATCCGGACTGGTGCCTCCCTGAAGGAGAGCCCCATGTTCGCGACGATCCCCCTCGAAGTCCGCATCAGTGTGGATATTGGCTGTCATCAGCACCGCGTGGCGATTGGCCTGTCCGATGGTGCGGTGCTCGAAGAGTTTGATATTGTGCATCAAGCCGAGGGCTTTGCGCACTTCTTTGCGCGCCTTGAGACGTACCAACAGCAGTATGAGTGCCCGGTGGCGGTCGCCATGGAAGGGTTCAATGGGTGGGCACGCCCCTTGGATACGATGATTCGGGCCCGTGACTATCGCCTGTACAACATGAACAACCTGAAACTGTCCCGGTGCAAGGAGATATTCCCTGGGGCGGCCAAAACCGATGCCCTCGATGCGCGTAAGGGTCTCGAACTCTTTCAGCTTCGGGATCACCTGCCTTTGGCCAATGATGTGCTACCGGAAGTGGCCGCAACGCCTGAGGAACATGACATCCTCAAGCGGCTGCCCCGCCGTCGTCGTCGCTTGGTGCGCGAGAAGGGGCGAGTGCTCAACAACTTGCAAGCGGACGTGCACGCGGTGTGTCCGGGGTTGCTGGCGATGACCAACGATGCGGGCAATCTCTGGTTTCTGCGGTTCGTAACCAGCCGTTCTGACCTGACGCAACTGGCTCGCCTTCGGCGTTGCAGCCTGCGCAACATCCGAGGTGTGGGGGCGACGTATGCCCGTGCGATTCACGCCTGGCAGCAATACGCGGTGTTCAGCCACGAGGTGGCCTGGGTGGGTGAGATGATCCAAGCCGATGCGGCTCGGATCCTGGAGTTGCTCGATCAGATCAAGGCGTTGGAGGCGAAAATCGACGCCGTGGCCCAGGAGTCGGCGGTGGCGAGCATCCTGGACTCGATCCCGGGCTTTGGTCGAGTGTGCAGCGCGGAACTGGCGGGCGAAATCGGCACGATCCAGCGGTTCCGAAGCGACGCCAGCTTGGGCTTGTATCTGAGCATGTCCAACCTGGACAACAGTTCGGGCACATTCCACGGTTCGAAAGCGCCCAAGCACGTCAATACGCGGGCCAAGGCGGCGATGATGATCGTGGTGGACCGCCATCGCAAAGGCGTGGCGGAATCACAGCGATACTACGAAAAGAAACGTGCGGAAGGCAAAGGGCATAATTAGGCAATCCGAGCGTTAGGTCGTCACTTGTGCCGTGTGATGTACAAATTACTCAGAGAGGAGCGAGACTACGAAATTCGCGAATGAGGTCATTTTTTCCTTGAAAATTCCCCTATCCATTTCTATCGATACCTTACACTGGCCCGCCGCGTGCCCCCGTAATCCGGACACGACAACGTGTTAGAGGAGGTACAACATGGGAAGGTCTACGCCTCGTCTGCACCGCTTTCGTCTCATGTTCTTTGGGCTGATTTTTGGATTGAGTATATGGGGCTGTGCTATCCAGAACACACCGGTTACAAACCAAGAGTTCCGGGCTCAATTCTTTCACCATCGATCGCCTAAAACCCGACCGGCAATTATAATACTCGGTGGTTCTGAAGGTGGGATTAAATGGGCCGCTTATACCAGTGAACTCTTAGCGCGGCAAGGCTTTGTGACGCTTGCTGTCCCCTATTTTTATATGTCAGAACTTCCCCCACAGCTTGAAGAAATTCCATTTTCTGACTGGCAAAGCAGACACGCTGTGGCCGGCCACGCAGATGGCGGACATCGCGGTCGGACGTCTGCGGCAGCACCGTTTTTCTTTCCCGGTGGAGCATATTGCCTACGACAATGCGGGGCACGGTATTGCTCGGGTTCAAGAAAATCCCTCGACGAAATGGGGTGGTACGGTTGGAGGAAATGGTCAAGCCCAACGTGATGCGCAAAAGCGCATGATCACATTTTTCAAAGTCCATCTGCGCTAACGGATTAGGAAGTCACCATACGCCCTTCCTTAACCCCCAGAATTTCGCGATTACTATCGGAAAGCCAAGCTCGCGCGTGTCCTGACATTCGGGTTGTCGCGTCTGATTTCGACGGCGTGATTCGATCGCATGCATGGCCGTGGGCCGCCTGATAACACGTGATTGAGGGGCTTGAGAAACCGACACAAAATAATTGTGCAGCACAGGGTATCTCAGTGGCGGGGTTACGCAGGCTCCGGCCAGAACGTCTCGTCTAATATCCGGTCGACTGTCCATGGGCAGTCATGCGGGAGGGCGGACTCAGGTAATCCCGTCTCATCCAAAGTCTTAAGTCGGGCTTTGCGGAACTCGGACGCCAAAAGGCCCGGCACCTGACGCCGCAGGCTCGGGCTATCGGCCAGGATCTTCTCCATCTCGTCACGCTGCGTAGAGATCGTGCTACGCCAACTGCGCGAGCGCTCTTCGGGCTGATAGGCCCATTTCAACAGGTGCATGACCAGTAGCTGGAGCCGGCTGCCGAGTTCGCGTCGATCCCGTTTGCCCAAACTCTCGATCTCCTCGGCTAGATTCTCGGCGTCCAGCTCATGCCACTTGCCGGCCCGAAGCGCGTCGGCTTGGCGCTGCGTCCACTCGAAAAAATCTTCATCATAACAGAGAGCTGTCTGGGGTTTGTCTTTGGCCATTACTTCACCTGCCGCTCCACATCTAGGCCCAAAAGCACATCAGCATCAGCGCTAAGCTTTAAGCATATGCGTTTGAACAGCTCTACCGTCAATCCTGGGGCTTTATCATTGAGAATTTGGGACATGTATTTTTCTGTGATACCCAAATCAGCCGCAAGCTGACGACCTGTTAACCCTGCATCAATCATTGCCTTTTTTATTTCTGAGCCGAGAGCCATGCAAATCTCCTTAATCGATATAGAAACCATACCCTCCATAAAAAACTATGTTAATTGGGTAAAGTTTTTTACCTGTAAATATTGACATATAGTTTTATGGGTAATGTTTCAGAAGTGGGCTTTTGACCAGATGTATGCCATGATGTGCCTTTCTTCGCAGGGAGGATATCATGGTGCTCATTCCCGTGCTGTGCCCTCATTGCCAGAGCGATCAGGTGATCAAGGGCGGAGCCACCAAGGCCGGTAAGCAACGCTATCGCTGCCAAAACTCGAACTGCCTCCGCTATTCTTTTGTCCTCAACCCCGCTTATCCTGGACATGTGCCTGCAATCAAAGAGCGAATCATCGACATGGCTCTCAATGGCAGTGGCATTCGGGATACGGCACGGGTGTTAAAGATCAGTCCAACTACAGTTAGTAACGAGCTTAAAAAAAAGAGTCAGCACTCAGCAGTGTAAATCAACTTGTGCTCAATTTGCTCAACCCGGAAGAGATAACCGTTGTGATTCGGCTCGCTGATGAAGCAGAAGTCGACGAAATGTGGTCTTTCGTGATGCGGAAAAAAGATCAGCGATGGCTATGGCATGCAATCGATCACCGCACTGGTAAGGTCTTGGCTTACGTTTTTGGTCGTCGTCAAGATGACGTATTCTTGAAATTAAAATCCCTTCTGGAGCCGTTTGGCATCACGCGCTATTACACGGACTATTGGGGTGCCTACACCCGTCATCTCGAGGCGGCTAAGCACGAGCCGGGCAAGCGGAATACTCAGAAGATCGAGCGCAAGCATCTGACGTTACGCACGCGCATCAAGCGTCTTGCCCGTAAAACGATCTGCTTCTCCAAATCAATCCAGATGCATGATATTGTCATCGGACTGTTTGTCAACCGATACGAGTTCGGGTTGCCGTTGTGAAACCTGTAAGTCCACTTCTGCAACACTACCCGCCAGTGAAATGAACGAACATTGTCGGTATTCAACGTATAAACATCGAACGCCTCAAGCGAAAAATCGCGCTATCATACGGATAAGACAAACGAAAACCATTTTTGCGCGCGTTCCCGGATGGTGTCAAGGGGGATTGGCACTATGTGTCACTTGGGATCGGCGCCGACGAGGGCCGGGCTGTGTGGAGAGCCGCGCGGAAATGGGGTCACCTTTTAGCCGGCGCCTTGTCAAGAACACAACACCTCTCTCAGGGCCATTCAGTTTTCCAGATTTGGAGTCTAAGAGGACACTTCAACTTGCCAAAAGGTGCTCGCAGCCGGGCTATTTGACTAGTTTAGAGGATCAGTTGATCACTCATAGCCGAGAACTGAATGGCCCTCCACCTCTCTGCACCACGTTGTGAGTGGTTTCGTCTCCGCAGTGTTCCCAATGCCCCTCTGCAGACAATACGCGTGACCGAGGCCTCACCACAGTTTTCGTCTATGCAGTAACAGTCACCCCGCAGGATCAAGGCGATGGGCACTGCTTCAGTTGTAGAAGATGCCCTGCCTCTTCGCTCTCCTTACTTCAAAACCCCGTGCGTTTGGCGCACGGGGTTTTGACCTGCCATCTGATGAGCACCTGACGACGTCGAGTGCTCCAAGGCGATTAATCCCGATCTTCAGCCGTCACCGGGTCGATCATCTTCCGAACCGGCGTCACGATCGTGGCCGGAAAACCACTGCGCTCGGCGTGCTCGTGGATTAAGTCTTCGCTGTCAGCCATATAAATGCAGAACGTCTTGTCACCGGCAACGTAACTGTGTTCCCATTGGATATTCTTCCTCTCCGCCTTCATCTCGGCGAGCACGCCATTCGATTTCGACGCGGCGTCACGCAAGGCAGCACGTTCCGCCGAACCGATTTCGGGAATATCGCGTTCAATGACATAGCGAGGCATGAGCTCTCCTTCCCTCATAGTGTCCCCATATACAACGTCGGTTGCCGCCTCGCGGCGACCACTGGACGATGCGACGACTGTATGATCCCATCATAGCACAGCGTACCTCTTCCAGGGAATCACACATCGGCACAGCAATGCTTCATTGAAAAGAACGAGGCGTGGTGGTGTGCGGGCTCTGTCGCGTCATGCGTGCGAAGATGTTATGGTCTGGCCGAGGCACAACGGAGAAGAGGAGAGTGCGACGCATGTCAGGTATCGAGGCGGCCGCCATGGCTCGCAACGTTCGTTTGTACCCCTGGTACACGGCGGCCTTCAACTGCTTTGCCTGGATGCCGGTGTTCTTTCTGTATTTCAATCAGCATATGACCGTTGAGCACGTGCTCCGGTTGGAAGCGCTGTATTACCTCGCCACGGTGGTACTGGAAGTGCCGTCCGGGTATTTTTCCGATGTCGTCGGTCGGCGGCGGACGCTGCTGATCTCGTCCGTGGCGCTGGTAGGTGCATACGCCCTGTTTGTGATGGGACAGACGTTTCTCGTATTTGCCGTGGCGCAGTTACTCTTGGCAACGGCCATGGCCTTTAACTCCGGTACCGACACCTCTTTTCACTATGATTCCCTCGTTGCACTTGAGTGTGCCGAGGAATTTGGCCACCGCGAAGCCGTGGCCATGCGCAGCGGGCTGCTGGCAAACGCCGTGGCCGCCCTGCTCGGCGGCGTGGTGGGCCTCTTCGCCTTGCGCGGCACGTATGTCCTGTCACTGGCGGCGTCCCTGGTAACGTTGAGTGTGGTGTGCGCGTTTCGCGAGCCCCGGCGTGTCGCACGACCCAGCGTGTCACGTCCGGGATTTCTCCAGCAACTCCAGGACTGTGTGACGGCGGCACGCCAGCCGCTTTTGGCGTGGTTGTTTGCTGCGGTGATATTGATGTTCGTGCTCATACACGTGCCATACGAGTTCTATCAGCCGTATTTGTCTCTGCTCGAAACGCGCTTGGCGTTCCCGGTCAACAGTACTCCACTGGCTGCAGGTATATGCGCGGCGTTGTCAACACTGTCGGCGGCATGGGTGGCGGGACGGAGTATCCATCTTCGCGACCGCCTCGGCATCACCCAGGTCGTTCTACTGGCCATTGGGATGCAAATAGTGCTGATTGCCCTGATGGGCTTGGTGCTGCACGTGGCAATCGCGTCCCTGTTTCTCCTACGCAATAGCCCCTGGGCCATGATGCGCGCCCCGCTCAACGCCGCAATTGCGCCGCAGGTCTCGCAGACGCAGCTGGCGACTTACCTCTCGCTGCAAAGCTTTGCCGGCCGTCTCGCCTTTGCCGGCGTGTTGTTTGGGCTCTCACACGGTGTGGGGATGACTTCCCCACCGGACTGGGACTCTCTTGCCTTCCTGTTGCGTGTGTGTACGGTGCTTGGCCTCGGCGGCCTCGGCGTGTTGCTGGTGACCATGAGGCGTGGGGGGGCGACTGGCGTGTAACCGCGGCTGGTGAAGCGGGAGGAAAAGCAAGAGCTTGCACGGGAACGTGCAAGCTCTTTTTGGGGGCATTGCCTGAATTACGGACAGACCTCGTCTGCGATATCTTCGGGAAGTTCATCGGGATTCAGCGAGCACACCTTTGCTACATCCACATCGGCATCGCCCGAGGTTGCGGAATCGCCTGCGGCATTTTCCACCGTCAGTCGAAGCGGTGCTGCCTCTTGGAGGTCGATAACGTTGATGACCACTGAATATTCACACGTTGGCAACGCGATCATATCACCGTTCTGTGGGCCGTCTGCCGCCGCTGCAAAGGTACTGGACCCGACCGTGAGGTCGCACGACCCGAAGGTCACGGTACCGCTCGCGGTGTTGCCGCCGCTGGTGAGGGTAAAGGTGCCGGTAGCATCGGTCACGGTGTCGAACACTAACGTGGTCGCATCACCCTCCAGGCCGGCGTGAAACACCTCACCATCCGTGAAGGAGAAACTTAAGTTTTCGAGTAGCTCGGCGTTTTCGCTGTCCACAGGCATACTCGCGATTTCGAACGTCGTGAGGTCGTCGAGCAAGTCGTTAACTGAGTCCTCACAGCCAACGAGTACCAACGATCCTGCCAAGACGAGTAAACCTGCAACACGCGCGATAACACGAGATGTGCGCCCTGCATAGGCCAGAAAGGTATGTGCCGGCATGTCCGTCGCGTTCAGCAGGTTACCCTCCTGGGCACTTTCGGCTTGAGGAAGCATCAGACTACTCCTTTATTATCTGATATGTGAGTCATTTCCCCACTTTTCCAGTTGACATTGTATCCAGGCAGATTTGTGTCTTGCCACGCGAATGCAGTGTGGTTGTGCGCCTTGGCAGGCAGGATGGCGTTTGCCTCAAAAGAAAGTCCTAAAGTTTGTCTCGCATCGTGCCGATAGCGTCCCGTGGATGCGGGGTTTATGCATAGAGGCTCCTTTCCCATCCACTCTTTCTTTCTGATGCCTTCCTGGCATGGAGCACACCATATCCCATACGGAGGACGCATGATGACCCGTTGGCAGCGCTATGGCCTGATAGGGCTGTGTAGCTGGATCATGCTTGGGGGGGGCGTGATAGCGTGGGCAAAGTCACAGACCTCACCGTTGATGTATGACCCCAGTCCGACGGCGCTCGTGTTGCAATACACCGAGACGCATACTGGCTTAGCGCAGAACGATCCGACGCCGCGACTCCGGGTGTATGGTGATGGACGCATGCTGGTGTACTTCCCGCCGTATATGAAGCGGTCCGGGACGTATGAGACCTATCTCACCCCGGCAGAACTGGATGCCCTTCTACAAACGCTCCTTGAGCAGGGCGTTATGGATTTCGACACGCGCAGCATACAGCGCGCTGTGCAGGAGTCACGGGTGCGTGCGCGGACGTCTACTTCCTCCTTTTTTGCCGTTTCCGACCCGACCCTGACGAGGCTTGAGGTGCGTGTGCAACAACAGAGTATGGGGAATACGCGCACGGCGCGGCGCGCCGTGCCGCAGACGATTATCTGGGCTGACGAGCAGGCGGCAATACCGGCATTACAGGGCCTGGCTATGACTGAGCGCATGTTACAAGAACTCGTGTCACGCACGGATCTCCAGCGGGTGGAGTAAGGAGCATGGTGTCCGTACAGGTTCGATCCGCTCGTATGTTTGCCGGGGGGCTATTCTGGTGCTGGCTGCTTCTGCTGATACTTGGTATGGCATCGTGGTGCTCGGCAGGGGTATTTCTTTTTGCCGATCAAGATGATGTGGAAAGCATGACGCATCCACCCGGCTATCGTGGCACTGGTGGACCGCTCAGCCTCGGGGTCTGCATCGACGCGCGTAGTGCCAACGCCGAGGCGATGGTCATCCCGGTCGAGAATGCCGTGAAGAGCTGGAATCAGCTCAAGCCGACGACGCAGAATATCGACTTTGACAGGAACAACGGGCTGGCCTCGCATCAAGTCGATTTTGAGTCGGTTATCTTACACGAACTGGGCCATTGTCTTGGCCTGGGACACCCCAACGCCGCAACCGAATCGGGCTTGGCGGGCCCGGCACAGAATTACACGCGCACAACCGCTGGGCGTAACGATGTCTTCGACATTGACCCGGGGCCTGACGGCATTATCGGTTCTAGCGATGATCGCCGTGGAGATGACGTCAACCTGCACTGGTTTCGCGTTGTCAACAATAATCCGTTTACCATAGACACCGTGGTGGATGCCACGACCTATAGCCGGGATCCGGCGGACCTACCGCCCGCCCATACGTTTGCCGCCAATGCCGACTCCGAGGTCGGCGCGATGCTGGGCTTCCCGCATACCGAAGCGGTGATGCAACAAGGGGCCTTTTTGGGCGAAGCGCAACGGCAGTTGAGTCACGATGATGTGGCCACACTCAAACTCGGGATGAGCGGCGTGGATACGATTGCCGGCACGGAGGACGATTATACCGTGACCCTGGTGGCGCGTGGTCTCGTGGATCAACCTGGGAGTGCTCCCGGCTGCAATATTATTGTCGACTTCGACGAGGACGAAACGAGGTTTGCCGTCTGTAAGGTGCATGGCAGGTCGCTCAATGCGGATCACGTGCGTATTACCTCGGCCCGTATTTACTTTCACGATGGGTTTCAGTGGTTCTTCAATCAAGAACTGGTGCAGGTCGACGAGGCCGATTTAGCCATTGCCCAGTCCATTGCTCCCGCCGCCGCAAACGATACTGAGCAGGTCAGCTACACTTTTACAGTCACCAACCACGGCCCGACCTCTGCCACCAATGTGACGGTTACGAATCAGGTGCCTCGTGGGGTAGAGGTCCTTGACGTGGCATTCGCACGCGGCGTTTGTAACGATGGGGATGGGGTGGTTACGTGTGCGGTAGAGACCTTGTCCCCTGACGAGACGGTTGCGGGGACGATCGTTGTACGGCCCACGGCGGTGGCCGAAAGAACGAGTACGGCCAGCGTCACAGGCAACGAACGAGATCCCGATTTGTCCAATAACACCGACGTTCTAGGGATCGCTACTTCTGGTGAGAGCGCCAAAGGCTTAGGCGGAGGTGGCGGCGGGGGGTGTACGTTGCGACCCGGCGCCGCGTTTGCCTTCCCGCTGCTTGAGCCTGTACTGTGTCTCGTCTTCATGCTCGGGTGGAAGCTACGCCCGAGGCGCGAAGGCACCTCACACCTCGGGACCGGCGGGATACTCAGCAGCTGAGGCGGGTTCCAGATCCGGTTCACCGCAGAACCGCAGAATTTGCGCTCGCACGGCATCTCGCAAGGTAATCGCTGCAGACCAATCCGTTCCCGTCGGTTCAATCGGCGTGCCGACCGTGACACGTACAGGCCCCCAGCGCGGGAACCATTGATCTGCTCGCAACACGGAACGCGTACCGCGTATGGCCACCGGAATCACCGGCACATTGGCTTGCGCTGCAATAGTGAAGGCGCCCATGCGAAAGGGGCGCAAGCCCGGTTCGCGCCCAAACGTTCCCTCAGGAAAGAACACCAGCTGTCCACCGGCTTGGGCGAGCTTGGCCAGGCGCGCCGCGTCTTCAACACCCCGTTGTACTTCAAAACGCTCCACGAACTCCACGCCCAGTCCCTGCATCGGCAGGCGTGAGAAAAAATACGCTGCCAATTCTTGTTTGGCGATATAGCGCAGGCCCCGGGGCAACGTGGCAAACAAGACCACAGCATCCAGATAGCTCGCATGATTCACCACGTATACACACGGACCTTGGTGGCGTAGCTGGTCCAACCCCTCCACCTGCAGCGGCAAGCGCGTCAGGAAGAGAATGCCCTGCAGAAGCTTGGCGACGACGGCCTGACGCCATGCTTGCCGTGGTGGGGCAATGGCCGCAACGCAAAGGATTGGAGCTGCCAGGATGGTCAGTGTCCACAGATACGCGGCATAGGCGACGAGTGTAGCGGATTGGCGCGCCCGACGCAGCTGCGGGCGTAGGCCGGCGCTGGCAAGCCGCACAACCTGCCACCAGACCGAGGTCTCGCTTTGCCCGAGTTCGCCGCGCTCGTAGCTTTCACACGTGGCGGAGCGCCGGATTTTGCCACTCGACGTTTTGAGGACGGTATGAGGCGGAGCCAGCACAACATCATCCGGTGGGGAGCCCACGAGCTCGATAGCTAACTCGTCAATCTGGCGGTGTAACGCTGCGAGTTCCTCCTCGTCCGTTTCTCGTGTCTCTGCCAATACCACCAAGCATTCGGTACCCGACACCGGCTCTCGACTGCCGAAGACCGCGACGCACCCTTTGCGAATGCCCGGCACGTCGCCGACGGCTTCTTCCAGCTCTTGTGGATAGAGGTTGCGGCCGGCGCGAATGATAATATCCTTGACGCGGCCGGTGAGGTACAGCTCGCCCTCCGCCATATAGGCCATGTCTCCGGAGTCGAGCCAGTCGCCATGGAACAGCGCCGCTGTGGCCTCAGCATTGCGAAAATATCCACTCGTGACAGAGGGCCCTTGAAACTCCAGTCTCCCCTCCTGGCGCTCAGGCGCCTCGTAGCCCATGGCATCCACAATGCGTATCTGAAAACCGGGAAGCGGGCGACCACAGGCAACAAAACGCAGCGCGTGCTGGTCCTCGTCAGACGTCGGCAGCGCCCGTCCGGAGCGCAAAAAAGCATCACGCTGAATACGATCCACATGCGTGCCCCGCTGTGGGGGCGGGAAGGCCAGACCGAGTGTCGCCTCGGCCAAGCCGTATACCGGCAGCATCGCCTCGGGGCGGAAGCCATAGGGGGCAAAGCGGGTGGTAAAGCGGGTGATGGTCTCCGGACTGATGGGTTCGGCGCCGTTGAACGCCAGCCGCCATGAGCTGAGATCCAGCCCTTCGAGATCGCGGCCGTCGATTTTTTGGGCGCAGAGTTCGTAGGCGAAATTCGGGCCGCCGGATATCGTGCCCTTGTGGCGATGCAGGGTCCACAGCCAACGCGCCGGGTGTGCGAGAAAGGCAAGAGGCGACATCAGGGCGACAGGGTAGGCGCAATACATGCTACCCAACCAGGCGCCGATGAGCCCCATATCGTGGTACAGCGGCAGCCAGCTGACGAAGAGATCGCGTGACGTGGTCTGGGCTACGGCATTCATGGCCCGAATATTCGCCAGCAGATTGGCATGAGACAAAATGACTCCCTTGGGTGTGCCGGTACTGCCGGAGGTGTATTGCAAGAGTGCCATATCCGTAGGGAGGATCGTCGGTTGGCTGTAACTCTGGTCCGGTGCGAGAAGCTCCTGCATCGTCACAACGCTGCGCAGGTTCGGAAGCTGCGTACGCAAGAGTCGGGCAATCGGCTGCGCCTCAGAAACGGTTATCAGGAGCTTACAGCCGGCATTGGAAAGAATCTGTGCCTGACGCCGCATGTGCGCTTCGAGTTGCGAGCGCCGTATGGGAGGATAGATGGGCACCGGCGTCGCACCGGCGAGAAGAATGCCAACAAAGCTGAGGAAAAAGGTGCGGCTCGTCGGCAACATCAGGGCAACGGTTTCACCCGGCAGGATGCCGCGCGCTTGTAATCCGGCGGCAACGGTGAGTGACTCCTCGTACAGCGTCGCATACGTGATCACTTCCTCGTGCCCGTCATCGTCGTACAGATGAATGTGCGGTCGATCCGGATGCATCTGGAGGTGCCATGCCAGCGCCTCGAGCAGCGTCTGGGCTTGTTCGGGCGTTGCGTCCGCCCGTTCCAACGCCGCGGTCGTCGTGGCCTCCGTATCCATCGTAAACGCCGCAGTGGTCGACCCTGCTGCCTGCACGGCACGGAGCAGGTCCCGGGGCGTTTCCGCCGTGGCGAGGAGTTGGTCCGGCAAGCGCACATCGAAGGCCCGTTCAAGCCGGTGGAGCAATTCGACACGTCCGAGGCTGTCGATACGTAATTCTCGTTCGAGTGACGTGTCGAGGGTGACAGCTGGGGGTTGGCGTCGGGGGTGTAGCTCGGTGGCGACCTCTTGCACGTACGTGAGCAAGTTGTGTGTCGTCGGCTCACTGGGGAGGGGCGCGGTGTCTTCTCGTCTCATACAAGTATTTCCATGCGGGTGTGGCTGCTCTACTCTGAAGTCTACAGGATGACATACTGCATGGACGTCCGTAAAAACACAGCATAGGAAAATTACGGCCAATGCACAATAGCCGGTCGCCTGTTTACACGCCGGTGTCGGCTGACCTGCCACACCGCTGCTGCGTATGACGACTCACCCGGGTCAGGCGGGACGAGGCTTGACGATGGGTTTTCTTCGCCGGGAAACATCGGTACAATAGAGCCCATCATGAAGAGAACCCCTATGGTGAAAAGTTGGAGAGAGGACGCATGAGTACGATCATTGTGAACAAACCGAACCTGTGGCGGACCGAGACGCCGGGACATGAAGGCTGGCAACATACGGCGCGAGCCGATGATCCGAAAAAATATTATATTGTGTCGACAGACGCCCATGTCAATGAGCCTGCAAACCTGTGGGCCGAACGCATTGAACCGGAGTATCGCGAGCGTTTGCCGCGTATGTATGTTGACGAGAACGGCGTGCGCTGGCGCGTCAGCGAAGGGCATCGCCCCGATCGCCTCCGCGATCACAATCTCGAAGGCGAAGACGACACGCGCGCCAAGGCGGGTGCGGATCTCGAACAGCGTCTGAAAGACATGACTTACGATGGTATCGACATCGAAATTCTCTTTCCCAACAAGGGCTTGTCCATGTGGGCCACGCCGGACCCCCAGTTTGCCATGGCGCAGTGTCGGGTCTACAACGACTGGGTATGGGAAACGTATGAGCCGTATAAAGACAAGATGATGCCCATTGCGTGTTTGGCGACGGGCGATCTCGATGGGTCGCTGGCGGAAATCGAGCGCGTCGCGAAGATGGGATTTCGTCTGCTCACGCTGCCGTGCAAACCGATCTGGGGTGCGCATAACGTGGAGCATCCGAACTACAATCTGCCGATGTTCGATCCCATGTGGGCGCTGATTCAGGAAGCGAATCTCCCGATCACCTTCCACGTCTCTACGGGACGCGATCCACGCGCCTCACGCGGCAATGGTGGGGCGGTGATCAATTACGTCACGCACTCATTGTCCCCGACCATCGAGCCGGTAGCCAACCTCTGTGCCTCGGGCGTGTTCGAACGCTTCCCCGGCTTGAAATTCGCCACGGTGGAAGCCGGTATCGGCTGGGTGCCATGGCTACTCGATGCCATGGACGAAGCGTATCTCAAGCATCATTTCTGGGTACGTCCGAAGATGGAAGGGCTGCCGAGCGATTATTTTCGTGCGCACGGCTTTGCGACGTTCCAGGAAGATCGGGCCGGGCTAGACCTGGCGGTGACGTATGATTTGGTGGACAATTTCATGTGGGCTAATGATTACCCGCATCACGAAGGCACCTGGCCGCACTCGGCGGAGGCGATCGAGCGTACTATGGGCAGGCTCAATGATGCGCAGCGTGCCAAAGTGGTTGGCTTGAATGCCGCATGTTTCCTCGGTATCGAGGTCCCCGAGCATCAGCGCCTGGAGGTGTATACGCAGGCGTAGTGCTGCGCACCGCAATGCCCCCCGCCAGTTTGGCGGGGGTGATTTCCTTGCTATGGTATCAATCGACGGTCCCGTCACCTCCTGTGTGCGGGACTGTCGTGTTTAGGGAGGTTTGACCATCAATGAACGGCTATGCCGCGCTCATTCTCACCGTGTTGCTGCTGGATTATTGTCTGAATCTGTGCGCCGACATGCTCAACCTCAAAGCCCTGCAGCCTGAGCTGCCCGATGATATGGCCGATGTGTACGACGCGGACGCCTATCGCACTTCCCAGGCATACACCCGTGTCCAAACACGTTTTGGGTGGGTGTCGTCCACGTACATGTTGGCCGTGCTGCTGGTAGTCTGGTTCGCGGGTGGCTTTGAGATGCTGGATGGCTTGGTGCGGCAGTGGCACCTTGGCCCCGTGGGAAGTGGGCTGGCATATATTGGGCTGCTGAGTGCCGGCCATGCCGTGCTCGCGTTCCCCTTTGCGTTTTATGCCACATTCGTGATTGAGGCCCGCTTCGAGTTTAACCAGACCACCCTGCGGACGTTTCTCACCGATCGGCTCAAAGGTTTAGGTTTAGCACTGGTGCTGGGAGGTCCATTACTGGCGGGTGTGCTGGCGTTTTTCACGTATGCTGGGCCGTATGCCTGGCTGTACTGTTGGGTGGCGACCACGGCGTTTACCCTCGGGCTGCAATTCATCGCGCCGACCTGGATCATGCCGTTATTCAACAAATTCACCCCCTTGGAACCCGGCGCACTGCGTGAGGCGATTTTCGCCTATGCCGCTTCCGTGAAGTTTCCGGTCGAGGACATTGTCGTCATGGATGGGTCGCGGCGCTCAAGCAAGTCCAACGCCTTTTTCACCGGTTTTGGCAAACGCAAGCGCATTGCGTTGTTCGATACTTTGGTGCAGGCACACACGGTGCCGGAGTTGGTGGCGGTGCTGGCGCATGAAGTGGGGCATTACAAAAAGGGGCATATCATCCGCGGCCTGGTATTGAGCATCGTGCACATGGGGGTGATGTGGTTTCTCCTCGCCGTATTCTTACGTCATCCCGGCCTGTTTGCGGCGTTTTATGTGGACGAACCGTCCGTGTATGCCGGCCTGGTTTTTTTCGGCTTGTTGTATACACCGGTGCAGTTGCTATTGTCGCTGGGGATGCAGATCATCTCACGCAAACATGAATACGAAGCCGATGCCTACGCTGTGGGCACCATCGAGGAGCCTGGGGCGCTCCGCAATGCCTTGAAAAAACTTGCGGTGCATAATCTTTCCAACCTCACACCGCATCCTTTGTACGTGTTCCTACACTACTCCCATCCCCCCCTGGTGCAACGTGTGCAGGCGATACGCCGCCTTGCTGCCCAAGCAGGATGAGTGGGGAGGAGACAAAACGCGCTGCACGTCTCTGCGATGTCCGGCTGGATGGCAGGTCAGTCAGCCGCTTCTGTCGCCTCTGCCGTCGTCCAGGTTTTCAACACCGGCAGCACTTCTTTCGCAAACAGCTGTAAACCCCGCTCTGCGATCTCATAGGGCACACCGCCGAAACGCCACGCCACGTTCAGCTCGAAGTCGCCGACAACCTCACGTCGCGCTTCGAGCTCGCGGAGGATGCGATCGGGCGTGCCCCAGGTGGCTGCCTGCATGAAGCCTGCGGTGGCGCCGTCGAGTCCACTTTTCTTGGCGATTTCCGCTTTTTGCGCATAGGCGTCATAGCCCTTCACCTGCGCAAAGTGATCTCCGAGGAGCTCGTAGTGATGAAAGTTGCTCTCAACGAATTTGCCCATGTACTGCCTGGCGTGCTCCTCGGCCTCTGACACCGATGGCCCACAAATACAGAAATCCGTGATCATCAGCGGAGGTGCCTGGACACCGTGAAACTGTTGAAACAATGCGCGATTCTTCTCGATCGCCGGCAACCGCATGGGCCAGGGTCGATCGGAGAACATCACCATGTGTGCCCCAAGACGGGCTGCCGACAGGACGGAATCTTCACTGGACGCCACAGCGTAGATACGCCCGTCGAAGCTATGCTGCGGTCGTGGTCGGATGGCAATTTTCGGCTGTGTATAGTGCGGACCATCCCCTTCCATGAATCCATTACGCAGCGCGTTGACGATCATGGGCGCGGCTTCATCAAAACGTTCGCGCGACTCGTTCATGGTGCCCCGAAAGGCCTCGAACTCGCGGCGCGCCAGACCTCGTCCCATACCGAAGCGCAGCCGGCCTTTGCACAGCATGTCGAGCATGGCGACCTGCTCGGCCACACGGAGTGGATCGTGCCACGGTAAGATCACGGCCGCTGTCCCCAGATCGATATCCGGGTATAGCCCGGCGAGGTAGGTCATGAGCTGAAGATTGTCGGGACAAAATGAGTAGTCGAAGAAGTGGTGCTCCGCGGACCACAGCACGTCAAAGCCGGAATGGGCGGCGAGATGGGCAAGTTTGAGTTCCTCGCCCCACACCTCGTCATCTCCAATATTGTCCCAGCCGTAACTGGCGAATAGCATCATCATACCAACGTCCATTGTGTCCTCCTCAGCTTCTGCTGTCGTGCTTACGCTATGGCTGTCATTCGTTATGGTATCATACGGTTTTGTATGGCCGATGTCACCCGCTCATCCCTCGCGCTGGGATCAGGTTGGTTACGGGTCTATCTACACAGCGCAAGAGGCTATGAAGTAGGTGTAGTCAATGCTGCGGTAGGTACTTGTCCATGGCGAGTGCGGCTCCAGCGACTCTCACGCCTCGGAGAGCGCTTTGGCTTTTTTGGGCTGCGTAATCTTCAAGACGATTTCGTCATGCACGAGATTGACCACTGCCCGGCCGCCGTCTTGCAGCTTGCCAAATAAAATTTCTTCCGCCAGCGGCTCGCGGATTTTCTGTTGAATCAGTCGTGCCATCGGCCGTGCGCCGTACACGCGGTCAAACCCTTGTTGCGCCAGCCAGTTCCGCGTGACGTCGGCGAGCTCGATCGTAACGTTTTTCTCAACCAGTTGCGCCTGTAATTCATTGATGAACTTGTCCACCACGCGCTCAATATCGGCCAAGGTGAGCGAGTTGAACTGAATCCACGCGTTCAGGCGATTGCGAAACTCGGGGCTAAAGGTCCGCTCGATGGCGCCTTTCGCCTTGCCAGTGTTTGCTCCATTGCCTTGGGTGCCATCTCCATCGGTTTGAAAGCCGATGGACGTGCTGCTCATCTCCCGCGCCCCGGCATTGGTGGTCATGATGAGGATGACATTGCGGAAATCGGCTTTTTTGCCATTGTTGTCCGTCAGGGTGGCGTGATCCATCACCTGCAGCAGAATATTAAAGACGTCGGGATGCGCTTTCTCGATTTCGTCCAGCACCAGCACGGTATAGGGGGTTTTGTTAATTGCGTCAGTCAACAAGCCGCCCTGGTCAAACCCGACGTAGCCCGGCGGGGCGCCGATGAGACGCGAGACGGTGTGCTTCTCCATGTATTCGCTCATGTCGAAGCGCAGGAAATGCACTCCCAGCACCCGCGCCAGCTGCTTGGCGAGTTCGGTTTTCCCTACGCCAGTGGGACCGGCAAACAAAAACGAGCCGACGGGCTTGCTCTCGTCTCCCAGGCCGGAACGCGACAATTTAATCGCGCGCACCACCTGTTCGATGGCGTGGTTCTGACCGTAAATAACCGCTTTGAGATCGGGTTCCAGGCTCTGCAAGCGTTCTTTGTCCGATCCCGAGACGGAGCGGGCGGGAATTTTCGCCATATCTGCCACCACGAGCTCGATGTCGTGGACGGTGATCTCGCGTGAGGGGCGTTCGTCTTCGGGCATCAATTTGATGGAGGCCCCGACCTCGTCGATGACGTCAATGGCTTTGTCCGGCAAAAACCGGTCGGTAATGTGCTTGGCGGAAAGCTCCGCCGCCGCCGTGATCGCGTCGTCGGTGTAGGTCACGCCGTGGTGCTCTTCGTAATAGCGCTTGAGGCCCTGCAAGATGGCCTGGGTATCCGCCACGGTCGGTTCGGACACGTCGATTTTTTGGAAGCGCCGCCCCAGGGCCTTGTCGCGTTCAAACGAGGCTTTGTATTCTGGGTAGGTGGTGGAGCCAATGCAGCGCAGCTCGCCACTCGCCAGAGCCGGCTTTAAAATATTCGCCGCGTCCATGGACCCACCTTCCACCGCCCCGGCGCGGACGATGGTATGAATTTCGTCAATAAACAAAATGACGCCCGGTTTGTCTTGCAAGGCTTTGATCACCGCCTTGAGCCGCTCCTCGAACTGCCCGCGGTATTTGGTGCCAGCCAGGAGAGAGCCCATATCCAGCGCGTACACCTCGGCGCCTTGGAGGGCAGCCGGCACCTCGCCACGCTCAATCTTGAGCGCTAAACCCTCGGCGATAGCGGTTTTCCCCACCCCCGGCTCGCCCACATAGACCGGGTTGTTCTTGCGGCGTCGGCACAACACCTGAATGGTGCGCTTGATTTCCGCGTCTCGCCCAATGAGCGGGTCAATCTTCTGCTCCTGGGCGCGTTCGATGAGATTGACCGTGAACGCCGCCAGCGCATCACTTGCCGGGCGTGAGGCGGAGCCTGCTTCGTCTTCGTCACCGGGTATAGCGGGATCGAACGCATCGTCTCCATGCTGCGAGTCGGGTTTGGAGAAGCCGTGCGAGATGTAATGGAGCATGTTGAGTTTGGTCACGCCCTGCTGCTCCAGCAGGAAGACCGCATGGGAGCGGCGCTCTTGGTACATCGACACCAGAATATTACCGCTGTCGAGCGATGTCTGACCTGAGCCTTGCGCCTGTATAAGCGCGCGCTCCAACACGCGCTCGAAAGCGAGGGTATGATCGGGCGTGTAGTCGACCCCCTCGGGCAGCATGTCAAAACTCTCGGCCAGAAATTGTTCCAGGTCGCGTCTGAGTCCGGCGACATGGCCGCCACAATGTTCGATGATGGTACTGGCGGTTTTTTCATCCAAAAGGGCATATAAAAGATGCTCGAGCGTGACATATTCATGCCGCCGCTGCAGCGCCAGCTGAATGGCTCGATTGATCGTTTGCTGTAATTCGCGCGTCAGCATCGTTGGGTATCCCGTCTGTAGGTGGGTTTATTCTATGAATTATTCTTCTTCCAGGGTACACAGGAGCGGGTAATCATGGGCTTGTGCAAGTTGGGACACCTTGTTGACCTTGGACTCGGCGATTTCGTAGGTGTAGACGCCGGCAACGCCGTGACCCTGGTGGTGTACGGCGAGCATAATGCGCACCGCGTCCTGCTCGGACTTCTGAAAAATCGCCTGTAAAACGTACACGACGAATTCCATGCTGGTGAAATCGTCGTTGTGCAGCAGGACCTTATACAATGGGGGTTTTTGCGCGCGTTTTTG
>CAJIAL010000752.1_pt1 | contig 21211 bp, 12 predicted proteins | sample 9199091 | NCBI WGS metagenome assembly CAJIAL01 (sample SAMEA7708270, study PRJEB35096) | sediment metagenome | biome: marine neritic benthic zone biome [ENVO:01000025]; feature: sediment [ENVO:00002007]; material: shallow marine sediment [ENVO:03000034] sea grass bed [ENVO_01000059] ... | reverse complement strand
CTAAAAAATACCTTGTCCTCCAAGTCTTTCGCGACCACCGCGTACTGCACTTCTTCGCCGAAGCAGTTTCCAGCGACGAATGGAGTCTCGGCGTATGCTTTCTGCCGCCATGCCGTCAATCTGGCTTCCAGCGGTCGAACACCAAAGTAATGCGCAAGGTCCATGCCTCGGTCGGACCCATCGTGTTGTCTAAAGCACAGTGCCTCCTCGGTCCCAATCTCCCGCGCGAGTGCGGTCACCATTGTCGAGTCGTATCCGGTAGACAGAGAACTTAGGAATCCGTACGTAGCTGCTCTGTGCTGGCAAGTAGCGTTATCGGCTACCTTCGCGAAACACTGTCTGAGGAAAGACACAAACTGGTCGTAGCTCCGAAAGGGTTCTCTTCCGCTCGGCTTCGGTATCCGATGCAGCCGATCCCCGGTCCAGACCACGTTGTCGAAGTAACAAAACTCCACATTGGCAATCGTCGTGGGGAGATTCCGAACGTAGCGGTCTAGTCCCCAAACTATGCTGAACAAATCGTGGTGATAGCGAGCATACGAGGTAGAGAGGGTTTCACCAGCAACGGCGAGTAGGCCAGGTAGCGAGTTTGAGATAGCTACAGTGTCTTTGAGGCTAATCCACTGCAGCCTATCGAGAGTCGAGCCCGAAGACACGATGGTTAGACTGTCCTCGCGCGCTCTCGCGCCTGTACCTGCAACGATCTCGGTCTGATCAAAGTTACCACTGTCGTAGCGGCCATCCCACGTAGCCTCGCAGAACCATGCGTCCGACACTTCGACTCTGCTACCGTGGTAGACGGTGACATTTGGATCACCTTTGCGCAGCAGCATGACCCAGCTAAGAACCGGCCAATGAACGAGCGGTATGTAGTTGAATCGAATTTTCAAGCAAATGGCTCCGGAAACTCACCGTTAGGCGAGATTTCTGCGCGTGGTAGAGCTTCGGCGCGAGTGGCCCGCGCTCGCTAAGGGCAACATCCCAACCGTGATTTGCAACCATCAAGCAATACCCGCGAGTGTCCAGACAAGTGCTTAATGTCGCTTACACTTCGGCCTGGCCTGATGATCAGTTTGTTCCAAGCGGACCCCTCGTGTTAAAGCGTTTGTATCGATGACCTTTGGAGCGAAGCAGCGTCTGAACTCCTTTGCCTCCGACCATTCACTCACCTGAGGACCGGTGTGGCATTATTGTACTGGTTTCCGAGCCCAACTCGGCATCTCCCGGTTTCTGCATTTGTTTTGGGCAGTTTTGAGAATATATCTCTTTGATATTGTTGATAGCCCATACATACAGAGTGTTCGCAAGATCCTTGGCACCCGGTCGCATCATTTCTCGTAGAGACCCCAGCCGACCAAAAATTTCTGGCTTTCTCCCTCGCCAATAGTCTAGCTGTTCGGCAAGTCGGTAGAGTAAGCGCGCGACCGGCCCGAAATTCTGATCCCGAGTAAGATAGTCATTGAATTCATTTGCCAGCTCTGCATTTCGGCAATACGTGTAGTACTCCATGATCACCGACTTCTGTTGACCAAATTGCTCGCGGGAAACGCCGTGTTGCTCAGCGATGCGTCGCGGGATAGGGCGATCATAGCCACCTCCAACCTGCCACGCCGCCATTTCCGGGAGATTCGCGATCTTCACGATATCGCGGATAGATGGGGCAAACATGAAAGGGATGCTAAAGTTGATAAAGCCCGTATCCAATCGGACCTCGCTGAGATTGAATCCAGACATATCGCCCCGCCGGATATCCGACTCCAAATACTCACCCGAGGTGGTCCGATCCCATAACTTGTCTCCATGGTAGCCTGACCAAAGACACGCGACGTGTTTCTGTGTCGCGAAATGCTCGAACATGCTGGCATATAAGGACTCACGGCCGTCATAGGTCGCTGCCAGCACTAACTGCTCATGCCATCTATCGGGGATGCGCGGTTGTAGCTCGAGCGCCTCAAGACCCAGTGCGCTGGTAACGAGACGACCATCTTCCAAAGGAGCGCCGTCCAAAGTTACGCCGCCGAACGTAGTAAAGCTCTGCTTAACGCCATAATCCTTCGCTAGCGCAGAGACAGCAGCGGAGTCGTAACCCGTCGAGGTGGTGCAATAACTGCCAATCGGCACCTTTCGCCAAGTTGAAGCGGCGTTATCCATCAGGGCGCGGAGGGCGCGCTGCAAGGCGTCGTAGTATTCATCAAAGTGTTTCAGGTTTATGGGTGGCGACATATTCTCGCGCCTGATACCGTTTTGGTCTATCAGATGAGGCGAACGAAAACCCTGCTGGACCTCTCCATGCTCCGTTGGGATACGTGGGTCGTAGGAGCGCACTCCCGCAATGATTGCCCTGCAACTGTCGCGGTAGTCACGCTCCGGGTCCAAGCCATCTCCGATACCTGCCAGCAGCAGCGCAAAGCTGTTCGATGCGAAGCTTAGGGAACCACGTTTAGCAATGACGACACGGTCGACTAGACCATGTGACGGGACGACGTAAACTGCTTCCCTTTCGATACGAAGACCACTACCAAAGAAATGATTAGCATGGTGGAAGCCGCCATCTTGAAAAGGCCCGTCCCATACCCCTTCGACAATGAAATCATCCCCCACTTCAATATCTTTGCCGCAGACCGCTGAAACGGTCTTGGACCGAAGATCGATACAAGCGAACCAGCCGAGTCTTGGAAAAGCCTCATTTCCTTCGGCGTGTAGCTTAACGCTCATTGACTACACAATTCCTGACGAAGACGACTGGTATACTACGGTGCCCATCCGGTGCTGATAGTTCTCGGAGCAAATTCAAAGCCTGGCTCACTCCAACGGGCGTGTCACTTGCTGGTATAGCTCGAGCCACTGAGTTCGAACATTTGGCCAGGAGCACTGTTTTACAACCTCAAGACCCGATTCTATGAGTTTTGTTCGAAGCGTATCATCGCTCAGCAGGCGACACGCCGCTTCGGCCATCGCTTGAAAATCGCCTGGTGCAACGAACAACGCAGTTTTCTCATTCTCAACGAAATAGGGAATTCCCCCTACGTTAGTAGTTACCACAGGTACTCCGCTCGCGAGCGCTTCCAAGATGGAGTTGGGCATATTGTCCACCTGGCTCGGGTTCAGCATAATGTGTGTCGAGCGGTAGAGTGTTGGCATTTGAGCGGTGTCTACGCGGCCTGCAAGAGTCACTCGATCCGTCAATTTCAATTCCTCCGCCAAGGCGACTAGCTCGTTTTCTTCCGGACCCGTGCCAGCAATGGTGAGAGTCGCGTTAGGAAACTCCCTTACGATCTCCCCAAGCGCTCGGATTGCGGTAGCGTTGTCGTAAATTTTCTCTAGACTACGCGCAACCAAAAAGTGCGGTGACGCATGTGTCTTCGACGCATCCCCTGAAGGAGCGAAGCGTTGTAAGTCTATGATGTTGGCGACAACCCTTGTTTGAAAACCATGCTTTAGGAATACTTCTTCCAAGAACCGCGAGGGTACCACGATGCAAGAGCTTGCCCTCAGCGTGGGCGCAATCCATCGAAACGATTTCTCAAAGAACTGTGCCGCCTCTCCACCGCGATAGTTTACTACGCGCGGTACCTTACGAACTTTCGCGACCCATACCGCCGGCATCGCAAACAAATACCAAGACCATCCAGAATTGGCCATTATGTGGAACAGGTCGACGCGCGCAGCCACCTTCCATAGGTGTGCGATATAGAAAATCAGTCTAAAAAGTGCCCGTAGGACTACAATTTCCCCCACCCACCGCGGGTGGTATGGTCGATTCGTTTGCACTGACTCGATAGTAAATCCTTCCTTGGAAAGCAGACCAGCCAGTTGCTTTGTCTGGTTCGCCATCCCGCCAGAGGGTGGGGGGAGGGGTCCGACTAATGCAATTCGGAGCGACTTATTCACAAAGTGAGGGGAAGTGTATCAACACTGGTCCACATACCGACGGTAGCGTAAGCGCAAATGGCAAAGAAAGCTTGACCTTACTGGTGTAAACGGTGCAAGAACGATTCAAACATCAGTAGGGTCCATATAGGCGTGCTGTGGTCGCGGCGCCCCGATTGGTGCTGTTCGACCAGTTGTTTCAAGAACTCAGTTTGAAAAATGCCAGTGCTGGCGAGACTGTCCCCGAGAACCGCGTTCCGTACTCGCTCACGTAAAGGCCCTCTAAACCAACTCGCCAATGGTACTGCAAAACCCATTTTCTTACGGTAAAGGACGGTCTCGGATAAATAGGGTTGCAAGGATTTCTTAAACAGATATTTGCCTTCGGTTCCTTTCAACTTCAGCTGTGGGGATAGACCAGAAATCCATTCGACAAATTTGTGGTCGAGCAGAGGGACTCGCACCTCCAGGGAGTGTGCCATGCTGGCACGGTCGACTTTAGTCAGAATGTCGCCCACCAAGTAGGTCTTCATGTCCAGGTACTGAACCAGCGACAGTGGATGGTCTGTCGGTGCGCGTCTTGCGTGGTGCGAAAGCACTTCTACTGCGTTGTATCCTTGCAACTCCTTTCTAAAAGCATGACTGAACAACCGGGTCCGCTGTGTATCGTTCAATAAGCTCACGCTGTGCAAATACCCCTGGCTGGTGTCGCGGGCGATGGCTTCGAACGTCGTCTTTGCGCGAAAAATCTTCGGCGCCCAGTCGGCTTTGGGGTACAGGTACCCCAGCGTGCCGAATAGTGGGCGACGTAATGCCAGCGGGATCAGACTCCGGAGACGCTCTTCATACGTATGCCAGCGGTAACGACGATACCCTGCAAAGTTCTCGTCGCCGCCATCCCCAGACAAAGCCACGGTGACGTTCTTTCGCGCCAACTCGCATAGGCGGTAGGTTGGCATCGCTGAGCTGTCGGCATACGGTTCGTCGTAGAGTCTGCCCAGTTTGTTCACCAAATCAAAATCATCAGGGTCTACTTGCTCTACGCGATGGTGAGTCTTGTATCGGGTTGCCACTTCTTGCGCATACGATGCTTCGTTAAAGGCGGGGTCGCCAAAAGAAATAGAGCAGGTGTTCACGGGTGAGTTGTTGATGCCCGCCATCATGGCGACGACGGCGCTAGAGTCGACACCACCGGACAAAAAGGCACCCAGCGGCACCTCGGAGATAAGTCGCATTTCCACCGCGTGGCGCAACCGTCGGATCAGCTCCTCTCCCGCTTCGTGTTCATCCATGGCGGGGAGTAGACGAAATGGAATGTCCCAGTACTCACATTGTTCGGGAATGGGCTCACCCCTCTTTATCGTTAGTGTGTGACCGGGAGCAAGCTTGAATGTAGCTTGAAAAATGGTTCGCGGTTCAGGAACGTAACCGTAGGTAAAATAGTCTTCCACACCGCGAGGGTCGATTGTCTGCGCGAAGTCCGGATGCAGCATCAGGGCCTTCAACTCGGATGCAAACAGTAGATGCCCACTAGGTAGCAAGGAATAGTAGAGCGGCTTTATCCCGATGCGGTCGCGGGCCATAAAGAGGGTCTCAGTGTTCTTGTCCCAAATGGCGAAGGCGAACATTCCCCGGAATCGGTCTACGCACGACGGACCATCTTGCTCCCAAGCGTGTACGATTACTTCGGTATCACAGCGGGTCCGAAAGCTATGGCCCGCCGACTGCAGCTCAGTGGCGAGTTCTTGGAAGTTGTAAATCTCACCGTTGTACACGACGACTACGGAGCCGTCTTCGTTGTACAAGGGTTGCTTTCCGCTTGAGACATCAATTATCGATAAACGACGATGTCCTAGGCCGATACCATCTTCGATATGCAACCCTTCCTGGTCCGGGCCGCGATGGAACTGGGAGTCGTTCATCCGAGACAGAAGGTCACGGTCGACCGGACGCTTCTCCCGAGTGTCAAAGATCCCTGTTATGCCGCACATTTAGATGGTCCGGGTTTTGGTATTCACAGGACGAGATACGGATCAGCTACGCAATTTCCAGATAAATGGACCTTCTTCAAGATAGGCCCATATCCACTGGATGTCACGCAGGATTGCTTTAGCAGTCGTCATCGCACCGCGCGGCATAAGCTGGGTTGCTTCATCGGACTGTCGTCACCGCGTTTGTCCAGTCGAGTCAGGTTTATCGCTGGGCAATGAGGCCGCCATATAGGTCCTCGAGCTTCTTGGTCGGCTGCTTGGAGAACTTGTCGAGCGCTCTCTCATAAGCCTGTTGGCCCATGTGCTTTCGTAGCGTCCTACTTTTTGCTAGTTTATTGATGCCCGCAGCCAAGCCCGCATCATCATCTCGTTCAAAGAGCACCCCGGTGATCTCGTGCTCGATCACTTCCGGTGTTCCTCCGGTCGCCGACGCTACTATTGGCTTTCTGGCAGCAGCAGATTCGAACAGCACCATAGCGCATGGCTCATCGTACATAGATGGCATCACGATCACATCGGAACTCTCGTACAAATCCTGAACATCGGTGCGATAACCGAGATAAATGATGCGTTCGTCTTTGGCCACCGCGCTATCAAACATTTCTCTGGTGAAGCTAGCACTGGTTTCGCGAAACTCGCCAGCAATCACGAATCTGATGTGCGGGTTGTCGATCCGTTCAATAGCGCGAAGTAGGGTGCTTATACCCTTTATGATTCGAACCTGCCCTACAAAGCTTACGACAACGCAGTCAGGGGGTATGTCGAGCTGTGTACGAATATCATGCCCGGAGGCAAATCGTGATAAATCGACGATGTTGTGTATGGTATGCGTGGGTCGGCCGAGTGTGTCTGCTTGCCGTTTGATGTAATCGGACACCACGATTACTGCGGATGCGAATCTTACGAATCGACTGGGTTCCGATATCTCGGAGTGATAGTGGTACAGGATAGGTATGTTCAACCACTTAGCTGCCAGCACCGTGGGTGAACTCCACTCGGTTGCTCCATAGTTCAAATGCACAATGTCGAACCGTTTTTCCTTTAGGAATCTTATCGACCGCAGGACGTGGTAGAGAGACGAAATAACGTTTCTTGTCAATTCGTGCTTCGGGCAGAAGGCATACTCGATTCCTAGACCATCGAGCTCTTTGCAAAGCTTTCCTTCTTTGGTGAGAACAGCAATAGGCGTAAACTTTTGCCTGTCGATACTCTTTATGAAGTTAAGCAAGGCACGACTGGCACCCCCCCAGTCTTCGAAGGTGCCAAGAAAATAGCCTACTCTAATCATTTCTGCCCTCATTTTTCATTTGCCTGTACAGTTTGCGAACCGCTCATCAACGGATTCCCGTACCTACGAAGCGGATTTGCGAGCGGGGATGAGAAGCCAAACCCCCACCCTAATGTCAGGCTAACCATGCGGACCTCTAGCGACAAGTGTCAGGATCCCACTTCTCGATCGCACACTTCGTTTGGCAGTCGACTTCCAACGGCCTTTAGTGGACTCGACCTCGAGGTCGAAACAGGGCCGTAAGCTTTCGGTTCGAGTCGTCGTGGTGGACAAAGACAACCTTGGGAATAAAATGCTTCTGATCGCTCTTTTCGACCAAAGCATCCGGCGGCTAGTGTTGGCACTTTGCGGTTCTGTCCGGCCTGAGGTGCAAGGGGTGTCGTCGCCAGTTCCGTTTTCGGGTGGAAAACTAGCAAAGCGACTGCGACACCTGTAAACGATGCTCGGGCCACAAAAGGCACATCTTTGCGTGTAGACTGTAGTGCGTTGGCTTGCGGCTTGCTTTTTTCCATTATGCGGAGGGTAGCTGGGGGATACTATGAGAGCGTTACTTCTCACGGTCTTGCTCGTGGCATTTGGAACAGTTTGGGGTGGAGGGGAACCTTGGAGACAAAATACGCGTTTCCTGCCGAGCTACTGTAAGGACAGGGTAAAAGGCACGACTCATGCGGCATGGACCAAGTGGCGTCGTGTTTTCCGCGACGTGCACATACACATGCACCATTACTGCGCAGGCGTCTACAGCGAGATGCAAGCCAAAACGGTAATGAATGATAGAGCCCGCAAGGGACATCTCAATGTGGTTGTCGATCAGATGAGGTATGTCGGTAACGCGTGCAAAGTCGATTGTGTCCTCTATCCCGAGTTACACCAGCGCTGGGGGTGGGCGCTTGGCGAGCAGGGCAAGATATCGGAGGCAGTTCGGCACTACAAGCTTTCTATCAAGGCAAAGCCCGATTATGCTCGTGCGTATGCCGGTCTATCGGACCTGTACGTTGAGATAGGTCAACCAGAGGAAGCGGCGGCCATACTTGAAGAAGGTTTGCAGGCGGCACCAAACTCTAAGCAGCTCAAACGCAAGCTCAAGAAGCTCAACGAGGCCAACTAAAAGTTGCGACGGGGCGCATGTCTCGAGGCGTGCGACAGTAAGTTACCGACAGCCGGGGTCGCTGGCAGGTAGCAGGCCAGCATTTCGAGCCCTGGACAGGTAGCCTGCCGTTTTCCCGGGCAAGCAAACGGCACGGCCCTCTGTCCCGCCTTGCACAAATGGGCACGTCTAAAGGTGTCCTATCCAACCCGGCAATTAATATCGCTGCGCACTACGATTTGTCTCTGCTACTGCCCTTGATGCGTGTTGCAATGGAACGAACTAAGTGAGCTATGATTCAAACAGGTGCGCAACCGGCCAGGCTATAGAGCCGAGCGTGTTTATCCTCGCCTGCTGACCAATGGCACTCTTGAGGTTTGGAATCTGTTCGCGATGGCTCTTGACCGGCACTACGACCGATGAAGCTTCTCCTTGAGGACGGCACAGAGATAGTGGGCAACGCCTTCGGCATCCCGAAAGCCGTCGCGGGAGAGGTCGTATTCAACACCGGCATGAGCGGCTACGTCGAGACCCTCACGGACCCATCCTACAAGGGGCAGATCCTGGTGCTCACCTACCCGCTGGTGGGCAATTACGGCGTTCCGTTGCCACGGGCCAAGGGTAGCCTAGATAGGCCCTTCGAGTCCGACCACATTCAGGTGCAGGGCTTGGTGGTCCAGAACTACGTCGCCGACTACAGCCACCATGCAGCGGAGCAATCTCTTGGTGACTGGCTTCGCAGGGAGGAGGTCCCGGCTGTCACGGGCGTCGACACACGCACGCTAACTCGCAAGCTGCGGGAGCAAGGCACGATGGAAGGCTGGTTGTTCCCGCAAAGCATGGATGCGGAAGAGGCCCGTCGGTCCGCTCGCGCAGTGGACATGGACGAGGAGGTATTCTGTGCGGTCGCACCCAGCGAAGCGGTCCGGCACGAGGGTGGGGAACATACGATTCTGTTGGTTGATATCGGGGCGAAAGACAACATCGTCCGCTCTCTTCTCTCGCGAGGGGCCAGCGTGCTCCGGGTACCGTGGCACGCGCGCTTAGCGGATTTCGTCGACCATACACACGGTATCGTCATCGGCAATGGCCCAGGAGACCCTCAGAATCTCGTCTCGTTAGTAGACCAGCTGCGCAGCCTGCTTAGCAGCTACACCAAGCCGATTTTCGGGATCTGTCTTGGGAATCAGGTTCTTGCTCTGGCGGCTGGTGGGAATACCTACAAACTTCCCTATGGGCACCGCGGCGTCAACCAGCCGGTTCAGGATCTGCTCACCCGACGCTGTTTTGTGACAAGCCAGAATCATGGCTATGCCGTCGACGACAGCTCGTTACCACCGGATTGGGAGCCGTGGTTCGTCAACATCAACGACGGTACAAACGAGGGAATCCGTTCCCGCACACGGCCTTTCTTTAGCGTTCAGTTTCATCCGGAAGCGAGTCCAGGGCCGCAGGACACCGAATTTCTGTTTAACGATTTTCTACGCCTCGTCGGTGCGATGGCGCGAGGCTGAGCCTATGTACGGCGCGTATTTGCCAAAAAAGCCTAGACGAGTTCTGGTACTCGGTTCAGGTGCGCTCCAAATCGGGCAGGCCGGTGAGTTTGACTACTCCGGCTCCCAGGCTATCAAAGCCCTAAAGGAAGAGGGTATCTACACGGTATTGGTCAATCCCAACATTGCAACGGTCCAGACCAGCGGGGAGCTCGCCGACCGCGTCTATCTGGTTGCGGTGGAGCCGGAATTCGTAGAGCAGATCATCGTCAAGGAAGAAGTGGACGCTCTGCTTCTATCCTTCGGCGGGCAGACAGCGCTCAATTGCGGGCTCGCACTGCACGAGCGTGGCGTATTCGACCAGTACGGGGTGCGTGTACTCGGCAGTCCTATTGAGACGATCCGCCACACGGAGGACCGGCACCTGTTTGTGCAGCGACTCGATGAGATCGCTGTCAACACCGCTCGGAGCCGGGCATGCGGGTCTGTCGAGGCCGCACGCGAGGCTGCCGACGAGATCGGTTTTCCTGTGATGTTGCGGGGTGGATTCGCGCTTGGGGGCAAGGGCAGCGGCATCGTCGAGACCAAAGAGGTTCTGGACGATGCGCTGCGGCGTGCGTTTGCCGCTGAGGCCCAGCAAGTTCTTGTCGAAGAGTGCTTGCGGGGTTGGAAGGAGATCGAGTACGAAGTCGTGCGCGATGCGCGTGATAACTGTATCACCGTGTGTAACATGGAGAACTTCGACCCGATGGGTATCCATACGGGCGAGTCCATTGTCGTAGCGCCATCTCAGACCCTGAACGACGAGGAGTACCAGCTTCTGCGCTCTGTGGCCATTCGGACCGTGCGCCACCTCGGCATCGTGGGCGAATGCAATATACAGTATGCCTTGGACCCAAACGCCGTCGACTATCGGGTAATTGAGGTCAACGCCCGCCTGTCGCGCTCCAGCGCGCTTGCAAGCAAAGCCACGGGATATCCACTGGCTTACGTGGCGGCCAAGCTCGCGATTGGGTACACGCTGCCCGAGATACCGAACGGTATCACACGATGTACAACCGCGTTCTTCGAACCCAGCCTGGACTATCTGGTGTGTAAGGTGCCGCGCTGGGACCTCGCCAAGTTTCGCGGTGCGTCGACGCGTATCGGAAGCGAGATGAAGAGCGTGGGCGAAGTCATGTCCATCGGGCGTACATTCCCCGAGGTAATCCAGAAGGCACTGCGCATGCTCGATATCGGCGTGAAGGGGATGGACCCGGACGCCTTCCACTTCGATGACATCCGCGGTGAGCTCAAACATGCGACGCCGCTACGTATCTTTGCCATCAGCCAGGCTTTGCGCGACGGCATTTCCGTCGCCGAGGTCCATGCTGAAACCGGCATCGACCGCTGGTTTCTCGAGGCGATGGTCCCCGTGGTTCGGCTGTACGGTGAGCTGGCGAAGTCCACTTGGCCCCTGGATGCGCAGACATTGCGGCGGGTCAAATCGTTTGGCTTCGCCGATGAGGTGGTGGAGGCGGTGGTCAAGGCCCCGGCGGGGAGCGTGCGCGAGGCCCGCAAACGCTTGGGAATCGAGCCTCACATCGCGCAGATCGATACGCTGGCTGCCGAGTTCCCCGCCGAGACTAACTATTTGTACTCGACCTACCATGCCCAAAACGATGACGTCACCCCTTCGTGGCGCAAGAAAATCATGGTGCTGGGGTCGGGTGCCTACCGGATCGGCTCCAGCGTCGAGTTCGACTGGTGCTGCGTCAACGCGATAGAGGCGGCGAGCGCACAAGGCTACGAGACCGCTATGGTCAACTACAATCCCGAAACGGTCAGCACCGATTACGATGTGTGCGACAAGCTCTTGTTCGAAGAGGTTAGCTTCGAGACCGTGTTGGACTTCTACGACCGTGAGAAACCCCATGGCGTGGTCGTGAGTATGGGCGGCCAGCTCCCCAACAACTTGGCGATGAAACTTCATCGGGCTGGCGTGCGAATTCTCGGCACCAGCCCGGATAACATCGATAGGGCCGAGGACCGCAGCAAGTTCAGCGCCTTGCTCGATGAGCTTGGTATCGACCAGCCGCTCTGGTGTCACGTTACAGACATCAGCGAGGCCGGAAATATCGTGACGCGACTCGGAGGTTTTCCAGTCCTAGTGCGCCCCAGCTACGTGTTGAGCGGGGCTGCCATGGCGGTGGCGCATGAGCCCACGGAGCTCGTGCGCATCCTCGCCCGCGCCGCCGACGTGTCGCCGGAGCACCCGGTCGTGGTCTCCAAGTTCGAGGCCCATGCCCGGGAAGTGGAGATCGATGCCGTCGCCGACGGCGGCGAGCTGGTGCTCTGGGCTATCAGCGAGCACGTCGAGGACGCGGGCGTGCACAGCGGAGACGCCACTCTGGTGTTGCCACCGCAGACGCTGTACATCGCTACTATCCGCCGGATCAAGCAGATCGCGGCAAAGGTGGCCCGTGCGCTGACAATCACCGGTCCCTTCAACATGCAGTTCCTCGCCAAACGCAATGCAGTCAAGGTAATCGAGTGCAACCTGCGGGCCTCGCGGAGCTTCCCTTTCGTGTCGAAAGTCACCGGCAAGAATTTCGCGGCCGAGGCGATGCGCCGAATGCTTGGCGTGCCACAGGATGTTGTCAACCACAGCCTCGACCTCGACTATGTCGGTGTGAAAGCACCGATGTTCTCCTTCTCCAGGCTGGCCGGTGCCGACCCAATGTTGGGCGTGGAGATGATGAGCACCGGCGAAGTGGGATGTTTGGGGAGCAACCTGCACGACGCTTTGCTCCATGGACTGTTGGCAACCGGCATGCGGTTTCCGCGCAAGAGTGTCCTGCTTTCACTCGGACCAGTGGTTGACAAGTACTGGTTTGCTGACGAGGCTCGCATGATCGTTGATGAGCTTGGGCTCGCGGTGTATGCCACCGAAGGCACCGCCGAAATGCTCGATGAGATCGGAATCAGCTGCATACAGGTTAGCAAAAAGCCCGGTGGTGGCAGCAGTGCTCTGGAGGCCATAGACGACGGTCGTATCGACTTTGTAATCAACATTCCGAGAGAGTACGACGAGCAGGGACGACCGGACGGCTACCTGATTCGTCGCAGAGCCGTTGAGGCGGGTGTGCCACTTATCACCGACCTGCAGCTCGCGCGGGCGGTCATTGAGGCGTTGTGTCGGAAGAAACCCGAAACACTCGAAGTCGTCGCTTGGAATGACTACTTGGTACGCGGTTCGACGCCGTTGTAGCGTCTCGTCCGTATAGGTTCAGTCAGACGAAGGCGTTGGCAAGGGAATATTCGACGCGACCGTCCTGGCAACCAGCTCTGCGCCCTCAATCGTGTAGTGGACATCGTCGTAGAAGTAGGCTGAAGACTTCGGTATCAGCTGAGCGAGATCGATTAGAAACAAGTCGCTCTCGGCAGCGACATCACGAGTGGTTTCGTTGAATGCGTCCATGGCTCCCGCTTGCTGTTCGATCGTCGGAATGATTGCATAGTCCTTGTAGTAATAGTCGTAGAACAGCGAGTCGCGTTCTGACTGAGTCATATCTTCGCGATAGATATTGGGCTGAGTTAAAAGAACGACATCGGCCCCGTCGTCGTGTGCGCGTTTAGCCAGCTCCATTATTTGTCGACGAAAACTGGGTAGTGCCCTGCATAGATCTACTTCCCGTCTTTGGGCCGGAACGCTCTGTGGAAATATGTCCGAGTACCAAGTTCTCGAGAACCAGTTATCAAAAAGTAAGCTCTTTGATCGTTCGAAGAAATGATCTCGGGGGTTGACTCGGGGACCGAACGGCCCAAAGAAGTGACCATAATCCTCACGAAAGTGCCCTGAAGTCAATCGACCTTCCGATGTCTGGAAGATGTCGTTGAATGCATGCATTACTATGACGATGTCTGGTTTCCATCCGGAATAAACGGCGACATAACGAAGTAGGCTGTGCATGGAGGTATGCCAAGGCACACCAGCGTTAAAGACCACGACGCTTTCGCTTGAGTACCGCTCGTTCAGGATCTTCTCCAGAACGGCTGGATAGGCTTGGTGTCTTGCTAGATTTGAACCATAAGTAGTTGAGCCTCCGAGCACCAGAATTCTTACCTTGTCCCTGTCTGCGTTTAGATCAAGTGACGGAGCCATATCGATCTGGAAAAATGAGTGAGCGGTATCTTGCAGAGGACGGAGTAGCGATTCCTTTAAGCTAACCTGATGCAAATAGACAAAAACCGGTGGGGCGACCAAGCCCAAGAGCAGAAACGTAAAGAGGGCATTCAATGCGGCAATCTGGAGAATGCCAGTAAGCTTTTCCCGCTGCTTCCATGCCCATGCAATCAAAGAGACCCAGACGAGTGATAGCAACGCCAAGAAGGCAAAGTACTTTGTCGTATATTTTCCAAATACGAGGTCAACCCCATCCGACGTGTGTAGTATGAAACCCAGAAGAACGATACTACTAGTCACTAGGATTAACAGGCGGGAAATCAACGCAGGTCTCACTTTTCGTGTCGCGGGGAATGGTTTGTAAACCGATTAGGCTGGAAACGGGGTCAGATAAACTTTAGCAGTTGAAAGGATTTACCAACCATGGTCTGGAACACCTGCCATTTTCACTTCGGCTTCGACCGAAGCAGTGTCAAAGGGCCTATGTTCACCTTCTCCCGAGCCTGAGTGGTGCGGCGGAGTTCACCTAGCCATCTTAGCCGCCGCAGCAATGCCGGGATGACGCATCCCGAATCACTACGCTCCTTCCTGGCCCGTCGGGGGGCGTATTCGACTTAAACTCAATAAATTCAGATACTTGACGGCGAGTCGGTGTGCGCGGCGATGAAATTTTCACACGCGCGGCGAGCGTCTCCCAAGCGGTGGGGTGGCTGCGCTTGACCGGTGCTCGTGCTCAGGGCAAGGTAAACAATAACCCGTTCCTAGCGCGGCGCAAAATGACCGCGCGTTTCTGAGATGCAGAACGCACTGCACATAGAAAATCAGACAAATACACACGCGCTTGTGGCGTGGCTTGATGCGTTTTGGCGGCATTGGATCAACCGCTATACCGCGCTGATTCTCTTGGTATCGATCGTTGTTTTGGTTGGTCTCGAGTCTAGAGTGGCGTCGGCCGATCAAGGAAGCTCGCAGAGCTACTACGTCAAACTCGACCGCGAGATCCAGGCCCTGAAGCAGGAGTTCCTGGAGCTCAATCGCGACCTCTCGCTGCTTGAAGAGGAGGTGCTGTACCCTCCGGACCAGCAGTTGGTCGTATTCTTCTCGATAAGCAGTGGCACGCTTTTCACACCAAGCGCCGTCAATGTTCAGCTCGATGGAGAAGTGCTCGTCCACCACGAGTATGCTCCTAGCGAAGTCGAGGCACTACGGCGGGGCGGTGTTCACAGGTTGTATATCGGCAGAGTCCAAACGGGTGACCACGCTCTAGAGATTTCGCTCGCCGGCACGCAAGGCGCGGGCGGAGACTTCACTCGGAAGACCAGCACGGAGTTTTCCAGGTGGCGAGGTCCGACCTATGTCGAGCTACGCGTAGAAGGAACGGGAAACAAGGAGGAACCTGAATTCCGCGTAGACTTTTGGTAGGTTCCATGCAGACTCGGTTCCTCATTCGCGTTCGCACAGCTCTTTCTCTAGCCGCTGCATGGCTGCTGACGTCGGCGGCGTGGACAGCGGGCGTCGAAGCCGACGTGAGCAAATCCGAACGGCGACAGGCGCTTCTGGCCGGCGAGGTTTTGTTTCACGCGTATCAAAGCGACTACTTCTCGGCGATCACACAGCTTCGGCTGGCCCATGACAGAGGTCTGCTCCCGGCAACGGCACTGGATTGGGATTTCTTGCTCACGAGACTAAAGCTCGGGTACGGCTTGCATGAGGAGGCTCGCGTAGCGCTGCCCGACCATCTGAGTCCTGAAGTGCCGGACACGATCAGAAACCGAACCTGGTATGAGCTAGCAAGGGCCCTGTTTAACCGGGACTACCCGGAGGCAGCGATAGAAGCTCTGAAGAACGTGCAGGGCAAGGTGCCTGAAGACATGGTCGGTGACTACCAGCTGTTGCACGCTCACGTGCTGATGGCATTGCAGCGCTACTCGGAGGCGGCGAGCGTGCTCCGGAAATGGAAAGGCCCTGAGGCGCTCGTGGGGTACGCATACTACAACCGGGGTATCGCGCTGCTCCGCGCCGGGGATGAACCAGGTGCCATCGAGTCGCTAAAGCGTGTCGTGCGCCTACGGTCGGAGGCGGATGAGCTTCTCGCGCTCAAAGACAAAGCGAATCTCACGCTCGGCTATGTCTTCTTGCGCGCTGAGAATTTGGAACGGGCGCGGGAATATCTGCAGCAGGTACGCCGACATAGCCCGTACTCGAATCGCGCACTGTTGGCATTGGGGTGGATAGCGCAGGAGCAAGGGCGTGGGCAAGACGCCTTGGACTCGTGGGTGGAACTTCGCACCCGCACCTCCACCGACCCCGCGGTGCAGGAATCGCTGCTTGCGGTACCGTATGCGCACAGAGAGCTGCGCTCCCTCAAGGCCGCCGCACAGCACTATGAAGAAGCGGTGGCGACCTTTTCGCAAGAGCTCAATTGGTTGGATGACGCGTTGGAATCGGTGCAAAACCCGGAAAGCTTCAACGTGCTTCTGCTCGAAGACCCTAAACCCAGCCCCGGGTCCGCCACCCGCTTATCGGGTGACGCGCCCGACCCCGAATCCCGCTACCTCGGTCCCCTCCTTGCGAGCCGCACGTTTCTGGAAACATCGCGCGGACACCGCGAGCTGCGCGCCATGCTCGAGGACTTGGATGAAGGATTGAGGAATATCGACGCACTAGAGAATAGCGCCCGCGAGCCCGCTACGCCCGAACGCGAAGCCGCGACAGACGCGCGCTCTGGCCAAACAGACCGCGACTCTACGGGGTCCGTTGACCGGCCTGGAGCCGATGAAGACGCGGTTCGGGTGACCCCCCCGAATAAGCCCGGGTGGACGGTGGAGTGGGAAACCTTGCAGCGCGCCGGACGTTCTTCCCCAGAGCTGCCAGAGTTGCCAGAATTAGAGCTGCCACCGGAGGGCGCCATCACACCCCTACCTGGATCGGAACTCAAAGGCTTGCCCGAATCCGAGGTCATAGGGCTTCCCGAGTCCGAGGTCATAGGATTTCCCGAGTCCGAAATCATAGGCTTCCCCGAGTCCGAATGGCTTAGCCTGCCGGATACCGGTAGGTTTAAGTTCCCGATTCCCGACTATGAGGACTTTCCGTACCCCGACGCCTTGCCTCGGAAGGGGGAGCCAGATGGGTCCTCGCAGCGCTTCGCACGGCGCTTCGCGGTTCCTGGCGCGAATGCCGATGGAGAGCTGACCAGCAAAGCGCTCGAGGAATTGGCCAGTGCAGTCGGACACGCAACCGAGCGGATGGGGCGGGTTGTGGGTGCGCTGGGGCGAAAGGAAGTCCGCAAGGAGGGGGTGGGTGAGCGCCTTGCCGCCCTACGCCAAAGACTCCTAGCGCTGCGGGACCGCGTGGCGGCCGCTATCGAGCTCCACGAGAGCTACGCAAGCGCGCTTGCAACAGAGGAGCTAAAGCGGCGCCAAGTGCAGATCGAGCAGTATCTCGAGCAGGCAAGATTGGAGCTTGCAAAGACATATGACCTCGCCACTGAAAGGTAAGGTGCACTGGCCGCAAGTGTCTCTCACGGTCTGTCTGGCCTTGATGGTCGCCTGCGCAAGCGAGCCCAAGCAAGGAACAGCGACGCAGACGACCAGTGCCAGCATCTCCACCGGTGCCGCTCCGAGCGAGAGCCGCCGGTTGCCGGACGATGCTCGCGAAAAGGCCATCGAAGCATACCGTGATTATCTGGCCCGCTACCCGTCGACCCCCGAGCGAAGGGAGATCATGCGACGTCTCGCAGACCTTCTGATGACGAGGGCGGCGGACTTATCGACGGCGACACCCGGCTCTAGGGTTGATTCGGCGGCTAGGCAGGACTACGCAGACGCGCTCGCTATCTATGAAGAGCTGCTCGGGCAGTATCCCGACGACGCGCAAAGCCCGGAGCTGCTTTATCAGTCGGCGCGAGCATACGAGGAAATGGGCGAGTCGGCACGGGCCATAGTCGTACTCGACGGTTTGATTGAGCACAGCCGTAACCTAGACCCAAAGCTATATGCGGACGCCCAGTTCCGGCGGGGCGAATTGTTCTTCGAAGACGGGTCGTTTAGTGCGGCCGAGCGTTCCTTTCGCGAAGTCATACGCGTAGGCAAGTCTAGCGACGTGCGCGAGCGAGCCATGTACAAGCTCGGGTGGAGCTTGTTCAAACAAGACCGCTACGAGGACGCACTCGATGTGTTTTTTGCGCTTCTCGACCTGAAGATTCCGTCGCGTGTCAATCTCGAAACGCATTTGGCCACACTTTCGCGCGCCGAGCGCGAGCAAGTCGCCGATGTGTTTAGGGCCATCAGCCTGGGCTTTTCTTATTTGTCGGGCGTGGATTCCGTCGTCGTATATTTCGAACGCCATGGCAGCCGGCCGTACGAGCGACGAGTCTACCGCGACCTCGGCGAGCTTTATGCGGGTAAGGAGTTCTATACCGATGCCGCCAAGACTTACCTCACCCTTGCGCGACGCGAGCCAGGCAATCCCGAAGCACCACGGCTATACGTCGAAGCGATCGCGCTTTACGAAGAAGCAGGTTTGCGGCAAAGCGTCATCGAGACCGAAAAAGCCTTTGTCCAAGGCTATGGTTTGGATGCTGTCTTCTGGGACCATCACTCGCCGCAAGCCTTTCCCGATGTGGTCGAGCGTCTGGAGTCCGCCTTGGTCGAACTCGCAAGCCACTATCATGTTCTTGCGCTCGAACAACAGCAAGAAACGGACCAGCGAGAATCAGTGCAATGGTATCGTGTCTACTTGGCTTCCTTCGGCGACACCGAGCGCGCGGCCAATATGAACCTCAGGCTTGCCGAGCTATTCCGCGATAGCCGTCTGTATCGGCGAGCTGTCGACGAGTACGAGCGAACCGCCTACGCGCGTGGAGCACACCGCTGGGCCGCCGAGGCCGGACGCGCTGCTCTGCTCGTTTACGCCCAACACGAGAAAGACCTCGAGGGCGAAGACGAAGCGCGCTGGTCACAGAGAGCGACCGCGAGCGCCATCAGGTTTGTGGAGTCTTTCCCGCTCGACCCTGATGCACCGGCCGTATTGGCAAATGCCGGTGTGAGCTTGTTGGACCGCGGTGAAGTAGATGAGGCCCTTCGTGTCGGCGAGACGATTCTGCAACGGCAAGCGCCCTTGCCCGCGGCGTTGCGCCAAACCGCCTGGTCTATTCTGGCGCAGGCGCATTTCGAGAAGGGCAACTACCAGGCCGCCGAGCATGCCTATGTGCAGGCCTTGCGGTTCACCGAGGCCGGCGACCCCCGGCGGTCGGCGCTAAAGGAAGGCATGGCCGCCGCGATTTACGAGCACGCTTCAGAGCGTCTCGAGCAGGGCGACAAGGACGAAGCGGTGACCGACTTCTTGCGCGCCGCGAACGCTGCACCTGAATCGTCGATCGGCCCCGAGGCTCAGTATGACGCGGCCGCGTCGCTGCTGGCACTCGGCGAGTGGCGTAATGCGATTAGCATATTGGAACGGTTCCGCGCGGATTATCCAAAACACCGGCTCCAAGCAGAGGTGACCCAAAAACTTGCGTTTGCCTATGCGCGAAGCGGACAAACGGTCGCCGCGGCCGCTGAATACCTGCGTTTGGGGGAGCGTGAGGGCGACGCCGCGTTGCGTCGCGAGGCGCTATTGCAGGCGGCGGACCTGTACGAGCAAGCCGGGAGAACGCCGGATGCCGTCGCCGCTTTGGAAGTCTACCTCGGCGAGTCTTCAATACCCGCCGTTGAGAGCATCGAAGTCTCGCAACGGCTCGCCGATCTGGAGCGCGTGAACGGCAACAAAACGCAGCGTCGGCATTGGCTACGCGAAGTCGTGGTCGCGGACCGCACCGCCGGCGATGCGCGCAATGCGCGCACGCGCTCTTTGGCCGCGCACGCCAGTCTGGAATTGGCCGAGAGCCGGCTCGTATCCTTCCAGCGTATACGCTTGGTCGAACCGTTGAAAGACAGTCTCGACAAAAAGCTAGCGGAGATGAAGCTAGCGCTCAATGCGCTCGAAAAAGCGACCGAGTACGGCATCGCACCAGTCACAAGTGCGGCCACGTACAAGATCGCGAACATGTATGACGAGCTTGCTCGCGCCCTACGCACCTCTCAACGACCAAGCCACTTGAGTCCGGATGAGATGGCGCAATACGACCTGCTAATCGAAGAGCAGGCGGCGGCGTTCGAACAACGAGCTATAGAGTTTTATGAAGCCAATGTGCTTCGTATGCCGGAGGGACAGTACGACTCCTGGGTCGAGAAAAGTCTGAACCGACTCGCGGAGCTGTGGCCGGCCCGTTACGGCAGAGAGGAACGCAGTGAAGCGGATGGCGGTGTCCAGCAGGCACTCGCAACAAATACAGGAAATCCACTGACTTACAACGATCTCGGTATTCGGCACCGAGAAGCGGGGCGTTTTGAGCAAGCGCGGGATACGTATGAGCGCGCACCGACAATGCGACCGGATTACTCGACGGCACATCTGAATCTGGGCATTCTATGCGAGCTGTACTGACAGCGAAGGGAGTGTGCAATGCGCCAGTATCAGACGTACCAGCGGCTCTCTACGGTAGCCGACCCGCAGGTCAAGCTGTAGTTCGAAGACCTGCGGCAGCGAACGAAATCCCAGTGACCGGTAGCATCGGGAGATGTAGACGGTGAAATCGCACAAACTTAGGGGTCTGTTGGTCCTAAGCTTTCTCCTGAGCTCGCACCATGTGTACTCGGAGGAGCAGCTAGAACAGGAGAAGATTTCCATCAGGGGCAATCAAGCGTTGCCAAAGACAATGTACATCGCGCCATGGAAACGATTAGGTGAGCCGCTTCAGGGTAAGGAGCTGGAGGGTAGTGTTCCCAAGAAACTTGACCCGGTCGAGCGGGAGCTGTTTCGCCGAGAGCTACGGCTTCACCGCGAGGGCTATAGCTTGGACTAGGAGTCGCGTCGTGGGTGACGTTCTTCGGTCAACCTTCGAGACGCGAGTTGAACGCTTGTTTCAACGGTAGAGAGGCACCAAATGGACGCGCTTTATGCTGTTCTTAGATTCTTTCAATCCGGTGGCGTGTTTATGTATCCGATCGTACTAATACTCGCCCTAGGCGTTGCCATAATCATCGAACGTTATGCGTACCTCACCATTGTTAGTATCAGGAACAAGCGAGTTTGGAAAAGGGTGCTGCCACTGTTGGAGGACGGCAAGCGCGAAAATGCGTGGCAGCTCGCCATTCGCTCGAACGCGGCAATGAGCAAGATTCTTGGCTATGGCTTGGAGCGGGCAAAACACCAAGCGAGCGGTGAGGAGGTACAGATGGCAATGGAGGAGGGCCTGCTCGAATTTGTTCCCAGGTT
>CAJIAL010000138.1_pt1 | contig 21305 bp, 23 predicted proteins | sample 9199091 | NCBI WGS metagenome assembly CAJIAL01 (sample SAMEA7708270, study PRJEB35096) | sediment metagenome | biome: marine neritic benthic zone biome [ENVO:01000025]; feature: sediment [ENVO:00002007]; material: shallow marine sediment [ENVO:03000034] sea grass bed [ENVO_01000059] ... | reverse complement strand
TCCTTTGTTGAGGCCTCAGGAGAGATGGTTGGCCGCCCGTATGACCGTTGTGGCCATCAACCATCCGCATAATCGTATCAGACGTCCCACAGAACTACCCTTTCTTTCCACACAATCTGTAGTAATTCACAGAGAAAGAAAAACGAGGCGTCCGTCCTGGGAACGCATTGTGCCGTCAGCCAGCGACATGCCTGGAAAAAAACACACCTCCCCACGAGGAGGTTTTCACTGAGGCCTACAAAAACTTATGCATCTTAACTCCGGGGCGGTCATGGCAACAATCAGTCCTTATGTGCCAACATACGAGCCAGCACATGCAAATTCTCTTGACAGTGATTATTTCCAGACCCAGTAGAACACAACGGAGGGAGGATGTCGACCCTTCAACACAGATTCTTCATCCCAGACGTGGCTCACAAGGCGTGTGAAAATGGAACAAGTTCCCAAAGTCATAGGAGATACAGCAAAAGGAAATCCCTGGGGAAAAATTTCTCAGACCTCTTCTCAGACCTCTTTATTTCGGAGTGCAGAGAATGCTGTCATACAATTCATCATACCAAAACAGACCCACAACTCCAGGGATGAAGATATTACGAAATATGTCCTTGTAAAGGTGCAAAGAGGTGGGACATGCTGCGACGCACACGGCAGAGGAAAACACCAGAAGGGATGCAAGGGTTGTGGTCCCGAGATACCAGCGCTACAATGCGGCGTGAATTTTCTACTCTCATAGCACTATCCCCCATGTGCAGACCCCACACCGCTGGGAGCACCGCTGATAACTATGGGTATATTGACGTTACTCAAAGACGGTATTGGTATGCTATGCAGGAGACCAACTATGCTTGAAGTCGGATCACCCGCCCCGGATTTCGCCGTCACGGCACATAATGGATCCACCGTACGCCTCTCAGAGTTGCGCGGCACAAAAGTCGTGCTGTGGTTTTATCCCAAAGCCAGTACCGGCGGTTGAACAACCGAAGGGCGCGGGTTCCGCGACCTCTACGACGCGTTTACGCAGCACAATGTGCAAATTCTCGGCGCCAGTTTTGATACGGTTGAGGCCAACAAAACCTTTGCCGAGAACAACAACTTTCCCTACCCTCTCCTCTGCGATACCGATCACGTCCTCGGCAAAGCCTATGGGGCCGGTGACTCCGGGCTCCCAAGCCGGATCACGTATGTGATCGATGAGAACGGCCTGATCGCCCATGCCTTCCCGAAGGTCAACACGGGCACGCATGCGGAGGATATCCTGGCACTTGTCCAAGCCTAAGACGCTTCACGCGCCTGCTCTGCGCACACGAAACAGGCGCGTGCACCGGAGTGCTGATCAGGGGAAATCGATCATGCCTGCGACACCTCTCACGCACGATTTGGCCCTAGACGGGGTGCACGTCGTCGAGCTGACATCTGGCATCGCTGGCCCGTATACAGCCAAATTGTTGGCTGACATGGGCGCTGCTGTCATCAAAGTCGAACCGCCACTGGTTGGTGATACCACTCGGCACTATGGCCCGTTTCCGGGGCACGAGCCTCATCCGGAACGCAGCGGACTGTTTTTATATCTCAACACGAATAAGCAAGGCGTGACGCTCAACCTGGACACGGACACAGGCCGCGACATGTTTCGCCGCCTCATCGACCAGGCCGATGTACTCATCGAAGACCATCCACCGGGCTGGCTCGATCATTACGAGCTGGGGTATGCGCACCTGCGGGCGATACGACCCGAGCTGGTGATGACGTCCCTGACACGCTTCGGCCAGCATGGCCCGCAGGCGCACTATCGCGCCTATCCCCTCACCACAGCCCACGCTGGTGGTGAGGCCTATACGCTGCCCGGTCGCTTGAGTCTCGAGATGTTTCCGGATCGTCCTCCGGTACAACCCGGCGGCATGCTGGGGGAATACGACAGCGGCTTAGGCGCGGCCGTGGCGACGCTCGGCGCACTGTTATCGGGTATGGGCCAGCACCTGGACGTAAGCCAGCAAGAGGTGCTGCTGAATCTCAATCGCCCGACGCAATCGGCGTATTTTGCCACCGGCAATGTGATGACCCGGCAACGCGGCTATGAATTCGGCGGTGCCCTACCGTGTAAGGATGGCTACATTCTTATCCGGCCAATCGAAGATAATCACTGGCAGGCGTTAGTACGGGCCATGGAGCAACCGGAACTGGCTGAGGACGGACGCTTTCGCACTCGTCAGGCACGCACGGACAACGGTGCGCTGGTGAACGAAACGATCATTGCCTGGACGATGCAAAAAACGAAGGCCGATATCTACGCTCGTGTCGCCGCCGAAGGCTGTCCGGTAGCATCTTTTGCCACGGCGGAAGACATCGCCAACTCGCCCCAAACTGCGGCCCGTGAGTTCCTCGTGGCGTGCGAACACCCGGCTGCCGGTAGGGTACAGATACCGTCCGCGCCCCATCAGTTTTCCGGAACGCCATGGACCTTGCGTCGCCCGGCTCCGCTGCTGGGTCAACACAATACCGAGGTCTGGTGCGACCGGCTCGGCTACGCCAGAACCGACTTGCCACGTCTACGGGGTACTGGCGTCCTGTAACTACTGCGTAGCGCAGTTGAAATGATACTCTTCGGCTACGTATTCTCTGATGGAGAAAGCCCGCAACGATGGTTCACCCGTTTCTCCCCAACATTCGCGTCCTCGATTTCAGTTGGGCCGCCGCAGGGCCTTACGCCACCCTCCTACTCGGCTTCATGGGAGCAGAGGTGCTGAAGGTCGAATCGCGCCACCGTCCCGATTTGTCGCGTCGAGGATTTTATCAGAGTGCTCCCCTCGATGCCTCGCCCGAATTCAACGACCTGAATCTGAATAAACGCAGCGTCAGCCTCAACTTCCAGACCCAGGAAGCGCGGGACCTCGTCAAACGTCTTGTTCCCCATTGTGATGTCGTGCTGGAAAACTTCCGCCCTGGAGTGATGCAGCGCTTAGGGCTCGACTACGCCACCCTCAACGCCATCAATCCCCGGCTCATTATGGCGTCTTCCTCGGCCAACGGCAGCACCGGCCCGGAAAGCGCCTACGCCGGCTACGCCGGGATATTCAACGCCCTCGGCGGTGTCGGCCACCTCACGGGCTACGCCGATGGTCCACCAACGGAAATGCGCATTTCCATGGATCTCCGCTCCGGCATGACCCTGTGTTTCGCAGTTCTGACAGCCCTGTACGCGCGGCGGCGGACCGGCGTGGGACAGCACATCGACCTGTCGTCTCGCGAGTCGATTACCTGTTTGACCGGACACGAGTTACTGCACTACACCATGAACGGCGAGTCCCCCCAACGCCAGGGCAACGACGACGCGCTCCTGGCCCCGCACGGCTGCTACCGCTGTCAGGGTGACGACCGCTGGGTAACTATTGCGGTGGGAAGTAAGGCGGAATGGCAAGCGTTATGCCGCGCCGTAGATCATCCCGAGTGGATCGAGGATCCTCGTTTTGTCGATGCGGGCAATCGTACACGACACCGGCAAACGTTGGACGCCCTGCTCAACGCCTGGACTGTACAGTACACCCAGGATGACGTGACATCGAGGTTACAACATGCAGGGGTTGCCGCGTATCCGACCATGGACAGTGCCACCCTTGCCGCTTCCGAACACCTACGATCCCGCGATGTCTTCATCACCGTGGACCACGCGACACTCGGCCCGCAAACCGTCTTGGGCCCTCCCTGGCATTCTGCTGATGTGCCACACGACTCCGACCGTCCAGGGCCACTCCTCGGCGAGCATACGGAGTCCGTTTTGCGTGACCTGCTCGGGCTGAGCGATACAGATCTGGCTCAGCTCCACGCCGTTGGGGCATTGGAGTAAAGGGAGCTTATGCCTCCCCTTCGCCCATAAACGGACACAGCAGGACGCGCAAGGCCTGCAGTCCGGTACGTAACCTCGTCTTGACGGTTCCCAAAGGTTGCTCGAGCTTGGCGGCGATTTCTGCGTGGCTGAGGCCTTCGAAGTAGGCAATCTCAATCACCTGACGTTGTTTGGGAGTGAGCGAAGCAAGGGCTGTACGCACAATGCGCTGCTGTTCCCGCGTCGCACTCTGCGCCTCGGGTGATGCCTCCTTTGAGGAGAATGCGGTCAGCTCCAGCGGCGCTTCACGTTGCTTTCTGAGCCCATCCTTGCGTTGACGATCAATGGCGCGACTCCGCGTCAGGGTGATGATCCATCCCAGAGGGGTACCACGTCGAGCATCGTAGTGCTCGGCTTGCGCATGGACTTGCAGGTAGACTTCGATCGTCACGTCTTCCGCCGCTCCCGGATCCCGGAGGATGCGCAACGCCAGCCCGTACACCACAGAACTCGTCGCGTCATACAAGGCGGTAAAGGCTTCCTGGTCACCGCGCGCTATATGCGCGATGATGCTGCTCAACTCCTGTACTTGGTCTTGCAGTGCATCATGCGAATATGCCGCAGGCTGCATGGCAAGGTTACCCGACACGGTCGGCTGCCATGCTCTAGAATCCCTCTGCTCCGTAACGCTCCATGATGTGTCCTGCCGCCTTGGGACGGCACGTCTGTTCGGCCGCTCTGCACCGGCGGCAAACCGTGCCTGGGTATGTGATATAACTGCTCTGGGGAACGGTGTCTTTTTTGTCGTTACCGCGCTGAACATCGTTGTGCTCCTCCTGCCAAATACATTGCCTTGCTCATCACGTGCAAAAGCCTAGCAGGGCAGCGGAGGAGAAGTGTGCGTGTGCGGTGTGTTATCGGTGTGCTTTGGGTGATGCTTCGGTACGCTACAGCCACACGGGAGGAAAAACGAGAGGTCCTACTGGTTAGACGAGCTGTGCTAGCGCCGTTTCGGCTTGCGGCAACCACAGCGGCATCTCCATGGCGCGGTACAACGCTACGGCAGCTGACAGTGCGGATTGGGCATGAGCCTTCTCCCCGTGGTGACACTGCAGCAGACCGAGACCGAGGTGACAATGCGCCTCCAGGGGTCGCATGCCTAGGGAGTCGGCGAGAGCCATGGCCTGTTGGAAATACCCTGCTGCGTCCTCGACTGCAGCAGGCTCACGTCGGCTGGCAATCTCACCGAGCAGGCGGAGAGTCCAGGCGCGGGCACTGTCTTCCTTATGCGCCTGAGACAGTTCGAGGGCATGCTGCGCATGGGTATAAGCCTCCTCAATGTGTCCGGACAATAGGTACGCCTCGCTCAGTGCCGCCACCGTCAAGGCATGGTAGACCATGATGCCCATGGCTGTGGCCTGTGTCACGGCTTCCTCCAGCAGCGAGAGCGATTCCGGCAGGCGTCCGGCTAGGGCATAAGTCGCTCCAAGGCTGGCAGCCACCGTCGGTAGCATGAGCGCGATCTTGGCGGTGCGACAGAGCGACAGCGCCCGTTCAAGCAGAGAAGATGCCGTGTCCAGGTCACCTTGCCGTAGGTGGAGCAGACCGGCACTGCTATACGCGGCAACTAATCCATACGGATGGTTGACGGTTTCAGCAAGCCGGATACCCTGTTCGGCATACGCATGGCCCTCGTCAAAAGCGCCCATCTCTGCCAGACACCACACGAGCCACGACACGGCATGCAGGCTGAAGAGGCCTGCAGGCCCACCGCCTTGTCCAGCACTCTCTTGCAAGGTTTGCACGTTCCATTGCAACACGTCTACTGCTCGGAGATAGTTGCCACGGGCGTGATAGGCTTGGCCAAGGTGCAAATGGCTATCAAGCCGCAACGCCAAGTCATCACAGGCCATGGCCAACGCCAAGGCGCGTTCGCCAGCGGTAATCGCCTGGTCGGAATCCCCTGTGACTAAACTGTGCGTACTCATAAAGGACGAAATCCAGCCCAGTCGCACGGCATCGTCCAGGTCTTCGGCCAGGGGTTTGGCTTCGCGCATGAGAACCAGACACCGCGCGTTGTCGCCAAGGGGCAAGAGCGCGTTGCGCATGTCCAGCCGGATATCAATCGCCACCTCCTGGAGCATTGTGTTGCCCTGAGGGAGATGTTCGAGGCATTGGAGAGCCTGTTCGAAGTGCGTCACTGCCTCAGAGTTTGCCGCCTGTGTCAGCGCCTCGACGCCGGCGTGCCGGAAGTAGGGCCATGCTTTGTCCCACAACGCGGCCTCGCGGGCGTGGTACGCGAGCCGATCGGACGGCTGGGCAGCGGCGTTCGAAGACGAGTACTCCAGGGCATCGAAAACTCGCCGATGTAGCGTCTGTCGGTGGCTGTGCAGCAGAGTCTCGTAGGCGACTTCGTGGGTAAGCGCGTGTTTAAACGTATAGACCGACTCGGGAAACAGCCGGGTTTCGTAGAGCAATTCCGCCCCTTGGAGGTTTGCCAGGAGTCGACGTAACGTCTCCGAAGTGTAATCGGTCACAGCTTGTAGGAGGTCAAACGGCACTTCCGGCCCCACCACTGCAGCGGTGTGTAACAGCCGCTTTTCCTCGACAGCAAGCCCATCGATACGCGCTGCGAGCACTGCCTGGATCGTGTCGGGCACCGCGAACGCTGACGACGCGTTGTCATACTCGGCAGCAGCCCGCGCCAATTCCTCCACAAACAAGGGATTCCCTTGCGCTTTTGCCAGTATGTGCTGCTCCACACATCCTTCCTGCAGCATCTGCGGCAGCAGGCGCTGCACCATCTGCCGACTCTGTGCAGGATCAAGCGGCTGGAGGGCGATGGGTGTGGCATACGATTTGTCAAGCCAGGAGGGACGGTACCCGAGCCTGAAAGTTGTGAGCAGTAGGATTGGCACACCGGCCAAGCGCTCGACAAAAGCCGTAAGAAACGCCTCGGACGTGGCATCGATCCAGTGCAGATCTTCAAGGATCAGGAGGCATGGGCGCTCGTGGCTGCTACGGAGTAAAAAATGTTGTAAGACTTCGAAGGTCTGCGCCCGCAGCATATCCGGAGCCATCGGGGTAAGCGCGTCGCTTTCGTCTTCCACGCCTAGAAGATGCAGCATATATGGCGTAGAGGACTCGACCTCACAACCCGCAGCATGGAGGCCGTCTCGTACTTTCGCACAGCGGGCTTCCATGCTGTCCGACTCGGATAGTCCCCAGGCGCCGCGTAGAAGATCACGCAGCGGACCATACGGCAGAGCACAGTTGTAGGATTGGCACTGCCCATAGAGGACACGCACGTCATTCGAGGCGATGTCGCGGCAGCATTCGCTGAGGAGACGCGACTTCCCGATACCTGGTTCCCCACTCAGAGTGACCACCTGCCCCTGCCCTTGCGCCACACGATCAAAACGGGCACGCAGCAGTGCTATTTCCGCCTCACGGCCCACCAAGGGACTGCGAGTCTGCGGAGCGATCGGTCCTTGCTCAGGACGGCGCGGCACGGCGCGGAGCACACGGTAGACAGGTAAGGGGGCGAGATCGCCATGGACGTGGAGCGCAGGTAAGGCTTGTGCCTCGATTGCCCCGGGCACAAGCCGGATAGTCGTTTCACTCGCCACAATCGTACCAGGTAGAGCATGGTGTGCTATGGTGGCGGCGCGTGTGGTGACAGCGCCCACAACTGCGGCGGTCGCAGGCTGATCGTGCCCAAGCGGGCCGACTACCACCGGCCCGGTGTGGAGCGCCAAACGGAGTCCCATCTCTTCTGCAGAGAGCCCCACCCCTCCAACGTTTTCCTGCAACAACCGCTGCTGCAAGCCCATCGCCGTGAGCACGGCGCGTTGGGCATGATCCTCTTGCGCCACGGGGACGCCAAAAAGAATCAGGACGCTTTCACCCGTCACGGCTTGGACAGTTCCGGCATAGCGCTGTGCCTCAATCACGGCACCGTCATACACCGCGTGCATGGCAGTGTGCATGGCATCGAGTCCTCGACGGGCAACCAGACCGGAGGCATCGGCCAGGACACAGTAGAGCACGGTCACAAGCTTGCGTTCCCCGATCGGCTCATGTTCGACAGTGAAGTCCGGAGGGAGGGTGGGAGCTGTATCGGCGGCCGGTATTAAGCGGTATCCGCATCCCGGACAAAACGATGCGGCAAGCAGCATCGTCTGCGCACACTGTGGACACTGCGTCCCGAGTGGCGTGCCGCAGTGCGCGCAAAATCGCGCTGTGGCAGGATTAGGAGACTGGCAGGCGGCACAGCACTGTGCCGCGTCTTGAGGCTCCTCTGCATCGTCATCACGTGGATGCGGCAGTATGGTGGCAGGAGCCTGCGGCGCCTGGTCGTAGACCGTCACGGATGCAATGAAGCGATACCCCTGACTACGCTGCGTCTTGATGCACTGCGGCGGGGTGGATCGATCGCGCAGTGCTCGGCGTATAGCCATAATGTTCCGCTTCACCGCCGAGTCGTCGACGTAGGTATCGGGCCACAGCTCGTCAAGCAATTCTTCCTTCGAAATCAAGCGGTCGCGATGCTCGACGAGGAAAGCCAGGACGGCGTAGGTCTTCGGCGCCAAAGCAACGGGCACGCCATCCCGGCGTAACTCACACGTCTGGGTATCCAATTCGTAGTCATCAAAGACGTAGAGCATCGGTGTTCCCCAGTTCACGTAGACGTCGATTGGCGCCTCGACACGGCCGTTGCCGCTTCTTGTACCAGATTCCAAGCGCTCTCCGCAATAGAATCTCTCTCCTACATAAATCCATTTGGCTCGGTGTGCTTGGCGGTGATCCCCCCGGCTTCCCCAACGGCCGCCGCCCAGGCAATGATGTAGTCGATATCGAGCTGCGCGTCGCCATGGGGCGCCTCATCCCGATTCTTCTTGGCACGGACCAGATACCGTTCGTCGGATCTTTCGATCTGGATTTCACCGACGGCGCGTTCCGCGATGCCACAGACTTTGACAATCGTTTCCCGTACCTGGTGAGCCCGTTACCAGGATCACCAGTGGAAGAAGGCAAGGAGATGGATTAGGGAGGAGACCATGATGCAATATCTACGTATGCTCGTGGCAGCAATCATTGTGGCGCTCCTGCTCACAGCCTGTCAAGGCAACGGCGGTGGTGATGACGATGCTGATGGTGGGGGTGACACGGGGGGCAACAATCCCCCGATGGAGGAGGTGACCGAGCAAGATTTCGCCGATTTTGTCACCCAAGCCCTGGCAGTGGATGCCAATGGCGAGCCGCTGCAGGTGAATACCGTGGCGTTCCAGAATCAGGCAGAGAACGGCAAGCCAAAGCCAATCACGGCGTTCTTGCCGTGAGTCTTACGGGCCAAGGGGGAGATCACGTGTGTCCCCCTTGACCCACTTCCTGCTCAGAGGTGATTAAACGTCTTGATCGCTTCCCACGCCTGCTCCGCCGTATCAACATACCGAAACAACTGCAAATCATCAAAGTCGATGGTGCCCTCTTCCGCCAACGCCTCGAAATCGATGACGCGATCCCAGAATTCCTTGCCGAACAACAACACCGGCACCGGCTTAATTTTTTGGGTCTGTACCAACGTCAGGGTCTCGAAGAGTTCATCCAGCGTGCCAAAGCCACCGGGAAAGGCCACCAAGGCCTTCGCACGCATAAGAAAGTGCATTTTGCGGATGGCAAAATAGTGAAATTGGAACGACAGCTCCGGCGTGATGTACTCATTGGGACGTTGCTCAAACGGCAAAACGATGCTCAAACCGATGCTCTTGCCTTGGGCATCACCAGCACCGCGGTTGGCTGCCTCCATAATGCCGGGTCCGCCGCCGGTAATGACCACCAGGTCACATTGGTCGGAGGATTGCGCTGCAGCGGTAATCATCGCTGCCAAGCGACGCGCTTCGCTGTAGTACTGACATTTCGCGACGATGCGTTCAGCCACCTTGAGCTGCCGTCGCACGACCGCGTCATCAGGATGCCTCTGTGCCTGCCCCTTCGCCTCCTCCAAACGCTGCCGCGCCTCCGTTTCCTCAGGAATACGGGCACTACCAAAAATCACCACCGTGGAGGTAATGCCGAGTTCTTGCTGGATGAGCTCTGGTTTCAGGAGTTCCAATTGCAAGCGGACCGGGCGTAACGCATCTTGCAACAAAAATTCCTGGTCGGTATAGGCCAAACGGTAACTCGACGAGCGTGTTTGAGGAGAATCAACCACCAATGCCGAGGCTTCGACATCCTCGGCTGCCGAAGGAAAAGCCGTCTGTTTTGCTGGCTCGTGCTTGCTATCAGCGCTCATCCTGTCCTCCACCCAACAGACCGTTCTTATCAGGCATTCCTATGCCTCTCCATACGAAGCAAGGCCCAGTGTACCTGGTGACACACAGGTTTTCACCCCTGCAACACGGCGGCGGGGAATGATGGTGTGAAGTTGTATATTCGACAGTGACACGGCCAGGAAGGCACACGGGCAGACAGGGGCATCCTCATCCGCCCGCGCGATGAACGATGGGAGCGTGTAACGGCTTAGGGATGAATCGTCATATGACTATGCTGGCGCCACAGGTAGCCCCCCATACTCCCTGCGGCAAGCACATTGCCAATGAGAATCGTGGGCCACGTGAGGGCCTGCAGAATAGGCTGGGCAAACAGTATCGCGACCGCCAGGAAACCGATTTCGAAAAAGACAAACAACAGCAGAATACCAAACCCAAGGTTTGGATTCCTCTCAGCCTGGTGCAACAATACTGCTGCAAGCCCCCCAACAACCACAAACGCCAGCCAGTGCACAAACGTGAAGAGCACGACAGTATCAATGACAATAGGAAGCATCTCTACATTGGTAAGCCCCTCGCTGCTGTGGAAAAATGCCGTCCCCAAAATGGCTGGCGTCAACAATGGGCGTCCCTGTATCAGATCGAGGATCAGAAACCAGACCGCCAGCGTTACCGCGCCAAGCGTGCCGGCGATCAATCCCTCTTTCGTTATACTGGAATGCTCTACTGTCGCCTCTGTGGTCGGAGTCGTCGAGAATTCGGCAGCCATAACCCCTCCTTTGGTTCCTACACATTACTCCTCGTGAGCAGCTGCGCCTCCCATCTCGGAAACGGCATGCTCCTCAGACTGCGTCGAAACGCTTGACCACCAGGACTGGTACCGTGGATTTCGCCATCACGGCATTGGCAATGTTGCCGGCCATCAGGCGTTTCCACCCTGTTAAACCACGCGCACCGAGGATGATCAGATCACACGGCGTGGAAGCCGCCATGGTCAGAATAGCGTCTGGCACATTGCCGGTCATGATCGTTCCCTCAAACGCAACCCCGCGTGCCTCGGCCTGAGCCCGAGCCTCGACGAGGAGCTGTCTGCCCTCGATAAAATTGTTCAGGCTGTCATCGTGAGAGGCTTTGTCTGCGACATAGATGGCGTTGACCGTGAGGTGCTGGCTTTGTGCCAACTTGATCGCATATGCCATGGCAGCTTCAGACCAGGTGGACCCACCCGTAGCCACGAGAATCCGACCGCTGGGGAGGGAAACAGGAACATCAAGCGACGCCTGTTTCACGACCAAAACGGGTTGCGGGGCTTTGGCCACGACGGCGTTCGCGACACTCCCTATTCTCAGGCGTTTCCATCCCGCGAGGGGACGCGAACCCAGCACAATGAGATCGCAGTCTTCTTCGCTGGCGGTCTCGAGAATTGCCGCAGAAACGTTGCCCCACTTCACGATGGCCGTAGACGTCACGTCTGCTCGCATGGCCTGCGCCGTGGCGCGGACTAAACGCTCTTTGCCCTCCTGCTCGACGTACTCCATTAATTGGTCAAGCACACTGCCATCGGTGTCCATCGACACCACACCCCTTGGCGTACCTAATATGGTCAGGAAACACATGTCCGCACCGATCTGAGCCGCCAAAGTCGTGGCGTAGGTCACGGCAGCGTCCGACCATGGGCTCCCCCCTGTCGCCACTAAAAGCCGTTTCCACATGGCAATTCTCCTCTCCCCGCTCTGCTACACGTCGATACACTGGACCGGATCAGTCCTGAGGAACTATGCAAGTTGAGTCGCTATCAATACAAGGATCAGTACAAGGGGAAAATATGCAGTGTGATGAGGCAAGCGAGCTCAGCAGTGTCGAACTGGAGAAAAACAGTGCTCAAAGCGGAAGACGCGGGAGACAGAGTCTGTGTATCACACCACATCCAGCCCCTCCAGGCCTCTCGAAATCTTTTATTTATAGCTCACGAAAGGCTGCAGGGACTGTACGTTGCTCATGAGAGGACGTCAACAATCAAACAGTCACCCAAATCTCGGAAGAAACCGCCGGGAGCTCCGCCACTTTTGTGACGACATCACGGACGGACACCCTTGGAAAGCATTACGCGCGAACGGGTGCGAGCTGGAAGGGGTTGCCCACATCCAGCAGGCCGTATCGCCCTTCGGCTATGCTGCAGAACGTGGAGCAACGTATTCTTCGTAGAGGGCATCGAGGTATAAGCGGCGCATCAAAGTTGCCTCACGCACGGCGCGGAGACACGCCTCCTCCTTTTCCTCGGTGTCAGCCATGCGCTCGACAATTTCATAGCCGCGTTTGCCATGCTCGGTATCGGCAACGATATGGAGGCGGAAAAAGACAATGTCTTCTTCGTTGAAACCGTAGTGCTCGACCAGGGGGGGAGTCGTGCGTTTGTAAATCTGGGGAACCTGACTCTCCAGGCCAACGAGGAGACCGGCGATGGCCACGTGCGTCGGTTTCACCGACTGTACCGTACACCAAGATTGCAGCCCGAGCAGGCCGGGCATAAGCTCGCCGTTGATCTGGGCGTCTTTAATTTCCTGACGGCTCTTGCCACAGGCCTCACCGAAGTTGAGCAGCAAATCGACATGCTTGGCCGCGGGGAAGCCCCCTTCCTCGACATGCCCTTCTTCTTCCATAATGTTCTCGACCAGAAACTTGTTGGTCGATTCATCGCTGCAATTGGCATAGATACTGCCGCACCATTGCGAAAAGTGTGAGACGTAATGATAATGTTGTTTCACCCACTCCCCAAGAATCTCGCGGTTGAGCCTGCCGGACACCCAGGCATCACTAAACGGGTGAATTTTTGAATGACGCTGTTCCACTGCATCGCGTAACGCTTGGCGAAAATCGCTTCTCGGCATGGTGCTATCCTCACGCTCCCTGTCACACGCCGCCGGGAGCTCAATGGTCTCAGCCGTCGAGAGAATCCCCTCTCGTAACCTATGCAAACATCTGTGTGTATAGCCGATCTCGCCTCACACCTCAAGTCATTTACCACGTGTCACAATCTTTGCTGCCCTACTCTGCGCTTCGACCGCGCGGCGAGAGCGCATCGCAAGAGGCAACGCCAGAATATCGGCAATCAAGAACGCCTGCCGCCGCCCGTCCTGTGTGCGCAACAACGTCAAGAGTTGCGTCCGGCGCGCATTGCGAGGTCGCGGCAGTTCATGCGTCACGCCAGTCTCAACAGAGGACTCTACCGCTTCCGTGACCTGCTCGCTCATGCACGACCCTCCTCCGACTCATGCCGCGCGTTATCCGTGGCCAAGGACGCACGCATCTCGGTGTCGGCTTCCACGTTGCGCAAATCATAATAATCCCGTACCCCCAGATTGCCTTGGCGAAAAGCATCGGCAATGGCCTGAGGCACTTGCGACTCAGCTTCCACTAACTTGGCACGCATTTCCTGCTCCATCGCCACGGCCATCGCACGGCGCTCCTCGGCCTTGGCTTGGGCGATTTGTTTATCCGCCTCGGCCTGGTCAATTTGCAACTGCGCCCCGATGTTCTTGCCGACGTCGACATCGGCAATATCAATTGAGAGAATTTCAAACGCGGTGCCGGAATCGAGTCCTTTGGCCAGCACCGTTTTGGAGATATTGTCCGGATTTTCCAGCACCCTCTTGTGCGATTGCGATGAACCGATGGTCGACACAATCCCTTCACCCACCCGCGCCAGAATCGTCTCTTCACCGGCGCCGCCAACGAGGCGATCGATATTGGCGCGGACCGTCACGCGCGCCATCGCAATAATTTGAATACCGTCGTTGGCCACGGCGGCAACGCGTGGCGTTTCAATCACCTTGGGATTGACACTGACTTTCACCGCCTCCAGCACGTCACGCCCGGCCAGATCAATGGCCGTGGCGCGTTGAAACGACAGCTCAATGTTCGCCTTGTCGGCGGAAATGAGCGCATTGGTCACTTGTGATACATCACCCCCGGCCAGGCAGTGGGCTTCTAGCTTATCGATTTCCAACGGTAATCCGGCTTTGGTCGCACTAATCAAGGGCCGAATCACCTCATGCGGATTCACCTTGCGCAGCCGCATCCCCACCAGCGTAAACAAGCTGACCCGGACCCCGGAAAACAACGCCGAGATCCATAAGCCAATGGGAATGAAGTAGAAGAACACCACGAAGGCTAACGCTAAACCGATAGACAACACGACTAACACGGTTCCCGAGAGGTCCATGACCCCCTCCTTTGTTCAGGGTGTAGACCGTCGTTACGCTGACACAGACGTGTCGGCACGCACAACGATACGATGTCCTTCGACCTGGACAATTTCCACGGGCGTATCCACAGGGATATAGCCCCCTTCCGACACAATATCAAGTCGTTTCCCCACGAAGACTCCCGCACCGGACGGCATCAACGGTGTCACCGTGGTGCCCTTTGCGCCGAGCCAGCAGGACGGCGGGATAATCTCAGCTGTGCTTGACTCACCACTACCCGGCGGGAGCTGTGCTTGTAAGCTTAGACGTGACCAAAAGGGTGTACACGACAACATGAGCAGTGACGCACAGATACCGATAGCCACGAGAATCATGACGGCAACGACTGACAGCCCCGCGCTCCACACTTCGGCCGGCGCCGGATAGTTCCCGAGCAAGCTGAGATACATACCCGCGCCAAGCGATACCGTGCCCAGCACACCCGCCACGCCAAATCCAGGGATGACGAAAATCTCCACAGCGAGCAACACCAAGCCACCGCCGATCAACAGGGCCTCCTCCCATCCGGCCAAACCGACCAAATGATGACCGCCGAAAAACAACCCCAGACAGAGCAGCCCGATGATCCCTCCCAACCCAAAACCGGGCTCGACAAACTCGATCCACAAGGCCAGCAGACCGACGACAAGCAAGAGCACCGGAACCGGGGAACGCGTGATGACCTGCACGGTCACCTCGGCCCAATTCCTCGGCATAGGACGGAGATGCGCAGTCGACAAACCAAGCGTCTTGACCAGCTCCGCCACTGTCTCAGCCTGCCCGTCTGCCATCTTCCACTGGATCGCCTCTGCGGCTGTCAGTGTCAGCAGCTTGCCGGCCTCGACCAGTCCGGGGACTGCCACTGCGGCGTCGACCATGGCCTCGGCAACCTCCGGTGGCCGCCCATGATGTTCTGCCGTGGCACGAAAGAGCGTCCGAATCGCTGACACGACCTTTTCGCTCATCTGCTCACCAGTCAGCGACACCGGGGCTGCGGCTCCCATGACGCTGCTACTGGTCATGTAGATGCGGTCACAGGCAAGCGCAATGAGCGCTCCGGCCGAATAAGCCTTGGTATCAATGAAGGCGATCGTTTGCACCGGCGTTTTGAGTAACGCGTCACGCAACTGCATCGCCGCATCGGCCCGTCCACCAGGGGTGTCAATCCGAACGATCACTGCAGCCGCACCCTGGGTCTCGGCATCACGCAACACACGGCTGGTGAACGGGACCAAGTCCGCCTGAATCCGATCGGTCATCGGAAGCAGCATGACCTGCGGTGTCTGCGCCTGCCCAGGGCTCCATGTCAGGAGCACACCGACCAGGGCACTCCAGAGACTCAGGCTGAACCACACCTTCATGCGTGTCATGATACGTCCTTTCCCCAAGAAGCCGTTACCCACCGGTTCGTCAGACCAGACCACGGCGTACTACCTCCCCCATGCCTGTTTGCACGTCACGCTCGGGAGCCGTCGAAAACAGCGACTGCCAGACCTCAGCCACAAAGCGTGATACCGCCTCGAAGATATCCGCAATAATCTGGCCCACCTTGGCGACAAGCGAGGCATGCCAGGCCGCCTCAGTCGTCTCATCCGACGTGGTCTCGTGTACGTCCAGCGTCGCCCGTGACACGTCTTTTTGGTCGGCTCGGGCAACCTGACGCTGTGTGCCTTCAGTACCCTGCTGCCTGGTCGCAAGCTCTTTGCGGAGCTGGGCCAATTCCGTCTCGCGTTGCTGTCGGAGCTGCCGTTCCTGTTGCATAGCCATCTGTAAATGCGTGACATGTTGATAGACATAGACCAATCCGGCGAGACAGCAGAGCAACACCCCAATGCATGCCAGAGCCGGGGCCCGCGGCAAGCGGAAGGCGCGCTGCGTCTCCCGCTCGAACAGGCGATACCGCCACGGCGTGCGAGGCGCCGGCAATCTCGCAGCCCGAGCCATCACTGTGGCGTGAAAAGCTTCGGGCGCATGCTGGGCTCGGGCAAGACGTTGAAACGTCTCTTCCAGACGGCCACGTTCAGCCCCTTCATGTGGTTGGGAGGAATCAGAAACGCTCACGACACATCATCTCCTCAAGTCGTCGCAACACCTGCTGTACGCGTCGGCGAGCTGTCGTCTCGGATATCCAGAGCTTGCCGGCAATCTCAGCATAGGTCAGCCCCATGTAGTAATACATCATGACTATATCTCGTTCCCGCTTTTTCAACCGTTGCAGCAGACGGGACAACCGTGCCTGCCGCTGCTCCCAAAAAGCCTCTTCCTCCAGCTCCAGTATGACGGATTCTGTCGACGCCTGTGTTTCCGCCTCTTGCCACGACGGCACCCTCCGAGGCGCCGTCCGTTTCATCTCTTTCAAACATTGCTTGCGGGCGATGGCAAAGAGCCAGGTACGGTACGAAGCCTCCCCGCGGAATCGCGCCAAAGCCGTATGCGCAGCGAGAAAAACAGTTTGCGCCACGTCCGCCCCACGTTGTGCATCACCCAGCATATTGACGCAGTACCCGACAATTTCATGCTGGAAGGCGCGCACCAAGGCGTCCAACGCCTCCCGGTAATTGTGGGCCGCACACGCCGCGCGAATGTGCTCATCTGGCGTTTCGATCAGTTCACTCCTCACGTAAGGCAGTCCCCTCCCAGGGAAAATCCGCCACAGAAAAGACGTCACGCATGATAGAACAGCTTGTTTTTACAGGGAAAATTTTTATTTTGCAGCAAGAAATACTTCTCGCTTTGCTTCTTGGACAACTCTATGCCACCATGTCCATACGACAGGCAGTCAACATCCATGGGAGGAGAGGAAGTATGGCACACATAGCCGGACTGGGACATGTGGGAATTTATGCTGAAGACCTGATGAAACAGCGGGACTTCTACACTCGAGTCATGGGTCTCACCATCGCCGATGAAGACTTGGAAGAGCGCCAGATGGTCTTCCTCAGCGCCGATCCGATTGCGGAACATCACGAGTTTGTCCTGATGCAGGGGCGCGTCACCACGGACGATGCCCGCGTCATCCAACAAATTTCGTTTAAGGTACCGAGCATCGATGATCTGCGCGCATTTAAACAGCGGCTTGAAGCCGAGAACATGACGATTGAGCGCATCGTCAGCCACGGAAATGCGTTCGGCATGTATTTCTTCGATCCGGAGGGGAATCGGATCGAGGTGTACTACAAGACAGGCTTTCCGGTGCCTCAGCCGCACGGCGATGCGATCGACCTGGCGCAATCGGACGAGGAACTGTTGACCGATGCGAAGGAGTTGCTATTTACCAAGCAGTAATCGACATCAATGGCGCCCGGATTTCCCCTCGCTTTACGACGTGGTAGGTCCAAGACCGAGGGCGTCTTCCCAGGCCTGTTGTGTCGCAATGTCCTGCGTCCAGGGGCGCATCAGGGCCGCGGCACGCGCATCCCGGGCATAGCGCTCCAGGGGATAGCGCTTCAACAGAGCTCGGCCACCGCAGACACGGATGGCTTCCTGTGTCACCTCCACCACGGCGCGCTGCACCGTCACGTGGGCGGCCCGAGCACGCTGGAGCACATCCACAGGCGGAGAGACAGGCGCCTCGGAAATCACACGGTAGTATAGGGCGCGGGCCGCCTCCAGTTTAAACAGCATTTCGGCCACGGCGTACCCTTTTGCCGGCACTTCCGTGCGCAATCCCGGCGCCCCGGTGATCTGTCCGGTGAGATAAGCAATGGTGTAGTCGTATGCAGCTTGCATCAGCCCCAGAAAGGTGGCGGAAAAGGTCAGGGGCGAATGGAACGAGGCGTTGTACATAGCTCCGAAGACGCCCGGGGGGAGAATCTCCGCGTCGTCCGGAACAAACACCTCGTCGAGTACCATATCTCGGCTGACGGTGGCACGCATGCCCAGTGGGTCCCACTCGCCTTCAAACGTCACCCCGGGAGCATCCTGCGGCACTTGTAAGTACAGTGTCCGCTCCAACCAGGGCTCGTCGCCCACACGCAGCGCTGGGGTGGAGTAATAAGACGCCGCACCGGCAAGGGAGACGAAAAATTTCCGCCCAGTAATGATGTAACCACCATCGACTTTGCGCGCGGTGGTGCCGAAGCGTCGCCCACCGACGGTGAGGGCCGTGTCCGTCTGCCCCAATTCGACTGGTTCACTGTGCGGCTGACCGTAGAAGATCCCGTGCTCGACAACTTCACGAAATTTCCGGGCACGTAATGCCTCGTGCCGGGCACGGGCTTTCTCGGCCATCGGCATGGCATCAGCAATCTCGCCCATCATCAGCATCGTGAGGCAATGCATGTTAAACGTCAACGCTGTGGACGCATTGCCCTGGGCAATTTGTTCCGCCACCAGACAATAGGTTTCAAAGGTGGCTCCCAGCCCCCCATACTGCTCCGGGACACAGAGTCCTAACAACCCCGCCGCACGCATGTCGTCGTAATCATCAAAGGGAAACGAGGCCTCACGGTCGTGCTTTTCGGCACGCGGGGCAAAACGCTCCTGGGCAAGTTGGCGAGCGAGCGCAATCAGTTCCTGTTGACGAGGAGAGGGCTGTAGGTTCACACAATCACCTCCACTTGAACGCGAATCAGACGTGCCGCGAGGTCAAAAAAGATCATTGCAACTGCGCTACGCAGTAGGCTCGGTGTACTATACTCTCCTGACATCCTGAATGGACCTCAGCACAAGGAGCACGTGATATGCACACCCACATTGGCCCGTGCACTCTGGAACTCGTCACAGGCGATATCACCCAGCAAGATACCGATGCTATTGTCAACGCCGCCAACAGCCGTCTGGCAGGCGGTGGAGGCGTTGACGGCGCTATACACCGGGCCGGGGGGCCGAGCATTATGGCCGAAACCCGGCAACAGTATCCGCAGGGGTGTCCGACAGGGGAAGCCGTGATAACAGGAGCCGGCAATTTGCCGGCACGGTATGTCATCCACACCGTCGGGCCGATTTGGGCAGGCGGGCAGCAAGGGGAAGTGGAGCTCCTCGCCAGCGCCTATCGACGTAGTCTGGAAGTCGCGCTCGCTCACAACTGCCAGAGCGTGGCATTTCCGTCACTATCGACCGGGGCGTACGGCTACCCGATGGATCAAGCGGCGCGTACGGCACTGCGCACGGTACTGGATTTTCTCCGCGCCCACCAGCAACCAACACTGGTACGCTTCGTGCTGTTCGACGCAGCAGCGCACGCAGCATTCGCCGCAGCGTTGGAAGATGTGCAGTCGGCTTAACGCTGGGTCCGGTCTTCGACCGTTACCGTGTTGTCATCGAGGTTGAAACGTAGCGTCTTGTGCTTCTCCACATCTCCGCCGGTGACACGAATAAAGTAGGTGTGATCCGGATATTGAATAGAGTGAATATCCCCCACCGCAAAGGCGGCGGCTTCCCCGGCGTTCAAGCGAAAATCCTTCTGCTGCTGTAACTCGGCGTGCCCCTCGACGCTGCCGTCATCCATCCGTTTCCAGCGTTTCATTTGGGTGTATTGCGTGTAGTTCCCATACACCACCCAGCACGGGCCATGATCATGTGGGATGGATTGGCCGGCCTCATCGCGACCATGTACCAGCACGTGGACGTCGGTTTCGGGGTCGTGCGCAATCGTCTGCCGCGGACTGGGAGGCGATGGCAAGGGATCGCCGAGGTGATCTTGCAACAACGTCGGGTTGGCAAGCAAGCGTTCGAGGTGGCGCCGCACCTCTTCTAGCCCGGAGGGCATCCCTTTGTTCTGAATCGTAGAGCGGGTGTCGGCAAGAAATTGGTCCAAGGTGTAGACGTCTGTGGTTGCCATAACTGTCTCCCTGTGCAGACCGCACATGCGTGGGTAATCATTGAGGCGCCATCATAACACTGAGAAGGGAAAAGGCAAGCGTCACCCCCTGGCACTGTCTTGATTTGCATCGGGACATGGGCTAGAGTCGCTACGTTTGTGCCCTGGGTCGATGGGGGTGCGTGATAAAAACCAGAGGAGTTGCCAAGTGTGGCGTGTCGGACTTTGCCTCGTGTGCGTTCTGTTAGGCTCATCCGGATGTTTGAAAACGTTGGAAGTCCATCGGGCAACCCCACCTGATTCCCAGGAACTTCCTCCACCGGAAGAGCCCCGAAGATATGACGAGCCACCGACACCGCATTTGTTCAATGTCACGGCTCCATTGATCGATTTTTAACAAGGATACGTCTATGCGCTACGGTTTCTATGTGCCCACGCGCGGGCAAACGGCGACATCCGAGGCTTTGACCGCGCTGGTGCAGCGCGGCGAGGCGCTCGGGTTCGATTCGGTAGTCATTGCCGATCACATCGTCTTTCCGACCACCATTGATTCGAAATACCCCTACACGGTCGGTGGTGCCTTCCCCGGGCATGGCGATGCCCTCGAGCAGTTATCGCTTATGGCATTCGTCGCGGGAAAAACCGAGCGCTTACGTATGATCACCAGCGTGATGATTCTGCCGCATCGCAATCCATTAGTGACGGCGAAAATGCTGGCGACAATCGACGTGCTCTCACAAGGACGCGTCACCGTGGGCGTCGGTGTGGGCTGGTTACGCGAAGAATTTGAAGCACTCGATGCGGCGGATTTCGATCAGCGTGGCCCGGCGAGTAATGAATACATCGAGCTGTTTAAAGCAGTCTGGACGCAAGATCCTGTCTCGTTCGATGGTGAGTTTTATCAATTCAAAGAGTTGCGCTGCCTACCACATCCGGTACAAAAGCCGCATCCACCTATCTGGATTGGCGGTCACAGCCGCCCGGCTCTTCGGCGCGTGGCAAAACACGGCGACGGCTGGCATCCGGTCGGCGCCAACCCGGCCGTGCCGCTGCGACCAGATGAGATGCAGACAAAACTGGACGAATTGTCTCGCCTGACGGAAGCCGAAGGGCGTGATCCCAAGGCGCTGACTATATCGTTTAAAGCCCCACTGTACGACGTGACCCAATCAGGCGACATCGAGAAGCAGGCGGGCTTGGAGCGGCGG
>CAJIAL010000740.1_pt1 | contig 21545 bp, 18 predicted proteins | sample 9199091 | NCBI WGS metagenome assembly CAJIAL01 (sample SAMEA7708270, study PRJEB35096) | sediment metagenome | biome: marine neritic benthic zone biome [ENVO:01000025]; feature: sediment [ENVO:00002007]; material: shallow marine sediment [ENVO:03000034] sea grass bed [ENVO_01000059] ... | reverse complement strand
TAGTGCAACGTTGCCGTGATATTGATGATTTTGCCGCCGCCGTGCTCGATCATGTGTTGTCCCACTGCCTGGCTGCAATAGAACGTGCCGTTCAGCGTGGTGTCCACTACCGTCTGCCAGCCTTTGGGGGTAATTTTGCGGGCCGAGGCGAGAAAACTTCCGGCGGCGTTGTTGACCAAAATATCGATGCGATTGAAGGTTGCGAGGGCTGTGTGCACCATGTGGTCGACGTGCTCGGGTTGGCGAATATCGGCTTGGATGGGCACCGCGTGTCCACCCTCGGTGTCGATGTGGGCTGCCACGTTGCGGAGTGATGTTTCACGACGGCCGGCAAGCACGATACGGGCTCCGCACGCCGCCATATGCAAAGCGATGCTCCGGCCGATGCCCGTACCACCGCCCGTGATGAGCGCGACCTTGTTGTGTAAGAGATGCTCGGCAAAGATACGCATACTGCTTCGCCGCCTTGCGGTGGAGGCACAGATGGTTTGTGTTCAAATCACAGATGTATTGTATCGAGAGCTCATAGGGAAATGAACGGGAAAGTTGGAGCAGGGTTTTAAGCGAAGGAAAAGCCGGTTAATCACAGTAGAACGTGTCAGCATTCACAATCACAGTCAGCAGCATGCGTAGCACAAAAGCTCTTCAGGATCCTGCAACCGTCGTCACTCCAGGCATCTACGTTGTCACAGTCGGCAGCACTCTAAAGCACGGGATTCTGAGAAGCTCTTGCAGTCGTCGTCGCGTCAGGCGTTGCTTGAGTTCGTAGCGTGCACTTGCTTGATTAACCGGCTTTGTATAACCAACAGGACGAAAAGAAAACTCGTCCAGGCTGGTTTCTACTCGATATAGCGGCAACTATAACACAGTCTTTGGCTGGAAACAACCGGTTGTTTGAATTTTTTATGTCGTGGCGGAGTCTTGCTGTATTCGTGGACATCCGGCTTGGCAAAATGGGGGGAGCATTCTCGTGTCAATTGATCCGTGGCGATTGCATGGCAAGGCTTATCTACCATGGGTTGATACGGCTGACAGCTGCCGCCTGCGCTTGAGAAAAACCCCTAGGCCCGAGAGCAATACGACGAGTGGCAAGAGCACGACCGGTAGCCAGAAGATGAGCGGCTGCCGGTCAGCAGGGAGGATGACTGGACCAATCCGGTCGTTTGCCCGTGGAGGGATCACGATATGTTCCTCCTCGTCTGCGAGCCAGCGCACAGCTTGTAAAAAGAGGGCGCCATTCTCCCGGAGTCCGAAGAAGTGATTGTTGGCAAATTCGGCATCGCCGAAGACAACGACGCGGGCAGACACGAATTTGCCATCCGATGACGTGGGGGGAGGGGTGGTAAGACGGTTGGTAGCATCGATGTGGAGTTGCGCGGTTGCGACTGCAGCGATGCTGATGGGGCCTTGGCGATCGTGCCGAGCATCAAACGTCGCACGGCCTGCTGCGAGCGCTTGCAGGTCGGTTTCCGCCCAGCTCTGTGGGCTTGTGAGGGCTAGGGCTTGGGCTCTAACACCGGTCGGAAGCTTCTGGGCCACGCGAATGGATCGTGCTACGGGGAAAATGGTCATGAGTGCTTTTGCATGCTGCGTGATTGGATGTTGGCCGTATGCCATAACGGCTGGCATATGATAATCCCCGCCGGATACACGGCCCAGCGCATTGGTTTCGATCACGATATCGTTGCCAAGCTCAAGGCCGTACTGCTGGAGTAACGACCGGAAGCCTGAGGATGTTGCCGGATCAAGCATGAGCAGAAGGCGTCCGCCACGATTGAGAAACGCCTCAAGGGCTTGATGTTCCGAGTCGGAGAGATCGCGCTGCGGACCTGCCACAATGACGACCGCGGCATCGTCAGGCACATGCTGCTCGTTCACAAGGGACAGTTGTTGTACCGTGTAGTGCTGTTGGTGCAACTGATCCGCCGCGAGACTGTATCCGTTGTCTCCGGTATCAGTGGGAGAGGATTCGCCGTGTCCGGTGACGAAATAGAGCACCCTGGGAGTTTTTCGGGTGAGACGCATGAGGGCATTGGTGACGGCCTCCTCATCGAAACGCGTGAGCCTTTCTTGCTTGCCATAGCCTGCGAGAATCGCGATGTCATCGCCAGTGATGTTGTATTGGCGCGCCAGGTCCTGCTGATGTGTGGGGTCGGCTATTGTGTAGGTCAGTTGTTTGGTATGGTGTTGGTAGAGGTGCAGGAGAGTGGTGAAGGCGGTGTGCTGACGCGTGCCAGGTGGGAAGAAACCGATGACATGAATCGGCTGTCGGAGGTGTTGTGCGATGCTGACACTCTGAGCCGTTAGGGTATGACGTTGCGATTGTGTCAGGTCGAAGCGGTAGTTGTATTGTGTAGCCAGCATGTAGAGGACAGTCGATCCGGCGAGCGTCAGCACGACGAGCAGCATGGTGCGCGGTGTGGATGTGCGCGTGTGGAGGGAGACAGATCGTCTGTGGGGACGGTGCGATGCTGGTGTTGATTGAGGTGAGGAGGACATACGGTTCTTTATCATAGGTGTGTCATGCGAGGCATGCTGACGGACGCATTACCCTTCTATACGTATCAATGCTAGCGAGCGCAGGGTGAGGACGAAACACACGAGCACGATCAAGAGAAAATAGACGATATCCTGCGTTACGATGACACCGTGAACAAAATTGCGGTAATGCGCGGCGAGAGAGAGATGGGTCAAAAGGGCGCCGAACGTGGTGCCCACATAGCTGGCTGCGTGGCCGAGGAACCAGAGCAGGAGCAACGTGCCCCACGCGGTGGTCGCCGCGCCGCAGGAACTCTTTGTCCAGGCGGAACAGAGCGAACCGAGAGCAAGCAGCGCCGTGCCGAGTAACAGCGTGCCGACGTAGCCCGTAACAAGTGGACCAGGATCCAGGGGGATGAAGACCGCTGTCAACAGCGGGTAGAGCAGTGTTAACGCGAGGAGAATAGCGTAGGTTGAGAGTGCGGCGAGCAATTTTCCCAGGACGATTTCTGTGTCGCGGAGAGGGAAGGTGAGGAGCAGTTCTATCGTATCTGTGCGTTTCTCCTCCACCCACATGCGCATGGTGAGCAATGGCACGATGAACACGCTGGCCGCCGCGATCACTTGCAGTGTTGCGCCGACTACCATGGTGTCGAGATGTAGGTCCCTGCCCGGTGTCGGATTGTCCATTGCCGCAACGCTTTGGCGTAGAAAATGTTGAAAAGAGCCATAATACGCATAGCCGGTGATCAGGAGAAACGTTCCCATGGCGGCATAGGTGAGCGGTTGCCCGAAGTAGGCGCGCAATTCCCGCTTGAGGACGGCTCGCAGACGCATCATCCGGTTAGCCTTCCTCTGTAACGAGTTGGGCAAACACGTCTTCCAGGTTGGAGGAGATGGACCGGAGTTCTTGCAACCGCCACCCTCGCTGGATAATGGCGTCGGCGATGTCAGCACGAAGATTGCGCTCGCGCGTTGCGATAATCGTATAACCGAGTGATTCGCCTTGGGTGGTTGGTTCTGGCTCGACGCTGCGCACACCTGTGAGACTCCCAAGCACAGTGACGATAGCTTCGCGAGGGCCTTGCACTTGAAGATACAACTGTTGGCGTTGGTAGACGCGTTCAAGAAGACGCGCCGGGGTATCAATGGCAAGGATCTGTCCGGCATGCATGATCGCCACGCGGTCACACATCTGGCTGACTTCCGGTACGAGACATGTACTCAGAATGACTGCGTGTTTCTGGAGCACATCGTTCAGGGTGTGACGGATGGCGGCGATGTCTGTTGGATGCAGACCAGCGGTGGGTTCGTCGAAGACGAGCACGGGTGGATTATTCAGCAACGCTTGGGCAATGCCCACACGTTGACGATAACCTTTCGGCAGGCTCTGAATGCATCGTCGCTCCACGGAACGTATGCCGCACACGTCCATGAGGGCGCTGACATGCATGAGCTGCGTGTAGTAATCGATATTGTTGACTTCTGCGACGAAGTTGAGATAGTTACGCACGGTCATGTCGTTGTACAGCGGCACATGGGCGGGAAGATACCCCACGCGCTTGCGGACCTCCAGCGGGTCATCGTGTACACTGTAGCCGGCGACCGCAACGCGCCCGCTGCTGGCTGGTATGCGACCAGCCAGGATACGCAGCGTCGTCGTTTTTCCCGCTCCAGGGGGGCCGAGGAGACCGAAGATCTCGCCCGCTGCTACGTGAAAGGAGAGATCCTGCACGGCAACGCTGGGGCCGTACGATTTACTCAGGTAATCAACCTCGATCATCCTACCTATCCTTCGGGCGTTGGTGCATCTCTCGTTACAGCGCATGGTTGTCGTAGGTTCTGGTGCAGGACAGGAGTGAACCCACTGGTTTACTGGGGTTTGACAGCCACATAGAGATTACTCCCTCGACGCTCAACCAAGAAGAGTACGGCTGTGTCAGGATTGAGTTTCGCGGTGGCGGTCTCGTAATCTTCGAGATTATCAACTGTGGTGCGGTTGACTTCACGGATGATGTCTCCAGGCCGCAGGCCTGATTCGGCCGCAGGGCCATTGGGGTCAACTTCCGCGATGACAACGCCCTCAGTATCCTCGAGTCGCAAGCGCCGGGCAATCTCCGGCGTGATGTCTCGAACCCGCAACCCCAACGCTTCTTCGACATCCGACGGCTGCAAGCGGGCAAGCGTTGTTTTATCGTCGTCTTTCATTGTTCCCAGAACGATGGCGACCTTTTGGCGTTTCGCCTTGCGGAGAATGTCGAGGGTGATCTTCGTATTTGGTGGGATGGCGGCTACGAGGCGTGGGAGGTCACTTGAACTTTCCACCGCGGTGTCGTTGAGGCCGAGGATAATATCACCCCGCTTGAGCCCAGCCTTCTCGGCGGGACTATCCGGCAGTATTTCAGCAATAAGAGCTCCGTTGTCGTTTTCGAGGCCAAACGCTTGCACCAAATCGGGCGTGAGTCCTTGGATAGCCACCCCCAACCAGCCACGCGTCACTTTGCCTGCGCCGCGCAGCTGCAGCAAAATTTCTTGGGCTAACTTGCTCGGAATGGCGAAACCAATGCCTTGGCCTTGCGGGACAATGGCGGTGTTGATGCCAATGACTTCGCCACGCATATTAAATAACGGGCCCCCACTGTTGCCTGGATTGATTGACGCATCGGTTTGAATGAAATTGTCATACGGACCTGCCCCAATGATGCGGCCTTTCGCGCTCACAATGCCTGTCGTCACGGTATGGCCCAATCCGAAGGGATTACCGATAGCCATGACCCATTCGCCGACCTCGAGCTCGTCGGAATTGCCGACGGGTACGGTTGGAAGCGGAGTGTTGCTTGTAATCTTGAGGAGGGCAAGATCTGTTTTCGCATCGCGGCCAATAAGCTCGGCGTCAAATTGTTCCTTTGTGGCGAGGGTGACTTTGATTTCGGATGCGCTTTCCACTACGTGATTATTCGTGACGATGTATCCCTCGACGTTGATGATGAAGCCTGAGCCTTGCCCGGGGCGGCGGCGTTTGCGGCCTCGCTGGCCGAAAAAGCGTTCGAAGAACTCCAGTGGGTTGTCCTCGTCGCCAACACGGACCTCTTGTTTGGTACTGATATTGACCACGGCTGGTTTGAGGGCTTTGGCGAGTTCGACAAAGGCCGGTGGCGTCGGCTGGGCGGCGAGCGGTGTGATCCGTCCTTCCTGCCAGAATTCGTCGGCATGCGCAAAGGAGACACCCCCCGGCGTGTGGCAGACCCACACGACAAGTAACGCGATGAGCATGAGACAATGACGATAGACGAAAATCCCGCGGCGCATGAATCCCCTCCTTCTCAGCGTAAGTCGGTATATACAGCTCTCGTGATATCCTGTACACCGCACGAAAGCTCCAGGTGGCAGCACGAGGCAGTATGGTGATAACGACGACCAGGTCGTTGCGGACTCAGAGTGATGTTCGTACTTCTGTATCCCATAGCGTACAGAAAAAATTCCCAAGGCGCACGACGCGAGTGCGAGGCGTGATGACCGCGAGTCTTGAGCGCTCTGGCAAGCTGTCGACGTCAGGAAGGGATAATGCGTGCAAAGTGCGTATGGGAGGACAAGGCGAAAATTGGGAGCAGAACGGTGAACGACACGGTCAATGGACCAGACAGCGGGAACAGCGCTTGCTGCTCCCGCTGGATCAGACGGTTGCTTAGAAGCCCATACCGCCCATACCGCCCATACCGCCCATACCGCCCATACCATGATCATGCCCACCAGGCATCGGCATCGGAGGTTCTTCTTCTGGAATCTCGGTGATGAGCGCTTCTGTCGTCAGTAACAGGGCCGAAACGCTGGCGGCGTTTTGCAGGGCCGAACGCGTCACCTTGGTTGGATCGATGATACCCTTTTCGATCAGGTTGACCCATTCATCCCGATTCGCATCGTACCCCGTCGAGCCGGTTTCCGACTTGGCGCGTTGCAAGATCATCGCCCCTTCGACACCGGCATTGGTCGCGATTTGCCGCATCGGCTCTTCGAGCGCACGTCTGACGATGTCCACACCGACTTGCCGTTCGTCTCCCAGTTCAATGTTTTCCAGGGCAGGCAAGATACGGATCAGGGCGAGGCCGCCACCGGGCACGATACCCTCTTCCACCGCTGCACGCGTCGCGTTCAATGCGTCTTCAACGCGAGCTTTCTTTTCTTTCATCTCGGATTCTGTTGCGGCCCCGACTTGGATGACGGCCACACCGCCGACGAGCTTAGCCAACCGCTCTTGCAGTTTTTCACGGTCATAGTCCGAGGTGGTTTCCTCGATTTGGGTGCGGATCTGACCCACACGGCCTTCGATATCTTGCGAGGAACCTGCCCCTTCAACGAGCGTCGTGTTTTCTTTCTCGAGGGTCACACGCTTAGCCTGACCGAGATCGTTCAGGGTAATGTTTTCCAGCTTGATCCCGAGATCTTCGGAAATGACATTCCCACCGGTCAAGACCGCGATGTCCTGCAACATTTCCTTGCGCCGATCACCGAAGCCGGGTGCTTTCACCGCCGCACATTGCAACGTGCCACGCAGCTTGTTGACTACCAGCGTCGCGAGGGCTTCGCCTTCGACATCCTCGGCGATAATCAGCAGCGGCCGACTGGACTTGGCAATTTGTTCCAGGATCGGCAACATCTCCTTCATGTTGCTCAGTTTCTTTTCGTGCAACAAGATATAGGCATTTTCCAGGGCACCTTCCATGCGCTCGGCGTCGGTCACAAAGTACGGGGAGATGTACCCACGATCGAACTGCATACCCTCGACGACGTCCAACGAGGTTTCCGCCGTTTTGCCTTCTTCAACGGTGATGACCCCGTCTTTGCCCACTTTGTCCATGGCTTCGGCAATGAGGTCACCGATGGTCGAGTCGTTGTTGGCAGAGATCGTGCCTACCTGGGAAATTTCCGTTTTGCCTTGCACCTCGCTGCTGAGCTTGCGGAGCTCTTCCACAGCGACCTCGACGGCATGCTCGATGCCACGCTTGAGGTTCATGGGGCCATGGCCGGCCGTCACTTGCTTCAAGCCTTCGCGGTAGATCGCTTGCGCCAGAACGGTCGCGGTAGTGGTGCCATCGCCGGCAACGTCGCTCGTTTTGCTAGCAACTTCGCGCACCATCTGGGCGCCCATATTCTCGAACGGATCTTCGAGCTCGATCTCTTTGGCAACGGTGACGCCATCTTTGGTCGAAGCTGGGGAACCGAACTTTTTGTCCAAGACCACGTTACGGCCCCGGGGACCGAGGGTCACTTTGACCGCGTTGGCTAACTTGTGGATGCCTTCCCCAATATTGTGGCGAGCGGTCTCGCCGAAATGCAGCTGTTTCGCAGGCATAATGCTTCTCCTTTCTTCTCTTCGTGAATTATTCGAGGATGCCGTGCAGATCGGATTCGCGGAGAATCAAGAGGTCTTCACCGTCAATGGTGACTTCCGTTCCGGCATATTTGCCAAACAGGACTCGGTTGCCTACCGTAACAGCGAGTGCCCGGCGCGTACCATCATCCTGGAGTTTGCCTGGGCCAACGGCAAGGACTTCACCCTCTTGGGGTTTCTCTTTGGCCGTGTCGGGAATGATGATACCTCCTTGTTGTTCTTCTTCAAGTTCGATACGTCGGATGACGACATTGTCGTGCAATGGGCGCAGAGCCATGAGCCTTTCTCCTTTCTGAACGTGTCTTGCTTGTTTGAGTGAACGCTGTGCGAATGCTATACCGCAGAAGAGGGTATCTCGGAATTAGTAGCACTCTCTGTTGTTGAGTGCTAAAACAATAACGGAGCATGGGAGGTTTTGCAAGAGGGGGGGGAGGAAAAAAATCCCCCGTTAGTAGAGATACGCCTGCCAGCTTTCGGGGTAATCTCGCAGGCCAATGGTCACGCTTACATAGGGATTCCACGTGGGCTTTGTCGGGGGGCGCCGCAACCGAAGATCGGTTTTCTCAAGTGTCTTGCCGCCTTTGCGGCGGTTGCAGGGAATACAGCAGGTGACAATGTTGGTCCAATCTTTCGGGCCACCAAGCGAACGCGGGATGACGTGATCGTATGTGAGCTCGGCGGGCGGGAGGCGCCGTCCGCAATATTGACATTCGTATTTGTCGCGAGCGTAGATGTGTTGGCGGGAGAATTTGACGTTGCGGGTTCGTACTCGAATGAGAGTGACTAAGCGAACAACTGCAGGCAGGCGAATCGTCAGCCTCACACTGTGTACTTCGTGGCCGTATTCCTCGAGGACCTCGACTTTGCCGGAAAATAAGAGGGTAACAGCCCGTCTCCAATTAATGACCCGCAAAGGTTCGTATGAGGCATTGAGTAGCAGTACGTTTTCCATGGTGCGTCTCGGACAGTAAGCATCGAGACAGAGCAGCTATCTATGACGCTTCTTCGAAGTGTACCTGTAGTCCTTCATGGCGCAGACGACGGATTTCCTGTACCCGGGTAGGGCCGCTGCAGGCCGCATGCAGGTAGGCGATGATGGTGCCGCCGAACAAGACGATTGCTATACTTAAGAGGATCGTTGCTAAAATAGTTACGAGCATTTTAAAATCCTTGTATAGAGTATACACTCCACCAACTTATCATGTCTGCTAAGTCTGCACCACGAAAAATTTTTCCTATTTCTTGTGATGTTCCCTCAGTCTGATTGTCGAGCATACATCCCCGTCGAGTTACCTGATGGGGTGCTTGCTGCGGAACGTTGTGAGGGCACTCCGAGTTGTCGGCAACCCGAGAACGTCGAACGGAACAGTAAGCTGAGGCAGCGCTGATCACTGAAGAAACGCACGAGCAGATTTGCAAGGGAGCACAGACGATGACGGATCGATTAACCTTGATGGCCGTGCATGCACATCCTGATGATGAGTGCATTGGCACCGGCGGGTGTCTGGCGCGGTATAGCGACGAAGGGCTTCACACGGTGTTGGTTACCGCCACGTGCGGCGAGGAAGGCGAGATTGTCGACCCGGAGATGGACGCGGAGGAAATTCGTCCGAAGCTGGGTGATGTGCGGATTGAGGAACTCCGGTGCGCTTGTGAGACATTAGGCGTGGGAGAAAATCATCTGCTGGGATATCGCGATTCCGGTATGGTGAATACCCCGGCGAACGAGCATCCAGAATGTTTTGCGCAGGCTGATATGTACGAAGCGACCAGACGACTCGTGCGCCTCATACGAGATATCCGGCCGCATGTATTAACGTGTTACAACGAAAATGGTGGCTATGGGCACCCGGATCATATTCAAGTGAACCGGGTCACGGTCGCCGCGTTTCATGCTGCTGGTGACGCGACCCAATATCCGGAGATCGGGCCAGCACCCTGGCAGCCGCAAAAATTGTATTACAATGCCTATCCGCGCTCGTATATCCTGACGCGCTACGAAGTCCTGCGTTCGATGGGAGAGTCGACGCCGATGGATCGCCCCGATTTCGATCCCAATCGCGTTGGAACACCGGACGAGGACATTACCACCCGCGTCAATATCCGCCCGTTCCTTGCCCACAAGACGCATGCCTTGCGGTGTCATCGTAGTCAGGTGGCTCCAGACTGGTGGTTCTTTCGCATTCCCCAAAACCTGCTTGAGCAGCAGTTTCACGAAGAATGCTTTATCCGTGTGGCATCTCATGTGCCGGTTGACGGCGTTGAACATGATCTCTTTGCGGGCCTGCGCTAGTGCCGTGCGCAGTGCTTAATCCATGGTGAGCATGATTTTGCCGATGTTACGATTCTCCTCCATATAGCGGTGGGCCGCGGCCGCCTCGGCCAGCGGGAAGGTGGTATCGATCGTCGGCTGGATAGTCCCGCTTTCCAGCAGTGGGAGCCAACGGTCGCGGAAACGCTGCGTGATAGCAATCTTGTTGGCGAGCGGCTGACTCCGCATGACTGAGCCGATGACGTGGAGGCGTTTGCGCATAATCATATTCAGATCGACTTCGATGGTGGCGCCACTCATGAGACCGACGATGACCAGGCGTCCTCCCACTTTCAGACATTGTAAATTCTGCTGCCAGTAGCTGGCTCCGATAAAATCCTGCACCAGATCGACCCCGGCATTGTCCGTGAAGGCGTGGATACGTTCGGCAAAATCTTCGTCTTTGTAGTTGATGCCTGCTGTAGCGCCGAGTGCGACGGTGCGAGCGATTTTCTCGGCGGAGCCGGCGGTGATAAATACCCGAGCGCCTGCGTGGCGGGCCATTTGAATTCCGGCAGTTCCGACGCCGCTGGCACCAGCATGAATGAGCACGGATTCGCCCGCAGTGAGGCGCCCGAGCGTAAACAGCGTTTCGTTGGCGGTAAAAAACACTTCCGGAACGGCCGCGGCCTGGACGAAACTCCATGAAGCTGGTACGCGCATGGCCATGTGTTGGTGGATGAGGGCTTTTTCGGCGTAGCCACCGCCTCCGACCAGGCCAAAGACCCGATCGCCCGGGGCAAAATCGCTGACTGCGCTGCCGACTGCTTCAACTTCACCAGCGAGTTCGAGGCCGAGAATCTCCGACTCTCCAGGCGGCGGCGGATAGAGTCCGCGGCGTTGGAGAGTATCGGCACGGTTTAGGGCGCTGGCGCGTACCTGTACCAGGAGATCGTCAGGACCGGGCTCTGGGTCGGGGGCGGCGGCTAGCTGCAACACTTCAGGGTCACCAGGCGTGGTGATCGTAATCGCTTGCATGTGTCCACTCCATCATACTTCGCAGGGATTAAGAAGATCGCGACGGGCAGGTGAGTAGCGCCATTGTAGCAGACTCTCCTTGGCGGAGCATAGTTCGAAGGCTTGCACCCTCTCCGAAAGCGTTTATGATGCTGACGAGAAACGGGAGGAGATTCCACCATGGTCGCATCACCACGCATTGTCTCATTGCTACCGAGTAGTACGGAGATCGTCTGCGCGCTTGGATTGGACACGCAACTCGTCGGGGTGTCGCACGAGTGTGACTATCCGGCGAGTATTACCGATCGCCCGCGCCTTACAGCACCCAACATTCACATCCGAGCCGAGAGTCAGGCGATCGATCGGGAGGTCCGTGCCCTCGTCCGTGATGGGTTGAGTATCTATCGTATTGATACGGAACAACTACGCCTGCTTCAACCGGACGTGATTATTACCCAAGACCAATGCGAGGTGTGCGCGGTGCCGTATGCCGAGGTTGTCGCTGCTGTCCGGCAAGTCCTCGACAAGGACACGCAGGTTGTGTCACTCCAGCCAACGTTGCTCCAGGATATTTGGGCCGACATCCGGACCGTTGGCCGGGCGACGGAGCGTTTACCGCAAGCTGATGCCTTACTGGAAACCTTGTTTGAACGGGTACAGATCGTCATGGCGGAGACCATCACGCTGCGGCAAACGCCGCGGGTTGCCGTCATCGAATGGCTTGATCCCTTGATCATGGCCGGGAATTGGATGCCGGAGCTGATCCAGATCGCCGGCGGTCAGGATGGCTTGTGTACACCGGGTGAGCATTCCGCGCCGATTGCGTGGGAAACCTTGCTGGAATACGCACCGGACGTGTTAGCCGTTATTCCCTGTGGCTACATACTGGAGCAGACGCTTGCCGAAGTGCCGACGCTCACACGTCTGCCGGGGTGGGAGACGTTGCCCGCCGTGCGTCAGGGACGGGTCTACGCCGTGGATGGTAACGCGTATTTTAACCGGCCGGGACCGCGTATAGTCGATAGTCTCGAAATCCTCGCCGGCCTCATTCATCCTGAGCTCTTCGAGGAGTTTTTGGCCGAGAAGGCATGGGCGTATCAGCAGCTTGCGTCGTAACGATGTGTGGTGTCGTACGAAGGAGGAGACTATGCTGCCGCAAACGACCATGACGATGTATCGGGATATCGTGCTGGAATGCCAGCATTGTTACATGATCTGTCGCTTTGCGGATGCGGCGATGCGGCGTAAGTGTCCTTCGTGTGGCCGAGACATTGCGGCGTGGGAGGCACTTGTCGAGACCGTGCAGAAGCAGAGACAGCCCTCGCCTGCGCAGTAAGAGAACGCTGAGTGGGGTAACGCTGCTGAGTTGCCCGAGGCCTTTGGGGCAGGCTCCAAAGGGTACGTAGGTCTCGTAACCGTGATGTCGAGGCGCTCAGGTTTCGGCCTGAGCCGCTGGCAAAATCGGTGGTACTACTATGCTGTCCGCTCCAGTTCCAGCGTGTCAAACACGGTCCCCCGGTCAAACATCGGGGCCACAGGCATTGCCTGCCGGCGGTCTTGCGTGTGGCGCCAGTCGATTTTCCACGTTTCAGGCTCGATGACCACGCCGTAGTCCTCTCGCGCATTTTCTACTGAGACACATCCATCTTTGACGTCTTGCAGCACGAACAGGGGATCGCGTTCGGCAGGATTGCCCCAGCCGCCACCACCGGATGTCATGATGCGGAGCACATCGCCTTGGTGCAGTTCGATGTTGTCGCCGAACGGCGGGATTTCCCGCTCCTCGGGTGTGCCGGGATTTACCAGAATACGACCGTGTGCGCCGGCCTTGCCCCCCGTGACGCCCCATGAAGGCGATTTGACGTTGTTCATGCGCGTGCCGAGTGTGACCTGAGGCGCGAGAACCCGTACATCGCGGACAACGCCCGTGCCGCCGCGAAATTTCCCGGGACCACCACTGTCGGGATGAATAGCGTAGCTGAGAATCTGGACGGGGAATTCGTGCTCGACAAACTCCATGGGGAAATTTTTCTGCCCGCGTGATGAGTAAATCACATCGAGGCCGTCGCTAAAAGGCCGGGCGCCCTGACCCACACCGATGCCATCGATGAGCAACGTAAACTGTCCGGTCTGCGCATTGAGGGCGCGGAGCATGTACAGCACGTAATCCCCCGAGCCGGCGGGTGAGTTGCCATCGGTCGCTTGGGCAAACACTCCCAACGTGCTATTGAGCACGCGATACAGTGTATGCGCTCGCAATCCCAGCGCTGCCGGATAGCGTGGTTGCACCAGACTACCGGGGCGAAGATGAATATCGGTTATGGGGCGGCAGGCGCCGTGGTTCAGGAGTACTGTCGGGTCGTTCCAACAGAGGGCCCGGGCGATCAACGTGCGGGCGTTGTCGGGGTGCAGTAAGAGGTTGATCGGGCCGTTGGCCTGATCATCCGTATCGCGAAAATCCACGCTGACGGTGTCGCCGTGAATCGTCAAGCGGACTTGGACCCGAAATGGCGTGTCGCTGACACAATCGCTGTCGACATAATCGGCGAACGCATAGTCACCATCCGGCAGGGCCTGGAGGGCGGTGCGCACGGCACGTTCCGATTGATCGAAGATGGCGTCGAAACTCGCTTGGAGTTGCGCCGCTCCAAACCGCTGCGCTAATTCGTGTAGGCGCCGTTGGCCGAGATTGCAGGCAGCGATCATGGCCCGCGTGTCGCCGCGCAGCAGATCCGGAAAGCGGGAGTTGCGCACGATGAGCCGATACGCCTCGTCGTTGAAAACTTCACGGTCGACAATTTTAATCGGAGGAATTGCCAAGCCTTCGTGAAAGATTTCCGTTGCTAGCGGGGACAACGTGCCGGGCTTCATGCCACCGATGTCCCAGAAGTGCCCGAAGGCGGCGGCAAAACCGACCAGAGTACTGTCGAGAAACGTTGGGGCGACGAAACACATATCCGGCGAGTGCGACAGGGCGCCGCGCGAGAGATAGCAATCGCTAAACCAGTACACATCCCCGGGGGCCATGGTCTCGGCCGGATACTGCTCCAACACGGAATCGAGCATGGCCATGCCGAATTTATCGTGGTCGGTGTAGACCAGGTGCCCGGCGGCATCGTACACGCCGGCAAAAAAATCCTTTTTCTCCCGGATAAACGCCGACATAGCCGTGCGTTCGATCAGGAGTCCCATCTCACGGCCGGCGGATTTGAGGGCGCCTTTAATGATTTCGACGGTGATGAGATCTGGTTGCATGCTCACACCCCATAACGCATGTGTATTGGACTGCTGTGTGTGCCTAGCATAGCAGAATGTCGTGGCAAAGCCAGCGGTCAGGTCACGGGCGCAAGATGCATGAGCACGTTGCCGTAGGAATCGACACGGACACGGTGCTGCGGTTCGATGACCATGGTCGTGAGGTCTTGGGTAATGATAGCTGGGCCGGTAAGAACTGCGCCTGGCAGCAGGGTGGCGTAGTCGTAGACTGGACAGTCCTGAAAACCATCAAGCGTGGAAAAATAGACTGATCGATGTTGCGTTGGCTGCGCCGGCGCCTCTGCGGATGCTGCCACTGGAGTGGGGGTGAACGGCTGGGACGGACCCCGTGCAGAGACGCGCACGTTGATGCATTCGACCGGGAGCTCCGGCGAGGCGTAGGTATAGAGCCGTTCGTGCTCGCGGTGAAAGGCGGCAATGGTGTGTTCGAGGGTTGTCGTGGTCACGGTGCCGTCCGGGATCGGTACGGTAATTTCGTAGCCCTGATGAGTGTAACGGAGGTCGGCATAACGTTCTAGTTGTTGCGCCGCGGTGGGAATGCCTTCTGTCGTAAGCCATGCCCGAGCCTGGGTTTCGATCGTGTCTAGTGCTCTGTTGAGTGCCGTAAGGTCAAACGCTTCAGAGCGTTGGAGCACGGTGCGGACGTAATCATTTTTGATATCACTACTCAGCAAGCCAAGGGTAGACAGCACACCGGCGTGATGGGGCACGATTGCCGTTGGGATCCCCAAGAGTTCTGCAAGTCGTCCGGCATGCAACGGTCCGGCACCGCCACATGTCAGCAGCACGAAGTCGCGCGGATCATAGCCTCGTTCGATCGAGATCGCCCGAATGGCTCCCACCATGGTGTTGTTCAGCAGTTCCACAATGCCCGAGGCTGCTGCTTCGATGGAGAGATTGAGCGGCCGGGCAATGTGTTGCTTGATCGCTGCCCGGGCCTTGGCAACATTCAACGGCAAGGCGCCATCTAGTAACGCGTTGTCGAGACGTCCGAGAACGAGATGGGCGTCGGTGACGGTTGGCTCTCGCCCGCCGCGGTCGTAGCACACAGGACCTGGATCGGCCCCTGCGGAGTCTGGCCCGACTTGCAGACCACCGTTGGGCGTGAGGCGGGCGATACTGCCGCCGCCCGCGCCGATGCTGTGGACATCAATCATCGGAAAATGGAGCGGTAAGTCAGCGAGTTCGCCCTCGACGGTGAGTGTCGGTTGGCCATGCTGTGTCAGGCATACATCCGCGGAGGTGCCGCCAACGTCGATGGAAATGCAGTGGGCAAAGCCCGCCTGTTGCGCCACGGCGGTGGCACCGACAACGGCGGCGGCTGGGCCCGACAGGGCTGTCAGCACGGGTTGTGTGGCGGCGGCTGCGACGCTTGCCATGCCGCCGTTCGACTTCATAATCAGCATTGGAGCATGGACCGTGAGGTCGTGCATACGCTGTTCGAGGCGCCCGTAGTAGCTGCCGACCTCAGGCAAGATGTAGGCATTCAGGACGGTAGCCATGGTCCGTTCATATTCCCGGAATTGCGGTAAGACGTCCGAGGAAACCGACAGCAGTGCGTCCGGGCAATAGTGCTGGCAGAGTTCGCGTAGCCGCCGTTCATGCACGTCATTGGCATAGGCGTGCAACAACGTGATGGCAATGGTCGGAAAGCGCTGTGCGTGGAGTTGTTGCAATACTGCGATGCAGGCGTCTTCGTCGAGTGGTTGGAGCACTGCGCCTGTCTGGTCGAGACGCTCGGGCACTTCGTAAATGTGTTCTGGTGTGACCAGGCGTGGCGGTTTGATCCACAGATACATGTTGTTGGCGCTTTTGGGCACGTCATGCCGCCCGATGTGCAGGACATAGCGGCAGCCTGCCGTTGTCAGGAGGGCGAGGGGAGAGCCTTTGCGTTCGATGATGAGGTTGGTCGCAACGGTTGAGCCGTGCAAGATAGCTGCAATGTCGTCAGGAGTTTTTTCTGCCTGTTGGAGGATTTTGACGATACCTGCGGCAAAGCCTTGGGATTGATCGGCCGGCGTGGTTGGGGTCTTGGTTGTCCATAAGCGGCCGTCGTCTAGGTCAGCGAGGGACACATCGGTAAAGGTGCCGCCGACATCAAGTGCTACCACACAGCGTGCCATGCTTTTTCTCCACATAAGTCGACACGAGAGGTAGACGTATATACCATGTCCCCCCGGAATACACCAGGACGTGCGCGTTAACGTCTGTGTGCCAAGGTCGTGTGGAGCAGCTGCATTGTGTGGAGAGTCTTACCGGCCGATTTCGAGACGCTCTGCCAGTGGGATGGGGAGCATCGCGTCGTAGATTTTATCCTGGGCCGCCATGACGTCATATGACACGCTGTGAAACGTCACAGACGGTATGTCGTCGTCTAGCACGAGGTACGAGGCATCCGGGTTACCATTGCGGGGTTGGCCGACGCTGCCGGGATTGATGATGTATTGTGCGGTCGGATCGAGCGCGACGGTGGCCGAGATGATGTCATAACGGCTGACGAGACCATCGAGGGTGCATTCCCATATCATCGGGATATGGGTGTGTCCGACAAAGCAGTAATGAATATCCGGCAACATCTGTCGCATATAGATGAAGTTTTCCTGCAGCACGGGCGGGTGCAGGAGGTATTCATCCGTATGCCGTGGCGATCCATGGGCCGCGAGAGCTTCTGACCCGAAACGCGCTAGGACGGGGAGATGTTCCAGATAGTCAAGGTGGGCTGGAGCGAGGTGTTCTTTCGTCCAGTCGATGGCGACTTGGGCATTGGGGTTGAAATCATCGTACGGCCGGGTGCCGATTGCTGCCTGGTCGTGGTTGCCCACGATAGCGACTTCGCACCCGTCTTGTACAAGCTCGACGCATTCGTTCGGGTTGGCGTTATAGCCGACAATGTCTCCGAGGCAAACGAACGTTTCTGCATGCAGCGTCGCATGGTGCAGCACCGCTTGCAGCGCCTCAATATTGGCGTGAATATCTGAAATAATGGCGTATTTCATAACAGGATATCCTTCAAAGCCTCGGCGTTGATCTGTGATCAGCAACGGCGAGGGGTTGCCTGTCTGTATTGGTGACTGACTCCGGGAGTTGCGGTGCGACTTCCAGCGTGCGGTACGTTTCGACTCGAACTTGACCGGGGCGGGCACCGCGAAAGGTGTGCACATGTTTTGCCTCGGTATAGATGACTTCTACGGCCGTAGCGTGCTTCCCTTTGCTATAAAAGGCCGCGAGTGCTGCCGCCTCGACGAGCATGGGCTGCGAAATATTCTCGTGCGGCTGTGTTTGCAGCAGAACGTGTGCTCCGGCATGGCCGTGAGCATGAAACCAGAGGTCATGCGGGCGGGCGATCTGCCGCAAGAGTGTGGCATTGCCGCGATCGTTTTTGCCGCAATAAAGCTTGGCACCGGTGCTCGTTACAAAGAGGCGGTAAGGCTGAGCAGGAGACGGCTTGGGATGCGCTCGCGATTGCTGTTGTACCGGAGGCTGGGCTCCGTGTAGAGCCGTTTGCAGGGCGTCGAGCGTGGGCCAATCGTTGGCGTGCGCAATCTCCTCTGCTACCTCGGCCAAGCGTTGGGCTTCTGCACGGCATTGGGTGAGTAACGCGTCGACTTTCGTGAGCCCGTTTGTGGCCTTGCGATATTTTTTGAAGTAGCGCGCGGCATTTTCCGCCACAGAGAGGCGTGGGTCGAGGGGAATCGTGAGCATGGGTTGGTCCGGACTGTAGTAATCGACCACGGTCGCACTGGTTGCCCCGCGCGGTGCATGGTGTGACACTAAGAGCGTGCCATAGCGTTGATAGGATAGATAGGTATGTAACTTCTGGGAATCGCTTTCGAGGTTGGTGATTTTTTTGTGCAACTTCTGTAGGCGTTGACGCACGGTTTTCTGCAGCGTTAGGCGTACGTCGTCATCCCGGGTCATGTGCATGTACGGTTGATATACCGCGGCCACGGCATCTTGGGCACTGTCGAACGTCTCGCAAGCGGTCGCGCTGTGGGTGAGGGGCAAGGCGCTAACATGCTGGGTGCCGTCCGGCAGTGTGTTAACCGTCAGCGTGAGCGTCGCATGGGCATAGTCGTGTCGGAGTTGGTGCAGTAGCTGCCAACATGCCTGGGGATCACCGTGACTACGATGCAGCAGCTCGGTGACCATGCGTGGCGCGATTCCCACCAGCAAACGTTGTAGGTGCGGGGCGTCGAAGGCGTTGTGCTGGTGTAATGCTTCGAGGTGGGCGCAGGTCACGTCCGCGAGAGACACTCGCTGTGGGGGCGTTGCCGGCGGCTGATAAGGGTGTCCAGGGAGGATGGTCCGGTGGTGTATCTGGCGCGGCGGTATCCGTTTGAAGGCATCGATCACACAGCCTTCACTATCCACGAGGATAAGATTCGACTGTGTGCCGAGGAGTTCATGGATCAGGGTAAGGGGTGGGGTGTCCGGGTGTTCCCAGGTCAGGGTGACAATCCGCTCATACGGTTGTACCGCAATCTGTTGCAGCCTGGTGCGTTGCAAACGCGCGCGTAACAAGGCGGCGAAGCGTGGTGGGCGCGAGGGATTTTGGAACCGCTCGGTGGTCAGATGGAGACGTGGCAGTGTGGTCTGGGTCGACATGAGCAGGCGCCAATCCTGGCGTCGCCACAGGCGCAGAAGAAGCGTGTCTGTGCTTATTTGGAAGACTTTTGACACAACAGCGCCCGGAAGATGTCGTTGCAAATCGTCGACGAGAGCTTTTAAAACAAAAATGTCCATTATCTATCTTACTATATACATGAGATATAATGACGTACTTCTAGCAAGGAGTATACCATGCATCATGTGAGAGGACAGACCGGGAGGAGGTGCGTCGCGTGAAAACTCCGGTATAATACGTAGCTTCTGCTGCGAATGGGCGACTGCTGAGGACGTGCACGGACAGGGAGCAGCGATATGACAGAGCAAGCGGAGCGCCGCCTGTGGGCATGGAGTCTTTCAGCCCTGGTCTACGAGAAGGCCTACATTCGGGTTGCGCATCAGACTGACGCGGATCTCTTGGCCTACCTAGGTGACCGGGTGTGTGGCGCGACCGTGGCGGACTGCGGATGTGGCCCGGGCGTTGTCAGTAAAAAGTTCATAGAGGCTGGGGCGGCACGCGTGGTAGCCATCGATTCAAACGCCGGTATGGTGGAGAAAACCCACGCGCGGTTGCAGCCTTTTGTCCGGAGCGGTCGGGCCGTGGTTCGGCAGGACTCACATGAAGGAGATACCCTGGAACGATTGCGCCAGGAGGTACTTGACGGACAGGGCTTTGATATAGTCTTATTTAAGCGCAGCCTTTATATGCCACGTCCACGGGCGTTACAGACCATACGACATGCGGCGGCGGCGCTTGAGGCAGAAGGGATAATTGTGGTGGTGCATCCGGAACGGGTGCTTGGGCGTTATGCCTTTGCCCCACCGTTCGGGATTACGAGCTATACGCCGTTCCATCTCTTCAATCGGGCCATTTCCAGGGTGGCTGAATGTTGTGGTATGGAAGAATACACTCTGTATTCACGCGATGAATTGCTGGACCTCCTGCGTGAAGCCGTGCCTGGAGCCGCGGCGGAATTCATCCCGAGTCAGCAGCGCCCGTACAACCTTGCGGTGTTGCGTTTGTCGCGAGCCTGAGAGTGCTGGGAGTTTGATGGGGTATGCGACGAGCGGGCTAGCCCCTCGACGAGTTGAGACATCTGTGTGCGAGAAGGAGATACACACGTGGCTATGGGAAAAATGCCTCGGAGTTTTTGGTCCTATACGGCAGGCAAAGGCAGTCCTGAGGCAGAGGAAATCGCAGCCCGCCGTGAAAAAATGCTCCAGGGGGTGAAGCAGACGCTGCCTGGTCTCCTCGGCTTTGGAGTAGTCCTCCTCTTATCGGTAATCATGCTGCTGATGATGTTTGCCGAATTTCGTGGGTTTGACATTATAGAACAGTTTGGCGAACTCTTCCGTGTACGGTAACCGCCTGCATACTGCCTGCACCGCATGACTCCGGGGCATTGCAAGTGGTGTCTTGCTCGCTGCTTGCAGTGCTCACTGTGGCGTGCCCTTTCCTTCTCTTCTTCTTTTCCCTTTTTCCTCATGTGGTTAGTTCTCGGTTACATCCCTCGCCTCATTTAAATGACGGAAGATGATAAATAGTTTTTTATAAGGACTATTTATCCATATTTTTGCTGTTTTCTTGGCCTTTTCATAAAAAAAGTTGACTAAAGGATACTCAAGAAATATATTTTCGAATACAGCACAGCATACAGGGTGTGAGTGAGAGAGATGGTGCAACACACCAGGAGCGACCCGAAAGCGCACACCGTCAGGGCCGTGGAGACTAGAACGTTTGTGCTGACACTACCGTGATATGACAGCGTCTGTTGTGGTGAATGCCGCATGCGGGGCACTCGGCTTGTGGAGCTTCACAGAGGCACGCTTACAGAGATCAACAGTGAAGGAGGTTGTAAGGTTATGGGTAAGATTATCGGGATCGATTTAGGCACGACGAACTCTGTCGTGGCGGTGATGGAAGGTAGCGAGCCAACCGTGATTGCCAACCAGGAGGGTAGTCGTATTACCCCGTCGGTTGTGGCGTTTGCGAAGGATGGGGAGCGTCTGGTCGGGCAGATTGCCCGGCGCCAGGCCGTGACCAATCCTGACAATACGATTTACTCCATTAAGCGTTTTATGGGACGTCGCTTCGAAGAGGTCGAAGAAGAAATTGGCATGGTGCCGTACAACGCGGTTGAGGGCAGTAACAATGACGTCCGCGTCAAGATTGGCGACAAACAGTATGCCCCCCCGGAAATTTCGGCCATGATCTTGCAGAAGCTCAAAGAGGCGGCGGAGGATCATTTGGGTGAAACCATCACGGAGGCGGTCATTACCGTCCCGGCCTACTTCAACGATAGTCAGCGGCAGGCGACCAAGGATGCCGGGAAAATTGCCGGCTTGGATGTGAAGCGGATTATCAACGAGCCGACGGCGGCGGCGTTGGCATACGGGTTGGACAAGAAGAGCGACGAAACCATTGCGGTCTACGACTTCGGCGGTGGAACCTTCGATATTTCCATCTTGGAGGTCGGGGACAACGTGGTGGAGGTGAAAGCGACCAACGGTGATACGCATCTTGGTGGC
>CAJIAL010000716.1_pt1 | contig 22355 bp, 20 predicted proteins | sample 9199091 | NCBI WGS metagenome assembly CAJIAL01 (sample SAMEA7708270, study PRJEB35096) | sediment metagenome | biome: marine neritic benthic zone biome [ENVO:01000025]; feature: sediment [ENVO:00002007]; material: shallow marine sediment [ENVO:03000034] sea grass bed [ENVO_01000059] ... | reverse complement strand
GGCGCCAACCTGAATAAGGACGCCGTCGGCAATCTCTCCGGCTAACTCCAACATTTTCGGACCGGTTGCCGCCAAATAGATTGGCAGGTTGGTATGCGGCGGGTCCAAGGCAATTTCCAGGCCGCCGAGTTCGGTGGGTTGCCCCTGAAAAATACTACGCCAGAGTTCAGTTGCTTGCCGCATCTGCGCCCGCGTGGCGGCTTTACGGCCGATGATATACGCCGAGCTGTAGCCGGTACCGGCGACCAGTTCGGCACGGCCGTTGGAGGCATCGTCGACGCTTAGGATGGCGCTGGCAGTGGTCACGGGATGGCGCGTCAGTGGGTTAGTGACGCCAGGGCCGAGGCGCAGGCTGGAGGTGGTGAGCGCAGCGCCGGTGAGATGACTATACACGTCGCGCCAGAGGCCCGCCAGAATGGGCGTGTCAGGTATCCACATGAAGTCAAACCCGGCGGCTTCGACACGCGCGGCGAACGCGCCGGTGCCTTGTGGTGTGCCCTGGGTTGGTACGCGCAAGCCGAAATCTAATGCCATCGTTCTTCTCCCGTCGTGTGTGTATGGATGCAATGGAGCGTGCCCCATCCTCCGCGTGGGTGTCAGCCGATACGGCAGGTGATTATGACGTCCTACACTACGCCTTCGGTGTGATACTGCGCAATCGTCGCTGCGTCGTACCCGAGACGCTGGAGAATCTCGTCGGTGTGCTGCCCCAATACTGGTGCAGGCAGGCGCACCTGTCCCGGCGTTTGCGACAGTTTGAGCGGGGTATTGGTGATCGTGATGCGCCCGGCTTTGGGGTGATCGACCTCCACTGCCATCTGCCGGTGTTGCACGTGCGGGTCATGAAACACCTGGTCGTAGCGGTACACCGGACCGCACGGCACGCCGGCCGCAGCGAGGATATCGTTCCATTCCACCGAGGTTTTGGTCGCCAGCGCCGCTTCCATGGCCTCTTGGAGGGCTGGGCGGTTGTGCAGTCGGTCGCTGTTGGTGGCAAAACGCGGCTCGTCCACCAAATGCTCTAGCCCGACGAGCTCGCAGAACGTCTTCCAGTGATGCTGCTGATCGGCGGCGATGCAGAGATACCCGTCTTGGGTTTTGAAGGCACCGTGCGGCTGGTTGCGGCGGTGCATCGAGCCGAAAGGACTCGGTGTTTCCCCGCCGGAAAACACTGCCGCCGCTTCCCAAATGGAAAACGCGATAGCGCAGTCGAGTAAAGCCATATCGAGATACTGGCCTTCCCCGGTGCGTTGCCGATGGATGTAAGCGGAGAGAATACCGTAAGCGGTGAATAAGCCGGTGCCGATATCGATCATAGGCACCCCGGCTTTGGCCGGCGGCATACCCTCGTTGCCGGTGGCGCTCATAATACCCGACATGCCTTGCGCGATGGTGTCGTACCCGCCGCGTTCGCTGTACGGGCCACTTTGACCGAAGCCGGAGAGTGAAGCGTAAATGATCTGCGGATTGACTGCTCGCACGGCGTCGTAGCCTAGTCCCAAGCGATCCATAACGCCGGCGCGGTTGTTCTCGACGATGATGTCACTCTCTGCCGTCAGCTGCATGAAAATTGTCACCGCCCGCGGGTCTTTATAATTCAGCGTCAGGCCTAGCTTATTGCGGTTGAGTGCTGTAAACATCGGGCTTTCACCGTTTTGGTGTTTGCCCAAAATGCGGCTGGCATCGCCGTGTCCCGGCCGTTCGATTTTGATCACTTCGGCGCCCATGTCGGCCAGAAACATGGCGCACGAGGGCCCAGCAAGATGTTGGGTCGATTCCAGGACGCGAATGCCTGATAGTGCTCCACTCATGGTGGACTCCTTTGCCTGCGGAGTGTGAGAAGGCTTTGTTCCGTGCGGCCGGTATTATAAGATAGGGCGTAGAATGTACTCAAGGATAGACCCGCCTGCCCCTTACTGAGGTGGCAGTACGACGCCCAATGCAGAAAGGAATCCCCATTATGAGCGCTGCCCCGTATACTATCTATGCCGTGCAATACGCCCACCGCAAGACGACGTCGAGCGAAGTGTTTTTTCACGATTTCCATAACACGCCCATGGCGATGGACTATTTTGTCTGGGCCCTGACCAACGGCGAGCATACCGTCATCGTGGATCTGGGGTTTACGGAAGAAGTCGGCACCCGGCGCGGCCGGGATTTTCTGCGCTGCCCGTCCAAGGGGTTGGCGGAAATCGGCATCGATTGCGACAGTGTCGAGCATGTCATTGTCAGCCATTTGCACTACGACCACGTCGGCAACTACGCCCTGTTTCCCAATGCCACGTTCTACGTCCAAGACACGGAAATGAGTTTTTATACCGGACGGCACATGAGTAAACCCGCCTTTCGGCATTCCATCGAAATCGACGATATCCTGGCCATGGTGCGCTACAACTACGATGGGCGCGTGACCTTCATCGACGGCGAGGCCGAGATTCTGCCGGGGATCAGTGTGTACAAAGTCGGCGGGCACACCGCCGGTATGCAGATTATTACCGTGCAGACGAAGGCGGGCCGTGCCGTGGTCGCCTCGGATGCGGCGCACTACTACTACAATTTGGAGAAGGGTATCCCCTTTAACACACTGCACGATATCCCCGGAATGTATTACGGCTACCAGCGCATCTTCGAGTTGGCCGAGAAGCCGGAATTGATCATTCCGGGCCATGATCCGTTGGTGCAAGACCGCCTGACGCAAGTGGCCGACGGTATCCTCTCCTTGGGCTAAATTACGGTGTGGGCGGGCGAGAGGGGGTGACATGAGTGCGCAGCATTTGCAGGTGACGACGCAGGACTACGTTACGACGGTGAGCATCAACCGGCCGGAAAAACGCAACGCCCTAACCTATGCCCTGTTACGTGATTTGACGATGCTGATGGGGGAGCTTGCCGACGATGCCAAGACGCGCGTGGTCGTATTGCGTGGCGCCGGGGAGCGGTCGTTCTCCGCTGGTTTGGATCTGCAGGAAGTTCTGGCAGGCGTGGCGACGAATCCTGCGGCGCCGCTCGACCAGCCCGTGATCCATGGCGCCATGCAGGCAGTAGAGCGGCACCCCAATCCGGTGATTGCCATGGTCAATGGTGATGCCTTGGCCGGTGGCTGTGAACTGGCGTTGCACTGTGATTTCCGCCTCATGGTTGATACGGCACGTATCGGCATGCCGTTGGTCAAGCGTGGCTTGATGATTCCGTTTGCGCTGACGCAGAAGCTGGTACAGATGGTCGGCCCCACCACGACGACCGAGATTCTCATGCGCGGGGCGCCGCTCAGCGCGGCGCGGGCGCACCGCGTCGGGTTGGTGCATGAGGTGGTAGCGTCGGAGCAACTTGCAGAGGCCACGACGGCTCTCGCCACCGAGTTGGCCGCCAACGCGCCGCTGGCAGTACGGGCCTTCAAGAAGAGTATTGCTCTGGCGGCGCGGCACGATGCCGAGCAGCATCACCAGGCCATGAACGATGTGATGGTGCGTGTGATGACGAGTGCCGACGCCCGTGAAGGGCTCCAGGCGTTTCTGGAGAAGCGCTCGCCGCAGTACGTGGGGCGTTAATGTAATGTCATTGCCTCCACGCGCGCCTACACATATTCGGCCAGGTGTTTCGTGATCAGGGCTTCAACATCTTCTACGCTCCGGGTGCCCATTAACTGCGCCCGCAGTTGCTCGGCTCCTGGAAAGCCGGTGACATACGCCTTGTAGTGTTTCTTCATCACATCGAGCGGCTTGATATCCCCCAAAAGCGCTGCGAAGAGTTGCGTGTGCTCCACGAGGATGCGCAACTTTTCTCCCACCGAAATCGTGTCCAGCGAGCGACACTCGTTGAACAGCCACGGATTGCCGAAAATGGCGCGGCCGAGCATGACACCGTCAGCACCGGTGCTGGTACTTTTTCTCCGTGCCTCGTTGATATCACCGACATCGCCGTTGCCAATGATGTACGCTTTGCTGCCCAGGGCATTGCGGATGGCAACGGCCCGCGCTATGACTTCCCAACGGGCGGGGACTTTCGACATGTCACGTCGTGTCCGAGCATGGATGGTGATCGCCGCGGGCTCGGCTGCAAGCACGGCTGGGAGCCAGGTCTCAATGTCATTTCGACTATAGCCGATGCGGATCTTGACCGAAACCGGTAGCGACCCGGCGCCACGCTGCGCCGCCCGGATTAAGGCTTGCGCCAGGAGTGGTGTTTGACACAGCGCGGCCCCTGCCCCCCGCCGTACCACCGTGCGTTCCGGACATCCCATATTGATATCAATCCCGTCAAAACCCAGCGCTGCGGCCAGCGCTGCGGCACGTTCCATAGTGGCCGGATCTGCACCATACAGCTGTGCCACGATGGGGCGTTCCGCCTCGGAGTACAGCATGGAGCGATGCCGTGACGCATCGCCCAAAGCGCAGAGCGTGTCCGCCGAGGTGAATTCGGTCCAGAACACATGCGGTTTGCCACACGCGGCAATGATGCGTCGAAAGGCGGCGTCCGTGACGTCGGCAAGCGGCGCCAAGACGAAAAATGGCGTTGGTAGTGTGTCCCAAAAATACCCTGTCATGACACCGATCACTCTTTCCTTGCAATAATTCAATTTTTGTTATATTTTCGTCTATAATATGTTTATAAGAAGAGGGAAAGTATAACGCGTTTTCAGAGCCGTGCTCAAGTCATGGTGCAGGTGCTTCGGGGCATTCAAGAACACAGAGTTCTCCTATTGCCCGCTCCCGTCAAGGGAAAAGGATGAGGGGAGACATCCCCGCAACGGCATGCGGGAGGGGGGATATGCAGACAGTCGATGACGATGGGGGCAGATGGCGCATCGAGATGTCTACGGGGGATACGACGATCCCGGACGGGATACTCTCGGCTCAGTCGGCTATACCCTCTACCCCTCCTTCGGTGAGGACGCACGCCACCGATGCCCTTGCTACCAGGCAGTGGGATGAGGAACCGCATGATCTCTTGTCGCAGTACCTTGCCGATGTCCGCCAACACACGATGCTCAGTCGGGCCGACGAACGCCACGCTTTTATCCACTTGGAGCAGTGCCAGGCACGGGTCCGTCGGGTGTTGTATTTGTCGCCTGTTGCCTTGGCAACGCTGACCTGTATCGCAGCACGTGTCCGGGATGCGACAATGCCTATCCAGTCTGTCATGGAATGCGACACGGACGATCCCGTCGCCTTGGCAAAGCAACAGACCCGTTTCATGGATGCCGTGCAGCACCTTAGCACCCTGGCCGAGCAGATCAATGCCCTGCGTATACGCAGGGGGGCTCGCGAGAGAACACACTGGAGGCGTCAGAAGGATCGGCGTGCGCTCCAATGCTTATGGCAGCAGTGGCTGGATATTTGTATGGCCATGCGATTGCGCTCGGTGGTGCACGATGCCTTACGGGCGGAGATCGAGCGTGCTGCTTGGAGACCTCCTGGCACGCAGCGTCGTTGTCCGGTGCCGCGGGCGTTACAGAGTGCCAGTATGCGTGTTCGGCAAGCCGAACAGCACATTTTTCACGCCAACCTTCGCCTCGTTGTCTACATCGCCATGCGGTTTCGCGATCGTGATGTGCCGCTGCTCGACCTGATTCAGGAGGGCAATCTCGGGCTCATGCGTGCTGTGGAGAAATTCGACTATCGTCGTGGGGTGAAATTTGTCACCTATGCTCATTGGTGGGTGCGGCAGGCGATCGGCCGGGCAGTGGTGGAGCAGGCGCGTACGGTGCGGTTGCCGAGTTATGTGGTGGATCGGCAAAATAAATTGTTCACCGAGGATCGGCGTCTCAGAGGCAGCTACGGCCGCCGGCCGAGTCGGGAGGAACTCAGCGCAGCACTCGGCTGGACGGTACAGGAGGTCGACGACCTGCAACGGGCAATCCAGCCTGTTGGACGGTTACAGAAACCGACGACGGACGATGGCGGGGTGGCCGAAGATCTCTTGGCAGACGAGCGTGATACCGAGCCGACGCAGCACATAGAGGCCGAGCAGATACAGCGGTACTTGGCGCAAGGCTTGGCCCTCTTGCCAGAGCGTCAGGCGCGTATTCTCCGCCTCCGCTATGGCTTGGCCACTGGCCAACCACAGAGTTTACAGTGTATTGGTGATCAGATGGGCTTGAGCCGTGAACGCATACGCCAATTGGAGCACGCGGCGTTTGTCACCCTGCGCAATTCACCGTACGGGGCGGCCTTGGCTGAATTTGCCCGTAAGGCATGATGCATGCTCTTGTGGAGTTGAGGCGACGTATACAGGTCGGCAGGAAGCGCCTTTAGAGCTGTTTGCCGGCGCGGAGTGTTTCGAGCCCCGTGCGCAAAGCCGACAACGTGTCCAGGGTATGAATGCCCGCTATCTCCAGGCGCGACGCATAGGCGGTCGCCGCCCGCCCGCCGATAAACAGCGTGGTGTTCTGCGCCAGGTATTGGCGCAATTGCACCACTTCATCAGCCACGCGTGGATCATCCATCGGGTGAACGAGACTGAGTGCGACCGCTCTCGCCTGCCGCTGTTGGACCGCCGCGGCAATTTCTTCTGCCGGCAAATTAGGCCCCAAATAGGCCACATCCCAGCCTTCCGCCGCCGCAGTGGTGGCAACGAGTAACGCCCCGATTTCATGCGTCTGACCCGCTGGGGTCGTTGCTATAAGTGTTGGTGCCGTCGGCGGCACATCGAAGGAGCGCGTCAGATGCCCTAAAAAGGAGCGGGTCAGGGCCGAGGCGAAATGTTCATGCATGATGCGTAGCGCCCCGGTTTGCCAGAGATGTCCGATTTCTTGCAGGAAGGGCGCAATAAGTTGCTCCAGCAGGATAGGCTGACTCAGCGCTGTATGTGCACGTAGAAGCGTCATTTCCAGGGCACTGGCGTTGAGTTGTTCAACTGCCGTGAGACAGGCAGTGAGGTGGGGCTGGACGGCTGCCTGGCCATTGGCGGGCGGGAGCGACGGTGCTACTGCCGGAGCCGGGACAGCGGCAGGCGGAGAAGTCAGTGCTTCATCTTCGGTGACGAGTTCGAGGAGTTGTGCCGTCGGTAAATGGGCAATTTGGCCAATACTCCGTCCAGCACGTGTGGCGCGACGCAAGAGGAGCAGCCGTTCAATATCGGCGTCGGTATACCGGCGCCGATTGGTCGCCGTTCGCGTTGGTATCACCGCATTGTAGCGCTTTTCCCAGACGCGGATAACGTGTGGACTTAACCCTGTGCGGCGTACAACAACTTGTATCGGATGGTCTTGCTCCGATTGCATCACGTCTCCTCAGGAGAATACAGGCAGGCTTACAGATATATTGATCGATAATAACAAATATATAACATAACATTGTCGAAAAATAAACGCACTGTATTTATTAACGAAACTGCTAGGACGTGTCGGTGTGTGGCAGGAACTCGGCAGCTGGGAAGAGGTGGCACAGTCGGGTGAAGCGGTAGTCAAAAATTCCATCAAGCGTCCGACGCAGCAGACACGCATGGGCTACGGTGCCAAGGAAGCCGAAAGGGAGCGCATAGTCGACGTGATCGCGTACCAGGGTACCACCGGGCACCTCGAAAAACTCGTGTCGGTGGTGCCAGTAGCGATAAGGACCGTGGCGTTGGATATCGGTGAAACTGTGCTGAGGCTCGAAGGCTTCGATACGTGTTTGCCACCGAAATGGGATGCCGAACAGGCGTAGAGTGTAGTCGATCAGTGTACCGGCCTGCATCATAATCGGGCGTGGAGTAAGAATCCGAAAGTGGAGAAAGTCCGGCGTAATCGCTTCGAGATTGTACGCGTCAGCAAAAAAGGCAAAGACTTCTTCACGTGGATACGGGAAAAATTGTTGTCGTTCCAACTGATAGCGTGTGGATGCCATGCACTGTCCCTTTCCCGTCAATCACGCGTCGCATGGTGCATGGTCTGATAGCTCCGGCCTTTCCACATCGCGGGACGTCCCATCAACGCCCGCACACAGGCGTACCACTGAATCGCCACCAGCACAACAATACCACAGGGATGCAGCAATGTGCTGCGCCATGACTGGCGGAAACGTCGTCGCCCCAGCAGCCGCGGCGTGTACGCCGCGATACTGCCGACGATCGTGAGCCCGACGAGAGCCGGATGCGGGGACTGCGATGCCAGGGCAACAGGTAGGAGGAGCAGGGGCAACACCTGACCGCCAAGGAGGAGCACGGTGGCTGGGAGGATAGTCGCCGGGGCGGCTAACCCTTCCGTCGCATTTTTGGCCAAACCGTTCCAGACCTCGCTGAAGCGCGTGTACATACGGCACGTCGCGACCGGCGTGGCATCGAATAAATCTGTCATATAGCCGGCAGCGCGAAAGGCGCGCGGCAATTGTAAGCCGTCATGTAACGACGTGCGGATGGCAGCGTGGCCTCCTACGGCTTCATAGGCATCACGGCGAGCGATGAACAGTTGGCCACAGCCGCTGCCGTAGGCGGGGTGTACGCTGGCCCGCATGCGGTGGAAGGGCAGAAAGCCTACTAAGAGGAAGTGGATCAGCGGGATAATCAGGTGTTCCCCGAGTGTGGGCGTCACCTGACGCGGCACCCCACTTGCCAAGGCCGCTCCACTGGCGTCCAGAAAGGCGACCAGGCGCTTGATGGCATGCGGGGCGAGACGGACGTCAGCATCGACGAAGACGAGTGTCGGTGCGGTGGTATGTCGGGCCAGCACGGAGCAGGCGTGTTGTTTGCCGCTCCATCCCGGCGGCAGCGGCGACGCCTGCAGGAGACGTACCCGTGCATCGCGTGCGGCCAGTTCCGCCACGATGGCTGCTGTGGCGTCCTCGGAATGATCATCCAGCACGAACACTTCCAAATCCACGTCTTCGCTCGCTAAAGCCGCCTCGACGGCAGGACGAATGCCCTCTGCTTCATTGCGGGCCGGAATGAGCAGGGACACGCGTGGGGACGCTGCATTGGCCAGGGGCCAAGGAGGGGGCATGAAGGCGCGGATATTCCGCAGAAACAACAGCGCCGGTATCCCGGCGAGTACACAGGCGACCACCGCGAGAATCCACAGGCTCATACTGCCTCCGTTCCATGCGCTTTGCGAAATGTGCCGCCGCCGAGGCGGGCTCGAAGCGCTCGCCATGCATCGTACACACCGCCCACACCGGCATTGCCGGCAAGCAGGGTGACGAATACCTCCGGGTTTTGCTGGCAGGCGGCGTGAGCAAGGGTATCTTGGGCCGTAGTCAGATGTCCGCCCAGCTGCGCTAATACGTCGGAAGACGACTCGGCGCGCAGATCGTGAACGGTTAGCGGTGTGCCAAAATGCGCCAAGGCTTCCGGGAAGCGCTCCTGCCAAAACGGGTATTCCAGTGCCAGCGGCACAAACTGTGTGTGGGGCGCTCGGCGTGCCAGATGGGCAATGCCCGTTTGTAAGGCAACGGGCCGTTCGCGGGGATCGACGAAACGGCCTGTCGGCGTGAGCCAGAGCATTGTCTCCGGTTGCCGAAGAATCGCGGTGCTAACACGCAAGAAGGTGGCGGCGCCGCGTCGTGTGCCAGGCGTGATACCAAAAAAGCCCAGGCGTGTGAACAGGCGATACCGCGCCAGCGCCTCTGCCTCCATAGGCGCGTAGTGGGTGGAGTGCGGGAAGAGGCGAGAGGCGAAAAAAAGGCACAGCAGGGGGTCCCACCAGGCGGGGTGATTGAGGTACACCACCGTTGGTACCTCAGGGCGCCAGGTGAGGCAGCTGCTCCGTGTCAGCCGCACGGCGTGAAAGGCGCGGCGCAGATAGACGTTGATGTAACGCGTAAACAGCCGAAACAGGCGTGGAGAAACCGTGGGAAGGTGGTGCAGAGCTTGTTGTGACGTCGTGTGGTGTCTTGTGTCCATAGGAACTCTCAACGTTGGGTGGTTATGGTGTGGAAGGCAGCGCTGCAGATGGCAGGCCGTGCACACGTGCTACCCCGTCTTGATCCAGAGCGTTGGCGGCAATCCAGCCCGACATCAAGACCATGGGCATGCCTGGCCCGGGATGGGCTGCACCGCCTGCCAAGTACAAGCCCGGCAGCACGGGACTCCGATTGTTCGGCTTGAAGGCGCCGAACCAGCGACCATGGCTTGCCAAGCCGTAGATCGCACCATTGAGCACGCGGTAACGGCTATGGATGTCAGCCGGCGTGAGGACCCGTTCGACCACAATACGCTCTTCCAAATCGTCGAGACCGGCGGTGTGCATCAGTTTCTGCAGAATCGTTTTGCGGTAGGCCGGAAGCATTGTGTTCCAGTTATGATGCGGACGTAAATAAGGGGTATGCACCAGGACATAGAGCGCTTCGCCCCCTGGTGGGGCGACATCAGGCTCGGTGCGGGCGGGGGCGCACACATAGCATGTGGGATCCGCCGCGGGTTCACCGCGGCGATAAATCGTGTCGAATTCTTCCTCAGAATCATGGGAAAAGACGAAGTTGTGATGCAGCAGATGGTCGTATGCTTGGCGGAGGCCAAGATAGAGCACTACCCCGGAGCAGGCCGGTTCATACTTGCGCCTTGCGACACGAGAGGTGGGGGCGTCGGCAAGCAATTCGCGGTAGGTGCGGACGGCATCGGCGTTTGACACGATAGCGGTGTGTGGGATGCGCCTGCCGTCGTCGGTTTCGATGCCGCTGACAGCGCCGTGTGTGGTCAAAATACGGCGCACAGCGGTATTGAGATGGATGGTCACGCCGAGGTCACGTGCGAGGCGGGCGAGGGCGTCCGGCACCGCCGCCATACCGCCTTGAGGATACCAGATACCTTCGTGCGTCTGCATATGGGCGATACCGCACAGTACGGCTGGAGAGGCGTCGGGTGCCGAGCCGACATATTGGGTGAAGTGGTCCAGCATTTGGGCGACACGTGGTTCCCGTACATGGCGGCGTATCGTACCGGCGACAGTGCGTCCGAGTCGCATGTAGCGCAAGTCGTCCAGGACGTGTGGGCTCACCATGGAGCGCATATCGAGGGTATCCCACACCGACCCAATGGCGCGCCAGAAGAAATAGCGTTGAGAAATGTCGCTGAGGCGCTCGGACAGCGCCATGAAACGGCGATACCCGTTGCCGGCCTGTGAGCCAGGGGCGAAGGTCTCGAGGGTCGCGGCCATGCGCTCCGTGTCAGCGACCAGGTCGAGCGTGGCGCCATCATTGAAGAAGAGGCGCCATTGCGGGTCGAGCGGCGTCAGCGTGAGATAGGCGGACATGGTGCGTTCGGCTTCGGCAAAGATGTGCCTGAGTACAGACGGCACGGTCAAAATCGTCGGGCCCATATCAAAGCGGAAGCCGTCTGCTTCGAGGACTGCCGCCTTGCCGCCAAGCCATGCGTTTGCTTCATAGAGTGATACCTCATAGCCGCGTGCCGCCAGCACGCATGCCGCTGCCAAGCCGCCAAGGCCGCCGCCGATGACGCCAATGTGATCGTCGCTGTTGTGACTCATGATGTCTCCTTTCTCGTGGGTATTCTGCGCGCGTGTGCAAGGGCACGGGCGCAGCTCAGCAACGCCGCTGCGCGTTCGCGCCATGAGGCGCCATGGACCAGCCTGATATAGGCCTGAAAGAGCGTGCTGTCTGCAGGGTGTGACGGCTGGTAGTGGGGGCGCCATCGCCCTTTTCTGTGGGTGATGGCTTTCTGGGTGGTGCAGGCTACCAGGCCTTCAGCGCCACGCGTCACGCCGTAGCCACTCCGCCCGCGGCCGCCGAACGGCAGCCGTGGGTCCGCCGTGGGGACGATGACGTCGTTGAGCACAACCACACCGGCGTTGAGTTGCGCCGTGAGGGTGTGGGCACGTTGACCGTCACCAAACACCGTCGCACCTAAGGCATACGGGCACGCATTCGCGGCGGTCAGTGCTGCGTTTTCGTCGCTCACTGTGACCAGTGCCAGTACCGGTGCGAAGAGATCCGCTTGTAGCAGTGACATGTGGGGTGTGGCGTCAGTGACGAGTACTGGTGTCATCCTATCAGGTGGATAAAACGCGCCGGTACGCTGCTGCGCGCCCTGCCGACACGCGTCATGCACCAAGGTTTGGGCGCGGGCAGCATGCGCCGGTGCGACAATGTGCGGCCCGAGGTTGCGGACCTGTTCGGCGAGGAGCGAGGTGAATCTTGGGGCGAGCTGTGTCGGGACGAAGACACGGCGTGGCGCGATACAGGTGGCGCCGCCGTTGAGGCGCAGACTAAACGCCAGCGCCTGTGCCGCAAGGTCGAGATCAGCATTGGCGCAGAGAATAGCGGCATCACAGCCGGAGAGTTCCAGCGTCGCCGGAATAAGTCGTGGCGCCAGCTTGGACAGCATGGTGACGCCGGTGGTGGCGCCACCGGTGAAGATGACATGGTCCACACCGGCCGCGATCGCGGCATCGACAGTGGCAGGTTCTTCGGAGAGCACGGATGTTAAGGCTGGATCCATGCCGGCGTCTGCAAGGAGGGCAGTAAAGGCCTGCGCCGCTGCCAAACCGTCCTTACCGGGCTTGAGCAGTACGGCATTGCCCGCCGCCAGTGCTTGCAGAGTCTGCACACCAGGGAGGAAGAGCGGGTAATTCGTGGGCGCCACAATCAGCACGACTCCAAACGGTTCCCGGTGGATGGTCGTGCTGACGCCATGCAGCCATGCGGGCCGTCCTTTGGCCCCCAGATGTCGGGGCGCTAAAAGGCGCGGCGCTTCGCGTTCGAGAAAGCGACAGGCGTCGGCTAAAGGCAAGATCTCCGCCGTCAGTATCTCGGCGCACGGCCTCGAGGATGTGCCCGATATCTGGGTGGCAAGCGTCATGGCTTGGGACGCGAGGGCATGGCGCACACGACGGAGGACTGCTGTGCGCTGCCGCACGGTGCAGGTGTGCCACTGTCTCTGGGCCTGACGCGCCCGGGCGACGGTGTGATCTATGGCGGTGGGAGCGGCCAGAGCCGTTTCAGGAAGCGTCAGAGAATGCGGCATGATCAGAAAGCCTCCGTAAATGCCGGCGTCTGAGCAGGGAGCGGCGTATCTGACAGCCAAAACGGTGCGTAGCCACGATCTTCGAGCAGCAGACGCGAGGTGATACGCGCCGACTCAAAAATCACGGGTAAGCCGCTCCCTGGATGGGTGCCACCGCCGACTAAATACACGCCGTCGAGATCTTCAAAGCGATTTTGTGGACGGAGATGCAGCATTTGGCGCAAGGTATGCGCCAGGCTGAACGTCGCGCCGCGGTAGAGGGCATAGTCATGCGCCCAATTGTCCGGGGTCAGCACGTGTTCGACGCGAATGCGGCGTTCAACATCCGTGAAACCCACTTTGGCAAGCTGACGCAGCGCCAGATTACGATAGTACTGTTGGGCGTCGCCCCAATCAAGATTGGGGTGTTGATGCGGTGTCGGCACGAGCACATACAGCGTGCTCATACCGTCCGGCGCGAGCGAGGCATCGGTGACGCAGGCGTTTTGGACATAGAACGATGGGTCGGCGGAGAGTGTATGATGTTTTTCAATCTCTGCGAGATTTTGGATGTAATCGCGCGTCAGATAAATCGTGTGGTGCGGGAGATCGTCATATACTCCCTCAATGCCGAGGTAGAGCATAAACGTTGAGCACGAAAATTGTTTGCGCGCGATGCGGCGATCTGTCCAGCGTCGCCGCAGGTGATTAGGCACGAGCGAGGTCATAGCTTGGGCGAAGTCGGCATTGACGACGATTGCGTCAGCGTGATATTCGTCCTGTGCGGTTGCCACCCCAATGGCACGCCTCCCCTGAAAAAGAATGTGTTCGACTGGTTCGTTGAGGCGGATACGTACGCCCAGTTCCGTGGCCAGCTGCGCCATACGCTCCATCACGGCGCCACACCCGCCGACGGGGTGAAACACGCCATACGCATACTCCAGGAACGACAAAATGGAGAAGAGACTGGGGCAGCGAAAAGGCGACATACCGAGATATTTTGATTGAAACGAGAAAGCAAGCCGCAAGCGTGGATCGCGAAAATAGCGGCGTAATTCGCCATCAAGAGAGCGCCACGGCCGTAGCAGGGGGAGCAGCTGGAGCATGTCCGGAGTCAACAAGTCGCGCCAGCCGGTAAACGGTGATTCGAGACACGGTTTAAACCGGGCCAGTTTTCGCGTGTTGTCCGCGAGAAACTGGCGAAAGGCCGGGGCGTCCCGTGGGGACAATTGGGCAATGGCCTGTTCCATGCGCGTTGGATCTGGCGTGGCATCGAGGACGCCGCCCTGGCCAAAGACGAGACGATATTGCGGATCCAGACGTATCAGCTCGATTTCCCGTGCCAAGTCGTACCCTGTGGCGGCGAAGATTTCGGCCAGAATCGTCGGGTACATGAAAAAGGTGGGGCCGGTATCGAACTGGAAGCCGTCGAGATGGCGGGTTGAGGTGCGTCCCCCGACATGGGGCAAGCGTTCGAGTATCGTGACGTCAAGTCCTGCTTTGGCTAACAGCATTGCTGACGCAAGTCCTCCCGGGCCTGCGCCCACAATCACTACGCGCTCAGTCATGTCGTGCAATCCCCTATGGTGCAAGATGTAAAGTATAGACATTTCCAATCATTGTTAATATAATGTATATGTTTAGATATCAAGTTGTCAATATAAATGCGTTGAAAAATTCATGGAGGCGTTGGTCTATGATAGCAAGGGTATATCAATGTAGTAGGCTTATTGCCTTGCTTTTAGGGCTGATGCTGATGCTGATAGGGGGTGTGCAGGTTGTATATACTTCGTCTAGAAACTCGCTCGTCAAAGGTATGCCGTTTACGCTGAAGGACCAGTACGGCACGCAACATGCCTACCACTTCCCGCTGTCGCGGGTTGGCATATTACTCATGGCCGATTACGACGGCTCACCGGACTTGGAAGCGTGGATTCGGCCGTTGTACGCGCGCTACCAGCAGCGTGTACGTCTGGAGGGAGTGGCGGAACTCTCCGCTGTGCCGGGCTTCATGCGGGGCCTGGTGCGGGCGTTTTTCCGCAAGAACGTCACGTATCCCGTCTTATTGGATTGGTCTGGTGAGGTGGCACAAGGATACGCCTATGAAAAAGGTGTGGTGAATGTGTTCGTGTTGGAGCCCGATGGCACTATATGCTTGAAAACGATCGGCGCCGTTACGCCGCGCGCATTACAACGGGTGACGGACCAAATTGACCATCTGTTGGCAGCATCAATGCACCGTGCTCCATCATTAGATTGTAAAAAAATTGTCTATAACAAGTGAAGATATGAGGTGCGCTATTTGCACCGAGCGAAATTGATTGCCTATCATGTAGGCGATTTCTCCCAGTGGCGCCACGAGGAGTACCCGTGAAACTCGACACGTTTGTCTTTCGGAGTCGCATACCTGTCTCTGCAGCATCGGTATTTCGCTGGCATGCCAGGCCGGGGGCATTTGAGCGCTTGACACCGCCATGGGAGGCGGTGGAGGTGCTGGAGCGTACGGGTGGGATCGAAGAGGGCGCGCGCACGAAGTTGCAGATGCGTCTGGGGCCATTGCGGCAGCAATGGCTAGCCGAGCATTGTGCCTACGAGGCGGACCGGCAATTTCGTGATGTGCAGGTGCGTGGGCCTTTTGCCGCCTGGGAACACACGCATCGTATGGAGCCTGATGGAGAGGCGGCGTGTTATCTGGAGGATACTGTGCGCTATGCCTTGCCGGGCGGTGCGGTTGGACGATGTCTGGCGGGATGGCTTGTGCGTCGCAAGCTGGAACGTATGTTTGCCTATCGACATACAATCACTATGAACGACCTTGCTGCACACGCAGCGTATAGAGAGGGGAAACGATCAATGCAGATACTTGTCTCGGGATCAACGGGTCTTGTCGGTTCGGCCTTAGTGCCATTTCTCACCACCGGAGGGCACCAGGTACGGCGTTTGGTGCGCACGCCGCCACAGTCTGGTTCTACGGACGTGTATTGGGACCCAGCACGCAAAAGTATCGCGGCTCCTGCGCTCGAAGGGGTTGAGGCCGTAGTCAATCTTGCAGGGGAAAACATTGCCACAGATCGCTGGACGGCGGCCAAAAAGCGTAAGATTTATCAAAGCCGAGTAGACGGCACCCGTATACTCTGTGAAGCACTGGCGCAGTTGGCGCACCCGCCGAAAGTGCTGGTCAATGCCTCGGCCATTGGCTATTACGGCAGTCGTGGCGCGCAGCTCATGCAAGAGGAGAGTGCGCCGGCCACGGATTTCTTAGCCCAGGTCTGCCGTGACTGGGAGGCCGCCACGGTATCGGCGGAAGCGGCAGGTATTCGGGTGGTGCACGTGCGTATCGGCGTGGTAATGAGCCCGCAAGGCGGGGCGCTGCACAAGATGCTGACGCCGTTTAAGTTGGGCCTGGGGGGCGTGATGGGCAGTGGCGAGCAGTACGTCAGTTGGATCGCCATTGATGACGTCGTGGAAAGTATCCATCATGTCTTGAGCACTGACTCGATCAAAGGTCCGGTCAATGTCGTGGCGCCGCATCCGGTGACGAACCGCGAGTTTACCAAGACCCTCGGGCGGGTGCTCAAACGTCCAACGCTCTTTCCCATGCCGACGGCTGCCGCCCGGTTGGCTTTCGGGGAGATGGGCGATGCGTTGGTATTATCGAGTACACGTGTCGATCCGGCGCGGTTGACCGAAAGCGGCTACACGTTTCGCTATCCCGACCTGGAAGGCGCGTTGCGGCATTTACTGGGGAAGTAGGTAGAGTGTTTGAGAGCTGATCAATACCAGATTTCCATGCGTAAGCCGCGGGCATCGCGTGGCGGGCAAGCCGGCAGACAACACGCCTGGCCGGCGGCAATGCGCGCCGCGGTACGGACGAGTGCGAAGGCGTCGAGGAGATCGTCTGCAGCGACCTGGGAGCGTGGAAAAGCTGTGAGCGCGTGCGTGAAAGCGCGTCTGACGTTGCGGGAGGATGGGGGAGAAGCTTGGGCAAGCGCCCGTAAGCGTTCGAGACGTCCGAGAGGTGTTTTCTTATTGTGCTGCATCGGCGCGCCGGTGAGTAGGCGAAAAGCGCACTCGGGATGCGCTTCGAATACCCGGGTTTGGATGGTGGGGGTGATTACGGTATCGACCTCCCGAATCTTGGGAAGAATCCCGAATGCTTGGCGGCTCAAACCGCGCGTACGCACCTGGTCGTAGTGCGTGGCATGCAGTATGCTTCGCGTAGGCGGACTAAACACGCTACTGGCGCGCCGGCCGAGCACTTGTCGAGCCTGTCGGTCGCACAGCCGGCCGCCTGGTTGGCGCTCCGTTAACAACCCGATTGGGATGTCGATGGCAATGACTTCCGGAGCAGGGCTGAGGTGTAATACGGCCGTGAAATCCGGGCACAGATGCACTTGCGGCGTGCGAAAACGGGCTGAGTGCGCGTCTGCGACGACGACGACCCATCCCGCCCGGCACCCATCAACGCCGGCAACCATTGGCATACGGTCTCCTGCCTGGGCATAAATAAAACGTGACACATGAAAGGATTGGCAACGATGCAAGACACTGTGCACTATCACAAAGGGGTGATTTTAGTCGGCCACGGCGCCGTGGCCAAAGACTGCCCGCGTGAGCTCGTCATGCAACTGAAAACGCTTGAAGGCCGGCGGCAGGCATCCGGTGCGGTGCCTTCGGTCGAGGAGTTGGAGCTTGATGGGCGTATTCGCACCTGGCCGCGTACGCCGGAGACCGACCCGTATCAAGCCGGCATTCAGGCGCTGTCTAACTCACTGCGGGCCTTGCTTACCGAGGTGCGTTTCGGCGTGGCCTATCTCGAATTCTGCGCGCCCACACTCGATACGGTCATTGAAGAGTTCATTGCCGAGGGCGTCAAGGAGATCGTAACTATTCCGTCTATGCTCACGCCTGGCGGCGTGCATTCCGAGGTCGACATTCCGGAGATTTTAGCCGAGTTGCGTGAGCAATACCCCGAGGTCACCCTGCGCTACGCCTGGCCGGTCGATCTCAACATTATGGCCCGACTGTTGGTCGAGCACTTGACGCCGTTTCTCTCATGAGGCTTCTTGATGCAGCTTGTGCAGCCGTTGCCGGAGTTGCATAATCTGCCGTGCAAATGCTTTCGGGTTCACCTGCGCCGTATCGGCACGGTACGCCTCAAGGCGCTCTTGCAGTGTGGAGGAGTCGGCAAAACGAAAGACTTCCTGCGGCTGTACCTCCACCTCCGCCAGTGCTTCACCCATCGCTGTGAGATAGACTGCCAGAAAAAAATCGGTTACGTCTGTCACGTGTTTGCCTTTCGTCGGGAGTCTCTGTGGTCTGTTCTGTCGTGTGTTTGTTATCCCTTCACCGCCCCGGTGATGCCGGAGACGTAGTTCTCAACGAAAAACGAGTATACCACCGCCACCGGTATCGAGCCGAAAAGGGCTCCGGCCATGAGCGAGCCCCAGAAAAAGACGTCGCCTTTGATGAGTTCGCTGACGACGCCCACCGGAATGGTCTTTTGCTCCGGCGAGGAAATGAACACCAGGGCATAGAGAAACTCATTCCACGACAGCGTAAAAGCGAAAATGCCAGCGGACAAAATCCCCGGGGCGGCAAGAGGGAGGACGACGCGCAGCATCGCTTGCAGCCGCGTGGCGCCGTCGATGCGGGCGCACTCCTCCAATTCTTTCGGGATGGTCTTGAAATAGCCCATGAGCAACCAGGTGGAAAAGGGCACTAGTGGCCATGCGGCATGGTAGGATGCCGCGCAGGGAGGGCAGTATAGCACACCGGTTTCCCTGACGAATAGCACAGATATACGTAACGTATGGAACGCGACGATGCAGACGTAAGACGGAGGCGTTACGCCTGGTTCGGCGCTTCGAGACTGAGGGCATCCATAACGCGCCGAAATTCGGGCAGCGTATCAAGCTGATACAGGCAGCGCATCGCCAGCAGAACGTTGTCCGGCGACAGGACATCCTTGGCGCACTGACGGAATTTGGCCTCGAACTCTTGGCGTTGCGGCGGGCGTTCGGGGCTGCCACGCTCGTGCTCGACCGTTTCGGTGAGCGTGCGGCCATCGGCGAGTTCCGCATGCAGCACTGCGGGGGCGGCGGTGAAGTCCGAGCCTGCGGTGACGCTGAGAGTCTCGTCGGCTTCGAGGACAAGACACTGCATGAGGGTTTGTACGTCATCTTCTTGCACCCGGGAGTCGTTGAATTGCGCCAAGCCGACTTGCCCATCGCACAACGCCACGGCTACGGCATAGTGCAAACTGACACGCGCTTGCTGCGCTGTCGTCGGCTGGGCATAGCGTAGGGTTTGGATGTACGTTGGGTGGACCCTACAGATTAGCCGCTGTATCTCCTCCGGGGTGATGCCTTGTGCACGGAGTGCCAGCGCCGCGTCGATGAAACGATGCGTCGGAGCGCCGTTGGCGTAGAGTTTAAAATACAGCTCCGGGCGCTCCAGGGCGAAATCCTCGCCAAGGTCTGCCAGGACGGTCTCCGCGCGCACGTCGTCGGCGCCACGAAAGAGATCGAGCCAGCCCATTGAGCCCTCCAGGGAAGTGGGATCGGCGGTAAACCCTCGGGCCGCGAGGAGCGCGCTGAGAAGCCCACTGCGTGCCGCACGGCCTCCATGCATTGGCATGGTGTCGGTGCCAAAGTTACACCGGCTGCCTGCGGCTTCACTTGTGGCAATGCCAAATGCCTGCTGCAATTGCGCCGATTGGAGTCCTAACAAGCGCCCAGCCGTTGCGGTCGCGCCGAGCACTCCGGCGACCGCGGTGGTGTGCCAGCCGCGCCGGTAATGGCTGGGATTCACGGCCGCAGCCAGGCGTGTGGCGACTTCAAAACCCGCGACGTATGCCGTGATAGCTTCCGGGCCGCTGATGTCACGTGTATCGCCCAAGGCCAGGAGTACAGGTAAAAGCACCGAGGTCAGGTGGGCATTACTCGGAAAATGGGTATCGCTATAGAGGTAGGCATCGGTCATGGTACCCATGAGCCAGGTGGCATCGAGCAGATTCGCACAGAGGGAATCCCCGACAATACGAACCTGCGGCGCCGAGCCTAAGTCGACGATCACTTGACGCACGATACGTGTGGCAGGATGGTGCACGCCTGCGAGTGCCGTGCCGCAACAGTCAAAGAGGGCCAGTTTGGCCCGCGTGCGGGCCAAACGCGGGATGGCGTCGAATGTGAGGGTAGGAATCCAGGCCGCAAGTGTCTCCGTCAACATGTCCCGGCTCCAAAATGAGGCAGTGAGTTAGAGATCCCCGAGCTTGGCCTTCGTGGCTTCCGGGCTGCTCTGGATGTTGTGGTCGCGTACATACTGCTGCAAGTCATCACTCTGCAGGGCACCTACAGCGTGGAACGTGAGGACAAATTCATCCGGCCGGAACCACCCGCCTTTTTTGACGTGTTGCACCGAGACGATGGGATAGGCCGCATCTGCCGGGCGATGTTCGGCCAGGTAATGGCGGAATTTATCATCCGTAAACAAGCCTATGGACCAATCCAAGCGTAATGGTTGGCCCACCTGCGCACTGTAGCATAGGTCCAACCCGGCCTCCTTCAGGTCGTGTTTGAGGCGGAGATAATCCGCGTGGGTGAGAACAATCAGCTCTTCAGTGTCAGACGTCGCTTGCATCGTCGTTACCTTTCTTCGGCGGTGAGGCTCTCTTCCCATTCCTGCATGAGACTGTCCAAACGTGTCACCATGGTTCCTTGTTGCGTTGTGAGGTCGGCCAGCCGTTGCCAATCGGCATGCTCGCGTTGCTCGGCTTCGATCATGGTTTGTAATGTGGCTATTTCCGTTTCAATGGTGTGAATCTCCTGCTCAATTACCTCCGGCTTACGCCGTCTCGGCGCCCGTGGTCGCGTGGGCTTGGGGCGGGCGGGCTTTGCCGCAACAGGGAGGCTGGTCGTCTGGGCCGCCGCTTGGGCCGCGAGGTGGGCTTGGTAGGCGGAATAGTTGCCTGCATACGCTTCGCAGGCCCCGTCACGCAGATAGAGGAGGCGCGAGATGATACGGTCCAGAAAATAGCGGTCGTGGGACACCAGCAGCACGGAGCCGGGGTAGGCCGCCAGGGCGTGTTCAAGGGCTTCGCGGGCCGGAATATCCAGATGATTGGTTGGTTCGTCGAGGACGAGCATATTGGCTTGCGACAGCATGAGTTTTGCGAGGGCGACGCGGCTTTGCTCCCCGCCGCTTAAATGCCCGATCGTATTGTAAACTTCGTCGCCCCGGAACAAAAACCGGCTCAAATAGCTGCGCATGTCACCGACGGTTTTCCAGGGCTCGATCTGCCAGACTTCATCGAGGACGGTGGCATTGGGGTCTAGCTCACTGAGCTCCTGATCATAATACGCCACGGAGACGTTCCGGCCAAGGCGCAGGGTGCCCTCATCCGGGGTGTCCTGCCCCATCAAGAGGCGCAGGAACGTGCTTTTGCCGGCGCCGTTTGAGCCCATGAGTCCGACTTTTTCCCCGCGGTAGACGGTACAGGAAAGCCCGCGCAGCACCGCGTGATCGTCATAGGATTTCCACACGTTCCGGCTGACGATCACTTCATGGCTCTCGCGCTGATGCGGGGTGAAATCAAGCCCCATACGCCGCCTGTCCTCCTGCGGCTTCTCGAGGCGTTCCATACGCGCCAGCATTTTCTGGCGGCTTTGGGCTTGTTTGGTTTTTTGCCCGGCCATATTGCGTTGAATAAAGTCTTCTTGCCGCTGAATTTCCGCTTGCTGGTGCTCGTAGGCTTTGCGTTGTTGTTCCAGCCGAGCGGCTTTCGCGGTCATATACGCCGAGTAGTTCCCCGGATAGTGCTGCAACTGGCCGTGTTCCAACTCGACGATTTCCTCGGCGATTTTGTCCAAGAAATAGCGGTCGTGCGAGATCACAACGACGCTACCGGAAAAGGTCTGCAGGGTGTCTTCGAGCCATTCGGTGGCGCGGAGGTCGAGGTGGTTTGACGGTTCATCCAACAGCAACAGATCCGGCTCCTGCAGGAGGACACGGGCGAGGGCCGCCATATTTTTTTGCCCCCCGCTCAGTTGGGCCACGGGCTTGGCGATGTCCTCGGCACTGAAGCCCAAGCCGAACAGGGTGGCTTCCACGCGCGCCGAGATGGCATACCCATGGCGTGCTTGAAACTCCTCCAGCAGGGCTCCATAGCGTTGCAGGTCACGTTCCGTGCTCTCAGGTTGGCCCAACCGCGCTTCCAATGCAGCCATCTCTTCCTGCATATCCAGCAACGGTCGAAAGGCTTCGCGGACAGCCGCAAAGAGCGTCTGCTCGCCTTCTAGTGTCATGGCTTGCGTGAGATAGCCCAGACGCAACCCCCGGCTGCGTTCGACGGTACCACTATCGGCCTGCATGTGACCGCTGAGAATATGCAACAAGGTGCTTTTGCCACTGCCATTGGCGCCAATGAGCCCGATCGTGCGGTGTGCTTCGATCTGCCAGCTCATATCCTGGAGCACAGGGGT
>CAJIAL010000447.1_pt1 | contig 22851 bp, 15 predicted proteins | sample 9199091 | NCBI WGS metagenome assembly CAJIAL01 (sample SAMEA7708270, study PRJEB35096) | sediment metagenome | biome: marine neritic benthic zone biome [ENVO:01000025]; feature: sediment [ENVO:00002007]; material: shallow marine sediment [ENVO:03000034] sea grass bed [ENVO_01000059] ... | reverse complement strand
CTCGGCCAGCGATGCCAGATCGCCGTTGGCGCGTAACTTGTCGGCAATCGTCCGCCCATGAAGGCCGTACCGCTCCAGATGCCGAGCCAGTTCTGCAGCGAGCGGCACAAAGGGATTGTCACTAAGATAGCTAGAGCTGGGCGTGAACCTTATCCACTGCCACGCCTGTCCACCGGGAATCTCGTGGAGGCGCGGCAGCACCCCCGCCGCCACCAGGGACGATTTGCCTGACCCAGAGGCGCCGACTACAGCGACAAAACGCTGCCGTCGCAGCCAATCCAGCAACTCGTCGGTTTCCCGTTTGCGGCCGAAGAAGATCGGCGCGTCATCCGGGGTGAAAGGGAGTAGGCCCCGAAAAGGCGAGCCGTGCCAGATAATTTCTGGTGTAAGTGTTGGGGCTGAGGAGGGCTGGAGAACATCGTTCACGATGTCGTCACGGCCGATGAAGGCCAACGCGTCGCGCAGTTCCCCGAGGTGTTGGCGCGCCTCCAGCCATTCCCACACGCCCTGTGGTTCGCGTCCTGCATCAAACCCTTGGCGTTCGTCTGGCCGAATCTCGAAATAATCCGCCAGCTCCCGCCAGTTCGTCCCCAGTCGTTGACAGACCGTCACTTTCGTCTTGCCGGATAACATGTCGGGTCACGCTATTGTCGTGTACAACTGCATTCGTTGTTCATACCAGATATCCAAAAGTTCCCGAACTCATCGGCCCGTTTCTCGCTCATCCAACAGCGCCTGTAAGCCAGCCCCTTGAGTGTCTTTAGGACGTGGGAGCGTCCAGAAGTCCTGCGGCAGTTGCTCGGCACCGATCTTGACCAGACCGGCTCGCTCCAATGCCATAAGATGTGACGTCCGCCCGGTGTCGTCAGGCGAGAGAGGCACCAGTTTCGCAATCGGCTTGCCACGTTCAGTGACCACGACCTCCTCCCCGGCCTTCACCCACGCCAGGCAGGCGCTCAACGTCGCTTTCAGTTTGGATACCGAAGCACTTTTCATAGATTCCCTTTCTAGTTATGATTATCTGACTATTCTAGTTAGATAAGACTACTCCTGTCACATCACATAATCAAACAAGTCTGACCCTTTTGATTTTAGAGGATACCATGCCAGTACTCGCCTTCGATGCGCCGATCGTTTGCCCCGAACAGAAAGTCCAGCCGGCCTGGATCGACTATAACGACCACATGAACATGGCCTACTACAGTCTGGCCTTCGACCTCAGCCTGGACTATGTGTACGAACAGCTCGGGCTAGGGCCGGCCTACAAGCAAGGCGCGCGCTGTACGACGTTTAGTCTGGAAGCACATGTGATGTATCTGCGGGAAGTGGTACTCGGAGATCCGCTGCGCGTGACCTATCAGCTGCTCGACTGGGACGCCAAACGCTTGCACTTCATTGGGCAGATGTACCACGGCGAGCAGGGCTATCTCGCCGCCACCTCGGAACAAATCAGTATGCACATCAGTCTGGAGACGCGTCGGGGTGCCTCCTTCCCTGCGAAACTTCAGGCGCGTATTCAGGCGGTGATGGCGGCGCACGCCTCGCTGCCGCGCCCGCCGCAGGTCGGGCATGTCATAGGCATTCCGCGGAAATGAATGAATGTATTCATCAAATGAGTCTGACCCTTTTGATTGTTTAGGAGAGTAGAAATGATTATCGATGTGCATACGCATATTGTGCCGGAGCATTTTCCGCCGGTGGGGAGTCGGCGGGCGGGGAATCGCTGGCCGATGATGGATCATGTCGAGCCGGGGAAGGCCAATGTGATGATTGCAGGGCGGAACTTTCGTACCGTGCTCGATCGCTGTTGGGACATGCCGCGGCGGCTGCGGGAGATGGACGAGCCGGACTATGCCGTCGACCGCCAGGTGCTCTCGCCTATGCCGGAGCTGTTGACCTATGGTCTTGAGCCCCAGGACGGATTGGATCTGGCGCGGTATCTCAACGAGGTGCTGATACGCATGGTGGAACAGGCGCCGGAGCGCTTCTACGCCCTCGGCTCGGTGCCGATGCAGGATGTCGCCCTGGCCACGGCCGAGTTGCAACGTATCAAAAGCGTCGGCCTGCATGGGGTGGAATTGTTGAGCAATGTCAATGGGAAGAGTTTAGGAGAGTCGGAGTTTCTGCCCTTCTTCCAGGAAGCCGCGTCACTCGGTGTGCCGATTTTCGTGCACGCCCAGCACCCGACGTTTATGGACCGCGTGGTGGGGCCGCCGTTTTTACAAAATGCGGTGGGATTCCCGATTGAAGGGGCGCTGGGCATTGCCAGTATCATCACGGGGAAAGTGATGGACGCCTGCCCTACCCTGCGTTTGGCGTTTAGTCATGGCGGCGGCACGTTCATGCAGCTGTTGCCCCGCATGGAGAATGCCTGGCGCAAGAATCCCACCATCAAGGCATTGCTCCCCGAGCCGCCGTCGAGTTATGCGCGTCGGTTTTTCTACGATGATATTTTCTTTGATAATCGCACCTTACAGTATTTGCTGGACACGGTGGGTAGCAGCCAGGTGATGATCGGTTCCGACTATCCCTTTATGCTGCGGGATCAGACCCCCGAGCAGGAGTTCGAGGCTCTGGGGCTTACGCCGGCTGCGCGCGAGGCGATCGGGTCAGAGAATTGCCTCCGGTTTTTGGGAGTGACGTAAGAGCAGTGGCACCACGTAGCGTAGGCACCGACTCCGGCTGCCCAATGCCACTGAGATACCTGTACCATATCATCGACAAAACCCTGATAGTCCGCTATACTATGGCGCATTGTCATCCACCGGCCCGGTTCTGCCGTTTCCTCTGTGTTTGAGAGGAGTCTCCAATTCTTTTCCGAGCGATCGTGCAATATATCGTCGTAGGTTACGACGTTACGCCGATCATGGTGTCTCTGGTCCGTGTGGAGAGAGCGTAGGTATGCTGTATGTTCCCGAGCAGATGCGTGCGGGAGGAGACGAGTATGTCCACAAATATTTATGTCGGGAATCTGCCGTTCAGTGCAACGAGAGAAGAGGTGGAGGAGCTTTTTAGCGCCTACGGGACGGTGGAAACTGTCAATCTGATTACGGATCGTGAGACCGGGCGTCTGCGGGGGTTCGGTTTCGTGGAAATGGCGAGTGGCGCTGACGAGGCGATTACCGCACTTGACAAGTATGAGATGGGAGGGCGGCCCCTCACGGTGAACCTCGCGAAGCCGCGTGAATCACGTCCGCCGCGGTCAAACCGCTGGTAAATTCGTACAATACTGCATAACATTTTCCCCCGCGGTGTGCCGTATTGCCCTTCTTCCTGCGGCGAGCCAAGGGGCCATGTTACTATTGCCTTGCCCCGCCGTCCTGGCGGGGCAATCGCTGAACCCTTCTTGAGGAACGCGCACATGACTTCTGATGGCACGCGGCATCTCCTCTTGGCGATTCTGGCGCGGGCTATTCGCGATCTCTGTCATGGGGACCCTCGGGTCCGGGCAGAGGCGCAGCATTGGCTCGTGGGCGACCCGTTATGTATAGAAATCTGCGAGTACCTGGGATATAGCCTGTCGGTGTTGCATAACAAGATGGAATTGCAGCCGCTGATGGAGTAAGCGTCCGATGCCTTGCGTATGCCTCGTTTCCTGTCTCATATGGGGTGTGATGAGACTACCGCATATGAGATAGGGGCGATGCGGTGTGCTTCATGCCGTTCGCCTTGGGTCCGCGTTCTCTCCTTCCGCTCCCCCCCTCTTCCTTTCCTTGCCGTGGTGCCGGGTACGCAATTTGTATCAACGAGAAGGGCCAGAGTCGGTCTACCTCGACGAGTGACGTCGCGGGCATCGGTTCCGGAGATGCCAAAGCCAGTTCAAAGTGAGGGGCCTGGGCAATGACGGTCCACAGGGCCACCATTCGAATCAAATACACCCGTGTTTCAGACGGCAAGCTCCGTGCAACATACAACGCCCAGATGTCGTCCGTACGGGTACGCCGCATGGTTCTGATGAGATTCGTGTCCCCGTGATTATAGGCTGCCAAGACATGCAAGGGCGCCGTGGGGCCAAAGCGTACATGCAGATACTGTAAATAGCGTGCTGCAGCTATGGTGGCACGCTTCGGATCGATGCGTTCATCAACCTGTGGTGTCACTTGTAGGCCGAAACCGCGCGCCGTCGCCGGCATGAGTTGCCACAGGCCACGGGCACCACTCTGCGGGTGGGTTACGTCGACTTGAAAGGCACTTTCGACCATCGGCAAGTAGGCGAAATAGGGCGGGAGATCGTGTTGCTCCAGAATTTCCTCGATCATCGGGAGATACGCCATGGCTCGTTTCAGCATGGCCTGCATATTGGCGCGATAGAGCACGGCATGTTCATAAATCCGCTTGATGACTTGGCGTCGGAAACGGTCGGGTAAACGGTCGGGGGCGATGTCGAACAGCGGCAGTGCAGCGTCGAGTAGCTCCGCGATTTTTTGTTGGTTTTGCTGCGATGGTTTGGCGGGAATGCCTTCTCGAGCCCAGACGACGCTGGTGAGTAATCCCACGAGAAGACAGACGGTCAGAAGGAGACCGAGAGCGGCGTGGGAGCGAGGTTGTGGGAAAACCGCGTGCTGTTGAGTGTGTCTGTTCCCTATCATCTATACGTTCCTTATTCTCAACTCACGCGTCTAGGGAGTTGTTATACGTCAATGGAAAAGTGTTTGGTGCGGACACAGACAGGGCAAGTTGTATGCCAAACAGAAAAGATGTTGATATACAATGGATTGCCGAGTACTGTGGGGCCTGGATGTGAGCCAAAGATGAGACAGGTGTCTATTCCATGAGACACCGCAGAGACATCTCACGCGATTTTCATGGACTCACTGGGATGACAGGAAAATCAACATATGGCACGTACACCGCAGACCCCGGGGGGCGAATCGGAACCTGCGGCGGACGTGCGTCCGAATGCTCCACCGACTCGCCATCCGAAATGGGGCATTAGTCTGGCGGTGATTCTGGGGTCGCTGACGACCTCGGTGATGGGTGGCACCGTGAATGTGGCGTTGCCGACCATGATGACCAGCCTACGGGCGGAGGTGCATCAGATCCAATGGGTGCTTACCGCGTTCATGATCACCCGCACGGTGATCATGCCAACCCTGGGCTGGGTTGGTGGCCGGCTTGGGAACCGTCGGTTGTATCTCGGCTGTCTTACGCTCTTCCTTGTCGGCTCGATGTTGTGTGGCTTGGCCTGGAATATTCAGTCGATGGTTGCCTTCCGGATTATTCAGGCCTTGGGGGCCGGTTACCTCTTCCCGCTTGCCATGACGATTTTGCACGAGACCTTCCCGCCGAACGAACGGGGCATGGCCATGGGGATTTTCATGGCGGGTCTGTCCATGGGTCCTGCCGTTGGACCGTGGGCCGGTGGGTATCTGATTGAGCATCTGAGCTGGCGGGCCATTTTTTATATTAATCTGCCCATTGGTCTGGTGGCGTTGCTCGTTGGCGCCGCGACGTTGCCGGCTGGAGGCCGCCGCCAGCAAGGCACCATAGACTTGCTTGGTCTCCTCACCATGGGCGTCTTTATTGTCAGTTTGCTCTTGGCGGTGAGTCAGGCGCGCGACTACGGCTGGGGTGACCCCTATATTCTCACCCTCTTATTGGTTGCCGGGCTGAGTTTTGGCGCCTTCATTGTTGCTGAACTCACGACCATCGCGCCGCTGGTGAATCTCCGCTTGTACACCAATTTCCAGTTTGGCCTGGCGTCGTTGTTGACGTTCTTTAATTCGTTTTCCAACTTCGGGGTGAATTTTATTCTGACGCTGTTTTTGCAACGTGGCTTAGGGTATTCGCCGCAGCAAGCTGGCGAAATTCGTCTGCCATCGGCGCTGATGTGGGGGGTTACCTCGCTCTTTTCGGGACGCCTGGTCGATCGAATCGACGGGCGTTGGCTGATCATCAGCGGATCACTCATCCTGACGGTAGTGTTTGGGCTCTTTGCCTCCATCGATGTGTGGTCCGGCGCCGGGGCGATCGTGCTGCTCTTGATGATTCGCAGCTTCGCCCGCGGCTTTATTCAACCGCCCATCGTCACGATTGTCATGGCCAGTCTGCCTGATGACCAAGTGCGTATGGGAGCCGGATTACGCGGCCTGTTGAATAGTCTGGGGGGCACATTTGGGGTGGCGTTTGCCGGCTTCTGGCTGCAGCAGCGTCTGGCCGTGCGGACGCACATGTTACGGGAAAACCAACAGCTGGATGGGTTCGATATGAACCAATTGACCGACGCCTTGCGCCTGGAACTGCTCCGTGCCGGGGACATCGGCGCGGCGCTCCCGGTGAAGATTCAAGGTCTCCTCAACCGCTGGCTCGTCGAACAGGCTGCCGCCTTGTCCTATCAGGAGATGTTTCTCATGACGGCGTTCATCGTATTGCTCACCGCCGTGCCGGTCTTGTGGCTGCGGCATCGTCGGGCCGTCTAATCGTGCCACGGGACGGCCGTCCCTTCTCTGCTCTCGCATAGAGCCGTAACCAGTAGAAATGAGCACGGAGGTGCCTAGCAGAGCCGAAAAGACAAACATCCATCATGACTCACTTCAACTGCGCTACGCAGTAGCTTGTTAGTCTTGATCGCCTCATCTATACTAGCCCACCCGCAGTTCGGTGACGCTCTCCAAGAGGTGTGCGATGCGCAATTATGTGATCAAACGCATTTTGCTCATGATTCCGACTTTGTTCATCGTGTCGTTCATCGTCTTTTCCCTGGCCCGCCTCATTCCCGGCGACATCGTCGATATGATGTTCGAGGATCAGGCTCATGCCAAAGACATCGAGGAGATGCGCCGCAAGCTTGGCATCGATCGGGCTATTCACATACAGTATGTCGAGTGGATGGCGAAGATCGCCCAAGGGAATTTCGGGGTGTCGTTGTGGACGAAGAAACCGGTGTCCGAGGAAATTCTGGCGCGACTTCCCGTCAGTTTGGAATTGGGGGCGCTGACCATTGGCTGCGCCTTGCTCATGGCGATTCCGATTGGGATTCTGGCCGCCGTGCGCCAGGATACGCTGCAAGATTATACGGCGCGCAGTCTGGCCATCGGCGGATTGTCGGTACCGGGCTTCTGGCTGGCGACCCTGGTCATTGTGCTGCCTTCCATCTGGTGGGAATGGACCCCGCCCATTCAATATATCGCCTTTGGCGAGGATCCCTGGGCCCATGTGGGGCAATTTCTCTTACCTGCCCTTATTTTAGGCTTTGCTTCGGCTGCGAGCGTCATGCGCTTGACCCGGGCACAAATGCTCGAAGTGTTGCGTCAGGATTACGTGCGCACCGCATTGTCGAAGGGATTGCGAGAGCGCATAGTGGTGCTCAAGCATGCGCTGAAAAATGCCATTATCCCGGTGGTGACGATCATTGGGCTGCAAGTCGCTAATGTGGCTGGGGGCACCGTCGTGATGGAACAGATCTTCGGCTTGCCCGGGATGGGACGCTTTCTCATCGAGGCCGTGATTCAGCGCGATTACCCGGTGATCCAAGGAGTCAATCTGTCGTTGACGATGATTGTGATCGTGATGAATTTGTGTACTGATCTCACCTACGGGTATCTCGATCCACGTATTCGGTATAGCTAAATTGGGCCATACTACATTGGCACACAGACGTCAGGGCGCAAGCGCCCGTCACGGCATGTTCCGAGAGTCGGGTGTACGCATCGTATATGGTCTGATTGAGTGCTGCGCACCGCTAAGAAGGAGCACGGGGGATGGTTGACCGAGTAGGGACGCCGACACTATCAGCCTATGAACGTATGAGGTCGCAGCCGCGACGGCTCGGTCGCATAGGATGGGTGCTCGTGCGCTTTGCGCGTGCCAAACCTCTTGGCGCCCTGGGTGGGGTGTTCGTGGTGTTGATGATTTTTCTGGCACTCTTTGCCGACGTCATTGCTCCCTACGATTACAACAAGCGCAACTTGCGGGAGCGGCTCAAGCCGCCGAGTATACGGCATCTCATGGGCACCGTCAATCTGGGGCGGGACGTGTTCACCCGTATTGTCTATGGGGCGCGGATCTCGGTCTCGGTGGGCTTCGGCGGCATCGGTATGAGTGTGCTGCTGGCCTCCCTCGTCGGGATTAGCAGTGCCTATTTCGGTGGGTGGTTCGATATGTTGTTCCAGCGCCTGGTCGACGCGTGGCAGTCGTTTCCGTGGTTGGTCATTTTGCTCAGTCTCATCTCGGTGTTCCAGCCGAGTGTGGTTACGTTGATCGGGGCGATTGGGATTCTGTTCGCCATCGGCAGCTCGCGGATTATTCGCAGCGCCACCCTCACGATCAAAGAGCATCAATATATCGAAGCAGCGCGGGCGGTGGGAGCGAGCCACGGTCGTATCATTATCGGGTACATCCTGCCGAATATCTTTACCGTGATTATTATCATTGCCACCATCGGCCTGGGGGCGGTGATTTTGGTCGAGTCCGCCTTGAGTTTTCTCGGGTTTGGCGTGCCGCCGCCGTTTCCCTCCTGGGGGGGGATGTTGAGTGGGTCGGCGCGCACGTATATGTACCGGGCGCCCTGGTTGGCGGTCTGGCCCGGGGTGGCTATTTCCGTGGCGGTGTTTGGCTTTAACATGCTGGGCGATGCCCTGCGTGACGTGTTAGATCCCCGTTTACGCGGGAGCTGATCCCAAGCACAGGAGGAATGCGTTTATGCAATCGCAACACAACAACCAAACGGTTTCTACTGCTGTCACCCGTCGTGATGTCTTGAAGAGCGGCGCGATGGCTGGGGCGGCGTTTGCCTCGGGCACGGTGTTGGCGTCGCCCGAGGCGCAGGCGGCCACCCCCAAGCATGGTGGGACCTTCCGCGTGCGCGGGTGGGATCCACGCGGCTTCGATACTCACTTGGAGCGGACGTATCGCACCCAAACAACCACCAGTTTCATCTACAGCCGGTTGTTTCGCCATAAAACGGGACCGGATGTCCCTATTGGGCAGTTGAACTTACAGGGGGATCTGGTCGAGAGCTGGACGCAACCCGACGATGTGACGTATGTCTTCAAGCTGCACGAAGGCGTCCGCTGGCACGATAAACCGCCCGTGAATGGACGGGAGTTGGTTGCCGATGACGTGAAATATACCCTCGATCGCTTTGTGACCGTGCCCGGGAACTCCCGGCGGCAGAACCTTGCCATGATCGATAAAGTCGAGGTGACGAACAAATACACCGTCAAGGTCACGCTGAAACAGCCGTATGTATGGTTTTTGGACCAACTGGCGCATCCGATGAGCGCTGCCATTTTCCCGCGGGAAGCGGTGGAGAAGTTCGGCGATCTCAAAACCCCGGAAGCGGCGATCGGCACCGGGCCATGGGTGTTGGAAAAATACGATCCGAATGTCAAAGCGACCTTCGTGCGGCACCCGAACTACTTCCGCACAGGGTTGCCGTACGTGGATACGATTGAGTGGATCGTCCTCTCCGATACCTCGACCAGCCAATCGGCGTATCGCGCCGGCAAGCTCGACTTCGGGTGGGGCTTCGTGACGTCTGTCGGTTACGATGAGCTGGAACAGCTGAAAAAGCAGCATCCGGACTGGGTATACAAGCCGTTCCTGTGGGATGTCGTCAGTCGTCTCACCTTTCGGCTCGATCGCAAAGACTTGCCCTTTCACGATGTGCGGGTGCGGCGCGCTATCAGCCTGGCGTACGATCGCCAGGGTACGCTCGATGCGCTCAACGAAGGCGAAGGGAAGATGTCCCCGGCGCTTCCCCCGGCGCTGATTGACTGGGCGCTTCCTGTCGATAAACTCGGTCCCGGCGCCGCGTGGTACGAATACAATCCCGGCAAGGCGAAAAAACTCCTGGCGCAGGCGGGCTATGCCAAAGGTTTTAAGACCACGATGGAATTCACGCCCCAATATGGCACGGCCCACGCCGAGGCAGCACAGCTCATCGTGGACATGTTAGGAGAAGTCGGGATCAAGATCACCCTGGTGCCGAAGAATTACGGCTACTATATTAAGAAAACGATCCGTGGCGACTACCCTGAGATGGGCTATGGACTTATGGGAGCCGGCTTGGAGCCGGAGGTCTATATCAAGAACCTGTATGATCCGACAAGCTCGACGAATAGTAGTCGCGTCAACGATCCAAAGATGACCGAGTTGTTGCACAAACAAAGCACGACGCAAGACGTGGAGCAGCGTCGGGAGGTGTTTGCCGAGATTCAGCGGTATGCGGCTGATCGGGCCTATTACGTCTATGGCGCGGCGGCTCGCCGCATTGCTTCGTGGCAGCCCCACGTGAAAAACTACAACACCAACCTGGGGTTTGATTACGGCGGGCGGATGCTCGAGGCCTGGATCGATAAGGCGTAAGGCACGATCAATTAGGGTTTCGCCTTGGCAACGGCGTAGAGCACGCCGTCATGAGAGGCGACATACATTATTGAGCCCGCGACGATAGGGCTACCCGTAATCGGACCTTCGGTGCGGAACTCCCACTGCTTGGTTCCGGTATGGGCATCGAGGCCGACGACAAGGCCATTTTGCGTGCCGAGCATCACGGTAGCCCCGGCAACGGTCGGAGCAGCGGTAATCCGTATGCTGAGATCGGTTGTCCACCGTGCATCGCCGGTGCCGGTATGCAGGGCGAGCACTGTTCCCTGAGATGTCGCGGCGTAGACGGTGTCATGCGCGATGGCTGGTGTGTGCATGACGTTGCCGCGAATGCGTTTCGACCACACGGTCCCTTTTTGTACCGGCGGCTTTGACAGCACCCCCCACAAAAAGAGATTGGTTTTCCAAAACAGCATCGCCCGCTCTAAGGGATAGGTCGTTTCCCGCCAATCGATGGCCCACACTCGGCCGCGCATCGAGCCGAAATAGGCGCGGTCGCCCTCAACGGCAACGCCGGCGACAACATGACGGCCCAAGCCCGTGTCGTAGATGAGACGCATCCGTCCCGTCTCCGCCCCGACCACATAAATCATACTCTCTTGCGTTGTGGCAATGACGCGATCCGCTGTATGCGCTACCTCGACAACAATGGCGCTTTGCGTCTCGAACGCCCAGCGCTGCCGGCCAGTCGCGGCGTCGAGAGCGTATAGTTTGCGATCGGTGGAGCCAATATAGACGGTGCCATTAATGACAAGTGGAGACGCCAAAATAGAGCCTGCCAGCTCTGTTTCCCACTGCAACGTACCACTGTGCCGATCGAACGCCAGGACGCGTCCGGGGCGTGTTGCGACAATCAGAAGGTCTCCGACTACTGCAGGGGTGGAACTTAATGGTCCGCGATGCGTGTGGGCCCACGCTACCTCTCCCGTGTGCCGGTCCAAGGCCAGGGTGCGGCGATCTTCCGTGGTCACATAGACGTGCCGGTCCACGACTGCGGGTGAGGCGAGCAGCCGCTTCGACGTGCGATACGTCCATTGCAGATGGAATGGATAGGGCGCCGGCTGGGGGATAAAGCCAGTATTCATAGGCGTGCGCCGCACTTGTGGCCAGGTGTCGGGGGTGAGCGTGGCGCTGATGTCCGTCGTGGCGCTGGGCGGACGAATGCCTCGATCCCAATAGGCCTGGGCGACCCAGAGTCCCACGCCACCCAGCACAATCAACACCAGGAAAAGACGCAGGAGCCGCCGCCGCTTTCGCTTGCGACGGACGCGGAGCGCCACCCGTTCGGCTTCGTTGGGGGGCAAGACAGTGAGGCCGGTGTACAACCCGCAGGCGTTGCATCGCCCGGTGGTGTCCGGGGGCTCAAGATGACCACAGACCTGACAGACTCGCAGCGCTTCCATGTACCTCTCGCGTTCTTATGGACTGATTGTGTATGGGAGAAGCCGCGTGGGCCACAATGGTTGTGAGCGTGCACGTCAGCTAGGGAAAATAATTGGTGCCTGGCAATAAGACGCCAGAATGCGTTGAGTTAGTCGGGCGGACTTGACGTATCCGCTTCAGGCGAGACTGAGAGGATGAGTCCGAGCTCACGGGCACGCTGTTCGGCGCGTTCCACATACATAGGAACTCCCAACTGCATAAACACCTGATGCGCTTCTGTCACATGCATGGTGATGGCTTCGCGGTTGGCCATGCCACGGGAGAGCGTGGACAGTGCCAGATGCGTCCGTCCGATCTCGAACTTGGCCTGCAACGCGGCAAAGAGACTCTGCGCCTCGAGGAAATACCGCTCAGCCTCGTCGACATTACCCTCAGCCTGGGCAATACGGCCAAGCGCACGCTGAGCCCAGGCAACCCCAAGTCGATACCGTTCCGCACGAGCCAGGTCATGCCCCTGACGTGCCAGGTCTCGCGCGCGGTCAAGTGCGCCACGCAGGAGGAAGGCCTCCCCCAGAAACGTCGTATAGGCTGCCTCAAGACGTCGGTAGCCGGATTGTCGCAGGCGTTCTATCGCCTGCTCCAGATGAGGTATAGCCTCGTTGGGCTCCCCTTTCTCGACATAGGTGTACCCCAACCAGCCGAGCGCCAGCGCCGTATTCAGCGGATCGGGCGATACTGCAAGGGCACGTTTACATAAGGTGATCCCCGCGTCAAACTCGCCTTGCGTGGAGGCAAGCCATCCGCCAAGCCAAGCCGCAAAAGTCTGCAGATGGGCGTCCGCAATGGAGGCACCCATGGCGCCGACGCTGTCAGCCGCCTCTTGTGCAGTCGGAAAATCTCCCAGGAGCAGTGCATTGAGTCCCAACACGAAATACGCCATGCCCAGCCGAGAGCGCTCCGTTGTGTGTGCGAGACAGGTAAGAGCGTGTCGGCTATAGTCCATGCCTTCCTGCGGGTAGCCCATCCAGTAGCGCTCCATGGCCAAGACGTGATACGCCTGCCCCATGGTCGCTTCGTCCTGACACTGCTTTGCTGCTTCGACAGCCTGGTGCGCATACGCTGTGGCAGTCTCCCAATCCTCCAGCATGGTATACGTCTGGCTACAAACAAGGGCCAACCGGCCGTTCAAGCGTGGATCGTCGACCGTCTTGAAGAGGGCCTCCTGGGACTGGAGACCGTCGAGCGCTTCTTGGTACCGTCCGAGGGCATAGAGGGAGGAAGCGAGCCGCAGGTGGAGTTCCACCAGTAAAGTATCCTGCACCGGAGTCGCGGCGAGTGTCATGCCATGCCCAATGGCGTCTTGGAGTGCCAAGACCGCTTCTACATGGGCATGCTCCCGTGCCATTTTGTCGGCCAAATGGGTCAGATATGTCACCGCTTTGTCGGCGTGCTGTGCTTTTGAATAGTGATGGGCGAGACGGTCATAAATGTCTTCAAGACGATCGGCATATAACGTCTCCAGAGCGTGCCCCACGGCGGCATGCAAACGTTGGCGGCGGCCGATCAGCAAGCTGTCATATGCCACTTCTTGTGTCAAGGCATGTTTGAAGCTATACATGGGCTCCTCGCCCTCGCTTTCGCTGTAGACAAATTCGTGCCTCGCCAACTCTTGGATGCAGGCATCGAGCATTGCTGGTCCATCCCATACCCGCCGCAACAGCCGTAAGGAAAAGGTTCGTCCGAGGACGGATGCCGTTTGTAACACGCGCTTGGCAGCATCCGAAAGATGGTCGATGCGCGCCATGAGCACGCCCTGAATGGTATCGGGGAGCCCGGCATGGGCATACATGTCGCCATCCTTGGCCACTGCCAGTGTGAGCTCTTCCAAGAAGAGGGGATTTCCGTCGGTTTTTTCCAGAATCATTTGTGCCAGGCTATGGGACAGCATGTCTTGCTGTAACACTGCGTGTACGACCATCAGGCTTTCGGGGTGGGTCAGAGGCTGCAAAGCGAGCTGGGTCATATAGGATTTATCGACCCAGGGAGGGCGATACCCGGGACGATAGGTCGCAAGGAAAAACACTGGTGCACCCGCAAGGGCGTCGATGAGCGACGTAAAAAACTCTTCCGAGCTTGTGTCAACCCAATGCAAATCCTCGACAATAATAACGAGGGGTTGCTGGTGACTGAGTTTAAGCCACATCTGACACAGCGTCTCGCACGTACGAGACTTGATGGACTCGGAACGCTGCATGGCCAGCTCTTGCGTATCTATCTTCATTCCAAGGAATTGCCGGAGATATGCCTGCGACGCCAGCGGATCCATCTTCAGAGCTTGCAGGCCCAACTGGACTTTCTCGGCGCTCTTTTCCGGGGGATCGTGCGCGGTAATGCCTAAGTGCTGGCGTAGCATATCGAGAACGGGCAAATAGGGCATGGCCTGTCCAAAAGGGAGGCATCGTCCTTCGAGGAACGTGAGGCGTGTGGCATCCACGCTGTGGCAAAACTCATATAGCAAGCGGGATTTCCCCATGCCGGGTTCCCCGATAATCCCGATCACCTGTCCCCGTCCACGCTCGGCTTGCTGTACTAACTCATGCAGGATATGCAGTTCCCGCTCCCGTCCCACAAATCGACGTAACATACGCTGCCCACGCCATTCGAGCGGCGAGCGCAGCGGGCGTCGTTCCACGACGTTGCTGACGGTGATCGACTCACTCCGCCCCTTGACGTACATGGGGCCTAACACCTCAAGGCGGACATCATCTTGGACCAGTGTGGCGGTTGTCTCACTGACGCAAATCGTCCAGGGCGCAGCGCTCTGCTCGACGCGAGAGGCCAGGTGGGTCGTCTCGCCTATGGCGGTGTAATCCATGCGTAAGTTATCGCCGATACTCCCGACAACCACCACACCCGTATGTAATCCCATACGTACTTGCAGTTGGAGCGAGACGTCGGCAAAGTCGATGCGGCGTTCTTGCAGGTTGTGGCGCAACTCAAGGGCAGAGAACACGGCTCGTCGGGCGTGATCTTCATAGGCCAAGGGAGCGCCGAACAAGGCCATGAAGCCGTCACCCAGAAACTGGTTGATCGTGCCCCCATAGCGATGCACAGCACTGAGGGAGAACTCGAAAAAACGGTTTAACAGGGTATGCATCCGATCTGGTCCGAGTCGGTCGACAAGCTCCATAGAATTGACCAGATCACAAAACAGCACGGTAACCTGTTTGCGTTCGCCTTCCAGCGCACTGCGTGTCGTCAGAATCTCTTCGGCAAGATGTCTCGGCGTATACGCTGCAGGCTCGGTCGTACCGGTGGCAGGGGCGGATGGCGGGTGAGGCGAGAGGGCGTGTCCACAGAGGTTGCAGAAGTTATTGCCCGGGCTGTTGGCATGGCGACATTGCGGACAACGGCGCGACAGCTGTAGACCACAGGCGCCGCAAAAGTTGGCACCGGCAGCGTGGTACTGATCACAGCGTTGACAGCAATCACGATCCGCTGCTCCCTCGGGCGCCTGCAATCCCTCCACGTCGTGTGCGGTGTCGGGTACTTGCCGGGCTTGGAGCGTGCCAGGGAGCTCGGGTGCGGTCACATCATCGGACTGGACTTCGAGGGGGGCGATGAACCGATAGCCCCGCTTCGGCATAGTCTTGATGAACCGTTGGGTCTTCCCGCTGTCTCCGATTGCTTTGCGCGCAGTCATGACGCAGTGATCGAAGGTCGTATCACTGATGAATTGATTCGGCCACACATGTTCTAGCAATTCATCTTTCGAGACGACCCGATCACGGTGGAGAACGAGATATGCCAGCAAGTCGAACACTTTGGGCTCAAGCTTGCGGGACTCCCCCGCATAGCGGAGTTCAAACAGACGCGTATCGAACGCATACTCTTCGAAGACATAGATCATCGCCTTGTCCCCTGCCTAAAGGCCGCGCATGCCGCCGATGACTGGTCAACTGTGTCAAGCATCATAACGAACCTGTCAGAGCTCTGTCCATATCAACAGAAGGCAAGCCGAGCCTTGACGTTGACGTCTGAGGACGCAGAGCGCCTTACATGCAGGCACCTCCCAGAAAATCACCAGGGAATCCCCAGGTTTTCAGTACGGTATGTGTCGTGCAAATGTTGTATTTTTAAAGGCTCATACAAGGTTAGCATTGAGGCATAACAGTCAATGAATTTCATGATACGGTCGGCGATAGGCGTGAACTCCATAAAGGCAGACATGTCAAACTCTCATGCTATACAACAACGTTTTGAAAAATAGAGAAGAAAAAACTTGACAAGGAACAGTCTATACTATCAAGATACGTCCGTAAATAGAAACAAGCACAACGGAGAGAGGGTTTTTTTTACTATTGCTTGGTGCACTTATAAGAGTTTTGTAATTCCTGTGACATAATATCCCCAAGAACATGGATGTTATGCGAGAGCCATGTAAAGGCCGGACGGGGAGGCATCCTGATGGAACCGTCAGAGCACGCATCCTCACCCTACGAGCAGACTGGACATCGCTTTTCGAACGCTTCGTCAGACACCAATATACACCGCACAGCTGACCTGCTCCGTGAGCGTACGCAACTCGACGAGCTCCTGCGACAGCAGTATCGCCGAGACATCACCCTGCTGTTCACCGACATTGAAGATTCGACCGCCTACTTTGAACAGCGTGGGGATCTGAGTGGGCGACAAATGGTGCAGCGTCACAATGATATCCTCTTTCCGATCATTGAACGCCATGACGGGACCATTGTCAAAACGATGGGCGATGGCATCATGGCCTCCTATGGTGAACCCACTGCGGCAGTGCAATCGGCCATTGCTATGCAACGGTCCCTGCGCGATTACAACCGTGGACAAGAGCTCTCGGAACAGCTGCATATCCGCGTCGGTATCAATTCCGGGCGGGGGTTCGTGGAGACTGACGATGTCTTCGGCGATGTAGTGAACGTGGCTGCTCGCGTCGAGTCCAGGGCGCTCCCTGATCAAATTCTCATTTCCAGTGCCACATACGAACGCCTGCCGGATTCGATTCCGTGCCGCCTCCTTGGCACCACGGAAGCGAAGGGTAAGGCGACTCCCATCGAGTTATACGAAGTGCACTGGGATGAGCGCCGGACTTTGCAGGAAACCGTGTTACTCCGTGGGCCTGGTGTTACTCCACAGCCGGGAAAGATCTTTGTCCTCGATCTCTCCTGTGATCACGAGCGACTGAAAGTCAGTGCCCATGAACGATGGCCAGGGGAAGAACCACCAGTCAAGGGCTACGCCTATCTCGATGTCCCGTTGGCGTCTATCGACGAGCACGTCAATGCCATGGTGGAGCTGTTGAGCCAGGCGACTGATCGTCGCGGCGCGCTCGCCGCAGAGGTCTGGCAGGAGCTGCAGGTCCACGGTGAGGCGCTGTATCAGCTCGTTTTGCCATACGACATACGGGAAAAGCTCCAGACTACGATTGCCACGGATCTTTTTCTCTACATTGACGACGCGCTGGTGCACATCCCATGGGAATTGCTTTTCGATGGCCAGCTCTTCCTCTGCCGGCGTTTCAGCATGGGACGCATCGTTAGTACGCAGCAAGCTCTCATTGAACGACAGAAACGGACGTCGGAGTCGGGACTCAAGATACTCATCATCGCTAACCCTCAAGGCGATCTCGATGCTGCTGGGCGCGAGGGGAGCACGATTCAGACAGAGCTGACGGCCGAGAATCAGCGTTTGCAGGTGGATTTACGCCACACCGCGGTGGAAACGACGAGCATTCGGCTGGCACTGTCTCAGTACGATGTGGTGCATTACGCCGGTCATGCCGATTACAACCTGCAGGAGCCGGCTCAGAGCGGTTGGCAGTTATCGAATGGCACCTTGACTGCGCGGGACATCGGACAGCTGGGCAAGACGGGGCCGCTGCCCGCATTGGTCTTTTGCAATGCCTGTCAGTCCGGGCAGACCGAGGCCTGGACGATCACGCAGGCAGCCGAGCAAGACATCTACGGGCTGGCGAATGTCTTCCTGTTGGCCGGGGCGCAACACTATATAGGGAGTTTCTGGGAAATTCCCGATCAGCCCAGTTCGACCTTCGCGATCGACTTTTACCGTGCCCTTGCACGCGGTCTTGGTGTCGGCGAAGCGCTCAGAAGTGCGCGTCACGCTCTGATAGAGCAGTACGGTGAAGACAGTGTCGTCTGGGCGAGTTATGTGCTGTATGGCGATCCGACGGTGCAGTATTTGGAAGCATCGCAGCAGCGGCTTGATGGTGACCACGCCGCCGCACCTGCGGAGGCGCTCCGAGGCGAGTCCGCACATGCTCCCCGTCGGACGTTTTCGCCGCTGGTTGTCGCCGGGGCGCTCGTCAGCCTGGTGTTCCTCATAGCGGTAGTTGCCCTGTTGCCACGCTGGTGGGCTCGCACTCCCGATCTCTCGCCGCTGACTCTGGCCTATGAGGCGTTGCATGCGCGCGACTGGTCCCGCGCCGAAACCTTGTTTGGGCAGTTGAGAGACCAATCGGACGTCGAGGCGAAGAGTCAGGCCTATGCCGGCCTCGCTGCGCTCGCCTTGGCCCGAGGCGATTACCAACAGGCGCTCGATTTTGCCGACCAGGCGGAAAAGCGTGATCCTGAGATCGCTTTCAGCCACGTGATTCGTGGCAACGTCCTGTGGAATCAGGGCAAAATGGCAGAAGCTGCAGCAGCCTATCGTCTGGCCACACAGAAGCCCCACGCCCTGCCGTGGCAGCACGCGCAAGCCTATAACCGCTTGGGGCGTATCTCCGCTGCCCAGGGTGAACCCGATCGGGCTCTCGAACAGTACGATAAGGCGATTCAGCAGCACCAAAACATGGCCGAGGCGTATGCCAACAAAGCCTATCTGCTGGAGCAGCAAGGACAGCACCAGGATGCCATAGCGCTGTACCGGCAGGCTCGGCAGATCGACCCCTCCGACCCGCTGACGGCACGTCTCCTGGAGGATGCCGAGCGACGGCAGCAACACGTACTGGATACTGCGCGTCAACAACGGATCAATCAACTCGTTGCGGACTTGGAGCAGGCGGACGAGGCCGGCAAGCCGCGGCGCCTGGCGGGAGACGGCTGGAGGTCGAGGCCGTTGACGCTCGCCTTGTTCGATCTGCAGCCTCAGGGGACGCTTGCTCCCAGAGCTGGCGAAGCGGCGTTTCTCCGCATGCGTCTTACCCAAGCGTTGCAGACACATGGTAGAGTCCAGTTGGTTGAGCGTGCCGTGCTGGAAACACTCCTGAAGGAATTGACGCTCAGCCTCTCCCCCCTGGTTGATTCCGATGCCCCCTTGTATGTGGGCCGGGTGCTCGCGGCTCGCTTCATTGCGACGGGAAGCATCACACGTATGGGGAACACGGTGCAAGTGCATGTTCGGGTTATTGAAACCGAAACGACCCGCAGTCGAGCGTCAGAGACGGAAGTCATCGAGTTATCAGATGGGCGTGATGCGATCATAGAGCAGATGGCTCAGGGACTGGTGCAGTCGCTACAGCAAGTCTACCCGCTGCAGGGCCGCATTGTCCGTGTGACACCCGAGGGGATTGTCCTCGACATTGGCGCTGAGCATGGGGTGTCTGCTGGTCTCGTCATGCGCGTCTTTGGCGCCGAAGAACCCCTTACCCCTGTGGGACAAATCGAAGTCACACACGTGCAATCCAAGCGAGCCCAAGCCCGTGTGCTGGAGCAGAGTACGGCATTACAGCAGGGGTGGAAGGTCCAGGAAAGGTCGGCGGAGTGAAAAAGCAGCCACGCCAAAGTCTAAGGCGGAATTCGGCCCTGGCGTACTCACGGACTGCGAACTCGCAAAATTCACACAATGGTCTGGTAAAGCGTCGTGTAAATAGGCGGGGTAGTTGTGCCGCGAATTTTCCAGGAGGAGTGAAGGCACCCTGGTGTAGCGCCTGTCTCTATGCTCGTTGCGCCGGTGTGCTCCTTCTTGTACTGGTGGCAGGTTGTGCTGTCGAGCAGGGGAAAGTCTACGTGAAAGATGGCAAGCGCTATGGGGTTACTGCCAGCAAAATTTGGCGTGATCGCTGGTGGAACTTCTACGAACGAGGCAGCTCTTATGCCGCAGGAGGTTTCTGGGACGAAGCTATCAGCGATTTTCAGGCGGCAATTCGTCAGCGCGACGATGACCAACGCCGGGCGCGGACCTATGGGTTGCACTTCGCTGACTATTTTCCGCATCGCGAACTGGGCATTATCTACTATCGTACCAAGCGCCATGTTCAAGCTATACGTGAACTCGAAACGTCCCTAGGTACGGTCGAATCGGCCAAGGCAAAGTTTTACTTGAACAAAGCTCGCGCGTTCGATCTGCAACAATCCGGGCGCGATACGGCCCCTCCTTCCATTACGCTTACCACCCCTGTAGATGGGGCGTTGACGAATCGCTTTACTGTGACGGTCACGGGACGTGCTGAGGATGACACCTATGTTGCATCCATTACCGTCAATGGGCGTCCGCGCTTTATCGAGTTAGCCGAACCGCGACTGCCCTTGCACCGGGAGATCGCCTTACGCGATGGCAGTAATGCTATCACCATTGTCGCGACGGATCTCATGGGACGGCAGGCGCGGAAGCGCATCACCGTGCATCTGGATCGCCATGGACCGCTCGTCAGCCTCGATAGCTTTGAGCTCCGTGGGACGCCGCCGACGCAGCACGTGCGTCTAGAAGGTGCCGTCGTCGATCGGAGCGGAGTGAGTCGCTTCACTCTGGCGGGAAAAACGGTCCCATTAGGGGCGGGAACGGAGTGGCAATTCCGTCAGCAAGTCCCGGTGGCGTCGGGGACGCGTTCCGTGCCCTTCGAAGTGCGTGATAAGGCTGGCAATATTACGCGCGGAGAAATCACCCTGGTTCCCCCCGCACCGCAACCCGTGCGGGAGGGCAAACCTGCGACCCACTTGCTGCCACGTTGGGCGGTACTGCACGCAGGCACGGTTCTCACGGATTTGCCAACGTATCACACCGCAGCGGCAGACGTGCTGGCACGCCGTGACCGCCATGCACCAGTCATTAAGCTGCATGGCCTGACGGATCGGGTCACCATATATGATGGCGCGCTCTATCTCGAAGGCCAGGTCAGTGATGCGAGCGCCATTGTCGCGTTTTCGGTCAACGGTGAATCGTTGTGGCGCCGGCAGGCCGTACAACTCTTCTTCGGGCAGAACGTGCAGTTGCAACCGGGCGAGAACAGGTTCGTCTTCGAAGCGGTCGACGAGGCCGGCAATATTGCCCGGCGCACGCTCGTCGTGCGGCGTGAAATCCGGCGGGTCAAGCAAGTCGGCTCGCGGCTGCGTGTGAGCCTGCTGCCCTTCGCCAAGCGCGGTGCGGCGTCCGTGCTGTCCGATGCGGTATATGACAATCTTTTCAACGTGCTGGTCAATCAAGGGCGCTTCGACCTGGTCGAACGCCAGCAGCTCGATTCGGCTTTACGCGAGCTGCGATTGAGCCAGACGGACCTGGTTGAGGAAGAGAGCGCCGTGAAGACCGGAAAAATTATGGCGGCAGAGGGGATGTTGTTCGGCAGCGTGACGGAAACGCCGCGCTCTCTCGAAGTGCTTGCCCGTTTTATCGATGTGGAAACGTCACTGGTTCTTGCAGCCGTGGACGTGTACGGTGAAGAGCTTACGCTGCCCAACTTGCAGACGTTGATGGAGGGGATGGCGTGGAAACTTCGACGCCATTTCCCGCTCGTTGAAGGACTTGTGCTCGACACCACAGGCAAGGTGCTCTGGACCGATTTGCGGAAAGAGCATGGCATTAAGCGCTACATGAAACTTATCGTCTACCGCGCCGGTGAAGAGGTGCAGCACTCCGGTACGGGACGTCTGTTGCACAAGCCGGAGGTCATTCTCGGGGAAGCCCGTATCACGGCGGTCTCGGACAACCTCTCCGAGGCGACCCTGTTATCGTCACAGCGGGCTGGAAACGTGCATGAATCGGACAAAGTCATAACCAAGTAATATCAATTCTCCCGAATCGATATGCATGCAGAGGCCAGGCATCGACGCAGTCGTTGTCGTCATGGCCGTTTCAGCATGCACGTGAACTTGCTGGAATTGGTACAAGGCGAATGCTATGCATCGAATCTACCGGACGTTATGGCTCATTATCGTGTGCGGGGCGCTTCCCTGTATGAGTCTGGCGCAGGACCTGCCCTTTGGCATCTCATTACCGCCGTCGATCAACTTTGCCACCTCCCCTGCTCCCGTCGGCTCTGGTGCCCGGGCGGCAGGAAAGGCTTTTGCCTTTATTGCCGTTGCCGACGACGCCACGGCTGCGTCGCACAATCCCGGGGGGTTGGTGCAGCTGGAGCGCCCGGAAGTGTCGATTGTTGGCTCCTACTTTATTCGCTTCGAGGATCAGGATGTGACGCAAGCGAACACCATTGTCGATGACCAGACAGTGGACAAATTCAACCTCAATTATCTGAGTGCGGTTTACCCGTTTCGGCTCCTGCAGCGCAACGTCGTCGTTTCGGTCAACTTCCAGCGTCTGTTCGACTTAAATGGCGAGACTGATGTTACCTCACGTTTTAGCACAATCGATGGCACGCAGGAGGTGAGCTCAGATCAGGACGGTGGGCTCTTTACGATTTCCCCGGCCGTGGCCGTCCAGATCACCCCGACTTTTTCCACGGGCGTCGCCTTCAACATCTGGCCCGAACTGTTTGATAATGGATGGGATCAGGACGTCAGCGTGCGGAGTGAGGGACGTGTGGTAAGCGGCAATCGCATCGTGCCGTTCGACGCCGACGGGAAGATTGATGAGGATTTTGACGTCAATGGCTTTAACTATAACTTCACGATCGGATTTCTTTGGTCCATCAATCGAATCTTCACCCTGGGTGGTGTGGTGCGAACGCCATTTACCTTGGAGGTGACCCGTAAGCACTCGTCTGAGCTAACGGTGACCCTGCGAGATGGCTCGTCCCCCGTACGTACGAGCGACCGTTTCAAAGAAACGCTCGATATGGATTTTCCGGTGTCCTATGGCCTGGGCCTGGCAGCCCGTCTCTCGGACAGCTTCACCCTGTCGCTCGATGTGTCGCGTGTGCACTGGTCGGATTTTGACTTCGACTTAGGAGACTCGACCCGTGATGACGGGCTCGAGGTT
>CAJIAL010000147.1_pt1 | contig 23191 bp, 25 predicted proteins | sample 9199091 | NCBI WGS metagenome assembly CAJIAL01 (sample SAMEA7708270, study PRJEB35096) | sediment metagenome | biome: marine neritic benthic zone biome [ENVO:01000025]; feature: sediment [ENVO:00002007]; material: shallow marine sediment [ENVO:03000034] sea grass bed [ENVO_01000059] ... | reverse complement strand
GTGATTCCTTTGACTACAGGAAGGATTCAACGTTGGAGAGGTACACAATGGACCAAACTCTGAAGATTTTGACTGACCTTGTGGTATCGGTGCGCTACGATGATCTGCAGCAGTCCCTACGCCAGACCACTACACGGCATCTCCTCGATTTTTTCGGTTGTGCCTTGGGCGCCTCGACGGTCACACCGGTGCAGGCCGCCCGCCGCATTGCCATCGGGACGTCCGGCGGCGAGCGCGGTGCCACGCTGTGGGGCACACGGCAACGGGCCTCCGCTGATCTGGCGTGCTTCGCCAATGGTCTGATGGGGCGCTATTTGGATTACAACGACCAGTATTCGGGTCAGACTACAGGGCACCCCAGCGATGTCATCCCCGCAGTGGTGGCGGCGGCGGAAGTCGGGGGCTTGGGCGGTCCGGAGGTGCTGACAGGTGCCGTGGTGGGGTATGAGATTTTTGGCCGTTTGTGCGATGCCATGGACATCCGTTCCGTCTGGGATCACTCGACCCTGGGCGCCATCGCTAGTGCTGGTGCGGCGGCAAATGTCCTGGGGTTACAGCCGGCGCAGGTAGCGCATGCTTTGAGTATTGCCACGGTGTCCAACAACGCGCTTGGGCAGACTCGCCAGGGTGAACTCTCCGATTGGAAGGCCGGCGCTTTCCCCAACGCGGCGCGTCAGGGATTGTTTGCGGCCTTGTTGGCACGGGAGGGCATGACGGGGCCTGAGGCGCCTTTTGAAGGCCCCAAGGGGTTTTGGGAAGCGGTGTCGCAATCCTTCGAGCTGGCTCCCTTTGATGGGACAAGCACGCCGTGGAAGATTGAGGAGTCGGCGCTTAAATTCCATGCTGGCTGCTATCTCGCTCTTCCTGCTTTGGATGCGATGATTGCACTGCGTCCGGAACTCTCCAATCCGGATGACGTGCAGAGTATTACGGTCCACAGCTATCGCTACGGCATTACCATGACGGCAGATAGCCCCGCCAAATGGCGCCCGAAGACGCGTGAGACTGCCGACCACAGTCTGCCGTTTTTGCTCGCCACAGGCCTGGTGGAAGGCGCTGTGGGGCCTGAGCATTATACCTATGATCGCTACACCGCCCCCCCCATTCTGGCGCTGATGGATAAGGTGACGGTGCGAGAAACACCGGATTATACCGCCAGCTTTCCTGCGGTGCAGACACAACGCGTCGAGGTGGTGACTGAAGCGGGTGCGCACTTGGTGCAGCAGGTCGATTATCCCAAAGGCCATCCGGCGAATCCGATGAGTGATGTCGAGGTGGCGGCGAAATTTCGTCGGCTCGTGGCGCCGTCTTTGAGCATGAGGCAGACGGAAGCTGTGATCAACATCATTCTGACGTTGGAAGACATGACGGACTTGCAGCAGCTGTTCCAGGCGTTGGCGGTTTAGACTGGTCCACATACGATTGGCACACAGCGATCAGCATGCAGGCTCGCGTCCCGGCATATTATGGGGACGAACTCAGGTGCGCGACGTGTGAGCCATGAAAGGAGTTGCTGACGTGCCACCCCACAACACCTTGGCAAGCCGCGCGGCATGATATTCCGCCCCTCCGAAGGCGCTGGCAGTGGCAAGGGCGCGACGCGTATAGAGTTCCAAGGGATACTCGGTGTAATAGCCGACGCCGCCCGTTACCTGATGCCCCAAGCGTGTGATTTCCGGATAGACACGGCTCAGCTTCAGTTTGGCGGCGGATACCGCGGCGTCGGCAGGCTGATCGTGCGCCAGGAGCCAACAGGCTTGATAGGTGAGCAGGCGCCCCATCTCGACATCGCGATACATATCAGCGCAGTGGTGCTGTACGGCTTGAAACGCTCCGATCGGACGGCCGAATTGCACACGCTGTTTGGCATACTCGACGGTCAACTCCAGCGCTGCTTGCGCGCCGCCGACCATTTCGGCGCATTGCAACGCCGTCGCCCGGAGCAGTGCACGTTGCAACGGCCGGCCGGCGCTATGCTCACGACCAATGAGGGCTGCGTGGTCGACAGTCGTGTTGTTCAGGCTGACTGCATAGTGTTTATCGCCGGCGACGGTGGTGAGCGGTCGCAGCGTGATGGAGGCATCATGCGGTGACAGGCGAAACAGCGACAGACCACGCGATGCCGACTGGCCCGGTCGTGTGCGGGCGATACAGAAGAGGTGCGTGGCTACATGTGCATTTGGCACAAAGCATTTGCTGCCGTGCAGGACATAGCCTGACGCTTGTGCCGTCGCCGTGGTATGGCGACTCGCGCCAGCGGGATCGCCATCGGCTTCCATATAGGCGAGAGTCGCCAACGTTTCTCCCGAAGCGATCTGTGGTAACAAGGCGCGTTTTTGCGCCGCCGTGCCGGCCTCCAGCAGCAACAAACCGGCTTGCACAATCGAGGAGAAAAACGGCGTCGGCGCTGCGGCGTACCCCAATTCTTCCACTAACAGCGCGAGATCGAAAAAGTTCCCGTCCGCCCCGCCGTACCGCGCCGGAAACGGCCAGGCGAGCCAGCCCAAATCGGCCATGCGCTGCCACAACTCGGGTGGGTAGCCGCGCTCGTCTGTTTCCATCTGCCGTACCAGGTCTTTCGGACAAGTCTCGGCGAGGAAGTCGCGGGTGGAGCGTTTGAGCATTGCTTGGGATTCGGTCAGGACGATATCCATAATACATCCTTCTCCTCTACGAGTGTTATTCAGCCGCGTGGCAGGCCCAACCCACGGGTGGCAAGGACATTGCGGGTGATGTCAAAGCCGCCGGCGGCAAAGGAGAAGTACATGCGGTCGAGATAATCATGCAGAATGTCCCCACCCTCCGGCGCCAGGGGATCGCCTCGGCGCAGCTGACCCAGTGAGCCGAGGAGCTCGGTGCCGTAGGTGTCGAGAGCGCGCACGGTTTCACGTTTGGCCAGGACGGACAGAGAGGTTTCGTGCTGCGGTTGCAGGTCACGGGCATGCATGGAGCCGACCCAATAGCTCAGCAAGCGCACGGCTTCTACATCGGCGTAGAGCTCGGCCAGGCGTTGCTGCACGAGCGGATCGTCAAGCAGTGGTTTGCCGTTGCGCTGCGTAGTTTTGCAGTGGTCTATGAGTCGATCAAAGGCATGGATGGCCATCCCCGGATTGCCGAGTGACGCACGCTCGAAGTCGATCGCGCCCATGATGTAGTACCAGCCGCGATTCACCTCGCCCACGAGTTCTGCCTTGGGCACGCGTACGTGATCAAACGACACCGTGGGATGATGCCAGCCGCTCATGGTGGTAAAACCGCCCATGCTGATGCCAGGGCTTTGCATGTCGACGATAAACAGCGAGATGCCGCGGTGTTTCGGGGCGTTGGGATCGGTGCGGGCAGCGACCCAGCCGTAATCGGCATGCTGCGCCTCGGACGAAAAGGCTTTCTCACCGGTGAGAATAAAATCGTCGCCGTCGACTTCCGCCTGCATGCGTAACGCGGCCAAATCCGAGCCCGCTTCCGGCTCGGAATAGCCGAGGAAAAAGGTCAGTTCGCCCGTGGCGATGCGCGGGATATATTTCTGTTTTTGCTCTTCAGAGCCGTACGCCATGATGGCGGAGGGGATATACGTCAGGGTGCCGTCCATACCCGGGGCGTGATGGTACTCCATCTCCTCGGCCAGGATGAGTTGATAGACCATGTCCTTGCCGGCGCCGCCGTAGTGCGACGGCCAGCCGATGCCGACGTAGCCATGCTGGGCCAGTTGCTTGCGAAAGGCGAGACAAAAATCCCAGTCGTAACCGCGCGCTTCGTTGGGATCGTAGTGTGTGGCGATGACCTCGGGTGTCAAAGCCTGTGACAGAAATTGACACACCTCGCGGCGGAAGGCCTTTTGGTCGTCGGTGAAGGCAAAACGCATGGTTGGGCTCCTGTACATGGCTGCGTCATGTGGGGGCTGGAAAGGCGAGCGCTACCCTCCTGGACAGGGCTGCATCCTAGCATGGGCACACAGTGGAGGCAAAACCGTGGTAGCATGGGAGACTTTCTGTTTCTGTGCAGAACAGATGAGCAAGACCTGAGAGAAGGACGGAAACGCATGAGCCGATATTTCGAGGATTTTGAGGTGGGAGCACGCTACCCGACGTATGGGCGTACCATTACGGAAGGGGATATCTCGTTCTTTTGCGCCTTTGTGGGCTACCATGTGCCGCTGTTTATCGACGAGGAGTACGCCAAGCAGACGCCATACGGCGGACGGATCGCGCCGAGTGCGCTTACTATGTCGATCTCGACGGGCATGACCGAAAGCCTGTATCGCACCACCGTGGTCGGTTTGCTCGGCGTTGATCAGGGCAGGTTTTTGGCGCCGGTGCGGCCGGGTGACACGATTCGGACGGAGGTGGAGGTGTTGTCGAAAAAAGAGACGTCGAAACCGACGCAAGGCTTGGTGGTGTTTCGCGATCACGTGCTCAATCAGCACAATCAGGTTGTGTTTCAGATTGATAAGACTGTGCTGGTCAAGCGCCGGGAGTAGAACGGAGTATGGAAATCCGTAAGGAAGCCAGGTCCGCAGAGCCTCATCTAACTCCGGCGTAACTAGCGGGCCTGGTAGTAACGGCTGATTGCCTGTTCGCGGGTGCTATGCTAAGATGCCATTGTCATTTGCATGGTGAGATTTGCATCTGGAAACACATATGACGACGATTACGTTGACCTTGCCAGAATGGGCAATGGACCAAGCCCAACAGGCGGCAGCCGTTCTCAAACGGCCAGTTGAAGAGGTCCTGAGTGACATCTTGGTGGCCGTCCTCCCAACCCTGCATGATGCCCCCCCGATATGCAAGCAGAATTGACAGGCATGACCTGGCTTGATAGTCAGGAATTGTGGCGTATTGCTCGGGGCGAAATGTCCGCTGAGGCTCAAGAACAGATGCAGCAGCTATCCCAGCTGCAAGGGCAACGACCTCTCGCTTCGCAAGAGCAAGAGCAACTTGAGACGTTACGGCAGGAATATGGTCGTATAACCCTCCGCAAAGCACGCGCCTACGCTTTGCTCAGCCTTCGTGGGGGAGAACCTCTCCTCAGTCGGGTCTAACTCGATACGATGGAGTCAATCTCTAAAGCCACACGCGACAAGATCGCTCAGCCGTGCATTACCGCCGTGAATATTGCCAGACTGCTCAGGAAATCAGCGGCGCACAGATGCACATTGAGCATATCATTCCCCTATCCCGAGGCGGCCGCTCAGACGTAAGTAACCTGTGCCTGGCCTGTGCCTGGCGCAATAGTTACAAATGGGCTCAGACGTCCGGCCTCGACCCGGTAACTCACGAAGACGACGCGGACATACAGACTTTGGCAGTGTGCTTACCAGCGGACCATCTAGGTCGAAACCGTGACATCTACTCAGCAAGAGCCTTCGCTGCTTCAAACAGCGAGTCGGGTAGCCTCAAGGCATAACGGCTCATGACTGAAGTTTCCATAAAGGTGGCTGAAAGAGTGACAAATTATGCCTCTCGTCCAAACATTGACAATCTCTGTACGTTGGGACATGATTGCTCACAGGAGGATGATCCTATGCATATTTCGCTTACGCCACGTCTTGAGGAATTTGTCAAAGCCAAGGTTGCCTCGGGATTCTACAACAATTCCAGTGAGGTAATCCGAGAGGCATTGCGCTTCATGGAAACCCATGAGGAATGGATGTATCAGATGAAGCTCGATCGCCTTCGGCAAGAAGTTGCCAAAGGAGCAGAACAGGCGGAAAGAGGAGAGTTTGTCGATCAGACCGTCAACGAGGTGATTAACGAATTGAAACGAGAGCACCATGCCCGTATGGTATAACCTTACTCCTGTCGCCAAAGAGGATCTACAGGACATCTGGCTCTACACGTTGGATCAATGGGGTGAACAACAGGCCGATCGTTATCTTCGTCAACTGGAAGAATGCTGTGCACGGCTTGTAAGCCTCCCGGAGCTCGACAAGGCTCGGGATGATCTCCGTTCAGGCTACCGTAGTATTCTCGAAGGAAGTCATATCATCATCTATCGACATCACCTGGATCAGATAGAAATTGTCCGCGTGCTTCATCAGCGCATGGATCCCGAGCGCCACCTGTAACGTGAATACTGCGCCTTACTATCCTCGAGTAAGGTCAAGGTGCTTTACCCGCGCTCGTCTACCAACCGTGTCGATTTAGCGTCGCGACCAGGATCGTAGATCGCATTCGCCGCGACGAATTCCACCCGCGGTCGTACACCCACGGCACTCTGTGCTGCCGTGACGAGTGCTTTGCCCAGCGCCTCATGGTCCGGGCGTGTACTGGCAGCGCGCACAACCATCTCATCCATCGAAAACGGGTCAGTCGGGTTGCTTTTCGTGAGCACGACTTGAAACTCATCGATGCCTTGTACGGTGCGTAACGTATCAAGCAGCACCGTGGGGTTGATGAGCATACCTTTCACTTTCACCAGATCCTTGGTACGCACCACCGGGCCGACGATCCTGTCGCCGGTGCGGCCGCAGTGTGGGCATGGTTCATGCGTGATGCTGACGATATCCCCGATGAGATACCGCAGCAGAACGGTGCCGCGTCGGCTGAGGTGGGTGATAGCGAGGGCGCCGCGTTCGCCGTCCGGGAGTGGCTGGCCGGTGTCGGGGTCGACGACTTCGTGGTACAGCTGTTCAGGCGCCGGATTGTGCCAGTCGCCTTCTTCGCGACACTGGGCCAACCCGCCGGATTCCGTCGAGCCGTAGCGGTCAAAGATGATGCTGTCCGCGGCGCCGAGAGCGCGTAGGCGTTCGCGGATATCGTCCCGCATCGCCGGCGTGCTGGCTTCGCCGGTCACACCGCACATACGCACGCTGGTAAAATCCGCCCCCAACTCCTCTGCCCGCATGATGACACGCCGCACAAAGCTGGTGATGCCCCAGAGCACCGTACAGTGGTGGCGTTCCACCATGCGCACGGCGTCGTCGAGGGAGCGGTGCATGTCGAAATCGCCCCACGGCGCACCCGTGAGCGCGCCGACGATACTGGCGCCGGCGGCATAGGCATTGGCTTCCGAACGTGCAAACGAGCCCATGGCGGCCGGAGTCAGCGGAAACAGATTGGCGAGCACATCCCGATCGGTGATGCCGGAAATCTCCGCCACACGCCGGGCTTGAAACATGTAGGCCTGGTAGTCGTGTGAGGTGACGTAAATCGGCGTCGGTTCGCCGGTACTACCGCTGGTATGGAGCACCTCCCACAGCGCCCGTTCATGCAACGGGAGATCGGGGCAGCGTAGGCGAAAACTTTCCGGATCGTCCATTAAGTCATGCTTCGACGTCAGCGGGAGTGTGGCAAGATCAGCGACGGAGCGGATAGTCGACACGTCGATACCCGCTTGCGCCCACTGTTGTTGATAAAACGTGTGCCCCTTGGCACACAGTTCCAGCATGCGGGTGAGATTGGCGTTCTGCATGCGACGAATGGTGTCGAGCGGTTGGCGCATACGATCAGTCATACCGGTGCAATGCCTCCTGCGCTTCTGTGATCAGGCGTTCGACGACTTCAGTGGCGGGTGGGATGTCGGTGATACCGCTTGCTACTTGGCCGGTGGGAAAGTTGGCGATGTGTACCATGCCCGCGGCGCGGGCCGGAGTCACCAGTTCTTCGATCCAGATACGCTGCCACGGCATTGGTAAGACCTCGTGTTCATGACCTTTCCACCGTTCGGTATATTCGTTGCGCAAAATGCGGCTCGGCTTGCCGGTATAGGTGCGGGAAACCACGGTGCCGTTTTCCCCCGCTTCGAGAATGCCGCGTTTGTGGTTTTCGTGCGTCGAGGCCTCGATTGTGGCAATGAAGCGTGTGCCGATCCAGGCGCCTTGTGCCCCGAGCATTAGAGAGGCTGCGACGCCGCGTCCGTCGTTGATGCCTCCTGCAGCCAGTACAGGCGTGTGTACGGCGTCCACGACTTGCGGCACGAGCACCATGGTCGTGACGGTGCCGACATGACCGCCGGCTTCCGAGCCTTGTGCGATGATGGCATCCACGCCGAGAGCATCCAACTTGCGGGCATGCCGCACACTGCCGGCCATCGACATGACTTTGGTGCCGGCGCTATGGGCTTCCTGCACCAGCCACTCGGGCGTGCCGAGGGCCGAGACCAGGACGGGGACGCGCTCTTCCAAGGTCACTGCGACTTGCGCCCGCGCCAGCTCCAGCGTCAGTGGCGGTGGAGGCGTGCTGGGTGGGAGATCGGCCACTTCGGGGAGCAGGTCAACGAGAAACGACGGAAAAGGCGGGATCGGGCACTGTTCTACGTCAGGTGGAATGTCGTTCGGTATGAGTAAATCGACCCCGAAAGGCTTGTCGGTGAGGCGCCGTACTGCGGCGATCTCCTGGCGTAATTCTTCCGGCGTGAGGAACGTGGCGCCGAGTACGCCAAAACCGCCGGCTTCCGAGACGGCAGCCGTTAGCGGCGCCAGCGTCACGCCGCCCATGCCGGCGGCGAAGATGGGGTACTCAATGTCGAGTAGGTCACATATCGGCGTCTGTAAGTGCATCGCACCCTCCTTCGGCTTACTCCGACACGACCGCTGTGCACTTGATTTCAACCAGGAGTCCGGGCATCGCCAGTGCTGGCGTGCCGATGGCGGTCCACGTCGGGTAGTCCTGGGTGAAGTAGCGGTCTTTTACCTGGGCAAATAATGCTAACTGCCGCATGTCCGTGTGGTACGTGACCAATTCCACTGCGTCCGCCAAGGTGGCACCTGCTGCAGTCAGGATGGTTTTGAGGTTTTCGAATGCCTGGGTAAACTGCGCTTCCGGGTTTTCGATCACCCGGAGCTGGGCATCGCGGCCGACCTGCCCGGCGATGTATATCGTGCCGCCGACTTTCACCGCGGGGGCATAGTGTAATTTCTCGTACAAGTCTTCCATCCCCGGGAGGATGATAATTTCGCGAGCGGGCATGACGGTCCTTTGACGGGCAGGCGTTCTACTGGTGCAATTGTCTCACATTCGTTGGCATGCGAAGTTCAGGCAGCGACGTAGCCGCTGCCGCGGATGTGCCTGGACGGTATTACAACGACAGCATCGACTTCGGCACGGCGACTCGCATGGTGAAGGGCGGATTGCCCACCAAGCCGGTGCGTATGTCGGCGGCGCAGGCAATGAGCATGGCAGCATCGGTCGCGTCGATGCCAAGCCTGTCGACCATGAGGTCAGCCATAGCATTGATGGCCATATGTGTCGCCGCTTCCATGGTTTCGCCTTCTCCCGTTGTCATGACCTCGGATGCCGTCGTCACCACCGGCCGGCTGACGCGTACGCTGTCTTCAATCGTCACACAGAGAGTCGCATCCAAGGCGCATTCGACCGCTGAAGCTGTCGCTTCACCGTCGCCCATCGCGGCATGACAGTCACCGATGGTCAGCAACCCTCCCTGATGGAACACGGGCAGATAGACGGTGGCACCGATGGTGATTTCCGTATTCGCCATACCGCCGCCGAAGGCGCCCTTGGCATTGCTCGGCAGGGGGCCGTCTTTGGGAGCCAGTCCAATGCGCCCGATCATGGGGCGTAAGGGCATCGTAATGTTGCCGTTAAACACCACACCATCGTCTGTGATCTGCACGCGTGTCTTGCGAAAAGCAGGAATGCGGTCGCCTAACGGGCCCCGACCTGGCGTCGCCCCGATCCAGCCGTAGTCGAGGGGCAGGGCCACATCGAGGACGTCAATCTTGAGTGTATCGCCCGGCTTGGCGTTTTCGATATACACCGGGCCGGCCATCGTTTTGAGAATAGTCATGGCCTCTTCTGAGGAGTCGGGGCCTTCGTACGTGGCAAAACGATCATTGGTTTCCATCACGAACGATTCCCCAGGTCGCACGAGAAGCACCGGTGAGTTGTCTGCGCTAAAGCTGGTACAGAGTTGATCCCTGGCGACGCGCTTCATACCGAGTCCTCCTGTTGTGGGTACGTCGAGATACAAGGGGCATGTAAGATGTTGGAGCAAGCCATTCTATAGAAAGAGCTGCGGGATCACAAGACGGGAAGAGTGCGTCAGTCGTGCGGAGCAGGCAGGCATCTCCCTTGACCCCTGGGCCTGGCTCAGCCATGATGGCGACGGCGTTATGCATGCGGACAAGACTAGAGGAGTATTTTGTGGATCGTATGACAGTGTATGAGCCGACGCTGCCACTTCCCACCGGCGGGTATGTGCGTACGTTTGAGGCGGAGATTGATGATTATGCCGAGACGGCTTTGCGCGTCCGAGGTGTGCTTGCGGACCATCGCTGTCGGCTCGAACACGAGTGGATTCTACGCACGCCGGAGTATGAAGTGATCGAGGCCTCGGCCCGGCATATCGATGACGACCAGGGACTGCTCTCGCCCGAGATTGAGACGCGTTATCCAATGATACGCGGGGTGCGTATTGGGCGGGGTTTCACCATGCGAGTACGCGAAGCCTTGGCCAAGCTTCCTGGGCATCACGAGCATTTAGCGTTGGCGATCGAAATGGCGCGGGTTGGGCAACAGGTTTACAAGTTGCCCGCAGGATTTATCGAACGTTTTCGTCCGTTGGCGGCCCACATGCCGCCCGGACCCAGTCAAGTGGCGCGCATAGCCTGGGAGCAAGATCGCGCCTACATGCCTGCGCTGCGGAACTCGTGTTATGCCCTGCGCGATGAGGCCGTGTCGCTGTTCGATGAGCGGCACATCGTGTCGTTCGATCCGGAGAACACCTCGCCCACCCCCGGCCAAAAACGGTGTTTCTGGCGCACCAAGCGTCTGCACATTACAGCATTACCCGACGGTGGAGGCTATCGCTGTCGCAACGTCATGGACGACACCATACACGAGATTACGATCGGCTTCGACCTGGCCCCGGACGGCACGCTGAGGCAGGCCGAGAGCCAGGGAATGCGTTTGCCCTATCGCGGTATTTGCGACGACGCCCAAGCGCGGACTCTGGGGCTGAATGGTCTTCAAGTGGACCGCGCCTTTGTGCAACGTGTCGGCGAGACCGTGGGGGGCACAACAGGATGTGCCCACCTTTTTGACCTGGCCATCGACTGCCTACGCTTTTTCACCTGGCGGCGTTGAAGGGAGCTCTACCGTACGGGTCACGCCTTGCTGTGTGAGGGAAGCAATATCTTCGGGCGAGTATCCAAGTTCCCCGAGTATCGCCGCGCTACTCTGCCCTAGGCGTTCGGAGTGACGGTGGAGTCCGCCTGGTGTTTTACTGAATTTCACCGGGACTTTGATATGCCGGAGTGCCCCCTCAGTCGGGTGGTCGATAATCGGGAACATGCCGACAGCTTGGAGATGCGGTTCGTCGAATAAATCGTCCGGGATATTCATGGGACCGCAGGGAATATCCTCTTTGCCGAGGAGTTCCAGCCACTTAGCAGTGGATCGTGTCGGCATGCTCTGTGCTACGATGGCATACAGCGCATCGATGTTTTGCGACCGTGCCGATTGCTGTGAGAAGCGTTCATCGCTGACGAGTTCAGGGCGGCCGACGAGCGTGAAGAAGCGTTGCCAATGGCGGTTGTTGTACGGCATGACGCAGATATGGCCGTCCGCCGTCGGATACGGACGGCGATGGGGTGTGAGCAGTCGAGCATACCCCGCAGACTCTTGCGGCGGCTCGAAGGTACGGGCTTGCATGTGTTCGTTCATGAGGAACGAGACCATACACTCGAACATGGGGGCCTGGACCTGCTGGCCTTCGCCTGTGCGTTCGCGATGAAAGAGCGCCATGGTGATAGCATAGAGCAGAAACAGGCCGCTCGTCTTGTCCGCCATGACCGTTGGGGCGTAGCGCGGCTCCCCCGTGGCCATGCCATACAACCCGGCCACGCCGGACATGCCTTGAATCAAATCATCATACGCCGGACGTTCGGCGTAAGGGCCATCTTCGCCAAAGCCGACTGCGGCGGCATAGATGATGTCGGGTTTCCATGCCGCGACGGCGTTGTAGTCGATACCCAGCTTGCGTGCTGCCTGCGGCCGCATGTTGTGGACAAACACATCGACGGTTTGGGTCAGGCGTTGCAGTGCTTCTAGGCCGGCGGCTTGTTTGAGATCGAGCACGATACTGCGCTTGTTGCGTCCTTTCATGAGATGTGCCGCAGACATGCCCTTGGTACGGACGGCGCCGGTTTGGCGGCCGATATCGCCTTCCGGCGATTCGACTTTGATCACATCCGCTCCCATTTCGCCCATGATCTGTGTGCAATAGGGGCCAAACATGACTGTGGTGAGATCGACGACGCGGATGCCTTGCAACGGTCCAGGTGGACAGTCAGTTATTTCCATCTGCATATGATGCGCATGCTCCCTGTAGGTGTGAGTCTGCCGCGCCCGCATGTATACGCGGGCGCACCTGTCATAGGAGCGTATTCTCGGGAAAAAATCAAGAGGAAGGAGAGTATTAGCTTTGGGAGGTAAGGTCGCTGTTAATCAGCTGATGGAGGCGAGTCAGGGTGTCCCGAGTGATGTCGGCGAACTGGAATCCTACCCGATAGAGATCGTTGTCGGAGTCGTGGGTGGCATGCTTGCCGATGACGTGGACCGGGACTTTGGTCCACTTGTCGTCCTGGCATGGCAGTTCGAGGGTGAAATGGAGGGTACGGTGGGGATCAAAGAACTGGTTGCCTATCACGAGCATCCCGTCCAGGGAGACATTGACGACGTTGCCGACGAACTCATCAGTCACGGCGTCGAAGAGGCGTAAAGGCACTATGAGGTTCCAGCGTGGAGCCTGCCGGCGGTCGTTATCGTTCCACTCGGTGTTTTCCATTGGCGTTTCCATCTCTTGTGATGCTGATTGTGTACGCGCTACTGGGTGTGAGGTTCTCATCTCATCGGTTGAGTCTTCCCAGCACTTTAGGACGACCCAACACGGTGGCAGGAGAAGAGACAAAGGGCCATGCTTGTCACGGGAGAAGGAGGAAACTCTCCCTTGATTCGATCCGGGTAGTGCCCTAGAGTGAACACGGGCCATGTCTCATTGTATGGCCGCTTAACAGACACAAACGAACACACCCAACTATGTCCTCTCTACGCCTAATCGTGACGGTCGGTCGTGTATGGCTAACGTGCGGGTAATTCAAAACGGAGCAAAACGAGGTAGGATCAGCCCATGTATCACCTGAGTGGAGGGGCTGATGATGCGATCTGACCTGGTGATCTCTCCGTTCGCGTTTGTTGTCCGCAATGGCAAGCACGTTGATGCCGACACGCTGGTGTGGGCCCTTGCGGCCCTTGCCGAAGGCCTTGGCATGCGTGCCGTGGCCCGGGTCTGTGCAGTCGATCCCAACACGGTGGTGCGCTGGCTGGTCGAGGCGGCCGAGCCCCTCGAGGTTTTCTCACGTTACTTTCGGCATGAGGTCCATGCCGAGCCGGGGCAGATGGCTGAACGCTGCGCCTTACTCCGCGCCGTCACAGAGCATAATTTTGTGTTGCCTCATGCCAGCTTGCGCCTGCCACTGCCCAATACGAAGGACCAGATGGCGTCGGGTAACCGCTGGCGGCAGCGGACGCCCGCCCTGGCTGCCGGGCTCACGGAGCATGCCTGGAGTCTGAGCGAGGTGCTGAGGTGCCGTGTGCCACCGTGGCCGCAGCCACATGTGGGTTGAGGACTTGACCATGTCGATGCGCGTGGCTCTCAGCGGGGGGCTCGCGTCTCCAAGCCGCCATGCCGTGTTCAGTGAGGCGATGCAAGCCATGTGGGGACCGGCTGAGAGGCGTATTGAGCGCAGGCAGCCCCACGTGGAGAAGGCCCCATTCATTACCCGCACGCTTCCTGTACACGACCGTGCACACCGTCGTTTGTATTTCTTCTCCGTTCAGGGCACCACGGCGATGGCGTTGATCTCGATTAGATACTCCGGATTCGTCAACCCCGAGACCTGCACTAGCGTGCTGGCGGGATAATTGCTCTGCCAATATTCCGCTCGCACTTCATGAATTGCTGCGAGGTCATCCATATTCCTGATGAAGACCGTGACACTGGCGATATCGTCCATGGTGCCGTTCACTGCTGCGAGTGCGGCCGTGATATTGTCCAGCACCTGGCGTGTCTGCGCCCGGATGTCGCCTTGGCCCACCAGATTGCCGTCCGCATTGACGGCGACTTGCCCCGAGATGAAATAGAGCTGTCCCGGTCCGACCAGGGTGGCATTGGAAAAGATGCCAAACGGCGTATTCATGGTGTCGGGATTGTAGGCGGTTTTACCCATGCGCGGGTCTCCTTTATGATCTGCTGACACTGAAATCGGGGTTGGGGGCCGTCAGATACGCGCCGCGATGAAACATCGACGTCTGGCGTCGCATACTACGGCGGCGCTCGTGTGTGGCAGCGTCGTCGAGGGCTAGAGTCTGTGGATCGAGGACGACACCGTAATCGGTGCAGGCGCTTTCTGGGGAGACGAACCCATCGAGGACGTCATTCCGCACCAGGGCGCTGTCGCGGTCGAGCGGGTCGCCCCAGCCGCCGCCGCCGGGGGTTATAATGCGGAGGAGATCGCCTTTGTGCAGGCGATTGTTATCGCTCAATGGTTTGAGTTCGCGGGCGTCGGACGTATCCGGATTGACGAGCAGGCATCCCGCCCGCCCGCTGTGTCCGCCGTTGACACCCCAGGCGGGATAGATGACGTTTTCGAGACGGCTCGCCATGATACCTTCATCGGCAATAATGCGAATGTCACGAATGACTCCACAGCCGCCACGGTAGGTCCCCGGCCCACCCGAATCGCGATGAATGCTGTAGCGCTCTACTTGCACGCCAAATTCCATCTCGGCGAATTCGACCGGATAATTCTTCTGCGCCACGTAATACACCGCGTCAATGCCGTCGGCGAAGGGCCGTGCGCCGAAGCCGACGGCCATGCCTTCGATACAGAGCGTATACGTCCCTGTGGTGTGATCCAGACTGCGTAACATATAAATGACATACACCGGTGATGCTGCGGAGGTTTGCCCTTCCGTCGCCAGCGCTAGCGTGCCGAAGACGCAGTTATTGACGCGTAACATGGTGTTGGAGCGCATGCCGATCGGGGCCGGGGCGACGGGGTTGACCAGACTACCGCGCCGAGTTTTAACCTCGCCAACCGCTTGCACAAAACCGTGGTTGATCATGACAGACGGATCATCGGCCGTGAGATACAGGCCGTACATGAACGCCGGCACGCTGTCGTGCATGATGAAATTCACTGCCCCACGGGCTTGATCGTCTGTGCCGGTGAAGTCGAGGGTGACATCGCCGTTCGCTTTGGTCAGCGTTAAGTGCACGGCGTAACTCTGATCGGTAATGCCATCGCTGTCGAGGTAGTCGCGGAAACTGTACGTGCCGTCGGGCACGCGCGTGGCGAAAGCCTGCTGCACCGCCTCTTTGGTCTGCGCCGTGATTGCCTCAAACGCCTGGAAAGCCAGCGCCGGACCAAAGCGTTGGGCAATTTCGTCGAGCCGTTGTTTGCCGAGTCTGCAAGCGGCCATGATGGCGCGCATATCGCCTTTCAAAATGTCGGGAAAGCGCGAGTTGCGGGCAAAAATCCGCCACACCTCATCATTGAGTACGCCCTCCCGATACAAACGCACCGGCGGCATGATGGTGCCTTCATGAAATATCTCGGTTGCCGCCGGAGAGATGCTGCCGGGCATCATGCCGCCGATGTCCCACAGGTGCCCCCAGACTTGGGAAAAGCCAATCAGTTGGTCGGCGGAAAAGACCGGGGCGACACACACGAGATCGGGGGAATGCGACACGCCACCCCGCGAGCCGTAACAGTCGTTGTAGCAATAGAGATCATCCGGCCGCATGGTCTTCGCGGGATATTCTTCGAGGATGCAATCGAGAATATTCCCGCCGAGCGGCAGGTTCGTACCGTACAACAGCCGGCCCTCGGCAGTGAAAAACGCCGCAAAATAATCCTTCTTTTCCCGAATGAACGGCGACATCGCGGTGCGCTCGACCAGCGCTTCCATCTCGGCGCGCGCCGCACGCAACATGCCCTTAATGAGCTCCAGGGTGACGGGATTGACTGCCGTGGTCATACGCATGCTCCCCGATCCGATGACGGCGTATCATCCACGCCGTGCGAGATGGACATTCCCATAGGTATCCACACGGGCAATATGCTCCGGTGGGACGACGGTCGTGGTATCAAGCTGTTCGATAATGGCTGGCCCCGCGATAGTGTGCCCGGCTTTGAGATGCTGTCGGGTAAACACCGGCGTGTCAAGAACGCCGGTGGCAGAGAAATACACCGCTCGACTCTGCGTCGGTTCAGGAATCGTGCCGGGTGCTACCGTCTCGATAGGCGACAGCGTCGGCTTCTCCATCTGGCCCACAGCCTGCAGGCGCAGGTTGACAATCTCGACCGGCGTATCCGGAGCTGCGTAGGTATACAGGTGTTCGTGGCGTTGGTGAAACGTATCTATCAGGCGTTCGATCGTGGTAGTCGTGACCTCGTCGCCAGGGAAGTCGACCATGATTTCGAAGCCTTGTTTGGCATAGCGCAGATCAGCGAAGCGTTGAAACGTTTGCTGTGCCGGTGGTATCCCATCAGCGCGAAGCTGTGCTGCGGCTTCGGCATGCATGGCCTGATACACCGCTTCCATACCGGCGAGATCGTATGTCGGACCCCGTTGCACGAAGGTGCGCATGACATCGTGCTGGAGATCGGTGGCCAGCAGGCCGAGGGCGCTGAGAATACCAGGGTAGGGCGGAATCACCACACTCGGGGTGCCGAGTAATTCGGCCAGCTCTGCCCCATGCAGCGGTCCGGCGCCGCCAAAGGCCACCAAGGCGAACTCGCGCGGATCGTAGCCCTTTTCTACCGAGACTACACGCAGAGCCCCAACCATATTATTGTTGACGATCTCGATGATCCCCGTAGCGGCTTCATACACATCGAGTCCGAGTGGGTCTGCCACATGCTCGGCAATGGCTTGACGAGCGCGGTCGAGATTGAGGGGCACCTCGCCGTCCAGCAGATGCGGCGGCAAACGTCCCAAGAGCAGATTGGCATCCGTGACTGTTGGGAACGTCCCTCCTTGGTCGTAACATGCCGGACCGGGAGCCGCGCCTGCACTGCGGGGGCCGACGGTTAAGCCGCCCTGTGCCGTCACGTGCGCAATACTGCCCCCGCCGGCGCCAATGGTATGAATATCGGTCATCGGGATCGACAGCGGAAATTCCCCGATTTCCCCTTCATGCGTGATGGTGGGCCGGCCGTCCTGGAGCAGGCAGACATCGGCACTGGTGCCGCCCATATCGATACACAGAGCATGTGGCGCTTGGGCCAAACGGCCGATAGCACTGGCACCGATAGCGCCCGCTGCAGGACCTGAGAGCGCCAGATACACGGGTTGTGCCGCGGCGGTTTCAGGACGACACACGCCGCCGTTGGATTGCATGATGAGCAAGGGACTGGTGATGTCTCGATCGCGCAATCCGGCTTCGAGGTTGCTGACGTACTGACTCACCACCGGTTGCAGCGAGGCGTTCAGCACGGTCACCATGGCGCGTTCATATTCCCGAAATACGGGAAGAACCTGACTCGAACACGAAATCGACGCCTGCGGACAGATCGCGTGCACGATTGCGGCGGCTTGCTGCTCATGCGATGGATTGGCATAGGCATGGAGAAAGACGATTGCAATGGCGTCGACATCGAGGTCGCGGAGCTGTTCGGCCACCTTCCGACACCCCTCGATATGCAGCGGTGTCTCGACCGAGCCATCGAGCAACACGCGCTCGGTCACTTCCACAATACGCCGTGGTGGCACCGGGCGTGGTGGTTTGACCCAGGCATAGAGATTGGCGCGGCGTGGAATATCGTGCCGGCCGATTTCAAGCACGGAGCGGAATCCGGCCGTCGTGATCATACCGGTAGTGGCGCCTTTGCCTTCCAGAATCGCATTGGTGGCGACGGTCGACCCGTGAAAGACAAACGCAACGGTCTCGTGGGCTATCCCGACCTGTTGGCAGATCTTTGCCACCCCGGCAAAAAATCCCTGCGAGGGGTCGGTTGGGGTCGAGGGGGTTTTGGTGGTCCACATCCGGCCGGTTTCACGATGCAGGAGCATGACATCGGTGAAGGTGCCGCCGACATCGAGCGCGAGGGCGTAGGTTGCCATAGGATGTTGCCTGTGGTGGTAGGACAGAAACGTCGGTGCCTCAGCAGAAGGAGCATGTCCATCGGCTCTCCAGTGAGCGAGCACCCACCGGAGAGCATAAAATTGGCGTGAACGTTATAACAACCCGTACAACTTCCCGGCATTTTCGCAGGTGATTTTGCGGCGTACCGACGCGTCAACCCCTTGCAGATCGACATCGATCCATTTGAGGGAATCCGGCCAGACACCATCGGGATGCGGGTAATCCGAGCCCCACATGATGTTGTCTTCGCCAATCAGCGAAATCATCGCGGGGAGCGAGGGCTCACGTTGATAGGTGGAATAGCCCTGCCGGCGCCAAAACTCGCTCGGCTGCATCGACAAGTTGAGCTGATAGTAGCGGTCGTCGTATTCCTCATCCATACGATTGAGGACATACGGCAGCCATGTCACCCCGGCTTCACCGAGGACGAATTTAAAGCCGGGAAAACGATCCAAGGCGCCGGAAAAGACGATACTGGCGAGAAATTCCGCCGCACAGAGCTGAAACATCGTGGTGCGGGTGGCCCGATACTTCAGGTCATATTCTGCCGCCATCTGTTCGTCCGACGGTGGGCGTACATCATAGCCGGTGGTGTGGAACGAGATGGGAATGTTGCACTCCTGCGCCGCGGCCCACAGCGGATCCCAAGCATCGTGCCAGATGGGATAGATCGCCGTCGAGACGGGAAAATCCGCCCCTTTCAGCCCTAGCTTGGCGGCACGCGTGAGTTCAGTAGCGGCTTTTGCCGGATCGTGGCTGGGTAGGCAGGCGAGCCCGACAAAACGTCCCGGGTTGGTTTTACAGAAATCTGCCGCCCAATCGTTGTAAATTTGATAGACCACGTGAGACAGCTCCGGATCGCTCATGCGCATGCCCACGCCGAGAATGCCGTACATCACTTCCGCATCGATACCGTCGAGTTCTTGATCTTTGAGACGGAGATCCGGCGTGGTCGGATGCGGGCCACCTTCGTAAAAGCCCACGTCGAACATTTTATCGACATGCTTCGAATAGCCCCGCTGCACCGGGGTGAAGCCGAATCCCAGACCGCCGAAGACGCCTAATTCCTGTTCCTCGGCATACCACTTTGGTCCTTCCGGCGTCTCATGCACCTGAGGCACGAGTTCCTTCCACTGGGACGGGGCGTTTTTTACCCACAGATCGCCCGGCATCCATGTCATGTCAATGTGACCGTCAGCTGAGATAATATTGTACGCCATACGGACTCCTCCCTCCCGCCAGGGGTGTGAACATCACAAACGCGCATAGTAAGGTGACACTAGCATGATGTGCTAGAGGTGTCAAAACAGCGGTGTGGCTGTTGCGAGACCAGTGTGTATACCATGCGACCATGATACATCAGCTATTGACTGCATGCTGTGTACGGCTGCTGACTCTGCACCAAGTTCCGGGGTGGATGGCCGATGCAAAATGCGGTACAAGTCTGTATCGGTGACAATGCCACGTTGTAGGGTTGCAAGGAGGGCAGATCATGACAGGATCGCAGGTTATTTCGGCTGACTCACACGTGCAGGAACCGCCAGATCTATACGAACGCTTACCCAGGGCACTGCGCGAGCGGGCGCCGCGTCGGGAGGAACGTGGCGGGAAAACCTACGTTATCGTGGACGGGCGCAAGCCGCGTCGGATTGATTTAGCTGAGGAGCGTGCGACTGCAGACGACCAGCAGCGTGAGTTTCGCAACGATCCCGAGGGTGGGCGCAACCTCGACGTGCGGCTGCAGGACCTGCAGCGCGATGGCATCACGGCGGAGGTGATCTATCCGAATCAGTCTCTCGGACTCTACATGTCGCCCGAGCCCGCCTACCAAATGGCCGTGGCGCAAGCATACAACGACTGGGCCAGTGAACACTTCGGGCCGTACCGAGAGCGCTTCGCGCCGGTTGGTATCGTGCCGGTCACGGATATTACCGCAGCCGTGCGGGAGGTCGAACGGGCCGCCAAGCTAGGGTATCGCTCGGTCAAGGTGCCGATTACTCAGCGTGCCTTACCATACAACCAGCCGGCGTACGAGCCGTTGTGGGCGGTGCTGGCCGAGACCGGACTTGTCCTGGCGTTTCACGCCTTTACCAACAGCGAGGATGCATATCCGGAGGACTGGGGCGAGGATGAGGGGGTTGGCGGTGCGCTCGACTTCATGGCCATGCGCATGGCGGACGGTCAACATCCCGTGTCACAGCTCATCTCGGGTGGCGTCTGTGACCGGCATCCCACACTGAAGTTCGTCATTGTGGAATGCGGCGCCGGGTGGCTTGCCTGGCTGCTCTACGTCCTCGACGAGCAGGCGGAAAAGAAGCACATGTGGATTCGCCCGCGACTCTCCTTGAAGCCGAGTGAGTTTTTCGCCCGTCAGGGCTGCATCACATTTACGGACGATCCGATCGCACTGCGCAATATCGCGTTTACCGGCGCCGACTGCCTGCTCTGGGGCAGTGATTACCCTCACGACGAGGGGTCGTTCCCCCATTCGCAAGCCGTGATCGCGCGCACGTTTGCGGGCCTCTCCGACGCCGATAGACGCAAGATCGTCTGGGACAACGCGGCACGGCTCTATGGTTTTGAAGTCTGAGGCAAGCCACGACAGTCCTGCTGCTGGCCCGCACACCCCTCAAGAGGAGGTGGTCGAGGGAGAGGCCCAGGCGCAACGCGCCTGGCTCCCGCCCCCCGCCGTGCAGACGCCAACGCTTCCGGCGCGAAGCGCCCAACAACTGGTCGGCCGCCAGGCCCCGTGTCCCTGTGGCAGCAGCCTGAAGTACAAGCGGTGCTGCGGCCGTTCAGGCAAGGCGTTCCGGGTAGCAAGATCATTCTTCTGTCGTAAACCTCAGGTCCGTGACGGTCTGATTGCCGTTGTCGGCAATGGCTTTGATGTCCAAAACGTACTCGGTGCCGGGTTGAAGCCAGTTGTCGGGAACGCTGAAGCTGACAGAGCCTCCCGGCAGATCAACCTTCAAGGCGACTTCCGTCTCTTCGTCTTCGATCTCAAGACGGAGCCGTTGCGCATGTGGCACGGCGTTCCAGGTGGCGACCAGCCCCTTCACCTGGACACCGGTGTCCAGGTGAAGGGAAAGTGATCTGAGGTGCTGGCAACAGATCGTACGACAACTCGACGCCCCCCACGAGCAGCCGGTTTTCGCCCGTCAGGCCGACAAATCGGTACATTCCGGCTGGATAAGCCGCCATGAGCTTATCAAGAGATGGCTCCGGCGTTTCGAACTGGAAATCGGCATGCCCAAGCCGGGCACCATCTTTCGACTTCCATCGGATGGGCATAAGCCCTCGGGGCCCGAACACCTTCACTATCCGGAGCGGTGTGTCTGAGCCCCCTGCGATGATGATCTGCGCATCTTCGTCCGTCGAGCTATAGACTACGAAAAGGGTGGCATCCTCGAATGCCTCGAAACTGTTTGCCCCGCTTTCAGTATGCCACATCCCATACGGTCAAAAAACTCATGCGGCCCGTTTTTCGTAGTATTTCAGCAGCCCGCCAAGTCGCTCACTGCACTGAACCGGTGTTCTCCTTGTGCCAGCGGCAACCCCTAGGCCGCGTCACGCAAGGCGCGGTTTTCCGCTTCCAGAGCCGCGATGCGGTCACGCAGGGATTGGACGGTGACGTCGATTTCTGCTTCCGTATAGCGCGGGGTGATGTGCGCAACCGGCCCTCATCGCACGCTCCATCTACGCATCGCGAGGGCCGATCGTCGGGCAAAACCGTCGGTGTGCCCACCGTGATCCGTGTGGAGCCGGCCCCCCCGCGGTGCCGCACCCGGCCCCGTCCTTGCGCCCGTGGGCCTTCTGAGCGCTTTCCTCCTGAGCGCTTTCCTCGCAGAGCAACCTCTTGCAAAATGGTGACTTACGCCTGATAAAGGGCGTTTGGAGTAGTCCCCTGCGCCTTGGCTCAGAAGCGGCCGGCGGCGCGCGGTCCGCGGCGGGCTCGCCGACCCCACCGGCGCACCCAGCGCCGGCGCGGGGCAAAAAAAGTGCGTTTGTATGACTTATCCGCCGGTCGGACCACCTCTTGGGTTGCTGACCCTGGCTGGAATGATATCTGACTCCTACCAGATGCGGGTGAGGGGATGCGGCGTCTCGCCGCCGTATCCCACTCCAGCGTCTTCAGCGACATGAGGGGCGAGGACACGTTATGTTATACTGAGACCCGGTCGATACGTGTGGCCTGCCTCTGGAGTTCTATCCATGAACGGTACCCATCGAGCTGACATCAAACCCGGTTTACGGGTTGCTATTATCCTCAAGCAAGACCAGCGCTCGGGCAAACTGACCGAGGGTGTGATCAAGGATATCCTGACGAAGTCGCCCACGCATCCCCACGGGATTAAAGTGCGGTTGGAAAATGGGCAGGTGGGGCGGGTCAAAGCGATATACGGTGACTAAGAAGCAAGACCGACCCAGGCGCGTCTATCATCGGTTAGACAGGAGCAACCATCAGTTGAAAAAACCGTCTGAGCTCCATCCGTTCCGGCGTCACTATCCCGGTTATCATCGACTCGACTACAACCAACATTCGGGACTCATCCATCATGAAACTCGTCGATCACATAACGGGTGCGCGTGGCTTTCAGACGGATGTGGAAATGCGCGATGGGGTGAAGCTCAATACCTTCGTGTTTCTACCGGCCGAAGGCGGTCCGCAATTTCCGATCATCCTGCACCGCACGCCCTACGGGATCACGGCGCCCCAAGGCCAGGCGGGTACAGACCCCGCGTATGGCTGGTTGCCCAGTGCCGATGAGCCCATGCGCGGCTCCATCCTGCGCGGCTGGAAGGCCATCGTCGACCGCCACTATGCCGCGGTGTATCAGGACACGCGCGGCCGCTACGCCTCGGAAGGAGAAGACCGCGTCTATGCCGCCGATGCGCAAGACGGTTACGACACGCTGGAATGGATCACGGCGCGGCCCTGGACCGATCAGCGGGTCGGGATGTCGGGCTCGTCCGCAGGCGCGACGACGACCTTGGCCGCCGCCAGCACGCGCCACCCATCGCTGCGCGCGTTTTTCGCCCAGGTCGGCGGCTCAAGTATCTATGATGACGTCGTCTACGAGGG
>CAJIAL010000334.1_pt1 | contig 23401 bp, 23 predicted proteins | sample 9199091 | NCBI WGS metagenome assembly CAJIAL01 (sample SAMEA7708270, study PRJEB35096) | sediment metagenome | biome: marine neritic benthic zone biome [ENVO:01000025]; feature: sediment [ENVO:00002007]; material: shallow marine sediment [ENVO:03000034] sea grass bed [ENVO_01000059] ... | reverse complement strand
ATTAACGGCGTCAAGGTCGCGTGGGAAGAGTGTGAGACCAAATACAACACCAAAATTGGTGTTGAGTGCTACGAAAAGCTGAAGAACAAAGGCGAGACGGGCGCCTCGTTGGTGAATCCATACAGCACCGGTATTACGTATCAGCTCATCCCGAAGGCTTCAGTTGACCAGGTGCCTATTCATTCGATGGGGTATGGCCGTACTGCTGCTGCGGATGGCCGTATTTTCAAGTGGGCCTTTAACTTTCCCACGACCTATTGGAGTCAAGCATCAGCCTTTATCAAGTACGTCGGCCAACAAGAAGGCGGCATGGAGAAGTTGAAGGGGAAGAAGATCGCGTTGGTCTATCACAACAGTCCCTACGGGAAGGAACCGATCCCGACCCTAACCGTTTTGGCGAAGAAATTCGGGTATGACTTGAAGTTGTTGGCCGTCGACCATCCTGGCCAAGAGCAAAAAGCGACTTGGCTGCAGGTCCGCCGCTATCGCCCTGATTGGATTTTTCTGTGGGGCTGGGGCGTGATGAATCAGGTTGCCATCAAGGAAGCCGCAGGTATTCGGTACCCGATGGACCATTTTATTGGGGTGTGGTGGTCAGGCAGCGAGTCGGACGTGGTCCCTGCCGGGGCAGATGCTAAAGGCTATAAGTCCGGTAATTTCCATGGTATTGGGACTGGCTATGGCGTACACAAGGCAATCTTAAAGCATGTCTACACCGGCAATGAAGGTGCGGCGAAGGGGAACAATTTTGGTGAAGTCCTCTACAATCGCGGTGTGATCAACGCCGTGTACGATACCGAAGCGATTCGTACCGCGATGCGTAAATTCGGCAACAAACCCATGACGGGCGAGCAGGTGCGGTGGGGGTTGGAACATCTCAATCTCACAGCGCGGCGTTTGGGAGAGCTTGGCCTCGCGACTTTCGCGCAACCGCTGAAAGTGACGTGCGAGGATCATGAAGGTAATGGCCCGGTGTTTATCCAGCAATGGGATGGCACGAAGTGGGCCAAGGTCAGTGGCTGGATCTCGCCCATGCGTGATGTGGTGCGGCCGCAGATTGAACAGGCGGCTGCGGCGTATGCGAAAGAAAACAACATCACGCCGCGGAATTGTGCGGCTGAAAATTAATCGCGTGCTTGGTGAATGAAACGTGCTGCAGTTGGGGGCAGGTGTCGATACCTGCCCCACACGTACTGGGCATACGCAAGCTGTATGGAGTCAACGGATCTCTGTGAGTGCTGCACCGAAAACTCTGCTGAGCCTGAATAACATTGAAGTGGTCTATGATCGCGTTATTCTCGTTCTCAAAGGCGTATCCCTGACGGTACCTGCGGGAGGAATCGTTGCCCTGCTTGGCGCGAATGGAGCCGGGAAGACGACCACGTTGAAGGCCATTTCCAATCTGCTCCGGGCTGAGCGTGGTGAAGTCACCAAGGGCACCATCGAGTACGATGGAAGCCGAATTGATCGGCTTGATGCCGCGACGTTGGTGAAGCGTGGCGTTATTCAGGTGATGGAAGGACGCCATCCCTTCGGGCATCTCACCTGTGAAGAAAACTTGCTCACCGGTGCTTATACCCGCCGGGATGGACGCGCCGCAACACAGCGGGACTTGCAGATGGTGTACAGCTACTTCCCGCGTCTGGCCGAGCGCCGGCATGCCAAGGCCGGGTATGTGTCGGGTGGGGAGCAGCAAATGATGGTGATTGGCCGGGCGCTTATGGCCCGTCCCACACTGATTTTGCTTGATGAACCGTCTATGGGATTGGCGCCACAGCTGGTCAAAGAAATTTTCGACATTGTGTGGCGTCTTAACAAAGAAGAAGGCGTCAGTTTTCTCCTGGCAGAGCAGAATGCCACGGTTGCCTTACGCATTGCCGATTATGGCTATATCCTGGAAAATGGGCGTGTGGTCCTCGATGGCGATGCGACGATGTTACGCGAAAACGAGGACGTCAAAGAGTTTTATCTTGGCCTCAGCGCCTCCGGGCGTCGTAGCTTCCGGGACGTCAAGCATTATCGTCGTCGTAAACGCTGGCTGGCGTAAGGTCAGTGCGTTTTCCCCTCCCTTTGTTCGCCCCTGCGCACTCACACTGCTCAGAGAGTTGTGTTTCGTTGGTAAATCGCGTATAGTGCCCCAACACGCGGGAGCTCGGGGAACCGGGCTGAGAGGGTGGTCATCCTGCCGCCGACCGCTTGAACCTGACCTGGGTAATGCCAGCGTAGGAAGCGAAATGAGCTGTCGTTACAAGTCGCTGGCCTGTGCTAGCGGCTTTTTTTATGGTCGTGGTAAGGGGGTGAGTGATGACACACGCTGTACCTCAAACAATGCAAGCAGCGCGCTATCATGGACCGGGACCAGAACTTCACCTGGAAACGATTCCGGTGCCGGAACTCTCTTTGGGCGATGTGTTAGTGCGAGTTACCCATGCCGGAGTGTGCCGGACGGAATTGCATTTTCTCAGCGGCTTACTGAATCTTGGTATTGCACCACTCACCTTGGGGCACGAAATCGTCGGTGAGGTTGCCTTGGTTGGTGAAGGCGTTGCCGACTACCAGCCGGGGGACCGTGTTGTGGTCAACTATTATGGGACGTGTGGTCACTGCTATTGGTGCCGGAACGGGCAGCAGAACCTGTGCGACAACGTTGTGGCACAGCTCGGTTTTATCACTGATGGCGGGTATGCGGAGTTCGTCAAAGCCCGGGCGGATATGCTGGTGAAACTTCCCGACACGCTTGACGGCGCGGTGGCGTGCTCACTCGGCTGCAGCGCGACCACGGCCTTGCATGCGACACAGCGCATTGCCCCGGTACAGCTCGGCGATACGGTAGTTGTCTATGGCGCTGGCGGCGTCGGCTATGCCTTGGTGCAAGTGTGTAAGATGCGTGGTGCGCGGGTGCTGGTTGTGGGGCGTTCGGAGGCAAAGCTACAACTGGCGCAGGAACTTGGCGCCGATGCGGTCATTCATGCCGGTCAGGAGCATGTGGCTGAAGCGGTGAAACGCCTGACGGACAACGAGGGAGCCGACATTATTTTCGAACTCGTTGGCACGCGGGAAACGATGGATTATTCCTTGCAATGCTTGCGAAAACGGGGACGCCTGGTGTTTATCGGGTATTCCGAAGATCAGCTGATTGCCACCCCGTTACTCTTAGTGATCGGAGAGATTCAGATTCTTGCCTCGGTGGGGAGTACCCACCAAGATTTGATCGATGCCGTGGGGCTCGCGAGTCGTGGCAAACTACGGCAAGTTATTGATCGGACCGTGCCCTTGAGCGAGGTGAATACGACACTGCACGCCTTACAAAACGGTGAAATAGCCGGACGCGCCGTTCTACAGCCTTGAATGGTTTACAGCGGATGGGTGCCCTGGCGTTTGCTGGTGGTGCACCGCCGGAGGAGAGCATTCCTATGGAAGCCGTCGAAACGCTGGATCATGATCTACTGACCTTGTTGCATGCGGGGTGTACGAAGCAGACCGACGATGCCACGTTTAATACTCTGGCCCTACGGCTGTTTGCGTATCAGTTCGCCGCCAATGAGCCGTATCATAAATATTGTCTACGCCGTGGCCAGACACCGGAGACCGTGCAGCATTGGCGTGATATTCCGTCGGTTCCGATTGGCGTGTTTAAAGAACTGACCTTGAGTTGTATCCCTCCTGAAGAGGCCGAAGCCGTGTGGATGTCGAGCGGCACCACGAAGCCGGAACAGCGGAGCAAGCACTACCAGGCCCGTCTTGCCATCTACAACGCCTCCATGTTGCCGAACTTCGCTGCGCATGTGTTGCCTGATGACGCGCGCATGCCGATGTTCGTGCTGAATCCGCCACGCTCGGCGTTGCCCAACTCGTCTCTGGCGCACTACCTCCATCTCGTCCTGGAAACATACGGAACATCCGAGAGTGATTTTTTCTTGGGCGAGCATGGTGTGGAAGTGGAGCGTTTCATCCAGGCCCTGCAAGAGGCCGTGCACCATGGCCAGCCGGTGTGTCTCCTCGGGACCTCATTTGCCTTTGTGCATGTTCTGGATGCCCTGGCGGAGCGTGAGCAGACGGTTCGCTTGCTTCCCGGGAGTCGCATCATGGATACCGGGGGGTTTAAAGGCCAATCACGCGAACTGTCCCGCGATGACTTGTACGGTATGTTCACGCATGCTTTTGGGGTGCCGGAGACACACTGTGTCAACATGTACGGCATGACGGAATTTAGTAGTCAATTTTTGGATAATACCTTGCGCTGTTTCCACCAAGGGCTCCCGATGCCATTGGCGAAGGACAACCCACCGTGGACGCGTACGCTGGTGGTTGATCCTGAGACACTGCGGCCTGTACCAATGGGCACACGCGGTTTGCTCCTGCATTATGATCTGGCGAATCGGAATTCGGTGGTCGCAGTCCTGACTGAGGATGTCGGTATCGAGGTCGAGAGCGGTTTTATCCTCCTTGGGCGCGCACAAGGCAGTGAGGCCCGTGGATGTTCTGTTGCCATCGACGAAATGCTCTTGGCTTCGCAGCGCTAACTCGAGCTGCATGAGTTTGGTCCGTTGAGGAGATGACATGGTAACCATCCTTGCACCGCCCTATTTTTTACCGGGGTTTGACGAACAGGGCGCTACATGGACCTCGCTGACTTTTGAGGGCGAGCCGGAACCGGTGGTGCTCGATGTTCCTACGCTCACGCCAGCTGACATCGCAGCCGTGACGCATCGGCTTCTGGAAGCGCAGGCGCGTGTACTCTCCGCCATGCCTCTTGCCGACATCGTCGGGATAATCGACACGGTGGTGCAGCGCTGGCTCGATCCGGACTATCTCTATCGTCAACAAGCCGAACAGGTCTTACCGACGATCACACGTTATTCCCGGCCAATGGTACAACACGGGCTTGACACGTTGCTGAACGGATTCCGCAAAGAGTGTTTGTGGCAGCTCTTGGAAGCCGAGTTTGCTGACCCGCTCGTCTTAGATACGTTCCGCCCACGTCCACACGCAGGTGGGTTGACACGGGCCTACGGTCCGCGCCTGATCACGCACATTTTTTCCGGTAATGTCCCTGCCCTTCCGGCGTGGAGTTTGATCTGTGGTTTGCTGACGAAAAGTGCGAGTCTCGGCAAAAGTGCCTCGGAAGAACCGGTGTTTGCAGCGCTGTTTGCTCGCTCATTGTGGGAGGTCTGCCCCGAACTTGGAGAGTGCCTGGCTGTTGGGTGGTGGCAAGGAGGTGATGTTGCGCTTGAAGCCGCTGCCTTTGCTCCAGCTGACGCGGTGATTGCTTACGGCAGTGACGCTGCCATGCAGGATATTCAGCAGCGTGTGCCCCAGGATACCCGTTTTTTGGCGTATGGGCATAAAGTGAGTTTTGGCGTTATTGGACGGGAAGCCTTGAGTGCTGTGCAGGCGGAGTGCACTGCAGGGCACGCCGCGTATGGTGTCTCGGTTTTTGACCAGCAAGGCTGTGTGTCGCCGCATCTGCTCTACGTCGAGCGTGGTGGCGATGTGTCACCCGAAGCGTTTGTTGAACTCCTCGGTGCACGTATGGCTGCAGTACATGACGTCTTTCCGCGTGGCCCATTACCGTTGGCTGACAGTACTGCCATTCGTCATCTCCGTGGCACGTATGAGTTTCGGCAGCTCGCGGACGACAACGTGCGTCTTGTGTGTAGCGAGCCCGGCACGGCGTGGACCGTGGTGTATGAAGCGGATGCGCCCTTTACTGCGTCGTGCTTGAATAGGACCGTGCGTGTGCACCCGGTGGACGACATCGCTGAGATTGTGGAGCGTTTGGAACCGGTGCAAGCCTATCTGCAGACCGCCGGGGTCGCACTCCCTCCTGCCCGCCTGTATACACTTGCCGAGGAGCTCGGTCGCCTTGGCGTGACGCGGTTGTGCACCCTGGAGCAGATGCCCTGGCCGCATATGACATGGCATCACGACGGTCGCTGTAATCTCCTGGATCTCGTACGCTGGACTGATATCGAAGGTGAGCACGATGGCTAAACCCGTGTCTGGTGTTCAGCTTGAGCACGCTCTCCCATCCGGCGTGCTCTCCCATATTGTGGTGGAACAACTTGGGAAATGTTTTCAGGAGGCAGACCAAGATGCTTGGGCTGTGCGCGATGTGAGTTTTACCGTTGCCAAGGGAGAATTCGTGGCACTGGTTGGCGAGAGCGGCTGTGGAAAAACCACACTGTTGCGGCTCATTGCCGGTTTAGAGCCTCCCACGGCAGGCACCATTACGCTGGCTGGTCACGATGTGGTGCAACCGGTACGCGATATTGGTTTTGTCTTTCAACGGCCGGTGCTGCTTCACTGGCGCACGGTGCTTGACAATGTCCTGCTCCCGGTGGAATTAGCCCGGACCTCCAAGGCTGACGCGCAGCAGCGTGCTTTGCAATTATTGGCTCTGCTGGACTTAGAACGCTTTGCCGGGCATCGTCCGCAGCACCTCTCCGGAGGCATGCAGCAGCGTGTGGCTCTGGCGCGGACACTCATGCTGCAGCCGTCGGTGTTGCTTATGGACGAACCGTTTGGCGCTTTAGATGCCATCACCCGGGAGCAGTTGAATTTGGAACTCCTGCGTATGTGGCAACGCGGGGGACAGACCGTCATTTTCATCACACACGACATCACCGAAGCCGTCTTTCTCGCCGATCGTGTGTTCCTCATGAGTCGACGTCCCGGCACCATTGCCCGGGTGTTTGATGTCCCGTTGTGTCGTCCCCGTAGGCTCGAGATGCGTTTCGAGCATGTTTTTACTGACCTCTGCCGGGAGATCCACCAGGCTATGGGACTGACACGGCACGAGATGGACGAGTAAGGTCAGAGAGTATGGTGGTAGAGTTCCCGCCATCCAAGGGATTGTCCCAGAGCAGGCAGCCTCGACGCCTCTGGACGTGGGGGCTCGCCTGTGCCGTATTCGCTGGAGTCATACTGCTGTGGTATAGCATCGTGCAATGGTATGACCTGCCACCGCTGATTTTGCCAACCCCTCTCGCGGTGATTTCTGTGCTCATACGTGACCTGGGAGACGGCTCCCTGCTGCCGCATCTGTGGGTCACCCTCAGCGAAATCATGCTCGGTTTTACGGGCGGGAGCTGTATCGGCATTGGCTTGGGATCATTGGTAGCGCTGTCGCCCTTTGCGCAGCGTGTGCTCAGTCCGTACATTATCGCTTCGCAGGCAATGCCGAAGCTTGCGCTGGCCCCACTTTTTGTGCTGTGGTTCGGCTTCGGGATCGTACCGAAGGCGTTAATCGCGGCTCTGATTGCTTTCTTTCCGTTGTTCGAGAATACTCTGACCGGCCTCAAAGACGTCGAGACGGAAGCCGTGGAGCTTTTCCGCATGCTCGGGGCAAATCGCTGGCAAAGCTTCTTGAAGCTGCGGTTGCCCCATGCGGTGCCGTACCTCTTTGCTGGACTGCGCGTTGCTATCGTGCTCAGTGTCGTGGGGGCCGTGGTGGGCGAATATGTCGGTGCGAGCCGAGGATTGGGCGCATTGATCATCGCGTCGCAGGGTATGATGGACACAACCCTCATGTTTGCGGTGTTTGTCGTGCTTACCGTCCTCGGCATTGTCCTCTATCAAATCGTGCAATGGTGTGAGCGTGTTGTGATGGCACGCCGTTCCAGGATTCAACCGTTCCCGGTCAGGGAACCGTTATGAGTGAAAGGACTCTCATTATGCTACATCCCTATCACCCTGGGGGTTTGACGCGACGCCAACTCTTACGGCGCAGTGCGTTGAGTGCAGCGGCATTGACCATCGGCACGCGCCATGCCTCAGCGTTGACGCCCATACGTATGTCGTGTTGGAGCCAGCCGCTCTCTGAGCAGACCAATGTGTTTGCTGCCAAAGAGTTTGGCTGGTTCGGCGAGGCAGGTCTCGATTTTACCTTCGTCCCCGGCGCTGGGGGCGGAGCAGCCATTAAACATGTGCTCGCCGGCAATGCCGACGTTGCGTTTGCCAATCTCGAGCCATTATTTTTCGCGGTGGAAAAAGGCGAGAAGTTGAAGGCGGTGTACAACATATACCCCCAGAATGTGTTTAACGTCGTATCACTCACCAATGCGAAGATCACCAAGCCGCAGGATTTGAAGGGCAAACGTATTGGTGTGTATAGCATGGAAAGTGGGACCCGCCACAATCTGCGCATCATTCTGCGTGCGGTGGGTTTGGATGAGGGCGACGTGGAAGTGGTACCGACGGGTGTGCTGAATTTCGCGCCGCTGATGCAGGGGCAAGTTGATGCCACGGCTGCAACCGATACCGGACTATGGCTGGCGCAACAGCGCGGGTTAGGTCCGGCAAACGTGATATGGGCACGGGACTTCCTGAACACACCAACGGATGCCTTCATCGTGACGGAAGACTTCTATCGCACCCGTCGCGAGCAGCTTGTCGGATTCTTGCGGGCCTACAAACGCGGCACGCAGTGGATGCTTGATCACCCTGCGAAGGCAGCAGATATGGCCACGAAGTACGCGATTAACGGCAAAGACCCCAAACAGAATCTCGAGATTATCAAGATTCGCAACGGGTCGAGTGTGAACGTTGATACGAAACGCCACGGTCTCGGCTGGTTTGATATGGAGCTGTTGGTCCGAGTCGAGCAGACGTTCCGAGAACTCGGATTGCTCAAGCGTCAGCTGAATGTGCAGGACATGTTTACAAACGAGTTGGTAGGGATGCTGTAACATCCAAGCGGGCGCCTCACTCGAAGTGCCCGCCTAAGATATCTCGATGGTATGTGGCGTTTTACGTTACGACTGCCCTTGCAAGAATGCTTCCCACACCTCGACGAACTTCTCGAGTTCGTCCCGGCCCATCGGTACAGAAATATTGCCTACATTTTTATTGGCCAAGTAGATTCCATGGTTCAAAAAGTGGAGAAACAGTTTCTGCCGTAACGCCGTGTCCTGGCCTTGAGCACTGCGATAGTCTGTAATAGGCCGATCCGTGCAATGCAGACCGAAAAAAGACGCGATGCCGGTGACACGTAGCGGCACATTGTAACTGCGTGCCATTTCATCGAGTTGATGCCGTAAGGTGGTGCCATGATCATTAATCCGGTCATAGACTTCTGGCGTGAGTTGTCGCATGGTGGCGAGGCCGGCTTGCATAGTCATGGGGTTGCCATTGAACGTGCCGCCATGCGGAATGACGGGGGCCTGCCCGGTCGCGTCAAATGCGGTCATGATCTCGGCTCGGCCGCCACAGGCACCGACTGGAAGTCCTCCACCGATGATTTTCCCTAAACACGTCATATCCGGGATGATGTTGTACCACTGCTGTAACCCGCCAGGACTCATGCGGAACGTTTGCACTTCATCAAAAATGAGCAGAGTGTCTTGCCCATTACAGGCTTCACGCACTGCCTCGAGAAAATCGGTTTCAGCAGGAACATAGCCTATGCCGCCGAGCACTGGTTCGATAATCACGGCGGCTAACTCCTCAGCGTGCTGGGCAATGATGCGCCGGGCAGCGGCAGCGTCATTGAAGGGAAGAATCACGACATCGTCAACGGCGCGTTGCGTAATGCCTCCGGAACTCGGCACCGGCTGCGGGGCGTCGGCGCTTCCGGCACGGGAGAGGTCCGTTCCCACACTGACACTGACATAATCACTGGTGCCGTGATAGGCGCCTTCGACTTTGGCGATTTTGGTTTTCCCGGTATAGGCTCGCGCTGCCTGAATGGCGAGCATCACGCCTTCGGTTCCGCTGTTGGTAAAGCGCAAGCGCTCTACGGACGGGATAGTGGTGGTTAAAAGCGTCGCAAGCTCGACCTCGGGCTCTGTCGGATTGGCATACGCCGTGCCCTTCTCGGCTTGCGCGTGTAATGCCGCCGTGACTTGAGGATTGGCATGACCCAGAATTAACGACGTAGCGTTGTTATAAAAATCGATACGGCTATTACCATCGATATCGTACAACAGACACTCACTGGCGCGATCCACATAAAATGGAAAGGGGGCGAAATAAGCCGTGAGACGTGAATTGCCTCCTGCTAAGACGTGCTGTGCTTCGGCAAAACGGGCGGCCGAACGCGGGTTTTGCCGTTGGTATGCTTCCAGTTCCACCGCATAATCTGATGTCGCCATTGCCGAAATCCCTCTGCTACAAGTGCTCATGACCTGGTGACACTACCTTCCATATTGCCCTGCCTCCGTCGAGATGACAAGAGCTTTCGAGCGAATAGGCACTCCACCCATTAGAAGGCTCTTGTCAAGAGACAAAACTCCTGTGGGTCCCGAAATCCTGTAGCAGTTGAAAACAGGACATTTCGGAGACACGCTCTCACGCCGCCATCCGTTCATAATGGTGGTGAAAACCACCCACTTCCAACAGCTTTCGGACGTCGCCCAGCTCGGGTGGCTGAACCGGTCGAGGGTCGGGCGCGTCCATGTGGAGGGACCGGTGCACTCGCCAGCGATGATAATAGTCCACATACAATCGAAGCAGGCGCCGCAGATGGGCCTCGTTTAACACGATCGCCTCATCGAGGCACTCCCTGCGAATGCTACCGATGAGGCGTTCCACATACGGACTTTGCCACGGACTGCGCGGGGCGATCTTGACCTCCTCAATGCCCATGTTGCCGATACGCTGCTGGAACAGCTCGCTATAGATGGCATCTCGATCCCGTAGGAGGTACCTGGGCGCTTCGTCCCAGGGAAACGCTTCGATGACTTGCTGCGTGGTCCATTGTGCTGTGGGATGTTCGGTGACGTTGACATGGACGATGCGCCGGCGGTCGTGCGCCAGAATCACGAACACAAAGAGCACCTTGAAGGTCACCGTCGGCACGGTGAAGAAATCGCACGATACGAGGTCTTTGACATGATTGTACAGAAAGGCTTTCCACGTGGGCGAGGACGGTTTGCGTCTTCGGGGTCGGTACTTCTCCACCGTCGATTTGGCGACATCGATGCCGAGCTTGTGGAGCTCCCCGACAATGCGAGGTGAACCCCAGGTTGGGTTTGATCGCCACATATCCCGGATGAGCGCACGGACGTCTTTGGAAATCGCGGGTCGACCCGGTTGGCCTCCGTGGCTGAGACGTCTCCAATAGTCCCGGAAGCGTTTCTTCTGCCATGCGATCACGGTACGAGGCTGGACGAACTCCAGCGCCTGTTGCCAGCCCGGCCACAGCCGGGACAGCCAAACCCAAAGCCAGCGATCAGCCGGCCGGATCTTGGGACGCTTGACGGTGTGTTGATAGACGGCCAACTGATGACGCAAGGCCATGTTTTCAAGGCGCAGGGATTCGTGAGACCGGAAGCGCGACACGAGGTACGTCATGAGAGCTGAGCAGGCGGCTCGCATACGAAATATCCTCTCGGAATGAGGCCAGGTAAAGGGCAAAAATGATCTGACGAGAGATTGCGGGGACGGGCGTCAAAAGTCAAGTATTTCAACGGATATGAATAAACGGGACCCACACCTAGACTCAGAGGCTGTCTGAAAAGCCCTATCCTTACGAAATACTCATCCACGCGCGATCTCATCAGGGCGTATGTACAGCACGACCGGCTGTAATGAGCAAGATAGGGCAGGGTGCGTGGTGCATCAGCTTCCAGGCCGTACTGCCCAGGGTGGGCCGACTGCGATCCGTACCAGTAGTACCATGTGTGTGCATCACAATGAGATCGGCCTGTGCCTCGAGCGCAAATGCCTCGATGCTTTCGGCGGGTGTGCCGAGCCGCACCGCAATGTCGATTGGCACCGACGACGCTTCCCCCTGGGTGGCCCGTATCTCTTCGAGGTATTGTCGACCCCGCGCTTCGCTTTGTTGGTCGTACATCGGAACGTGCAGCTTCGATTCGGGAATCCGTAGTAATACGGTGAACAGGGTCACCTTGGCACTGTACTTTTCCCCCAGTGACAGGGCCGGCTCGACAGCCGTTTCGGAAAATGCGGAGCCATCAAGCGGCACCAAGATATGCGTGAACATCTCATTCCTCCTTTGCGTCAAGGTCACACGAGAGACGCCTATTACCCGTCCGCGCGGACACTGAAATTACTATAGCTCTCGATGGCGTTCCCCTAGCCGTTCCAGCGGTCGCGCATCACAAACCGCTCAAGTGACGGCCGCCTGTTTGGGCCATACTCACAGTCGGGCCAGCCCAGCGGGATGATCGCGGCACTCTCGACATCGTCGGGGATGCCGAGGATGTCGTGGAGCCGAGCCTTGCGACGGCGGTGCAGGGTCGTAAGCACGGTACCAAGCCCAAGAGCGCGAGCTGCCAGCATGAGATTCTGCACGCTCGGATAGATCGATGCGCCGGTCTGGAATCCGGCGCGGCCCGATGCGGGTGTGTTCACGCAGGCCACGATCAGTACCGGCGCGGCCGAGAGCGGCTGACGAACCCTGCCTGCCGACGGCAGCGTACTCCCGTAGGCGGCGGCGCGCGCCTCCTCGTATACCTCGTTGATCGCGTTCTTCACGTTCTGGTCACGGATCACAATGAAGTGCCAAGGCTGGGTATTGGAGCCGGAGGGGCCGTGGATCGCTGCAGTCAGGACCTGATCGACGAGTTCGTCCGGAACATCCTCATCGGTGAAGTTGCGGATCGCGCGCTGGTGGCGAAACAGCTCGTTCACGTCGGTGATAGGTTTCATCGTTCGTCTCCCTGGCAACGCGTGGCCCACTAACGGTGCGACGAGGCAAGTATGACGGATCACTGGGGACAGACGTGGGCATAGTTCAGAAACAGTTTACGGTATCACATGCTGACAAAAAATTCTTGTGTCCACACTTTTCCTCGGCCTACTCAGGCAGAACTGCTCTATAGCTGCAGCTTCCGAGGCAGAAGTAAAACGGGTCATAGCATATATCCCTCACCGGAGCTTGGCCGAGAAATATCCGGTGTCTGACGCAGTCACGTGCCACCGAGAAACAGCCATGATCAGGGTGCCACCAACGCACCTGGGCATGCGGGGTGTCTGTCGGCCATGCAACGTACCAGGCCTGGATGCGCAGCGGATGCGACGGTGGGGTGGGGGTGTCCCGACACGCGTGGTGTGGGAAGAGTGATCAGCGTTGTCCCGGACTGACGGAGTGTGTCTGCGCAGAGATGGTGTCAATCGCGCGACGGTGCTCGGCCGACAATGCCCCATAGAGCGTGGTGGTGAGGTAGCAGTCCAGCCCAAACGCCATCGCGGTGTCGTGGACGTCTTGCCTCCGTTCACGATGACGCTCGGCTTGCACGCTCGCGATGACCAGCACATTGAAGATGACGCAGGCGCCTAGCAGCAGACTGCAATACCGTGGATTTCATGCTGAGTGAGACGCGAGACACCAAGGCTGCCAAGACGTTTTTCCGCAAGACGCTTGGTGCCCCGTATACGGCGACGCCCTCGGGTGAAGCTCCTATGCCGTGGAGGCGCGCCAGGTGTCTGAAGATGAGGCACAACTCCTTGCTCACACATCGCGCAATCGGGCTTGCGAGTGAGGCCCGCTGGGGACCGTGGGGTCAATCACCTGTGGGCTGGCGTGGAATTGCACTGGCTGCAGATTTCTGCTGTAATACCTCCACGAGACCACCCGCCTATCACCTACGGCAAGGAGCCCACGCATGAGTTACGAATGTATTGTGTCCGAACGCATCGATGGTGCGGCAATTATTACACTCAATCGTCCTGAGAAGCTCAACGCGCTCAGCTTTAGTCTGTCGCAAGAACTTGATGCCGAACTCACCCAGCTGGAAGATGACGATGCTATCCACGCCGTGATTTTGACCGGAGCCGGTGAACGGGCTTTTACTGCCGGCGCCGACATCCATGAGATGGCCGGGATGAGCAGTGAGGTATTAGCCGAGCGCCAGGTGGCACGCAATGCGACCTTTTGGCGTGTGGCAACCTATCCCAAGCCGGTGATTGGCGCCATCAACGGCCTGGCGTTTGGTGGTGGAGCCCTGTTGAGTTCAACGCTTGATATCCGCCTGGGTTGCGAACGGACGTCATTCAGGTTCTTGGCTGCCAGCTATGGGCGCGTCAATTCGAGTTGGTCCCTGCCCACCATCATTGGGCTACCCAAGGCGAAAGAATTGTTGTATACCGGCCGCGAAGTGCATGCCGAGGAAGCCGAACGCATTGGCTTATTAAATCAAGTAGTACCGGCTCCGCAGCTACTCGACACTGCTGTCGAGATGGCACAGATGATCGCCAAAAACGATGCACGTATGGTGCAAGGACTCAAGCGCTTACTGATGGAAGACATCGGGATGAGTTATGAAGAGCGCTATGCCAATGAAGAAGAAGCGCGTGACACCTGGCTGCTTGCCGGGCATCCCCGCGAAGGTTTTAAGGACTTTCTCAGCCGCAAAGGCTCGCGCGCGTGAGAGAGCGGCTGTATACGCTGCTTGCTGTCCATGCCCATCCGGACGACGAATCAAGCGGGACGGGTGGCCTGCTGCGCCTCGCTGCGGCCCACGGGCGCAGAACGGTGCTGGTGACATGCACGAATGGCGAGCTGGGTGAAGTCAACGATTCGTCGCTACGGCTGACTCCGCAGGTATACCCTGAACATCGTCAGCGATTGGGACTCGTGCGGCAGGGCGAGCTGGCCCGCGCTGCGAGTATATTAGGTATCACCCATCTCTACCTGCTGGGCTATCACGATTCCGGCATGCTCGGCTCCGAGACTAACGCCGAGCCGCATGCCTTTATCAATGTTGATATGGAGGAGGTGACAGCACGGCTGGTACGGATTATTCGCCAGCATCGCCCGGATGTTGTCGTGACGTACGACGAAAATGGCGGCTATGGTCACCCGGATCACATTATGGCCCATCGAGTGACCGTCGCTGCTTTGGAGGCCGCTGCTGATCCCCGTCGTTTCCCTGACACGCGGTGCCCATGGCATGTGCCAAAGCTGTATTACACAGCCTGGGCACGTTCTGAAATGCTCCGTGTATTTAAACTGATGCATTATCTCGGACGGAAAACTCCTTTACGCGATCCCCATTTCGATCCGACTACCCTTGGCTGTCCCGATGAGCTCATCACCACGCGTGTCGATGTGCGTCCGGTGATGCGTGCCAAATGGCGCGCATTGTTTGCCCACCGTAGCCAGATGGGTTGGCACAATTTCTTCTGGTGGTTTCTCCGTCTTTCGGGACGTTGGTTATACCCCTATGAATCGTTCCGCTGTGTCCGCAGCCCACAACCCCTTCATGCACGTGAAGACGACATTTTTACCGGTCTGTGAGGCGGCTGAACCCTTACAAACATCAACAAATTGTTGCTCTTGAACGACAAAACTGCTATAGTCCCCCCTTAGCACTGCAACACCTCTCACACCAGTACATGTCCTTTGCTCTGGTGTGCCTACGAATTTTTATACACAGGGAGCTTTTCGGAATGCGTGGAGAGCCTCTACTTACCGATAAGATGTTTGCTCAAGCAGAGCTCTCGCTCAATGGGACGGGAGTGATGCCGACTCCTCAGGCTGCAACGAGTAGCGTGGGGCACGCGCATTATGACTGCATTCATTATAGTAGTTGTCTCGGAACCGCCGCTGAGCATGCCTGGACCGGACTGAGTTGCACGGGGTGTGATGCCTACCGCTCCGTTCCCACCGAAGCCATTCCTTTTGATGCATGTGCGCAATTACTTGGCGCTGTCTTGCGGACAGCGCAGCATGATCTCGAGCACGGGTTTGATGACAGTTTTTGGGAAGCAGCTGCGTTTGTCTTTCATCAGACAGACTTTGCTGTGCTGTGTGGATTACTTGATATCGATCCCGAGGCTGCGCGCCAGGCACAATGGGAACGCCTTGAGATTCCTCAGCGTCGTGCCATTGCCGAACGTTGGCCCCAAGCCAACCAGTAATTTTTTTAACTACATCTATTCCTCTGCTCGTGCCTTCTGCTGATGGTCCTGTGTCAGGGCCTGTTAGATCAGGAGAATCTTGGCCATCGTGAGATAAATTGCCAAGCCGATCACATCGATAGCTGTTGTCAAGAATGGCCCGCTAGCGACAGCGGGATCAATACGCACCCGAGCGAACAGAAGCGGTAAAAGCCCCCCGAGCATTGCAGCAATGCCCATTGATGCCCAAATAGCAATGCCAACCACCAGACCCAATTTCGGACTCTGTTGCCACCCGTACGCGACACTTCCCAGCAAAAGTCCGTAAATAGCGCCTAACGACAGGCCAATACGCCCCTCTTTTAAAACGGCTTGACTAAATTGGCGTGGGTCGATAGAACCCATGGCCAGACCACGGACGGCGACAGCCAAGGACTGGGTTGCCGCGTTACCGCCCATACCAATAATGACTGGGAAAAACGCGGCGAGTACCACCAACTGCTGCAGGGTGTGTTCATTGGCGTCGATAACATACGAGGCTAATAATCCGCCAAGCCAGCTCACCGACAACCACGGCAAACGATGCCGAATAATGCTCCGAGAGGAAATGTGGAGCATTTCCTCCGGGTTGACCCCTGCAATGCGCAAAATGTCTTCAGTCGCTTCTTCGCTAATGACATCAATGATGTCGTCAACCGTCACAATGCCGATTAAATGGTTGGACCGGTCGACGACCGGGAGCGCGAGAAAATCATACTGCGTGATGAGACGAGCAATATGTGCCTGCTCTGCATCCGCAATGACACTGACCACTTCCGCTTCCATGAGGTTCCGTAATGGGGTCTCAGGGGCAGCCATTACGAGTTGCCGCAAGGACACGACGCCGACTAAACGATGTTCGGTATCAACAACATAGAGATAAAACACCGTTTCAACTCTGTCGGAGCGGCGTAGCTCTTCCAGAGCTTGCGCCACCGAACACGTCTCCTCGAGGGCAAAATAGTCGGTCGTCATTAAGCCCCCTGCCGTCTGGGGATCGTACGACAGCAAGGTGCCGATTTGGTTCGCCAGAGTGTCAGGAAGCTGATCGAGCATGTCCCGTAGACGCTCGGGGGGCATTTCTCCGAGAATATCGGCTGCATCGTCGGGCGGGAGTAACCGCACAATAGCAATCAGCCTGTTGGCAGAGATATGCGGCATGAGCTCGGTGCGTGTGGGTTGATCAAGATAGGTAAAAATTGCGGTGGCGAGTTCAAGGTCTGGTATATTTTCGAGCAGGCGACTCTGTTCATTCAGGGTGAGATGCGTCAGCATCTGCGCGCACTCACTTTCGTGCAATTTCCGGAGTAAATTCACCAAATTGAGATACGCGTTGCGGCGTAAAAGACGACGTGTTGCCTCGACGGGCAAGTTGCGCGACGTTGCAAGATCGTCAGGACGTGCTGGTGGCGTATCTCGCATGGTTAGCTACTCCTTGGTGATGCGTAACACGCATTGCGGGAGAGGAGTGTGGTTGTGCGCAGGTGGCAGCTCAAATCAGCAGCCGGTAAGTCTACCATAATTCATCGGAGGACACATTGTGGTTTCCGACTTGTTCCTTGCTGGATAGATACGGTATAATGGCCACTAGTCGAACAGCGGGGAACTCTTCTACCAACAGACAAGTTGTGTTGGCCTGCCTCGATGCCCCGAGTATGACAGAGGCTTCATGGACGTTTTGCTGATAATCTGCGCTATTCTAGCACTGGTTGGACTTCACGCCTTCTTCATTGCTGCTGAGTTTGCCCTTCTTGGTGCCCGCACTCGCACCACGCCCCTCGAAATACGCGCCAAAGACGGTGATCGCAAAGCCCAGGTGGCTCTCGCCGCTATTGAGCAACTCGAGAAGTATCTTGCTGGCACACAGTTTGGGGCAACCATTGCCTCGCTTGCTCTTGGTTGGGTCAGTGCTGTGATGGTGCTCCCGCTCTTTGTCCCTGCGAGGCCCGTTGCTGTGTCTTTCTGGTCTGTGTATGGGCTCGGTGCAGTAGTGATCTTTACGTGTCTTGTCTGTCTCCACGTTGTGCTCGGCAAGATCGTTCCCAAATCCGTCGCCATACTCTCTCCTGAGCAGCTGAGTAGTTGGCTCGCCCCTCCGCTTGTCTTCTTTACCTCGTTGTGTTGGCCACTTATTGCTCTTCTCCAACGTGGAGCAAGTGGGTTTTTAAGCCTGTTTGCTATTTATCCCCCTGCCTATACGGAACACATCCACGACCCGGAGGAATTGCTGCGACTGCTTTCCGAAAGCCGAGAGCATGGGCTGGTCGAGGAGGCAGATGCGGAAATGATAGCCGGCGTCCTGGATTTATCCAGCACAAGCGTCCGTCAAGCGATGACGCCGCGGACGGAGATTCATGCCGTCGAACGTCAGTGGCCGTTGGAGAAAATCATCGAGACGGTCCGCAGTAGCGGGGTCTCCCGACTACCGGTGTACGACGAAGACCTTGACCATGTCGTCGGGATTCTTTTGGCCAAAGATCTCCTCAATTTCTTTGAGGAGCCTACCGTGTTTCACACCGATCTTGTCATGCGTGAGCCCCTCTTTACCCCAGCGACGACGCCTGTGGATGATCTCATGCAGGAATTAAGGCAACGCAACGCGCATCTGGCAATCGTCATTGACGAGTTTGGCGGAACGCTTGGACTGATCACCCTGGAAGATCTCCTGGAAGAAATTGTTGGGGAGATTTTTGATGAGTTTGACCAAGCGAGCGCGACAGAGACCGTCCAAGCTACTGCAGACGGGCGCTTACACGTTCCGGGGGATCTGCCTATTCAGGAATTGAACGAGCGCTACCAGCTGCATCTCTCAGCCGGCGATTATGTCACGGTTGCCGGGCTGGTGCTGGCCGCACTTGGACATGTCCCTACTGCGGGACAATCCGTCGAGGTTGATGGTATAACCTTCCGTGTCATTGCCATGGAGCGGCAACGCATCGAGCGCTTGGAGATCTCTCTCCCGCTGACGGATGGCAATCACGAGTCAGCTGCATCCGATACGACAGAGGGACGTGCCAAGCGCGGCGTGTAGCATGCATGGACTGATTGGGCCAGTCAGGCGCGTTTCGGTAGCGCCACTTGCGCGGTTCCTTGGACAAAGCGATCACCGTCTTCATTGGTCAAGACGATATCGCAAAACACCAGATTCTCCCCCTCCTCTTCCTGCGTTTCCGTCACGACCCCACTACAAACCAACGGGATATTATGGGGGACTGTTGCCCGGAAGTTTGCCGTCAGGGCCTTCATTGTTCCTAACGGGAAAAATTCTGCGACCATCCGCGATAAAAAGCCGAGATTCATATTCCCGGGGATAATCGCCCCGGATAGGCCTTCGCCTCGGGCGTATTCGTCATCGGTAAAACGGGGGTTGGCCATCCGTGCCACGTTCACATAGCGCACCACATCATCCGTTGTGGGGCAAATCTCCAGTTCTTCCAACTCATCACCAATTTCAACATCCTCAAAGTATTCAACGTGTTCGCTCACCGCTGTGTCTCTCTTTCGTACTAGTGCTGCGCACCGCAATTCCCCCGCCAAACTGGCGGGGGTGATTTCTTTGCTATCACACGTGATTCCCCATGTCAAAACCGTCGCAGGGCTTCTGCCCGGCTGTACTATTGAGTGCGTAGGCTCGGTTAAACAGGTTAGTCCCGGCGAATAAGACTTTGCCGAATCACGGCAACTTTTTCCCCGTGCTGATTCGTCAGCTCACTTTCGCGCACGATAAAAATCATGTTCCCACTCCGGCCAGTCTTTTCATAGACTTCGGCAATGCGATCAACGCCAGTGATACTGTCACCAGGGCGAACGGGAGCAAGAAATTGACATTCTTTCCCACCGTCAAAGCCGCGTTTGCCGTAATTGAGTTTGAGATCAGGCATGGTGGCATAACTGCGAAATGTGACACTGAACGTCGGTGGGGCGATGATGCCGCCGTATGGAGTGGTTGCTGCATATTCCTCGTCGGTATACAGTGGGTTTGTTTCGCCGAGTGAGGTGGCGAATTCGATGATGTCTTCACGCGTGACCTCATAGGTATAGCGATCAAACTCTTGCCCGATCAGACTAGCGTCATACTCTAGCACGGGTTGGTTCTCCTTATAGGTCAAGATAGGTCAAGGCGACGGTTCATCAATAATAATCAGATGGAGCTCCACAGGGCCATGTACCCCGATTGTTAAGGACAGTTCGATGTCCGCTGTGCGGCTTGGTCCAGTGATAAATGAAATACAGCTCGTGAGCGTGCGCTGTACGTCCTCGTCGTCAGCCTGTAATATCGCGAGATAATCTTCCATACGTTCGACAAGCTGTGTACTACGCATCACTGCGACATGAACTGGTGGGAGTAACGATACCCCCCGCATCTGGCCTGGTTTGGCAGCCAGCGCCAATGTCCCAGTTTCAGCCAGGGCACAATCGACGCCTGATAGACCCATGTCGGCACGAGTGAGCATGTCACGGAGTTCTTGTCGTCGCGTCTCCATGACGGCACCGGAGTCATGTGACGTATCCCACCCTTCTGTGGGGGCGGCTGTCTGTACCTCCACTCCTTGCTGGCGCATGGCTGCATCAATTTCAAGAGCATCAAGCACATCGGATTGCCAGCGTACTGCAAGGGTCGCCTCTTTTTCCTGCGCAAGTTCCGTAATGTAGCGCGTTGCTTCAGCGACCGAGGGCACACACAGGGCCTTACCACCGACAGCGGCAAGTTCTGTCTGCAGCCGTTCCACCAGGGCGAGGTGGTCTAGTGTCACACGTGGAGGGATGACATGAGGTAGTTGCACTATGGAAGGTGATGCATGGGGCTGTGTTGTGGCAGCGGCCTGACTGTGCAAGGCCTCTCGCACGCGGGCGAGAAAAGCGTGCTGGCTACTCATGCGTACTCCCTTCCCGCATTGCTTGTGCTTCGTGCTGGAGTGTCTCACGCCATTGTTGACGGAAAGAGCGACGGGCCGGCGCTTTGAAATCCCTCGAGGCGGTCCAGCCGTGAAACGGCGGTGGCATTTTGGTGATCCATCCACGCCGTGCCAAAGGCTGCGCAAGTGTTGCTGCGAGTGATGTTGCTACAGCGTAGGCACGTGGGTGTCGCATAATCCGTTCCCAGAGGCGAAAAAGAACACGTTCCACCCAATGCGTTTGGCGGCGCTCGACGAGTTGATGCCGCAAGTTGAGCAGCATGTGCGGAATATCAATCTTGACCGGGCACGCCTCCCGGCATGCGCCACAAAGCGTGCTGGCCCGTGGTAGATGGTGCGTCGTATCAAGACCAAGAAACATAGGCGTCAGTACTGCCCCGATGGGGCCGGGATAGACCCAGCCATAAGCATGGCCGCCAATGTTTTGATAAATCGGGCAGACGTTGAGACACGCTCCACATCGTAGGCAATACAAGGCTTCACGATTCGCACTGCGGAGGATGTCCGACCGCCCATTGTCCATAATCACGATGTGGAGCTCTTCCGGACCGTCGAGATCATGTGGACGACGTGGGCCGGTAATCATGGTGACGTAACTCGAAATCTTCTGGCCTGTCGCACTATTGGTGAGCACTTTGAGCATCACGGCCAAGTCCTGCAATCTGGGAATGATTTTCTCCATCCCCATTAATGCCACATGCACTTTCGGCATGGTGGACGACAGACGCCCGTTGCCTTCATTCGTCACCAACACAATCGAGCCGGTTTCGGCAATAGCGAAGTTCGCGCCGGTAATACCCATATCCGCTTGGAAAAATCGTTGGCGGAGCGTGCGACGGGCTAACTGCGTCATGGCCGGAATGTCTTCGGTATAGGACGTCCCGAGCTTCTCTTGCAAGAGTGTGGCTACTTGCTTGCGGGTTTTGTGGATGGCTGGGGCAATAATGTGTGATGGCGCTTCCCCGGCGAGCTGAATGATGTATTCACCTAAATCGGTTTCGACAACCTCATAGCCCAGTCCCTCAAGGTGCGGGTTGAGGTGGATCTCTTCCGTTGCCATCGACTTCCCTTTGACGATGGTTTGTGCCCCTGATTGTTGGGCAATCTCGGTAATGATCTGACGCGCCTCAGCGGCATCATCAGCCCAATGGACGTGCGCCCCGAGACGTTGGAGCTGGGTGGCGAACTGCTCTAAGTACGTGTCAAGGTGGGCAATGGCGTGTTCTTTCACGGCCCGAGCTTGCGTGCGGAGTTCTTCCGCATTGCCCAAAGCCGCCATCGCTGCAACACGGCGGGGAGCAAAATTGGTGGTGAGCAAGTGCAGCGCCTCTTGGAGCGAGGTATCCTGCAACGCCTGTTTGGCGTGAGTGGTAAACTCCTCAGTTCCCAGATGCACCATGGGGCTCTCCTCGACGATCCTGGGTCATGAGTAATTCCGCGATATGCATAATCTTCAGGGCTTCGTCTTGCCGATGCAGGCGGCCGGCAATATGCATGAGGCAACCTGCATCGCACGACACGAGGGTGTCTGCACCTGCGTCTTTCATACTGGCAATTTTTTTCTGCAGCATGGCGTCAGAAATTTCGGGATATTTGACCGCGAAGGTTCCCCCGAAGCCGCAACACTGCTCCGCGAGCTCGAAGGGGACGACTTCCGCACCCTCGACCTGGGCCAACAGACGACGTGGTTCGTCTGCAACACCCAGTTCACGGAGCAAATGACACGAGGCATGATACGCGACCTTGCCGGAGAACGCCGCCCCAACACGTTCAACACCAACCACTTTAACGAGAAACTCGGTGAGTTCATAGGTACGTTGGGCGAGCGAGGTCGCTTGCGCTGCGAGCGTCGGATCGTCAGCAAAAAGTTCGGGATAAAAGACACGCATCATAGCGGTGCAAGACCCCGAGGGAACCACGACATACTCGTAATCCGCCAACAGGGCCAAGTGACGCTGCGCTACGGCGTGCGCCTGGGCACGAAATCCGGCGTTAAATGCCGGCTGGCCACAACAAGTTTGGGCCTGGGGGAAATCAACCTCGAGGCCCAAGCGACGGAGAAGGCGTACTGTGGCTACGCCGGCTTCCGGGTAAAACAGATCGCCGAGACACGTAACGAAGAGCGCCACACGCATCGGTCGCGCACGACCGGCAGTCTCAGTCATGGACCGACTCCAGGGTATGTAGGCAATGAGACATAGTGACACAGTCATGCGTCACCATGAAAATCCAAGGGGATGTGAGAGGGACTGGATACACGACTCGTGCTATGGACTCTGATTCTTATCACGCCCGATTTGGCGGAACAACTCTTGGAAATCCTCGGCTAAACGGTCCACGTCCCGCTTACGACCTTGCAGACGTTGCCGACTGAAGAACCTGAGAGCGATGTAACAAACTAACACTCCCAGGAGCACACCTAACATCAAACCGCTCATGAAAATCTGTGTAGACATCCGTGCTGCTCTCCTTCGTCTATGACCCCACGAAACTATGAGAGCCTGGGCCAAAAACATTCTTGACGGATGTAGACGTATTCACTACCATCCTACGCACCGTCACGGTGCCGACGTAGCTCAGCCGGTAGAGCAACTGATTCGTAATCAGTAGGTCGTAGGTTCAAATCCTATCGTCGGCTT
>CAJIAL010000449.1_pt1 | contig 23483 bp, 17 predicted proteins | sample 9199091 | NCBI WGS metagenome assembly CAJIAL01 (sample SAMEA7708270, study PRJEB35096) | sediment metagenome | biome: marine neritic benthic zone biome [ENVO:01000025]; feature: sediment [ENVO:00002007]; material: shallow marine sediment [ENVO:03000034] sea grass bed [ENVO_01000059] ... | reverse complement strand
TCCAAATACTCTTGACGCAAGATTCACTGAACCCGGATGTGTCAATCACCAATCACTTGGCGCCGTTGTTTTATTTGTGGGGGAGTGCCTTGCAACTGCAGCCCGAGACGTTGAAGCAGCACGCCTTAGACCATACCGTGCTGCTCTCGACAAGTCCCCGGGCATGGACCGTGCCGAGTGATGCCACGCTTACACAGGCAAGTCTGCAGCCACCCGCTAGCGGCGGCACACGCTACCCACTCGCCGTCCTTGTGAGTGGCCAATTTCCGGAAACGTTTGCCGACAAACCCCGCCCGGCATGGCCGCAAGCGCCACAACAACCAGGCATGCCGAGCCCGCCGCCGCCACCAGAGGAGTCGCCTGCAGCGGCACCGCAGCCGGCTCCGGGTAAGCTCCTGGTCGTCGGCAATGCCCAAATGTTTCATCGTAATTTTCTCAGCGGGGGGAATCTGGACTTTTTCCTGAATAGCGTTGACGCCTTGACGCTGGGAGAAGACATCATCAATGTGCGCAGTAAAAAACGTATCAACCGCGCTATTGCCAAGCCCAGCGCTGCGCTCCGTCAATTCTGGAAATTCATCAACCTGGGCTTTGTGAATTTGCTCGTCGCAGCTATCGGTATCGGCAGCGCTATTGCGCGCCAGCGCGCTCGGGCTGCGTACACGACGTCACATACCGCTTAATACGGGGAGAGTACCATGCGCCTGACACGGTTGTTGCCTCTTGCAGGGCTTTTGGCCATCCTCATCATTGCCGTCATTGTCTTGAAGCGGCCGCCCCGGCCGATCTCACTCTCTGAAGAAGTCGGTTTTGAGCGCCTCGTGCCTTCGACGTTACAGGTCGACGCGATCCAGGGTCTCGATCTCTATCAAGGGAGCGCTCCGGAAAAGGTGTTACAGCTCCGGCATGAGAACAAGGTCTGGGTGGCATCCAGCCACTACAACGCGCCGATCCAATCCGCCAAACTCCAAGGGCTCCTGGCAACGCTGAGCACCTTGTCTGGCGAACTCCGATCCGATAAAGCCAATCTCCTGGAGACCTTCAAACTGAATGATGCCGAGGCCTTGCATCTACGCCTGTACACCACGAACCTGACGACTCCCGCGGTGCATCTGCTCGCCGGGAAAACGAGTGGCCGTACGGGGTTTATGCGGCGAGGAAATGATCCACGCGTCTACAGCGTCAACATCAATCTGTATCAAGACGCTGGTCTCCACGGCGCCCAAGCCTCGCAGCCACCTGCCGCCAAGCCATGGCTCAATTTACAGATGCTCACACTGGCCCAAGAACACCTGACCGCGTTGGAACTTCACACCCCGGCACGCCGCCTACAACTCGTGCGGCAGTCACCTCCGTCGGCAGACAAGCCATCCTCTGCGACATCAGCTGATACACCAGCACCGTCCCCAACCTGGCAACTCGTTGTCCCTAACTTGTCGTATGAGGTGAAACAAGGGTACGTCAAGGGGCTTCTGAACACCCTGGCAACACTGCGGGGGGACGATATCGTTGATCCGACACAGGCTGCCACCTATGGGTTCGATACCCCGGCGTATCGCGCCATTCTGACGCTGCAACCTCCAGAGGCAGAGGTCAAGCTGGTGTCGTTGCTGGTTGGGAAAGAAGTGCCGGAGCAATCCGGCAAGCGCTACGCACGTATCGGCGACACCGGCCATATCTATGTACTACCCAGCTGGTCACTCAACCAAGTATTCCCATCGCTGGGCCGTGTGCTGACGATACCACTCGTGACGCTCCATCCGCAGGCTGTGCAAAACATCTCCTGGCAGCAGGATGGCACCGCCTCGATCGTCAGCCGTCAGCCGTCGACTTCCACCACCTCGTCAGAGGAGCCCACCTGGCGTTTTGGCAGAGGTGCCAAGACTGTTGTCGAGACACAGCATGTCACTGCACTCCTCAACACCGTGCGCGATCTCACGGCAGAAGATTGGCTCGAATCCCCGCCAAAAGACGTCGACTTGGCGCGCCCACCTCTGTCCCTAATTCTGACGCAACACGATGGCAAAACCATCCGCCTTGCCATCAGCGCGGCCCATGGCAAGGACCGTCTCCATTATGCCCGTCTGCGCAATGCGTCCGCGATCTTTGCACTGTCCGACACCACCTATACTTCTCTGACCGAAGCGCTCGCGCGACTCCGACCCACACCTGCCGGCAACACCCCTCAGGGCACAGCCACACGCTAACTGGAACGCGGTGGGGGCTCTCGCAGACGCCCCTGTCGCGCGTATTTACCCATCCTTCTCATGTGCCCTGTAAGGCTGGATAGGTACAAGTGCTCCTCAATAATTATCAGCATAATGACGATAAGCCCGGGGGAAACACGCTGACACATGCACTGCCCTTCGCCAAGGAAACCCTCATGGCAGACGACCTCTCGCAGCCCCCAACCGCCTCCGCTGCAATGCTCAACGCTCCTGCTGCGCTCCCGCCCGAGATTCCCGAGTCATCCGCAGAACACTCGATGGAAGAACTCTTGCGGCTCCGGGCGCAAATCGACGATGAAGTCACCCAGCGCTTCGCCCATGAGCTCTGTTTGATGATGGCTGACGTCGTGGGCTCCACCCGTTTTTATCAAAAGCATGGCGACGTCAAAGGCCGCCTCTTGATTCAACGGCATAACGACACCTTGTTTCCCCTGATCACCAAGGTAGGCGGCAAAGTCGTCAAGACAATTGGCGATGGTATTATGGCCTCGTTTCCCAACCCTCATGATGCCCTCGATAGCGCCCTGACTATTCAACAAACCCTGTGGCAGCGCAATCAGCACTCGTTGGAAGAAGACGTGCTGCGGACAAAGCTGAGTCTCCACTACGGCGCGGCACTCGTCGAAGACAACGACATCTACGGGGATCTGGTCAACACCTCAGCCCGACTCAATGCGATCGCGGAACCCGACCAGATTCTCGTGTCGCAGTCTGTCTATGATCATGTCAAAGACCGCACCGGGTTGGCCTTCCTACCACTGGAAACCGTGTATTCAAAGGAAGGCGAAAAAAGCGTCCCGGCCTATGAAGCCTTGTGGCTCCAAAATGCTGAAGAAGAAGGGAAAGTGAATGTCTTTCGTCACGCGCAAGGGCCATACTCGGCATGCTTCTACTGTGGTCTGCGCGAACATTTGGCCACCGATTGTCCGTCGAAGCATTTCAAACAGCATACGAAAAAGCTCGAGCGGCTCGGCTATCTGCCCACACTCCACATTCTTCGGCTCTTGCAGGACGAAGATCTCAATGGCACGTCGTCGGAAGAAACCGAACATCGGCAACTTTTTGAAGCGTTCTACGAAGTAGCACTACCGTATCAACTCCGCTTCATACTGCAAGTATGCCTCTCACCCCATCACACTTGGCATGACCTCATACAGTTCAGCATACCGACTACCCATCCACTGGTGGGGAGCCGACTCTGGCTTGGACTCGATTGCATACGCGCGCGGCGCTACGATCAGGCCCAAGTCTTCTTGGACGACGCCCTCGCGAGCAATCCACAAGACTATAAGCCCCATGTCGCGCTCGGATTTTTGGCGATGGAACAAGAGAATCCTGCAGCGGCCTTGCATCATTGGCGCGAGGCGATCACTCTGGCCAAGACGTCACTGCAGGAAGCCTATATCCGGCTCTTACTCTACCGCCTCTATAGCACACACGGGAAAACGGACCTGGCCAAACGCGAACTCCAACGGGCCTTGAGCAAAAACCGTGGGCTGCACGAAGCCATGTATCGGCAACTCACCATCATGGTGGAGGAAGGGAAAGACGAGCGCGTAGCCCAACGGCTCCAATCCCTGATCCACGATGACCGTACCGTCTTTCTCAAAGTGTTGCTCGATCCGGCCTTCGCGACGCTCCGTACCACGATGTATCCCCTGCTCAAAGACATGTTCGAAGAGGTCAAAAGCCAGATACTCGACCAATTGCCCGACATCACCCAAGACATCAATGCCCTGCGAGCCTGGTATCGAGAACCCAAGAAAGAAGTCGAACGCATCGAGAAAACCCTGGCAAATATGTGCCGTCATATCAAAAGTGACAGCTACTTCGGGTACAACGACGCCGAGGACGAAGGCGCCGCGTTACAAACCCAGAGCCACCAATTCTTGATTAAACGGAAAAGCTTTCTCCACAAACGCTTTGCCACCCTCGCAGGCAACTTGCAGGTGGGTTTACAGCAGCTCACCGCCAGGGACAAAACTGCTGCACGGGCCACCAAACTCCTGGCAAAACTCCGGAGTGTGCAGAATCTCCCACGGACAACCCCAAGCCAATACTGGCACGCCTGGGACGAATTACAACACATTCGCACAGCAATGGACTCTATGATCACGGGGAAACACCGTCAGACGACGCAGGCAGGATTCTTACGCGTCTTGTTGTTTGCGGTAGGGGGGAGTGTACTTGCCGATATCATCCTGGTGAGTGCCGTGTGGTATTTTATGTCCCTCTCGAACACGCAACCCTCGCCAACGCAATTTCTCGTTGTTCTGGCCTTCGGCACCTTCTGCGGTCTGACCCTCGGGGGGGGCTTAGGATGGTACTGGGAACGCTCAAGGTCGTAACGCCCCGCAGCTCGAAGGTTGCGGTATGAACCCGGTCATTCGCCTATCCCCCCTCCAACACGGCTAACACCGCTTTTGGAAGCACGCGATCTTTGAACCAGACAATTGGCACGGGGATATCCCGTATATCCACCCCGGCACGCTCCAGATTCAACCGTTCGGAGACGGCGAGGATGAGATTGTCGCTCGCCGCGCGTCGCACTTGGGCAAACTTCTTTCGCAAATACTCGGGACGCCAATACCCGACAATCTCAAGAAGCACCGTGCGTCCGTCGGGATGGATCAGGCGAAAATCAGGGATCATGACACTACCGGGCAGGGGAATAAGATCGACCTCGCGCTCCAAGCGCCAATCTGTCCGGGTTTGCTCCCAACGTTCAGCGAAGGCTTGCTCCACCATGCTGTCATGCGGCTTGCCGGGGGGATAGTGCGTGACCAAACCACAGTCGGTATCGAGGGTGTAACGCGCCAAGCGCGGTGTGGATGGAGAGACAACCTTGGGAACCAGCGTTGCGGTAAGGCTCCAGCGACTGACGTGCAAAAGTGCCGGCAACATTTTGGCTAAGGCCAAGCCATAGCGCGTACTCGGCTTGAACAAACTGGTTGGCCCATCAATCGTCAAGGTAAAACCGTGGTCGGCGTCCCCTTCAATATATGCCATAAGGCCGAAGAGCTTCATGTAGCGAAACAAGAGCTTATATTCGCCGGGGTCATTGCGGTGCGCCGTGATTGTCACGTGACTGGCCCGATACAGCACGCCTTGGGCTTGTGAGAGATTGTAGCGATGGATGAGAGCCTCGGGAGTCGGCGCCTCAAGACTCGTCAGCACGTGCTGTTCGGGTAAATCCGCGTATAGCCCGGCACGTATCTGCTCCGGCACAACGTCACGCTCCAGCTCACGGCTGAGAGCGGCAGCCAGCGTCTCTATGATGCGTGCACTCGTTTGCACACTCGGCACCACCTGAGCGGACGCGGCAAACACGCGTTCACGCAGCATCACGGGATCAAGTGGACTGCGGACCTCGAAGGTGCTGAAAGCAGTACTAAGCAGGTGCGCCAAGCCGCGTTTGACGCGGTAATCGGTCTCTTCACCCTCCAACACGTGTAGACGCGCGGCCACCTCTCCCCGGCTCTCTCCTTGGGCCTCGCTGAACAGCCGGATAAGATCGGCGGCCATCGCGCGTGTGCTCCGGTCTAGAGGCAGCCGTTTCGGCTGCACCTCATCGCCGCGAAAACGGTACATCAGCAACTCGGACGGTAACACGCCTCTCCCCCTTCGGCTGCCAGCGGCGTGTCCGTGGGCAACGCCAATTGCTGGTACGGACGCTCTGGTGCAACAGCACCGCGGCGCCGTCGTGACGTATGCTCCTCGCTCGTGGCCTCGGCAATCACCTCATATAAGACTGCCAACTTGCCCTCGCCGCGACGGAGAATACGCCCTAAGCGCTGAATGTATTCCCGTGATGAACCCGTACCCGACAACACAATAGCAATACTCGCTTCCGGCACATCCACACCCTCATTGAGCACCCGTGAGGTGACGATAGCGGGGTAATCGCCGTCGCGAAAGCGACGCAGAATGGCGTGGCGCTCTTTCACCGCAGTCTTATGCGTAATAGCCGGGAGGAGGAAGGTCTGCGAAATACGGTACACGGTGGCGTTATCGTCGGTAAAAATGAGCGTACGAGCCGGATGATGCTGAGCCAGCAGATCAGCCAAGACCCGCAATTTCCCTTCCGTCCCAAAGGCGATGGCTCGGGCTTCGCGGTGAGCCAACATGGCGCGACGCCCCGCTTTACTCCGCGCGCTCGCTTTCATAAACTCCTGCCAACCACGCAAGCTTCCGAGACGAATACCATGCTGCCGGAGAAAATCGTTCCGGTTGACAATCAAGGTATCGTACTGTTGGCGTTCGCTCTGCGACAACCGGACCTTGAGCTGCACGACGGTATGCGAGGACAACACCGTCCCAGACAGCTCAGCCGCAGAGACCCTGTACACCTCTGGCCCGAGCAGCTCCACAAGATCGAGGTGTCGGCCATCACTGCGCTCAGGCGTCGCGGTCAAACCGAGGCGGTACGGTGCCAGCGAATATTCGGCAATGACTCGGAGAAAATCGCTCGGGAGGTGGTGGCATTCGTCACACACGAGCAGGGCATATTGATCACCCAGGGTCTCGGCATAGATTGCGGCACTGTCATAGGTCGCCACTAACAGCGGTGTACGATCGTGCGAACCGCCGCCGAGGAGCCCGACAAGTATATCGGGAAACGCGGCCACTAGATGGGCATACCATTGATGCATCAAGTCCAGAGTCGGTACGACGATGAGGGTACTACGCTGCGTGGCCTGCATGGCCATCTGCGCCAGATACGTCTTGCCTGCCCCGGTGGGTAACACCACTACACCTGCCCTTTTGGCTTTGAACCAAGCGTCCAGCGCCTCGCGCTGATGCGGGTAGGGCGTCATCTCCACCGCTGGATCGAGATCAAGCTCTTGGAACGCCCGTGCGGTATCACGCACCGTCGTACCCTCGGCATGGAGCGCTTGAACAAGACGCCGGTAATACAATGCCGGAATGCGGAAACGCTCAACCCGGTCGTCCCAGACAGCATAATCAATCCACGCTTTCCCCCGAGGCGGAGGATGCAGGATCAGAGTGCCGCGATCAAACGAGAGCGTCGGTGTGCGAGCCATGAGGCATCCATATATAGAGCAGGTCTGACGCCGGTGGCACGTTGCACTAGGCGTCGTGGACACAAGGGATTATGGTAGGGCAGTGTATAGAAAGAAGAAAAGGCTTGACAAGTACACAAAGGAGCACTATAGTGCTCGCATGAGCATTGCACAAAAAAGCAGAATTACACACAGAGTTGTGTCTTGCAACCCTCACAACGCAAAGGAGAGGCACTATGGTAACGCAGCATGAACAACTTGCACGCTTCGAACAGACAACCTTCGCTCTACTGCATGCCATTGACCTTGATACACCTTTACAGCACCTCCAGCATACGCTTGAGGTCCTCTTGGATATTCCAGCGATAGTTCGCCGCGCTGACACGCCGTTTTCTGATGAAGTCTTACCTGCGCTGTGCACGCTTGCGAGTAAAGCCCGTGTTCTATGCGACACCGTCGATACGATGGCGACCCACGTCGGCCGTCGGCCTGTGCTCGCGCCCGCTTCCGGTGCACCGGGGCACCAGTGTTTTGCTGTTGCTGAGTAAATCCTCTCAGGACAAGCATCCGGCCTCTTCAATGTCGTGCACTGCGCTGTTCTGCGCTCAGGCGACGCTGGCTATACGAATGTGGCCCTGCGAGAGCGCGTATGTCTGTAAACGCGCCTGCAACTGCTGACGCCCGCGGTAGAGCCGGCTCATCACCGTGCCGAGGGGACAACCGAGGAGCTGGGCGACTTCTTTATAGGAATAATCCAAGATATCGGTGAGCAGTACGACCACGCGATAGTTCTCCGGTAGCGTCTGGAGTGCTTGATACACATCATCCGACACCATATGAGGTAACGCCGCCATCAGCTCGGCCATATCCGCAACTTCAGGCTCCGCCGCACCTGGGTGCACACCAGCGGACTCCACATGCTCGATGTGGTCCGTCAACACTTCACGCCGGAGCTTGCGGAGATGACTAAAATAGAGGTTCCGCATCATCGTCACGAGCCATGCCCACAAGTTCGTGCCCGGCTCGAAGCGGTGAAAAAAGCGAAATGCCTTGAGCAACGTCTCTTGGACCAAGTCATCGGCTTGTGCAGGCTCACCCGTTAAACGCCAGGCAAGTGTCGCTAACCCCTGCATGTGCGGCTGTATCAATGTCTCAAAATCTACGCGCTGGCAAAATGTCTCGTTTCCCGACCGCGCCATGGTACTCTCCTTCCCCGGTGTTATGCCACCGCGGTAAACATGCAGGCAGTGCCATGCCGCACAGTACAGCCAACGCGACACAGCGATGGAACACCAGCCTGTCCTAGCAGGTCAGCCGGATAGATGCGAACGCCTGCCTTAAGGCTTCCTGATACTGGTCGAGCCGCGCTTGCACCAAACGGTAATAGTTGAACTGTCCTTCACGGCGCATCGACACCAATCCGGCTTCAGAAAGAATCTTCAAATGCTGCGAACACGTGGCTTGCGTGATGGGAAACTGCTCGGCGAGATCGCCACAGCAGCGCTCCCCGCTAGTCGCTATGGCTTGCAGAATGTTAAATCGCGTTGGATCCGACAAGGCTTTCGTCACTTTAATGAGCGCTCGCTGATTCACCATGTTCTCCATAGATATATAGGCATGTAGCTAAATATACATATGCAAATACATTTGTCAAGTGAGGGCAAGCTCTGTTCCGGGTTGACAGGCTCTTGGACTCCTTTACAATAGGGGGAAGCCCTGCCCAACCTTGCTGCCAGGAGAACTGCTTTCCGAGGAGAACTGGAATGATTTCGAAATTTGATAGTCTGTTCGCCGGTCACGTAGACATGGAGAATGTCGGCTACGCCGGTACGGCGGTCAACGATCGTTATTTCGACAATGCACATCTCGCAACCGTCTTTAGTAAAACCGAAGCGATTTGCCAAACGATGGATCGTCTGGGCTTCGATGCGTTCTGGATGGCAGAACATCACTTTCAGCCGGAAGGCTACGAGTGCATTCCGAACGTCTTGATGATGGCGTTACATCTTGCCCACATCACCGAACGTATCCGCATCGGCTGCGGCTTCAACATCGCCCCGATGTGGCACCCCTTGCGACTTGCCGAAGACTTTGCCACTGCCGATATTCTCACCGGCGGACGCGTCATCTTTGGTGTCGGGCGCGGCTATCACACCCGCGAAGTCGAAACCTTCGGCTCTCCTCTCCTGGACCAACCGGGCAACCGTGAACTTTTTGAAGAGCAGGTCGAAGTCATCTTCAAGGCGTTGCGCGAGGAAAAATTTTCGCACAAGGGTAAGCACTATACTATTCCCGCCGATGTGCCCTATCGCGGCTACCAGCTCAAAGAACTGTCTGTCGTACCTCGGCCCGTGCATGAGTTCGAATGCTGGCAACCGATTCAGAGCGCCTCGCAACGTGCCTTGGATTTTATGGCCAAACATGGCATCAAAGGCGTTGTGGGCGGCGGTTCTGCCGAAGGCGGGGCGATGCACAGCGTCGTCATGGCCTGGCAAGAAGCCCAAGCGCGCGTCGGACGTGATATTGCCTTAGGTGAAGACCTGGCATTCGGCTACCATTGCTTCATTGCAAGTTCCCGGGAAGAAGGGATAAAACTCGCGGGGAAATATTACGAAGAAAACTTGAAGATGTTTGGTCCGCTGCGCCTCGTCCGCGCTCTGTCGGATCAGCAAATCGAAGACATGTCCGATCCCAAGAAAGCCCCGACCGCGGGCTTGCCAACCATCGATCAAGCCGTGGCCTCGGGTGGGGTGTTATGCGGCACGCCAGAGCAAATCATTGAACACCTCAAGGCCATTGAAGAACGGTATCCTGGCCTGGAGCGGGTGATGGTTAGCCAACCCGTCGGTACGCCCCAAGCCGTGATCTTGGAGCAAATGGAACGCTTTGCGGCAGAAGTGATGCCCGCCTTTAGTGGCGCGCAAGAACTCGCCCCTGCCGACTAATATCGGTTGTTGCGCATCAACAACAGCCCTGTGTCTTTCGTAGACGCAGGGCTGTTGTGTGTTTACGAAGCGTATTTATCGCCCAAATCCGTTTCCCAGCGCAGATAATTCATCATATCAGCGTAATTGCGGTCCGGTCCGGACACGACAACGTCCCCCGGTGCAGACATTACGTTCGTCAGACCGCGCTCCACGGGCAAACCAGCACCCTGCCACGCCGCCATACCTCCATCCAAGACCGATATTTGCTGATAGCCCAAGCCTTGCAGAGTTGCCCCGGCGAACACCGCATTGCGTCCGTCTGTACAGGTAACGACCACGGGCGTCTCGTGCGTCGGAACCACCTGCGCAATCTGCAATTCCAGGCTACCGCGTGGCACCCAATACGCCCCAGGGACATGCCCCTGTGCGAAGTCCTGACTCGTCTCGACAAAAATCACCACTGCGGCTCGAATGTCTTGTACTGCCTGAGGAGTCACCACTCGCACGGCATTCCGTGCCTCATGGAATCCGAGCGGCTCCGGTTCGACCAAGCCACTCTCCAACGCCAAACCGCTTTGCTGCCAGGCAGTCGTGCCACCATCAACAGCATAGACTTCCTCTATGCCCATTTGCCGGTACCACGAGGCCGTGAACGTCGCACGAGCTCTGCCATCACAGCAAAAGACGATCGGACAATGTTGTACCACGGCCACGTCATCCGATCGCTGCACCGCCTGCCCACCGGGAAACCAGCGGAAACCAGGAATATGCCCGCGCGTGTACTCTGCCTCCGTGCGCACATCGATGCAATAGACAGATTCCTGGTCGCGTCGCGCCATCAGCGCCTGCAACGCGGCAACATCGAGAGAGCGCACCTGGTCTTCTTCCGCCAAGCGGGCGGCATACGCCTCTGCAGCCGCCCGCCCTTCCGCTGACGGCTCGGGCAAATCCAGCCTATCGCCTCCGGTCTCTAACTGATACCCGGCCAGTAGCCAGCCGGAGGTACCGTTCTTCAAGCCGTACACGTTCTCGATCCCCATACGTTGCAACATGCGTGTGCCGATAATACTGCGCGTGCGGCCGGCACAATTGACGATCACCGTCGTATCCGGATCAAGCTGCTTCTGTACGTCCGTGATACGCAGCGCAATCTCGCCGCCCGGCACACTCCGCCCCCCGGGAATGCAAAATCGGTGATACTCTTCAGGTGTACGCGTGTCCAAGATCACCAACTTGTCACCGCGATCGATGCGCTCACGCAATTCCATCGCTTCGATCTCCGGGACGTGATGCACGACCTCCATTTTTTCGCCGAAATCCTTGCTCGGCACATTCATGCCCCATTCGGTGCGACGATCTTCACTCACCCAGCGATTCGTTCCACCTGCAAGGACAGACACCCGGCTGTAACCCATGCCCTCAATCGTGGCTGCCGCCAGCGCGGCGCGACGCCCATCGTCATCGCAGACGACTACATGGGTTCCCGTGAACGGCACGGCTGATGCCAACTGAAATTCCAGCTGGCGCCGCGGCAAAAAACTCGCACCGGGAATATGCGAACTGTTGAACTCCCCGGCTTCCCGCACATCAATCAGCGCGAAGGGTTCCTGCCCATCAAACAACGCCTGTAATGCTTCAGGAGAAATGCTATTGACCATCGCTTATGCTCCTCCTTCGGATTTCGCCCCAACCGCCTTGGCTTCACGTAACCCGGCAATTTCTGCCTCGCTCATCCCCAAATACTCCCGTAACACCTCGTCCGTGTGCTGTCCCAATACAGGAGCCGGGGTACGCACACGGCCCGGCGTTTCCGAGAGTTTGACCGGCACCCCGACAATCTTCACCTTGCCGGCCACGGGATGATCACTCTCGACAATCATCTCACGCGCTTGCACTTGCGGGTGCTCAACCACCTGATCGATGGTATTAATGGCGCCCATCGGAATCCCATGCGCTAGCAAGAGCTCTTCCCATTCCTCATAAGACTTGCTCAGAAACACGTCCTGCAGGGTGTCGATCAGCTCTGCCCGATGCTGATTCCGCATCGCATTGGTGGCGAAACGCGGATCATCCAGCCACGCTTCCAGCCCCATCAGCGGACAAAAAATGCGCCACAGCCGATCACTACCCACCGCCAGCGCAAGATCGCGCGTTTTGGTGCGAAACGTTTGATACGGTAACAAGGCTTTGTATGCCGTCCCCATCGGCTGCGGCACTTCCCCATCGGCCAGATAGGAACCAATCGTCCCTTGCAATAGCCCCAACTGGCCCTCCAGCATGGAGACGTCGACAAACTGTCCTTTGCCCGTTTTATCTTTCACGCGCAACGCGTTCATGATGCCGTAGGCAGCATACATACCGGCCATCATATCGGCAATAGACACCCCATTGCGCACGCCACGGCTACCGGGTTCCCCGGTGATGCTAATCATGCCGCTTTCAGCTTGCACAATGAGATCCAGCGCGGCGCGATCGCGATACGGCCCGGTCTTGCCAAAGCCGGAAACCGAGCAGTAGATAATCCCGGGATTACGCGCCTTGCCCTGCTCGTAATCGATGCCGAGTTTCTCCAGCGTGCCGACACGAAAATTCTCCAGTACTACATCACATTGTTCCACCAAGCGAAAGAACACCTCTTTGCCTTCGGCGTGCTTCAAGTCAATTTCGATACTTTTTTTGTTGCGATGCAAGCTGACAAAGTAGGCTGTTTCGGTGTTGTAAAACGGTGGTCCCCAGGCCCGGGAAATATCGCCACTGCCCGGTACCTCCAGCTTGATCACCTGCGCACCAAAGTCGCCAAGCAGCGTCGAACAAAATGGTCCCGCCAAGGCGTGAGATAGGTCAAGGATTTTGACATCTTCCAGGGGCATCTGCATCGTTACACGCACTCCTCTGTCGGTGTATCACCCAGGCGGTCACATGCCGCCGTATCTCCTGGCTCAAGGAAAAATCGTGTCATTCTTACATCATCCCGCCCGGAAAAGAAAGCACCGCTACCGCACTCTGCACGACGACAACGCTCAGTAGTCAACCCCATTGCGATACGAGAACCCGTTGCGTATGATCGGGAGGGCACACCGCCATGAAAAGGAGCCATGACCATGTTGACTGACCGGTACGGATTGACCTTAACCACCAACTCGAGCCTGGCACGCGAAGCCTATGTCCAGGCCATTGACCTGTTGTTGTCAGCCAATGCTGGGGTGGACGACGCGCTACAGCAGGCGTTAGCTGCCGATCCCGGGTTCGCCTTAGCGCAGGTGGCCCAGGCACGCTGGTTACAGCTCAAGAGCCAGCTCCCTGCAGCACGAGAAGCAGCAGACCGGGCCGCCACACTGGCGCAAACCGCCAGTCACCGCGAGCAGCAACATATCGAGATTTTTCGGCTGCTGGTGTACGGCAAAGGGGTTGATGCCCTCCGCTTGGTCCGCCAGCATTGTGCCGAGTATCCGCGTGATGCCATGGCCCTGTCCCCGGCAACCGGCGTGTTTGGCTTGCTCGGATTCAGCGGACGGCAAAACCGCGAGGCCGAACAGGTGGAATTGTTGCAACCGCTCGTTGAGGCCTACGGAGACGACTGGTGGTTTCTGGCAGTGTATGCCTTTGCCTTGATCGAATACGGCAGGGCACAAGAGGGCTTGGAGATGATCGAGCGCTCTCTCGAAATCTATCCGAGAAATGCCCACGCGGCGCACACGCTGGCGCATGCACGGTATGAACTCGGTGATGATAGAGATGCGGTGTCGTATCTTGAACAATGGCTACCGGACTATGGCCCGCACGGACAACTGCATTGTCATTTATGGTGGCATCTCGCCATGTGTCATCTCATGCTCGGCAATACTCCCCAGATGTGGGCAAGCTATCAGCAGCATTGTACCCCTGCAGTGTCACAAAGTTCCCCGCTGAATATCGTCACGGACGGGGCTTCGTTGCTGTGGCGGGCAGAACTCGCCGGCGAGGTGCGCAACGAGCAATGCTGGCGGGACGTCCGCCACTATGCCGAGGAGCAGTTCCCCCACCCGGGTATTTTTGCCGACGTGCATTATGCATTTATCCTCGCAGCCACCAACGATGACGAGGCATTAGCAGGCTATCTTGACCGCTTACAGCAAGCCGCACGCGACGGGGCCTTACCCGCCGGTCCCGTAACCGTGGCCCTGGCCAGGGCGGCGGGTCACTTCAACAACAGTGATTGGGATGCGACCATTGAGACGCTCGAGCCCGTTGTCGAGCAAGTAGTACGCATTGGCGGCAGCCGCGCCCAGCGTGATCTGATCGAGAACACTTTGTTGGCGGCGTATGTCAAAGCCGGCAGGCAGGACCAGGCGCGAAGCAGAATGGCCCAGCGCCTTGACAGAACGCCTTCAGTGCCAGGATTGACGGTGAGCTAAACGCATCAGCACGGCGTGATTTTACACGAGGGAACTATGACCGAGTTCGCAACAGATCATTCGAAACGTCACCTTCTGAAAACGCTGCTGTTCGCCTCTGCCCTCCCCGTCACCATGTCCCGTGACGCAGCAGCGGCAACATGCCAGACGCCGGTCAGCATCATCATTCCCTCACACTATCGGCCACAACTCGACACCGACATCCAGTACCGACTCGTCCGTGCAACCTTGGGCTATCTTGAAGAACATTACCGGGGGGTGACGCTGCAGCACTGGAACAAGCGTTTCGAAGACATTGATTTCGAAAAACGCCTTGTGAATATCCTCCTTTGGGTCATCCGCGGTATTCAACATCACCAGCAGATCTATCCTCTCGATCCCGCCTGGGTGTTAGCCCAGATCATGGCAGAATCCTTGTTTTACGAGTTTGCCATCTCGGATGCGCTCGCCGTTGGCCTCTGTCAGTTTATTGTCCCCACGGCGCGTGCATACAATATGCAGGTTGCCGGCAGCCAACCTGCCCACCATACATCCTCGTTTCGGCTGTCTGCGTACGCTGGCAAAGCCAAGGAGTACTACGCACTCAGACGTGCCAAGAAAACGTATAGGAAACATCGGACGCCCACGAACCTGCTTTCCTTAGAGGATGCCCTGCTGATCATCACACAAGATCAGACAGAAGCATCGAAAGAAATCGCTCGGCAAAACTTGCAGTATAGACACAAATTGCAGGAATTTGACCAGGGTATTGCAGCGGCAAAAGAACAATACAAAACCTATCTGCACAAGAACATTCAAGACAAAGACCTCTTTAAAAACACCGATTTTTTACGCGCCTTTGATGAAAGGTTCACCTATAGAAAGCCTATATTCGCCATGGTGAAAATGTTGGCAACGTTTTTACGGGCACGGAACGGAAATATCCTGGCGGCAACAGCGGGCTATAATGCGGGGCTCAGTCGTACACGGGATGCCGGAGTGTATAAAGCCTATGGCAAGATACCAACTATTGGTGAAACAGCGACTTACGTCAGCCGTACTCTGATCAACCATTACGAAATTGTCCAACGGCTGTAACGACTAAGCGGGGACAGGATACGGAAAGCTACGGTACCTCCTCCGGAGCAGGCCAGTTTTTGTCAGCCCGGGCGATGCTCAACGGGTCAAGCTTCCACAAAACGTGATAGAACGCGTTGTAATTGAATTACAGCTTGTCATGCACAATCTTCCAGGCAGTAGGTGAACCGTTGTCGAGAATGTTCACACTGACCCCGAGGGAACAGTAGCCACCGTATTGCGGTGCATACTTGTGTGGCTGCTTGATGAAGAGATCGCGATGCCTAGCGCTGGCAAACCGCCACCTTGCCCCCATCCAGGTCGCTTCGTATTCTGCGCGTCCTAGCGTTGGCCTGCCGTACGCGAAATAGGCCACCGGATCGTAGCCGTGAATGGCGATGCCCTCCTCGGTTTGATTGATCCGGGGATACGTCTTGCTCTCCCCGTGGTCCGGCCCTTCCTCAGTGTGGCTTTATCGAACGATAACATTCTGTGATTCCGCCACATGATGTATGGTGCTTGCAGTGCACCCAGCACAGACCAGGAGTAGTATGCCCCATATCACCATCTGCGTTTTCATGTGTGAACCTTTATGTGGGGATGCTTTCTTCTGTTGCCGACATCTCTGTATGCAGACTATACGAAACCCAAGGGGGCAACATTCCCCACACTATCCGCTAGCCATCCTCTTCCTGATCATTGGGCCACCCATCCGCCATCGACTGCCATCGCGTGACCCGTTACAAACGACGCAGCATCAGAGCAGAGCCACAAGACGGCTTCAGCAATTTCTTCAGGAGTGCCCAAGCGTCCGATGGGTTCCACCGCAAGGTACTGCTGTTCCAACGCTGGCGTGTTGTGTATGGCTTGTTGGATGAATTCGGTCCCAATTACTCCAGGGCACACCGCGTTGATGCGAATGTCGTGCTTGGCATACTCCAGCGCCGCCGTCTTGGTGAGGCCCACCACGCCATGCTTACTGGCGTTGTAGGCGGCATTACCAGCGATGCCGACTAAACCGGCAACTGATGCCGTGTTGACGATGGCCCCACCACCCTGTACAAGCATGTGGGGAATTTCGTACTTCATACATAACCAGACGCCGGTGAGGTTCACGTTGAGGACCCGCTGCCACATGTCCTCTGGGTAGTCGGCAGTGTGTGCTCGTGCTCCAGCAACGCCTGCATTATTGTGCGCATAATCTAATCGTCCATAGGTCTCCACGACCTGCGCCATCAGCGCGTCGACTTCCGCGGCTTGGGTCACATTCGTCCGGACAAAGATGGCATGACCACCAGCCCCCTGAATCATGGACGCCGTTTCTTCTCCACCTGCAACGGCTCTGTCCGCAACAACCACTTTGGCTCCAGCGCGTGCAAAGGCGAGCGCGGTGGCTCTACCAATACCGGAGCTGGCACCTGTCACCAAGGCGACTTTGTCCTGTAATCGTCCTGCCATTGTTCGTCTCCATACGGGCGGTACGGTATACTCCGAGTCTAAAGGGATACGTGGCTACTACACGCAACACGACGAGCGTTCCGTAGGATGGGCGAGGGAGTGCGTGACCCAAAACGCATTGGAACGGAAGGAGAACAACAATGCTCACGTCGTTCTTCAGGCTGACGGAGCACGGCACAACTGTACGCACGGAAATCCTTGCTGGACTCACCACTTTTTTGACCATGGCCTACATCACATTCGTCAACCCGGCCATCCTGTCGAAGGCAGGACTCGACTTCGGCGCGGCCTTCGTCGCGACGTGTGTTGCGGCGGCCATTGGCACTCTCATTATGGGGCTGTATGCCAATTACCCTATTGCCCTTGCACCGGGGATGGGTCTCAACGCGTTCTTTACGTATAGCGTTGTGCTGGGTATGGGGCACACCTGGCAGGTCGCCCTAGGTGCTGTGTTTACCTCGGGCGTGTTGTTCGTCGTGCTGAGCGTGCTGCCAGTGCGCGAATGGATCATCAACTCCATCCCCAAAACTCTCAAGCTCGCTATTGCCGCGGGAGTCGGGCTTTTTCTTGCCCTCATCGCCTTCCAAAATGCCGGCATTGTGGTGGATAGTCCTGCCACGTTAGTCACCCTCGGCGATCTGACATCACCCAAGAGCCTGCTTGCTCTCCTCGGCTTCGTGGTGATCGTCGCGCTCGATTATCGTACAGTCCCTGGCGCCGTGATCATTGGTATTCTTGCTATGACCGCTATCGGGATCGCCTGTGGTATCTCGGAATGGAAGGGCTTCGTCGCTTTGCCGCCAGATCCAACACCCACACTGTTCCAACTCGACATGCGCGGCACGCTGGAGATCGGTCTATTCACCGTCGTACTGGCCTTCTTGCTCGTCGATCTGTTTGACACAGCGGGGACGTTGATCGGCCTTGCGCATCAGGCCGAACTCCTGGACGCGCACGACCAATTGCCCCGGCTCAAAAACGTCCTCATGGCAGACAGTATTGCTACAGTGATCGGGGCAGTACTCGGCACCTCGACAACGACCAGCTATATCGAAAGCGCCGCGGGTATCCGCGCAGGAGGACGCACCGGCCTCACAGCCGTGACTGTCGCCCTATTGTTCTTGCTGGCGCTCTTCTTCTCACCACTGGCGCAAACCATACCGACCTATGCCACAGCCCCGGCACTCCTTTTCGTCGCCTGCGTGATGCTACGGAGCCTGGCGGCGTTTGATTGGAACGACGCCACAGAGTATATCCCCGCCGCGGCCACTACGATAGCCATGCCGCTCACCTACTCAATCTCCGACGGCATCGGGCTCGGTTTCATGACGTATGCAGCGATCAAGCTTGCCAGCGGCAAACCTGGTGAGTGTCCGCCCGCTGTGTGGCTTATCGCATTGGTGTTCGCCGGCAAGTTCCTCTTCTTGTAGGCCGGAAGGTGAGACGGAAGCGTTTGCAATAGACTGTAGGTACACTGAGGACAGTACCCTACTTACGGGGCGGTAGCATGTTGGGGAGAACCTCTCAAACATTTAGGTTGTGAGCAGTGAACTCTTTCCGCTCTTGTTCGCCCCACGATTTGACGAGTCGTGCCATGTCTTCCAGCCGCTTATTGACTCGGTAATACAAGGTGCCTTCTAGATAGTTCCCTGCGGCATCCCGCTCCCCTGTCGGCATCCCGGTCAGGAGCTCTAAGGCCTCCTCCACCGTGTTGACGCCCAATACGGTGAATGTGCCAGCCTCCACGGCTTCCACCACGTCTTGGCGGAGCGCCAAGTGTTTCGTGTTGCGTGCTGGAATAATGACGCCTTGATCTCCCGTCAGTCCATGTTTGTGGCATGTTTCGAAGAAGCCTTCAATCTTCGCATTCACGCCCCCAATGGGCTGAACCTCACCGAGTTGGTTGATCGACCCTGTGATCGCCAGGTTCTGGCACACCGGGACCTCCGCCAAACTGGAAAGGATAGCGGCTAGTTCCGCGACTGCCGCACTATCCCCTTCAACCTCTGAATAGGTCTGCTCAAAGGTTAACGTCGCGCTGAGCGCAAAAGGATGTCTACCGGCAAACTTGCCCGCAATATACCCCGCAAGTGTCATCACGCCTTTGCTATGGACATGACCAGCCAACTCAGCTTCACGCTGGATATCAATGACGCCTTTCGTGCCCACAAAGGTCCGGGCCGTAATGCGGCACGGACGACCGAAGGTCGAATCGCCCAGCAGGTGGAGCGAGAGGCCATTCACTTGACCAACGACCTCCCCTTCTACGTCAACCAGCAGGGTGCCTTCTTGGATCGCATCCTGCACCCACTGCTCCGGAAGGTCGGCTCGGAACCGCCGCTTGGCAATGGCGGTTTCCACATCGGCCCGTGTCACCAACGTGCGCCCTGCTCGTTGAGCCCAAAACGACGCCTCGCGGATCAGATCGCCCAAGCGACTCAACCGCAAAGAAAGGCGGTCGTGGCGGTCTGCCATTCTCAGCCCTTGTTCAATGATCTTCGAGACAGCCTCTACGTCGAAGTGTGGCAGCCCTTCTTCCCGGCACAGCCTTGCAACGAATCTAGCGTAGCGCTGGTCCTCTTCGTCGCTCCGCTTCATGTCGATATCGAAATCGGCTTTGACTTTGAAAAGCGCCTGAAAGTCTTCCTCATACGCCTGGAGGAGGTGATACAAGAAGGGGGGGCCCAAGAGAATGACTTTGAGATCCACAGGGATCGGCTGCGGCTTGAGACCTATGGTCGAGAAGCCAAAAAATTCGCCAGGGTCCTCAATGTTGACTTCGCGCGTCTTGATGACGCGCTTCAGCGCCTCCCATGCAAAGGGCTGTCGAAGCAGATCGATGGCGTTCAGGATCAAATAGCCCCCGCTCGCCTGCACACAGGCTCCCGCTCGAATCTCGGTAAAATCGGTGTATACCACCCCCAAGTGGGCTTTGCGTTCAATCTTGCCAACTAAGTTGGCGTATGTCGGATGTGATTCGTCCACGATGGGCGCCCCTTCGTCGGCCGTATGCTCGACGATGAGATTGACTTCGTAGCGGGCAAGATCCGGCTGGCGTCCCCTTGCAAGCGCTACAACGGTGATCCCCTGCGTTTCTTTCGGCAGGAAATCCTTGTAATGGGTGACGATGTCTTCGGACACCTGGTCAAGGTACCCTAGAACTTCTGGCGTGTAGTGATACGAGATCCGCAAAATGCCCATACGTCTTTCCAACAAGCTCTGTACGACGTCCTGATCGACTTGTCGCAGGGCACGCTCCACTTCGTGCTCAAGGGTGTGGAGACAAGAATGGAACTCGCGGATTTTCCCCTCAATCTCCTTTCTCTGCTCTTCGAGGTCATGCCGTTCCTGGGCAGAAAGTACGCGTAATTCCTCCTCAGTCATCGGGTGATCGTCGCGCAGGGGCGCCAAGGAGAATCCGACCGCTTCTTCCTGAAAGCCGAAGCCGCGTGCGCGTGCTGCGTTATTGACTTCCGTAAAGAGCGCTTTTTTCTTCGCCTCAATATCGTCACCGATTTTGGCTCGTGCATCGAGGTACTTCGTGCTCTCGAAGGCCGTGGGGATATCATGCTGCATGGCTTGGACGAGCGCTTCCATCTCATGCACAAATGCCCGCCCTTGGCCTGCGGGAAGAGACAGGCATCTTGGCCTCGATGGGTCCTGAAAGTTGTGGACGTAACACCAATCCGGCGCTACCACCCCGGCTTGTGCCAGTCGCTGAACCATCTGTCGGGCAATGCTCCACTTGCCTGTGCCTATCGGCCCTGAGACGTACACGTTGAAGCCAGGGCTCTTTATTGCCAGCCCAAACTCCAGGGCTTCAACTGCCCGCTGCTGACCAATGGGTTCTTCCAGAGGCGTTAACTCGCTTGTATCAGCAAAGCCTAACCGCTGCACATCAACGCGAGGTGTGAGCATCGTGCCCGGTATCTTGCACTTCTCTTGCATAGCAACACCTGTGCTGGATTTCTCGCCGATCGTTCGAGGGTTCAGATAATAACCATAGGCCAGTATCGTGGGGAGAGCAAGCGGTGTTTTGGCCGCTTGCAAGGAGACACCTTTCATGGGATGGTGGAAATAATACAGATCATCATGTACTCGAAAACCGCACGCATCAAGTAGCCTGATTCAGGTGACGGCTAGGCAACCTCCGCAGAGGAAACTCCCCATGGCATTTGACCCGGATGAACAATTGTCTATCATTCCCACTGTCGCAGAACTCTCAGCCCACCTGATCGAGACCTTGAAGCAATGGTCCGATGACGATTGGGACCATGGCAGCTCATGCGCGGGCTGGACGCGGGCTGACGTCGTCGCCCATGTCACAACTGGTACCGATTATCGCACCCACGTCCTTAAATTAGGCCTGGCCGATACGCCCATTTTCCCCTGGGGCGCAGCGTCTCTGGATGAAGTCCGGACCATGCGAGCGCAGGCAGTAGCCAACCTGTGCCGCAGCGGTCCTGAGGCCTTGCTTCATGGGTTTACGAATGCTGTGCATCAGCATCAGGAGGTGCTGGCATCACTCCAACGTGCGGATTTAGCGAAAGTGGCTCGATACCCACGGGGGCTCGTGCCGATTGGCGAGTGGATCGGCATGCAGCTTATCGAGTTGATCGTACATGAGTGGGATATGCGCACGTCCGATGAACCCTCGGCACAGCTGACCCCGTTTGCCGTGGAGCCCGTCCTCACAGTATTACCAGAGACGCAGATGCGATTTGTGTCCCACCGCCTCGCCGACGACAGCACACTTGAGCTCAAGGACGGCGATTATGGGATTCACGCGGGTTCGATGGACTGGACCTTTCGTGTGCAGCACCGCAACGTGACCTACGAAGCAGCGTCCCGCACCTCATGGAGAACCGGCTTTCATACCGACCCGGAGACTCTTATTTTGCTGACCCTAGGCCGCCTCAATGTCACGTCACAACTCGCGGTAGGGACATGCCGCTTCGAAGGGTATCCGACTATCGACACCGCGGTGTATGACCTGGTATTTCGTCCCTACATCTCGGCGTCGGTGATTGCTCCCAACCAGCAGTAACCCCTCGCGCAGGGCATCGCGTCGCCTGACGCGACTGACAGGGCGAAAGAGACAGGGTGATGCATAGAAACGCCACACTGGTACAAGGCAGCGTCTTTGCCCGACCTTGCGCAGTCGAATTGAGCATCTATGCGGTGGACTTCAGTGATGTTCTTTCAGGGTATCCGCGCGCAGGCCATTGCGGAGAGTTTCGACGGAGATCACGTCGGCAGGAGCGATATTGCCTACATTGACTTGATTGCCATACCGCTTGAAAAACCACGTTTGTTGACTTTTTTGGGGAGCTTCAAAAACAAGACGATCGAGACCAATCGCGTCTACAATACTATCCGCGTCGTCCGCCTGTACGTCACCGGCCGCGTCGAACACGCCGACCGTGCCGCTCTCCCGGCCTTCGATGATCACTTTCCACGATCCGGCATCGAGTTCGGCTTCGACACAAGCAATGCGCGTTTCGAGATCCAATTCGTCATCTTCAATTGGCGATTTTTTGCCAACTTCCGACAACACACACAAGCGTGCATGGCGGGCTTGCTCGATGAAGCGCAGTTTGGCCTCCTGCGTTATGGCAATCGTCCCATCGGAGATTTCGACGCAGTTAAAGCCAAGATGCTTGATTTCCCCAAGGAATTCCGACGCACAATCCTGCGCGATCGCCACTTCCATCAGGGTGCCGCCAGGACACACACGGATATCGTGGTCCCGCAGCAAGTGAATTTTTTCTTGCAGCCGTTTGGCTTCGAACAACCGCGACGTACCCCACCCAAACTTGACGAGATCGATATACGGAGCGGCGTCTGCAAGAAAATCGCGGGTGTGTAGAAGTCCCATGCCCTTGTCGAGCACAGACGTCAACCCCGCTTCTCGCGGCTTCTTCGTGCGTTGTGGTAGTGATATAAAATCATAAGCGCGCATTCAACTCTCCTTTGTTGAGGCCTCAGGAGAGATGGTTGGCCGCCCGTATGACCGTTGTGGCCATCAACCATCCGCATAATCGTATCAGACGTCCCACAGAACTACCCTTCTTTCCACACCATCTGTAGTAATTCACAGAGAAGAAAAAACGAGGCGTCCGTCCTGGGAACGCATTGTGCCGTCAGCCAGCGACATGCCTGGAAAAAAACACACCTCCCCAAGAGGAGGTTTTCACTGAGGCCTACCAAGATTTATGCATCTTAACTCCGGGGCGGTCATGGCAACAATCAGTCCTTATGTGCCAACATACGAGCCAGCACAGGCAAATTCTCTTGACAGTGATTGTTTCCAGACCCAGTAGAACACAACGGCGGGAGGATGTCGACCCTTCAACACAGATTCTTCATCCCAGACGTGGCTCACAAGGCGTGTGA